>Ga0307284_10000175_pt1 | contig 12273 bp, 12 predicted proteins | sample ER_DNA_123_FD_194480 | JGI IMG/M metagenome (GOLD analysis project Ga0307284, IMG submission 194480) | Bulk soil microbial communities from the East River watershed near Crested Butte, Colorado, United States - ER_DNA_123 | ecosystem: Environmental > Terrestrial > Soil > Floodplain | place... | reverse complement strand
GAGGCCCACTTTGATATCCGCCTTCGGCCCTGTGGAAGCCGATGGCTGGGCACCCGGAGTGCCGCCGCCGCACGCGGCCAGCAGTACCGCGACAGCGGCGGTGAGGGCGAACAAACGAAACCTCATGGCGAGCCTCCCCTGCGACCTGATCACGGGATGCTAACGAACGTCGAGCGCTTCGCACACCGCGGTCTGGCTAACTCTCCTATATATAGGTGCGAATGTCGGACGAGGCCATCACCGCGATCGCAGGACTGGTGGCGTCGTTCCTTTCGGGCCTTCTCGGGATCGGCGGCGGTTTGGTCCTGACGCCGCTCCTTCTCTATCTCCCGCCGGTCGTGGGCGGCGCCGCCATTCCGGTGAAGATCGTCACCGGCCTCACGATCGTCCAGGCGATCTCGGGGAGCGTGCTCGGCGTGCTGCGCCACCGCTCGTACGGGAATGTGTCGTCGCGGCTCGTTCGGCTCATGGGACCGCCGAGCGCGATCGCATCGCTCGTCGGCGCGTTCATCTCTCGCGACACACCGGATAACGTCATCCTCATCGTCTTCGCGATCCTCGCGTTCGCCGGCGGGGTGATGCTCCTCCTTCCGGTGAGGCCGCGCGATGAGCTCGCCGACGAGATCCGCGCGGATCCCCGGCTCGCCATACCGATCGCGCTCGTGCTCGGGTTCTTTGGCGGCATGGTCGGGATCGGAGGCATCGCCTTCATCATCGCCGCGCTCGTCTACCTCCTGCGCGTGCCTCCGCGCATCGCCATCGGCTCGTCGCTCGGCATCGGGCTCTTCGCGGCGGTCGCCGCGCTCATCGGAAAGGCCGCGACCGCGCAGATCGATCCACCTCTCGCGGCCGTCGTGTTCGTCTCGGCGCTGGTCGCATCTCCGATGGGTGCGGCGGTGAGCGTCCGCACGCAGCCCCGGGCGCTGCTCGCTCTACTGGCGGCGATCGTGATGCTCGCCGCGATTCGCATAGCGTTCACCGCAGTGACAGGGACATGAACGAAGTCGCGGTGCATTTCGCGGTGAACCACATGGACGCCGAGGTTGCGGCCTCCGCTCTGCGCGCTGCGGGACTTCACCCCCGCATCGGTCTCGACAACAGCATGGGCGGCGCTGTCGGGATGACGACGAGCGTGGGACGCCGCATCGTCTTCGTGCCCGTCAACGAACGAAGGCGCGCGCAGGAGATCCTCGAGGAGCCCGTGCGCGAGGAGGCCGAGGACAATCCGGTGCTTCGCATGGTCGTCATCGTCGCGCTCATCACGGGATTGCTTCTCGCGACCCCGTTCGTGGCCCAGGCGTGTTATGCAGCCTAGCGGGTGCCGGTCTCATGCTCCCGCGGAACGATCTCCTCGCGGTCGACACCGAGTCGCACTTCGTCGTCGGTGATCCGCAGGATGTCGTCCCGAGATATCTCGACGACCTTGCCGCCGCCAAAGAGGCGCTCAAGTCCCGCATGCGCTCTCACCGTCATGCTCACGACGTTGCCGGTCTTCTCGTCGAACCGAATGTCCTCGACCGTACCGACAGCATCCCCGTCCCGATCCTTGACGCTGTCGCCTTTCTTGATCGAGGGCCGTGGCCGTTCGCCCACGTCGGCTGGCGCGGAATCCTCGGGCCAGAGGAAGGACTCGGGCGGGATCGTGTAGCCGAGATTCGGTGCCGACCAGCCGGCGGGCGGAGTGACGAAGTCGTCCTGTTCGAAGCTCGGCTGGGTGTCGAGCTCCCTCTTGTTGAGATTCAGCGTGATCATTTCACCGTCGGCCGAGGCGTCAGCGAACATATCCTCGCCGACGATCACATCGCGACCCAGCAGGCGGCGAGTGCTGACGACGAACCCGGTGATGCGATCGGTCGTCGGGTCGATGAGGACCCGGTGAATGTTTCCCGCGTCATGCCCGTCCTTCGTCCGGATCTTCGCGTTCAGATCGATGCGCATCGCGTTCCCCCCAAAGTCGCCAATGGCCGCCCCCGCAGCAGGTCGTGAGCCAGCAGGTTCGCCTAGGTCAATACGGCACGTCCACGTTACCGCCTCGACGCACGCCGGTCCCCTCGAGCAGCGCCGGCAGCCCGCGCTGCTCGCCGCGCAACGCGTCGAGGAGTCGGAGCGCCTCGTCCACCGTCAGGTCGCGGCGGAAGTCGGTGAGCGCAGTCTGCACCGACTCGGGCTGTACCGCTCCCGTCGAGCCCACAGCTCCCGGCGGGGGCGTCCCGGCGGGGATGCCCGAATCGGTCGGCGTCGGCGCCGGCGTTCCGCCGGGCAGTTGCGACGCGCCCGGAGGTGGCGTGCGCTGGCCAGGCGCATTCGTGGGATCAGGCACGTGAGGCTGAAGGAGGCCGAGGATCCTGTCGATGACCTCGATGTTGAACTTCGCATCGCGATCGTTCGGGTCGAGGCGCAGCGTCTCGACGTACGAGGCTCGCGCGTCGAGGATGCGTCCCAGCCGGAAGAGCGATGTGGCACGGTCGTAAAACGCGACCGCGCGAGTCGTCCCCTTCGCGTTGTCGATCCCGCGGCTGTACTCGACAAGCGCCCTGTCATGCTCGGCAAGGGCGGCCAGCGCGTTGCCGAGATCGATCGAGATCTCGGGTGCCGTGGGACGTCTCGCCTGAAGGTCGCGATAGCGCGTGACCGCACCGGCGGGATCGCGCGGGAAGAGCTGGTTCGCCGCGTCGACCTCGTCCGCGATCGGATCTGCCGGTCCGCAGGCGACGATGAGGAGGAGCAGCGCGCTCACTGCTCCGAGCACGCGCCTGCGCGGTGCCGCGCGCCCATGGGGAACGCGCGGACGCGGCATCGGCCGACGCTCATCGATGAGCCAGTCGACGATCAGCAAGATGAGGGCGATCCCGAGGAAGATCTGAAACCGGTCCTCCGGACTGACGCCGCTCTCGGTCGGCACGGGCGCGGTGCCGATCGCGCGCAGCGCGTCGGTGAGGCTCCTCGCGGTCGCCGCGCCGTCGTAGCGGAAGTAGCGGCCGCCGCCGTCGGACGCGAGCTTCGCCAGGCGCGCGTCGGCGAGCCGGCTCGTGACCTGCGTCCCGTTCGGGTCCACGAGCATCTGCTGGAACAGGCCTTTCGCGTCGTAGACCGGCACCGGGCCGCCCTCCGGAGTGCCGATCCCGAGCGTGAAGACGTGGATGTTGCGCGCGAGGTAGGCATCGAGCGGAGGAAGATCGGGCGCGGGATCCTCGCCGTCCGAAACGATGACGATCGCCTTTGCGCGCTGGTTCGAGCTGTCCGCGATCGGGAATTGCAGGGCCGCACCCTGAAGTGCGGCGCGAAGCGACGAGCCCGGGTTCAGATGAAAGCCGTGACCCGAGGTATCGAGCGCGGGACCGACGATCTTCGTATCGGCGGTGAGCGGATATCGCACGACGCTCGAGCCCGCGAAGAGGGTGAGCCCGACCCGGCCGCCGGCGAGCTGCTGGCCGATGAGCTCGATGGCGCCCTGAGCCACGTGGAGGCGGTCGGGCTCGACGTCGCGCGCGGCCATGCTCTGCGATACGTCGAGAGCGATGACCGTGTCGACCGACGACGTGGCCGCTCGTCGCGGCGCCTCCCCGATCTGCGGCCCGATGAGCGCGAGCACCACGAGCACACACGCGCCCCCGACGAGGATCAGCTTCGCGATCTGCCGCGCCGGACTCGCCGACGCGAGGCGCGAACCGGGACCCGCGAATGCGGCGAGAGCGCGTCGCCGGCGGACGAGCGCGATCACGCAGAGCGTGACGATCAGGGCTGCGGCGATGATGAGCGGAGCCAGCTCGGGATGCGCCAGCGCGAGCTTCACGGAGTCCTCCGGAAGACGGTCGCGGCGAGCGCGAGCTCCGCGAAGAGGATCGCGATGCCGAGCGCAAGGAAGCCGAGATGGGCCTCCTGGTAATCGACGAAATCGCGCGCGCCGACATGCGACTTCTCCAGCGACTCGATCTCGCGATACACCTCGGCGAGCGAGTTCTCGTCGGAGACGCTGTAGTAGTGACCCCCGGTGTCCTCCGCGATCTTGCGCATGAGCTGCGCGTCCACGCTGTCCGTGGTGACGTCCTTGTCGGCCGTCGTGGTCACCGAGACCGCGCCGATCGTGTAGACGCGTACGCCAAGGAGCTTCGCCATGTTCGCGGCGTCGAGCGGGGTGATGTCGCCGCTGTTGTTCTCGCCGTCCGTGAGGAGGATGACGACCTTCGATTTGGCTTCGGAGTCGCGAAGCACGTTGATCCCTGTCGCGAGACCGGTGCCGATGGCGGTTCCGCCGGCGAGCGTGCCCGTGTCGATGGGCGCGACGAGCTTCTGCGACGCTGCGTAGTCGAGCGTCGGGGGACCGAGGACGATCGCTTCGCCGCTGAAGATCACGATCCCCACCCGGTCGTTCCGGAGCCCACCGAGGAAATCGTTGACGACCCGCTTGACCGCGTCGATCTTCGTCGAGCCCGCGAAGCCGCGCTCCGACATGGAGCCTGATGTGTCGAGCACGAGCACGACGTCGATCCCTTCGGCCACCGACTCGACCGAGGCGCGGACGATCTGCGGCCGCGCGAGCGCGACGACGAAAGCCGTGAGGGCCGCGACGCGGAGTACGAGAAGCACCCATCGCGCGCGCACGCGCCAGCCCGCTCGCGCCGATGGGACGAGCCCGAGCGAGGGGAAGAGAAGACCCGTTCCCGGCCGCCGCGACCGCCAGAGATTCAGCCCGAGGCCGGCGCCCACGACGAGCAGAAGCGCGAGCAGCCACGGATCCTCGAAGCGAAGCGAGGTGATGTCCGTCACGATGGCTGACCCTTCATGAGCTCGTACTGCTCGGCGACCGCGGCCCGTCGCATCGCGTCGAGGGCCGACCGCACGGCGTGCTGCGCGCGGGCCGGATACGAGATGGCCTGGTGGAACCTCGCGCTCTCGCCCTCGCGCAGGATCTCGTAGATCGTCGCGATCTCCGTGCGGTCGATGCCCGCGCGGAGCATGTCGTCACGCAGCTCGCGCGGCGTCCGCTCGTTCGCCGAAAGCCCGAAGCGGTCGCGCACGTACGCCCGCAGCGCTTTGGAAAGGAGGGCGTAGTGCTCGGCGTATTTGCCTCTCTCCGGTAGGCCGAGCGAGGCGACGCGATTCAGCTCTGCCATCGCGCGCTGCGCGGGAGTGAGCAGCACTTCGTCCATCTCGGCGTCCTTCTGCCTCCGTGCCGAAGCGCGGCGGGTCTGCCAGATGATCAACGCGAGCATCGCGATCACGACGACGGCGAGCGCGACCTGGATCGCGAGCGCCGGGATCTGCGGTGCCGCGGTGGGCAGCCGAAGCTGTGGCTTCGCCGGCTTGATGTCGTCGGTCGCCTCGCCGGGTTGAATGACGCTGGTGACGACGATCGGGATCTCGGCGGTGGGCACGATGCCCGGCTCGCCGGAGGGCGACTGGTACGCGACGTTGATCTGGGGAAAGATGACGTCGCCGACGCGGAACGCCGTGATCCGGTAGCGGAAGGTGTAGCGCGTGCGGCCGTTCGGGATCTTCGTGAGCAGAGGGGCGAGCGCTTCAAGGACTTCGAACTCGTCCATGGTCCGGCCGACGCCGCTGTCGGTGATCTTGTAGCCGGCATCGATTTCCACGACCACGGCGAGCGCTATCGGATCACCGATCGTGATCCCGCGCTTGTCGACGGTCGCGGCCACGTTCACGGGCCCATCGGCCGCGGCGATCGAGCCAAATGTGAGCAGAACGAGACAGGCGACGAGCAGAACGCGCATCAGCTGCGCCGTGACCGGGCGTTGAAGAGCGCGAGAAGCGCAGGCACGTAGGGCCGGTCCGTCGAAATGTCGACGCGATCGACGCCCATCCGGCTGAACGTGCGGAGGCGTTGAGCGCGGCGCTCGCGCGCGGTTCGCGCGAAGCGCTCGCGCACCGCGGGGTCGGATGTGTCGACGTAACCGACTCGGCCGCTCTCGGCGTCTTCGAGCGCGACGAGCCCGACCGATGGGAGCTGGACCTCACGGGGGTCGTTCAGGATGAGCGCGATGACGTCGTGCTTGTGGCCGAGCGCTCGCAGCGGCGCTTCGAAGTCGACATCGAGAAAGTCCGAGATCACGAACACGACGTTCCGCTTCTTCGTGACGTTCGCGAGATAGTCGGCCACGCTCGCGATCTCCGTCCGCGATCGGCGCGGCTCGGCAAAGAGAAGCTCGCGGATCACATGGAGGAGGTGATGGCGCCCTTGCTGGGGAGGGATGAACTCTTGCACCCCGTCCGCGAAGAGGACCAGGCCGACGCGGTCGTTGTTATGGAGCGCGGTCACCGCAAGGAGCGCTGCGATGTCCGCGGCGAGCTCGCGCTTCGAAACGCTCCCCGTGCCGAACCACGCGCTCGAGGAGACATCGACCGCGATGTAGATGTTGAGCTCCCGCTCCTCGCGGTACTTCTTGATGTAGGGCGCGTTCATGCGCGCCGTCACGTTCCAGTCAATGGCGCGGATGTCGTCTCCGGGCTCGTACTCGCGGACTTCTTCGAAATCGAGCCCCGAGCCGCGAAACACGCTTCGGTACGTCCCCAGGAGGGCCTCGTCGGCCAGGATCCGCGCCTTGATCTCGACCTGCTTCACCACGCGCAGGACCTCCGGCGGTACCGGCTCCCGCTGGGGAGCGGTGGAGGCGGTCACCGCTAAGGGACCGCTACGTTGTCGAGAACGCGACCGATGACGATCTCCGGCGTGATCTCCTCTGCATCCGCTTCGTACGTGACGATGAGCCGGTGCCGCATGACGTCGAGCGCCACGGCTTTGATGTCGTCGGGCAGGACGTAATCGCGGCCGTCGAGGAACGCGTGCGCACGGGCCGCGAGCGAGATGTAGATCGTGGCGCGCGGAGAGACGCCGTAGGCGATCAGCGGTTTCAGGTCCGCGAGCTTCGGGCCCACGGGATCGCGCGTGGCGACGACGATGCGGACCACGTAGTCCTTTATCGCCTCGTCCATATGCACCTGACGGACGGCCGCGCGCGCGTCGAGTATCGCCGCGGGGGTCGCGAGCTTCCGCGGGATCGCGGGCTCCTCGATGGTGTTGCGGTCCATGATCACCCGCTCCTCGTCGGGGGTCGGGTAACCGATGACGACCTTCATCATGAATCGGTCGACCTGTGCCTCAGGGAGGCGGTAGGTGCCCTCGTGCTCGATCGGATTCTGCGTGGCGAGCACGGTGAAGAGCTCGGACAGCGGATGCGTCTGGCCACCGATCGACACCTGCCGCTCCTGCATGGCCTCGAGCAGAGCGCTCTGCACCTTTGGGGGTGCGCGGTTGATCTCGTCGGCGAGGAGGAGGTCGGTGAAGATAGGGCCGAGGCGCGGGCTGAAGGCCTGGGTCGAGGGGTTGTAGATCATGGTGCCGTTCAGGTCGGCCGGCAGCAGATCCGGTGTGAACTGGATGCGCTTGAAATCGGCGTCGATCGTGTCGGCGAGGGTCTTCACCGCGAGCGATTTGGCGAGTCCCGGGACGCCCTCGACGAGCAGGTGCCCGTTGCACAGCATGCCCATGAGAAGCCGGTTCACGAGGTAGTCCTGCCCGACGATGACGCGGTGGATCTCGTGCAGGACGGGCGCGATGAAATCTCCGCGCCGGAGCACCGATTCGTTGGCCGCAGGCGCGCGGAACGTACTCGCCACCTACGACAGATTAGAGGCTGAGAACGCGATTGGTTCGGTTTAGGGCGTTGGGGAGGGCGCGGGTGTGGGTGAAGTCGACCAGCTCGGGAAGGCGCGAACCTCGGCCTAATCTCGTCGCGTGAGGCGGCTCTGGTTCGACCTCTGGTATTGGCTGCCGCGCCGGCCGCGGTGGGATACCGGCGTGACTCCGCCGGAGCTCGAGCGTTTCGTCGGGTCGCATCCACCGGGACGCGCGCTCGATCTCGGCTGCGGGACCGGAACGAACGTGGTCTACCTGGCGCGGCACGGTTGGGACGCGGCGGGTGTGGACTTCGCCGGCCGCGCCATCGCGAAGGCGCGCCGTCGCGCTCGGGATGCCGGGGTCGCCTGCACGTTGTTCGTCGGCGACGTGACTCGACTTTCTGTTGCAGGGCCGTTCGACCTCGCGCTCGACATCGGCTGCCTGCACTCGATCGCCGCTTCTGGCCGAGCTGGGTACGCCGCGGGTCTTGCGGGTGTGATGCGGTCCGGCGGGACGTATTTGCTTTACGCGTTCGCGCCAGGCGGCCCGGCTGTGGGTCTCACCGCGGAGGATGTGCGCGCGATGTTCGCGGACGCGTTCGAGGTGGTCGGTGTGGAGGAAGGAAGAGGACGGCCGTCGGCCTGGTACACGTTGGTCAAGCGGTAGGCTTTTCTGAATTGGCCCCGTAGCTCAGTGGATAGAGCAGCAGCCTTCGAAGCTGTTGGTCGGGAGTCCGAGTCTCCCCGGGGTCGCTGAACTAGTACTCGGGTACTGATCGGCCGTCCTATTCGAACGATGTTGAGATGTCGGCACGCTCGCGCTCATGCGAGCGTGCACGAAGTGCGGCGAGATGAAGCCGCTCGACGCGTTTCCTCCCGTGCGGCGAGGCGAGCCGAAGCTCCAGACCTGGTGTCGCGAGTGCTTCGCTGAAGCCAATGCCCGGAACTATCGAAAGAATCACGAGCGCGAGAAGACCCGACTAATCCGCCAAGTCAACGAGCGACGCGCTGAGGTGCGCCAGAAGATCGTCGAGTATCTGCAAACGCATCCATGCGTCGACTGCGGCGAACGCGACATCGTTGTGCTCGAGTTCGATCATGTCCGCGATAAGGTTGCTGACCTCGCCGATTACGCCAGCAGCGGGCGGACCTGGGCTCGCATTCAGGAGGAGATCGACAAGTGCGAGGTGCGCTGCGCCAATTGTCACCGGCGGAAGAACCGGGCAACGCTGTTTCCGCCACGCAGGGCCGTCGAGACACAGAATGTCGTGGCCCGACCAAGGCCTGCGCAACTGACGCTCGACGCAGCCCTCGGGTTGCGTACATGTCGGGTCTGCTATGAGGCCAAGCCCCTGACAGAATTTCCATTCCGGTCTCTCCTTCGTCAAACGCGCCACTGGATCTGCCTCTCGTGTCAGCGCGCACACGCGAAGGATTGGTACCGGAGAAATAGCACGAAGCAGATCGCTGCGGCGCATGTCCGACGAGTTCGAGAGGCAAAGAGACTCGGACAGAGAATCCGGGAGTACCTCCAGAGTCACCCTTGCGTCGATTGCGGGGAGCCAGACCCAGATGTCCTCGAGTTCGATCATTTGCACGACAAGCGGGCCAACGTGAGTCGCTTGGTGCACCTCGCGGTGTCTTGGGACGTAATCGTCACCGAGATCGCGAAATGCGAGGTACGGTGCGCCAACTGCCACCGGCGGCGGACGGCTAGCGTGGGCGGTTTCTATCGTGCGATCGCGGCTAGAATGAGATCAGAGAGCCTGGCCCGGTAGCTCAATTGGATAGAGTGTCTGCCTACGAAGCAGAAGGTCTGCGGGTTCGAGCCCCGCCCGGGTCACAGCAGCAGTCAACTAGGAAGCAACGCAACCACGCGATCCAATCCCCGCACATCCCCATCGAACTCCGCCGGCAATATGAACACGCGCATCCCCGCGCGCTCGGCGCCGCGATCGACCTCGTGATCGCCGACCATCATCGTCTCGCCGGGTTTCACGCCGAGCGACTTCGCAGCCGAAAGAAATATCGCCGGATCGGGCTTCTCAGCACCGACCTCGAATGAGTGCGTGTACGAATCGACAAGCGCGTCGAGACCGTGCTTGCCGAACACCGGGCGCAGGTCGGCGGGCACATTACTGACAACGCCGACCTTCAACCCACGCCGCCGCACCGCCTCAAGGGTCGCGCGCGTGTCCGCGTACGGGACCCAGGACCGCGGGTCCATCACGCGCTCGTACAGCGCACGCGATAAACCCGGCACGACTCGGTCGAGTCGGCCGAAGAGATCCATCCACACCAGACGGTGCGCTTCGGGTGAAAGATCGCGGCCTTTCGCGATCTCCTCCGGCGTCTTGCCGATAGCCCAGATCTCATCCCACATCTCGCGCGCACGCGCTTCAGAGATCTGAACACCGGACGAGCGCGCGAACGAGACGATCACGTCCTGCGCATGCGGCGCGTGAAAGAGCGTGTCGCCCCAATCGAAGAGCACCGCACGCAGCGGCGCGTTCAGCGGCGCAGCCACTCATGTTCGGGATCGAACGTCACGCACCACCGCCGGACCGGGCCCGCCATCACGTTGAGGTAGTACAGCTCGTATCCCGGCGCAGCGGACACGGTGTGAAACCCGCGCGGCACGAGCACGAGATCGCCGTCGCGCGCCGCGACGGTCTCGTCGAGCGCGCCATCCGCCGTATAGACGCGCTGCATCGCGAACCCTCGCGTGTCGCGCAGGCGGTGGTAGTACGTCTCCTCGAGCTGCGTCTCGTTCGGCGGATCGTTCGTGTCGTGCTTGTGCGGCGGATAGCTCGACCAGTTCCCGGCAGGCGTCACCACCTCGGTCACGAGAAGCGACTCGGCGGCCCCGTCTTCCATGAGGATGTGATGGATCGTCCGCTCCATCCTGCCCATGCCGCGCACCTCACGGCGGATGTCCGCCGGCTTGATGTGCCGAGCGGGCTCGCCGTGCTCCGCCGGCGCGGACCCAATCGCGATCTCAACGTCGCCCGAATGGGCCGCGACCTCGACGGTCACTCCGGGAGGGACGTAGACCGCGTGCGGCGGTCCATCGAAGGGCGTCGCGCGCTCGCCGACGTGTGGCCACCCGACCTCGCCGACGCGGATCGCGCAGCGGCCCGCGATCACCACGATGCACGCTTCAGATCCCTCCGTCTCCAGCAGGAACCGTCCGCCACTCGGGATGCGGAGCGCGTTGAAGCTCACGTACCGCCAGCCGGCGGACTCCGGCGTCACCGAGACCGCGCCGCCCTGGCCGCGCACGAGCAGCGAGGTCACAGGTAGCGCCGCTGCTTCTGCTTCGCCTTGTCGTAGCTCTTGCGCGCATCGCGGACGCCCGCCTCCTCCGACGTCCCGGCGACCGGAACCTCCCACCAGCTTTCGTAGCTCGGCACCGCGACATAACGGTCAACCTCGACGTAAATAACGACCGTGCGGTCGACCTTCTTCGCCGCGGCGAGCGCGTCGCGGAAACCGGATATGCCGCGAGCCCGGATGACGTGGGCGCCGAGGCTTTCGGCGTTGGCCGCGAGATCGACCGGCAGGTACGGCCCGGGGTCGCGTTCGTTGTCGAGACCGCGGGCACCCGGCTTTGATTCGCGGAACTGCGTGCCGAAGCCCTCGGTACCGAGCGATCGCGAGAGCCCACCGATCGATGCGAACCCATGGTTGTCGACGAGCACGACGACGAGCTTGGCGCGCTCCTGCAGCGAGGTGACGATGGCCTCGTTCAACATGAGATACGAGCCGTCGCCGACGAGCGAGTACACCTCGCGCACGGGATCGGAGAGCTTCACGCCGAGCGCGCCCGCGATCTCGTAGCCCATGCAGGAGAAGCCGTACTCGACGTGGTACTGCTTGCGCTCTCGCGTCCTCCAGAGCTTGTGGAGATCGCCCGGCATCGAACCGGCGGCACACACCACGACGTCGGTGGCTCCCGTGAACTCGTTCAGCGCCCCGATGACCTCGGACTGCGCCGGAAGCGGCGTGTGTGCGAGCGTGTACAGGCGCGTGACCTCGGCGTCCCACTCCTTCGCGAGCCGCGCGCACGCGTCGCGATACGCCGCATCCACGCGATAGCCCATACCGGAAAGCGCCTCGAGCGTCACGCGGGCGTCCGCCGTGACGGCGATCGCGCCATTCTTGTATGCGTCGAGCTCGGCCACGTTCACGTTGACGAATCGGACGTCAGGATTCTCGAACGCCGTCTTCGACGCCGTCGTGAAGTCGCTCCACCGCGTGCCGATCCCGATGAGGAGGTCCGCGTCTTTTGCGATCCGGTTCGCGGCCGATGTTCCGGTCGCGCCGATCGCGCCGAGCGCGGAAGGGTGGTCGTACGGCAGCGATCCTTTCCCGGCCTGCGTCTCGGCCACCGGGATGCCGGTCTCTTCCACGAAACGGCGCAACGCGTCGGACGCGCACGCGTAAATGACCCCGCCGCCCGCGACGATGAGCGGCTTCTTCGCCGCGCGGATCGCCGCGATCGCCCGGGCCAGCGCCGCGGGATCCGGCGGCCGTCGCTCCACGTGCCACACGCGTTTCGCGAGGAACGCGTCGGGGTAGTCATAGGCTTCGGCCTGAACGTCCTGCGGGAGCGCGAGGGTCACCGCGCCGGTGTCC
>Ga0307284_10000173_pt1 | contig 12309 bp, 16 predicted proteins | sample ER_DNA_123_FD_194480 | JGI IMG/M metagenome (GOLD analysis project Ga0307284, IMG submission 194480) | Bulk soil microbial communities from the East River watershed near Crested Butte, Colorado, United States - ER_DNA_123 | ecosystem: Environmental > Terrestrial > Soil > Floodplain | place... | reverse complement strand
CCCACCGCGCGGGGGCCCCTCGGTCACGTCGGCTCGCGCTTGTCAGCTCAGCGCTCGATCACTCCTCAACCTCCGTTCCGATATGCAAGATCCCCTCGACGGCTCCGTCCCGGCCGCGGATGGGTTGGAACATGAGGTTCAGGCGCGTGTCGCGGTGAGTTCCGTCGGGCAGGGTGAAGCGCGCCGGCGCTCCCGCCACCGACCAGGGCTCGCCCGTGCGGTAGACGCGATCGAGCGCCTCGCGGAAGGTAGCGTCGAGCTCGGGGTACGCATCGACGACCGCCTTGCCGACGAGATCGTCACGACCCGCGACCCGAGCGGAGACCGCGTTCACGAACGTGTACACGTGGTCGGGACCCCTCGTGACCGACACCATGAAGGGTGCGTTCGCGTACGCGTCGACCATCTCAGCGACCTCGGGCCGTGCACCGCCGCCGCGCCAGTCGATTCGCTCGATCGCGTCCAAACCGACTCCGGCTTGCGAGAGCACGGCCGCGATGAGACCAGCGCGGTTGCTCGTCTGGTAAGCGCGGAACAGCCGCGAGAGACGCGCCGTGATCGCCCGGTCGGAAACGCCGAGCTCTGCGGCGATCTGTTTCGTCGGCAAGCCCCGCGCAACGAGAGAAAGCAAGCGAGCCTGGCCCGCGGTCAGCCTTGGCGCGAGCACGGGCCGACGATAGCGAGTGGTCGAAACGTTCCGATTTCGACATCTTCACTTCGGGGGGAGTCTGCGTTCTCATGCACAGGTATGGGGAAGGCAGTGGTCATCGCGCGCGACGCCGACGAACGTGAGCTCCTGACCGAGCTGCTCGAGGACATCGGCCTCGAGGCGGTGGCCGAGACGGTGATCCCGAGCGGCGTGAGCGATCCGGCTGTCGTCCTGACGGACCTGGGCGCTCGCTACGACGCCACGAGAGGTAGGGCCGCGGTCCGCAACTTGCGCGAACGCTGGCCGCACGCGCCGGTCATCCTTCTCACCTCGCATCGTGCGGCGACGGATGAGCCCGATCAGCTCGGCGCGGACGCCCTCCTCCTGAAGCCGTTCGACGTCGACGACCTGACGGATGTGGTGAGCTCTCTCATCGGTCGATCAGAAAAACGCGCGCTGGAGCCCCGTCTCCGTTTAGGAGCTTGATCGGAGCGCAGACGAGCTCGTACTGACCGGGCCCGACGGTTCGCAGATCGAGACCTTCGATGATCACGACGTTCGCCCCGAGCAAGGTCTTATGGACGGGGTATCCCTCCTTCTCCGGGCCCTGCGGCTCGATCGAGAGGTAATCGATGCCGACGAGCTTGATCCCGTGTTCGACGCACCAGCGCGCTGCGCTTGCGTTGATCGTCGTGAAGTCGCGCGTAAAGCCCGCGGTCGAATCGCCCCAGCGCTCGCTGTTGCGAGTCTTGAAGAGGATCCGCTCGATCCCCGCCGGGATCTTCGCGCGATCAAGCCATTCGCCGGAGACGTGGCCCGGTCCATCGAAGGCGACGACGACGCAAGGGCCCACCAGTGCTTGGAGCGGGAGCTTGTCGGCGGTGTTGCCACCCTCAATGAAGTGGAGTGGTGGGTCGACGTGCGTTCCGGCGTGGTCGCTGATGGTCACCACCGAAACGTTCGCGGTGTCGCCTTTCGCGATGCGGCGAAGCGGCTCGATTCTTGGCGCCGGCTCGCTCGGCCACGTCACCATGTCGGGACGCAGGACGAGCGAAACGTCGTGGATCTTCACTCGCGCAGAATAGTCGTGATGACGATCACCTCGAGCGATGTCGAGCGAGTGTTTCGCGAGTCCGGCGCGCTCCGTGAGGGGCACTTCATTCTCGCGTCCGGACAGCACTCACCTCTCTACCTGGAGAAGTTCCAAGTGCTCCAGCATCCAACCCAGACCGAGCGACTCTGTGCCGCGATCGCGGCGTGGGCGAAATCGCTCGACATCGAAACGGTGGCAGGCCCGACGACCGGCGGGATCATCCTCGCGCACGAGGTCGCACGGCAGCTTGGCGTGCGGGCGATCTATGCGGAGCGCCGCGAGAACGGCAAAGGCCGCGAGTTCCGCCGGGGGTTCGCCCTTCGGCCGGGCGAGCGCGTCCTCGTCGTCGACGACATCATGACCACGGGCGGCTCGGTCCAGGAGACGCTCGACGCGGTGCGGTCGGCAGGCGGCGAGGTCGCCGGGGCTGCCGTGCTTGTCGACCGATCGGGCGGCGCCGCTCTGGTCGACGTCCCGATCGAAGCACTGTGGCGCCTCGAGATCCCGTCCTATGTCTCCGCCGACTGCCCGCTCTGCGCGAAAGGCGTCCCCGCGACACATCCCGGCACCACTCCTGCTCGTGCTGTCGTCTCGAGATGAAAGACCTCTATCGCCTCGCGCGTACCGCAGTCTGGCTCGCGTTCTTCGGCGCCATCTACCAGGAGCTCAAGAAGCCCGACGCCGAGCGGACGTGGCATGGAAAAGTCGCGGGCGTCGTGCCGTACGACTTCCGGTTGCCGACGTTCGAGCGGCTTCGCGACGCCTACTGGAATCCCGAGTCCGACCAGATCTTCAGCGAGCGCGTGTTCGGCGTTGGCTGGGCCGTGAATATCCCGGTGGCCGCGCAAAGGGTGGCGGCGCTGGTGGACCAGTACGCGGATGCGAGCCGTTCCCTCCGCGGCCCGAAGAGCTTGAAGAAGAGGTCTTCCTCGCGCGAACCTGAATGAACGCGGGGAGCTTTTGCTCCAACGCGTCGTCCGATCCCGGAGGCCCGCCTTCTCGGTACGGTGACCATTCCCAGAGCCCATCGACGATGAGCCCTACGCGCACGCACGCGTTCACAAGATCGGCCGTGCGGTGCGCGTACTCGTAGGTCGGCGCGCGGACCTTCACCCGACCGAAGTCCCACGTCGGATCGAGCACGGGTACCGGCCGGTCGTTGAAGTACGTCTTCTTCGGGCGCCACCCCGTTCCGGTCCACGACTCGTAAAACAGGAAGGTCACGGGGTGCATCGTCGAGAACACGTACACACCGCCCGGTGCGAGGACACGCGCGACCTCGGCGATAACTCGCCCGGCATCCGGAACGAAGACGAGCGAATGCTGATGAAAGACGATGTCGAACTCTCCGCTGCCGAGGGCGCTCAGATCGCGCATATCCGTCCGCAGGTAGTCGAGCTCCGTACCGCGGCTCCGCGCGAGGCGCCGTACCGTCGCGAGCTGCCGCTTCGAGATGTCGACGAGGGTGGTCGCCGCACCGAGCTCCGCGAATAGGATCGCGTCCCAGCCACCGCCGCCGGCCAGCGAGAGGACGCGCTTGCCCTCCAGATCGATCCGTTCGAGCGTGCCGTTGGTGATGCGGTCGAGGAACCGCCGCTTTCCCGCGCGCGTCCGCGGCGGAGTGCCCTGCGGCCGGGTGTAGGGAATACCCGCCTTCGCGAGCCGCTCCCACATGCGCTCGTTGTGCGCGCCGATTTCGTCGACCGCGACCCGCTTGGACACGCCGAAATTGTGGCGGCATAGACTCGCTCGCGCTCGTGAAGATCGTGGTGACGCGGCCGATCGCGGAGGAAGCGCTCTCGATCCTGCGCTCCAAGGGCGACGTCGCCGTTGGTTCCAGCGAGCCACCGATACCGACGGCCGACGAGGTCCTGCGACTCATCGCCGACGCGGACATCGTCTACACGCTTCCGGCGAATCCGGTCAACGGAGACGCGATCCGCGGGGCGAAGAAGCTGCGCATGATCGCCACCATGGGCACGGGCTACGACAACATCGACATCGCCGCCGCCAAGGAGCGCGGGATACCGGTGACCTTCGCGCCCGGAATCCTCGACGAGACGACCGCCGACGGCGCGTTCGCCCTGCTTCTCGCGACCGCACGCCGGCTCGGCGAGGCCGAGCGTTTCCTGCGCGCCGGGAAATACCGCGGCTGGACGCCGTTCATGTTCACCGGCCAGGACGTCCACGGCGCGACGCTCGGCATCGTCGGCATGGGCCGGATCGGCCTCGCGGTGGCGCGGCGCGCCCACGGCTTCGCGATGCACGTGCTCTATCACGACGCGCGCCGCAACCCCGGCGCGGAGCAGGAGATCGGCGCGAGCTACGTCGAGAACCTCGACGAGCTCCTCGCACGTAGCGACTTCGTCTCGCTCCACGTGCCGCTGCTCGCCGAGACCCGCCACCTGATGGATGCGGCGCGCCTTCGCAAGATGAAGCGCACTGCGATCCTGATCAACACATCCCGCGGCCCCGTCGTTGACGAGAAGGCTCTCGCCCAAGCGTTGAAGGAAGGCGTCATCGCCGGCGCCGGGCTCGACGTCTACGAGCGCGAACCCGCGGTCGAACCTGCGTTGCTCGAGCTCGACAACGCCGTGCTGCTGCCGCACATCGCCTCGGCGTCGGTCCGCACGCGAACGCGGATGGCGGTGCGCGCCGCGGAGAACATTCGCGCGTTCATCGACGGCAAGCCGCTGCTCGATCCGGTTCCTTGATGGCGACGGCGACGAGCGTCCCGCCGCAGGAGCGCCTGAGCATTTCGAGCGATGGCGAGACGATCGAGGCCGATCTCTACGGGAGGCTGCCCGCGGTGCGCGTCGCGATCCTCGTCCACGGGCAGAACTGGGACGCATCAGGGTGGCGGGGTGTCGCGCCGCTCTTCGTCGCCCGCGGAGTGCCCGCCCTCGCGGTAAATCTTCGCGGCTATGCAGGGTCCACCGGAAAGACGAACCGTTACCGCCCGGACAAGCCGTGGACTCCGGTGGCCGATCTGCGCGCGGCCAAAGCCGCATTGCGCGGCCGGGGTGTGAAGGAGATCGCCCTCGTCGGATCCTCGATGGGCGGAAGCGCGGTGCTCGCATCGAGCTTTGAGGGAGACGTGGAATGTCTCGTCGCCATCTCCGCTCCCGTGGCCGCGGTCCCCGACGAGCTCTCGAAGAAGATCAGCGGCCGCAAGCTGTTCGTGTGCGCCGATCGTGACTCGCTGCGCGCGACACCGAACGTGCTGAGCTGCTTCACCGCCGCGGCCGCGCCGAAGAAGCTCGTCCTCTTCGGCGGGCGCGAACATTCGCGGGCCATGTTCAACGCCGCGTACGGCGACGAAGCGCTTGGTGAGATCGTGGAGTTTGCATGCCGGCGCGGGTGAACCCGGACGTCCCCGGAGAGCCGCGACTCCTTCGGAAGGTGGGCAAGCGGATCCGCGAGCTCCGGGAAAAGAAGGGACTGACGATGGCGGAGCTCGGCGCGAGCCCCAAGGGGGTCGTTTATTTTCAGCGCCAGTACGTCTGGAAGATGGAGACCGGCCGCGTTGCGCCGTCTCTCTCGGCTCTCGCGCATTTCGCTAAGCGCTTGGATGTTCCCCTGGCCGACCTCTTGCGCGGGATATAGCGCTCGCTTCTGAGCCTGTTGCTGGCGGTCTCTCGCCGTGAGTGACACCATGCAACGGGATGGAGCGGCGGCTCAACCGACGTGTCCTCGTGATCGAGGACGACAACGACATTCGGAGACTGATCACCGAGTCCCTGACTAACGCCGGGCTCGATGTCGTGGCCGCGATCGACGGCGGTCAGGCGCTCCGAACCGCGCTCGCGCGGAAACCTGCCGCCGTCGTCCTTGACCTCGGTCTACCGGATTTCGACGGCACGCAGTTCGTTGCGCGCTGGCGCGAGCGCCGGCCAGATGCGAACGACGTGCCGATCGTCATCGTCAGCGCACGTCCTGATCGCAGGGAGATCGCGACCCTGCTCGGCGCGGCGTACGTCTGCGGTAAGCCGTTCGAGGTCGACGAACTCGTCGGCCAAGTGGAGCGCGCCGTCCTGCACTAGTCGATGCGATCGCGTCTCTCGTTCTCGGTGATCCTCTTCGCGATCCTGCTCGCTTCGTGTGGTGCTCGCCCGGGTGTGGCCGTCTCGATAGCGGGCCAAGTCGTTCCCACAGTGCTAGGGAGTACCAGCGAGGGGACAGCATGCTCGACGTACATCGGGGACGCCTTTCCACGGAATCTCCCGCTAACGACCGTGCGCGCTCCGACGCCTATGACGCTCCACTTCGAGGCGGGCCAGGGCGCAACCGAGATTCGCGGCTGGATCTACGACGATGATGCGCCGACGCCCTCCGGCCGCCCGATCGAGGAATTCCAACTGCCGGGTCGGAGTGGCACCTTCGAGCCGCGGTCGATCGTCGCCTCCCGCACGTACAGCGTCACCGTGAACGTTGTTTGGTCATTCCTGGTCACCCACGGCGAGGAAACGCAGCTCTTCCGAGTGCGGCTCGAGCCGTAGGGTCCGCAACCTGAGTGCACCGCACGTATGTCGACCTTCGTGACGCTGATCGCCAGCCTCCGTCAGTGAGCCGCCCGGGATTCGAACCCGGAACCAAGGGATTAAAAGTCCCCTGCTCTACCGTTGAGCTAGCGGCCCGCGGAGTGCATCAAGTTTAGGCGCGCATACTCCCGCGAATGCCGCTCGTGTTCGCGTGCATCGCGCCTCACGGATCGATCGCGATCCCCGAAGCGAAGCCCAAGGACCGACCCTCGCTCGCGAGCGCGACCACCGCCGGGATGCAGGAGCTCGGCCGCCGCTTCGCCGCTGCTGAACCGGATGTATCGATCGTGCTGACGCCGCACAACATCCACGTCGAGGGTGCGATGGCCGTGATCGACGCCGGCGCGGTGTCCGGAGACCTGGCGCAGTGGGGGAACCCGATCTCGATGCGCATCGGAATCGACCGCGAGCTCGCCCTTTCCATCCGCGACGCGATCCGCGCGGCCGGGATCCCGGTCGTCGCTGTGAGCTACGGCGCTAACGATCCGGTCACCGCGGTCTTTCCCATGGACTGGGCCGTGCTGGTCCCAGCGCACTTCATGGGCGGCCGCTCCGTGCCGCAGGTGCCCGTGGCCGTCGTCGCGCCGGCGCGCGACCTCGCCGACGACGTACACGTTCGAGCTGGCGAGGCGATCGGACGCGCGGCGGCGGCATCACGAAAACGTGTCGCGCTCATCGCAAGCTGCGATCACGGTCACGGTCACGATGCGAAGGGTCCGTACGGGTTCACGAAAAAGTCGAAAGAGTTCGATGAGGCTGTGGTCAGCCTGATCCGAAACGGCGATGGCTTGCGCTTTTCGGGTCTCGGATCCGGGTTCGCGCGCGAGGCAAAGGCCGACAGCTACTGGCAGATGCTCATGCTCGAAGGCGCGCTGGGCCACGACAGATGGAAGGGCGAGCTCCTCTCGTACGAGGCGCCGACGTATTTCGGAATGCTCTGCGCTGCATATGCGCAGCGAGCAAGCTAGGGCTCGTCGCACCTCCTGCGGAGCAGGGGGGCTACCTAGAATCGCGTCCGAGTGACCGCACTCGAGCTCGTATCCCTGCTGACGCAGGCGATCTACGTGTTGATCTTCGTGCTCGTTGGCTGGGGTGTCGTCCGCCGGCACACCAGGACGAGCGTCGACATCGCTCTTTTCTTCGGGGCAATCTCGGTCGCCATCGTCGAATCTCGGCTCGTCACAACGTTGGGACTCGAGCAGGGCGAGATCGTCACCGACATCGTCGCGCTCCTGATCATCGCCATGCCGTATTTGTTGCTGCGACTCGTGGACGACTTCTCGGACGTGCCCCTCATCATTAACCGGATAGCGGAGGGTGGTCTGTTCCTCTCGGCGGTCGCATTCATCGCGACCGAGGGAACGGTTCCGCCGCCGATCCTTCTGGCGGTCGTCATTTATTTCGCCGCGCTTTCGACGTACTGCGCTGTGGCGTTCGTCAGGGCTGCGCGCCGCGCCGCGGGAGTCACGCGGCGTCGCCTGCAGGCGGTGGCGCTGGGCACGCTTCTGCTGGGCCTCGCGATCTTCTTCGCCGGGCTCGCACCATTGCTGCCGAGCGCGATGGCCGGCCTCCCCAACGGACTGACTCAGGCTCTCGCTCTCGCGTCCGCGATCGCGTATTTCGTCGGGTTCACCTCGCCGCACGTCCTCCGTCGTGCGTGGCAGGAGCCCGAGCTCCGCGCATTCCTCCGCCGCGCGGCCAGCCTGCCGCGCATGCCGGACACACCCTCGATCGTTCGCGCGCTGCAAGACGGGGCGGGCTCGACCCTCGGCGCACGAGCAGCGATCGGTCTCTTCGACCCCGAGACGAACACGCTCCGCTTTCAGGACCCACATGGGGTCTTGCCGAGCGAGATAGGCCGGAGCGACTATCTCGCCTGGCGGGTGTTCGAAACGCAGCACGCCGAGTACTACCCGGACGCGGCGCGCGCACATCCCGCCCTCGCCTCCGCCTATCGGACGCATGGCGTGCGGTCACTGCTCATCGCGCCGATCTCTGCCGCGAACCAGCGCCTGGGAGCGCTCGAGGCGTACACCGACCACCAGCCCGTGTTCAGCGAGGACGACCTCGATCTCGTCCGTCTGCTCGCGGATCAGGCCGCGGTGATCCTCGAGAGCCGCGCCCTTATCGACGAGGCCGCGCGCGTCCAGGCGCATGAAGAGGCGGCGCGTCTGAAGGAAGACTTCATCTCGGCGGCGGCCCACGATCTGAAAACGCCGCTCACCACCCTTGTCGCTCAGGCTCAGTTCTTGGAGCGGCGCGCCGAGACGCAGCCGTTGGCGCCGGCGGACCTTCCCGGCCTGAAGCGGATCGTGCGCGAGGGCAGGCGGCTGTCCGCGCTCGTCCTGGAGCTGCTCGATGCGTCGCGACTCGAGCAGGGCAAACTCGTTGGCGAGCGTGAGCCGGTCGACCTCGTCGAGCTCGCGCGCGATGTCGCTCGCCGCGACAGCTATGAGGGGCGCCGGATCACCGTGGTGGCCGAAGCGCCGGTCGTGGGCAGCTACGACCCCCGCCGGATCGGTCAGGTGGTTGAGAACCTGGTCGAGAACGCCGTCAAGTACAGCCCCGATGGGAGCGAGGTCCGCGTGGACATCGCCCAGCGGAACGGTGAAGCTTTCATCGATGTGACCGACGAGGGCATCGGGATCCCCGCCGGCGACCTCCCGCAGATCTTCGAGCGGTTCCATCGCGCCTCGAACGTCGACGACCGCCGTTTCGCGGGAATGGGACTTGGTCTCTTTCTCTGCAAGGGCATCGTGGAGCAACATGGGGGCCGGATCTGGGTGGAAAGTCGAGAAGGCACGGGCAGCACGTTCCACGTCGTCCTCCCGCTTGAGGGCGCGCGCTGAGCCGCATCCTCGTGGTGGACGACGATCCATCGATCGTCGCGGTCGTGTCCGACATCCTCAGCGCCGAGGGTCACGAGGTCGTGTCGGCGGAGAACGGTGCCGAGGCACTCGCCAAGGTGAACGGTGAGGCGCTCGTTCTGCTCGATATGCGGATGCCGGTGCTCGACGGCTGGGGATTTGCTCGTCAGCTCCGCGCTTCTGGAAAGAGCACTCCGATCGTGGTGATGACGGCGGCCGAGAACGCTCGCCGGTGGGCCGAAGAGATCGGGGCCGCGGGTTACCTGGCCAAGCCGTTCGAGATCGACGCGCTCATCGCCGCTGTGGAGCGGTACGCCACAGGAAGGCACTGACCAGGGCGCCGGCCGCCAGAGCGCCGAGCGCCGCGGCACGTATGACCTCGAGCTGACCCTGGAACGCGAACCACGGTGGCGTGAGCACGATGACCTGGGCTGCCCAGTAGCCGACCGCCACGATGTTCGCGACGATCCAGGCCACTCGCGAGCGAGCCCGCAGGTGTGGGCTGAGAACGGCGATGGCCGCGGCCGCTTCGAGAAGATGGCCGACGCCGGAGGCGAACTGCGTCTCGGTGGCGTCCGGGATCGAGTCGTGGAACCGGACGAGGATCTCCGTCGCGAGGATCATGCTGCCGACGCCGAAGTAGACGAGCAGCATCGCAAGCGGCGGCGCGACGACGCGCATCACCGGCGCGCTCCGCGGGACCATCGAGACCGCGACGGCGCCAAGGACGAGCCCCGTCGTCATCACGGTGCTGGAGCTGATGAAGAGGTACGGGTTGCCGAGGACGTACGCCAGCAGTCCCGCGAGGTCGTTCGCTGTCGGGACGAGCGAGGCGTGCATCTATGGATTTCAACGCGCGGGGTCGCAGGAAAGGCTCGGTTGCTTGGCCGCTCAGCCACGCTCAGGCGCGAACAGATCGGTCTCATTCCTTTTTTCGCCGCGAAGAAGATCGGCGACGAGCTCGCCGGTCGCGGTCGCGAACGCCATTCCATGTCCGGTGAAGCCTGCGTTCACAAGCACACCACTGTTCAGACGTCCGACATATGGAAGGGCGTCGTGCGAGAAGCCCATCGTTCCGGCCCACCGATGAGTCACCTTCGCGTCGGCGCAATGTTCACGGAGGAAGCGCTCCAGCTGCTGCTGGATGCGAGGCGTCGTCCGCTCTTCTTCGCCGACCTCTTCATCGGCAGCGGTGTCGCGCCAGCCGCCGACGAGAAGGCTCCCGTCGGCCCGCTGGCGCCAGTAGCGGTAGCCGCGGTTGGCATAGGCCGGCCGCTCGAAAACCCGGCTGGCGACAGGGGCGGTGGCGAGCATCTGACCGCGCACCGGCCGCACCCGCAAAGGCACGAGATGCTGCGAGTACGCGTTGACGCAGACCACGACGGCGCCCGCCCGCACGCGAGCGCGCTCGGTCCGGACCTCGTCGTTCGTCACGGCGGTCGCGCGCGTTCCGTCGTGGATGCGGGCGCCGGCCGCGACTGCGGCCCCCGCGAGGGCGCGCACGTACCGGACCGGGTGCAGCTCGCCGTCGTCCTCGTAGATCGCCGCACGGTCCTCCGGGTTGAGCCGGACGCGCACGCCTTCCTTTTTCAACCGCTCGGCGCTCTCGCGAACCTCCGCCCATTCCTCGTCGTCGCCGGCGATCTGGGCTGAGCCTTTCCACGCGAGGTCGCACGCGATGCGTTCCCGCTCGACGATCGCGCGGACGAGCTCTTGGTTGTGCCTCGTGAACCGCCAGATGCGCAGCGCGCGGTCCTCGCCGTAGCGGTGTGCCGCGGCGACGAAGTTTTCGGCGACGCCCGCCAGAAGGAACCCGGCGTTCCGCCCGCTCGCTGCTTCGGCGACCGTTCGAGCCTCGAGCACGACGACCTTTGCTCCGTTCCGCGCCGCGTGGTACGCGGTCGCGACACCGGCGATGCCCGCGCCGACGACCACCACATCCGCGCTCGTATCCTCGTCGAGCGGCGGGTGACGATCGGGTGCGATTTCATCGAGCCAGATGCTGGTCATTCCGGTACTCTGCCTGAGGCCGAGGCGCGCGGGGGCCGAATCGCTTGAGTGAGGGTGGGGATGTTCCGTAGCCGTTTCCTGACGTTCGTTGTCTTTGTTTCGATGGTCATGACGCTCGTGCCACTCGGCCAGTCCGCCGTAGCGGCATCGACGTCGGTCGTGATCAGTCAGGTCTACGGCGGAGGCGGAAACGCCGGTGCGACGTTCAAGAACGATTTCATCGAGCTCTTCAATCGCGGCGGCGCCGCGGTGAATGTGACCGGATGGTCAGTGCAGTACGCGTCATCGGCCGGTACGTCCTGGAACCCCACAAGTCTCGCGGGGACAATCCAGCCGGGCCAGTACTACCTCGTGCAGGAATCGCAAGGCGCTGGCGGGACCACGAACCTGCCGACACCCGATGCGACGGGAACGATCCTGATGAGCGCGACCGCGGGGAAGGTAGCCCTGGTCAACAGCACGACGGCGTTGACCGGTACCGGCTGCCCGTTCTCCGTTTCGGTCGTTGATTTCGTCGGATACGACGGCGCCAATTGCGCGGAGACGACCGCTACTCCAGCACTGACCAACACGACGGCCGCCATTCGCAAGAATGCCGGCTGCACCGAGACCGACAGCAACGTCGCCGACTTCGAGACGGGCGCGCCGACACCACGCAACACTTCTTCGACTTTCCACTTCTGCACGGGTGACAACGCGCCCGCGGTCACGGCGACCTCGCCAGTCGCCGGCGCCATCGACGTCGGGTTCAACACGAACATCACGATCACGTTCAGCGAGGCGGTGAACGTGTCGAGTGCGTGGTACACGATCTCGTGCGCCACGAGCGGCTCGCACACGGCCGAACAGAGCGGCGGTCCGACGACGTTCACGCTCGACCCGACGACCGACTTCGGCTTCTCCGAGAGCTGCATGGTGACCGTCCTCGCGTCGGAGGTCACGGACCAGGACACGCTCGATCCGCCGAACAACATGTCAGCGAACTTCGTCTTCAGCTTCATGACGGAGGCGCCACCGCCACCGCCGACGTTCATCCACGACATCCAGGGTGCCGCGCACGTCTCGCCGCTCAACGGACAGACACTCGGCAACGTTCCCGGGATCGTGACCGCGAAGCGGACCAACGGCTTCAACCTGCAGGCTCCAAAT
>Ga0307284_10000171_pt1 | contig 12340 bp, 9 predicted proteins | sample ER_DNA_123_FD_194480 | JGI IMG/M metagenome (GOLD analysis project Ga0307284, IMG submission 194480) | Bulk soil microbial communities from the East River watershed near Crested Butte, Colorado, United States - ER_DNA_123 | ecosystem: Environmental > Terrestrial > Soil > Floodplain | place: USA... | reverse complement strand
TTGAGCGCTTCAACCCCCGGGACTCTCTCAGTCCTGACGTGAGAGAAATCCGATGGTTCCCCACCTCCGCTTACGCCCGGGACGTTCCCGGCGAAGGTGCCGTCCAGCGGAGTTCGGCAAACGGACACGCGATCTCAGCGACACATCGGATGCCACTGACTTCTTCCCCCTGGCGTGACGCCCCCGTGCGCGTTAGATAACGAAACGGAAACGAGCCAAAGTCCACCGTAGAGCGAAACTTCGCCGCAGCGCAACACTCTGCGATATCAATTTGTGACCTTTGACCTCAGTTACGGCGTGTACGTCATAGGCAGCGTGTGATCAGCGGCCGGCATGGAAAAAGGTCCGGCTCAGTCAGCCAGACCTTGGGGAGGTTGTCGGAGAGGACGCTCGGGGGTTCGTCCCCTCCGGCAACCTGTGCGGCCCACGTTACTAAATAAGTCGAAGAAAATGAACCCCAAACATTTGCGGACCAAGTGAGCTACACTGCGCCCCCGCGCCAAGAACGAGCGGTTCCTTGCGTCATCCGTAAGTCACCCTTCGACCAGGCCGATCAACGCCGCCTCGACCGCGAGCAGCGGTGCAACATTGCCCTCTAGCGCGGTGCGGCAGGCCAGCAGCGCGTCAATGCGATGCAGCGTCGACTCAGGTGTTGACTTCCGCGCCAGAACTGCAATCTCCGGCCGCAAGTCCTCATTGATGACCTGCGCCCCAGATCCGGTCTGAATACTCAGCACGTCGCGGTAGAAGCCGGTCAGCTCAGTCAGCGTGCGATCGATCGCGTCACGCTGAAATCGCTTGCTGCGCGCTCTTTGTTGATCTTCCAGGTCCTTGAGGGCCGCCTGGGCCTGGCGCGGCTTGGCACCCGTCGTGCCGAAGCCCAATGCCTCCTCCAGCGCCGTCCGTTCCTTGGCGTCCAGCTCACCGGTTGCCTCCGCCGCCTCGGCCGTCGCCGCCTCGACGACCTGGGCTGCCGCAGCCAGACACGCGCCGAGACCATGCAGCTCGAGCGGGATGTGCAAGATCTGTTGCCGCAGATTTCGGGCACCTTCGTCTCGCGCCAACACCCGAGCCCGACCGACGTGTCCCTGCGAAACCCTTGCCGCGTACGCCGCCAGCTCCGGTTCGACGCCGTCGCGGGTCTCGAGCAATCGCGCGACCGCGGAAATCGTCGGAGTCTGCAGCGTCAAGAGGCGACAGCGCGACCGGATGGTAGCGACGACATCCTCTGGGGTCGGCGCGCACAAGATCCACACCGTACGCGGTGCGGGCTCCTCGATGCTCTTCAGCAAGGCATCGGCGCCGCGTTCGGTGACTCGATCAGCATCCTCGATGACAATCACCTGCCACCCGCCGAGAGTCGGACTCATGACGGCTCGGCGGACCAGCTCGCGCACCTCGTCCACGCCGATAGAGAGCAGTTCCGTACGCACCAGGGTGACGTCTGGATGCGCACCGGACAACGACGTACGGCAGGCACGGCAGTGCCCGCAGCCATCCGAGTCACACTGCAGCGCCGCGGCAAATGCTCGGGCGGCATTCGACCGGCCCGAGCCTGGCGGACCGGTGAACAACCAGGCGTGGCTCATGGCGTGAGACTCACCAGCCACCGCCCGTCGCAAGGTCGCCACGACTGCCGTCTGCCCGATCAGCTCGGCCCAGACACCAAGATCGGCGGCAGTCTCCGCGGCCGACACATCGGTCATCGACGCAGCCACAACACCACTGTGCCATTGATCACTGACATCATTGGCGGGCTACGGCCGAGAGCAACGGGGCGGCCCGAGCGGCTACCTGAGCAGCGATCTCCTCGCGCGAGGCGCGGGCGTTCAGCACCAGATATCGCTCGGGCGCACGGCGCGCCAGGTCAAGAAAGAACAGCCGAGTCCGCTCATGGAATAGATCGCCGGCCGACTCCAGGCGGTCCTTGGTGGACTTGGCGTGCACGCCGTCACTGAGCTCGGCATCGAGCACCACGGTGAGATCAGGTTGCAGATCCTCGGTGGCCCAGCGCGCGATCCGCTCGACGTCCTCGAGTTGCAGCACCCGGCCACCGCCCTGATAGGCCAGCATCGAGTCGACATAGCGATCGCAGACCACGACCGCGCCGCGCCGCAACGCGGGCCCGACCACCGAGAAGATGTGTTGCGCCTTGTCAGCCGCGTAGAGCAAGGCCTCCGCACGCGGAGACATTTCCCCGGTCGCCGGATCCAGCACGATGTGACGAATCATCGCTCCGACCGCCGAGTCACCAGGCTCGAACGTCTTGACGACCTCATGACCCGCATCAGCCAGCCACTCGCACAGCAACTCGACCTGAGTCGTCTTGCCCACCCCGTCACCGCCCTCGAAGACGATGAAGACCCCGCCCACGGTGCTCACGCGCCAAGCTTTTTCTTTGTCTTAGCCCACACATCGACGAATTCCCGCCGGGCGCGGCGTGCTCGGCGGGACTCCCGTTCGAAGTCGCGGCCGGCAGCGAACGCTTGGACCGGAAGCAGCTTGGCTACCTGCTCGGCCGTGACCAGTTCGCGGCGATGATCATCATGGATCTCAGTCAACAATTGTCGCGGCTTGAGGAGCTGGTGCTGGATCAATGCCGCCTCCTCGGGAAGCACTTGACCTGCGACACCGACCACCCACTCCAGGCGGCCCATTTCCTGCCACGCTTCCTCCCACTCCTCGTCAGCCGAATCCACGTTGAGGTGATCGGCGCACCGACCCATTCGGGTGACGGCAATCGACACCAGGCCGGCGAGCACCTCCCCCGCCGGATCGGAGCGCTGGTCAGCCAGCTTGGGCGCGCGTACGGCTGCGACCAGTCGCTCCAGCACGGTGAGGTAGCGTTCGCTGCGCAGCCGGCTGGTCAGTCGATCATGACCGTTCGAATTGGACGAGTCGCCCTCCAGGCTGATCCAGCCGAGCTCGTCGTAGAGATCTTCGACCCACTCCGGGTCGAGCACCACCGAAAGTCCCTTCAACTCCAGCCGCAGCCGGGAAGCTTGATCGGCAAGACGGTCGACAGCCCCAAGATCACCACCACGGATCGCAAGATCAGCTTCGACGATCTGACGCAGTCGGAGCGCCACCAGCTGGGAGACGAACTTCTTGAAGGACGCGGCGGCATCAAACGGGCCCGGCACCGGCAGGTCGGTCGGCCCAGTCGCCGGCGCACCGAGCCGGGACACCAGCCGCGGGAAGCGCGGGACGTAGGTGGCGCCCGCCTGCAGCAAGGCACGGTCGAGAAAGGACACCTGCTCATCAGTGAGTCCGGGCCCCACGGGAGTGATCAACACCTCGCGATAGCGGGCGGTAGTGAGGCCTCCACGTCGTACCGTCACCTTGTCATCACGCAGCAGCGCCAGCGTCGTACCGTCCTCGTCGCGCAGCGCGAATTCGCGGCGATCGCAGATCAGCGCCGCAACCGGTCCCAGCGTGGCCCGGCGGCGCAACGGCCGGATCATGTCGGCCAGCTCCTCGGGAAGATCGGCGTGGCCCATCAGCTCGATGCGGTCCTGTGGTAGCAGCGGTTCCCAGTCCGGGGCGGTGATGTACCACTCGCCACGCCCGTCCAGCACCCGATGGGCCAGCAGTACGCCAGAGCGGATCAGCCGGTGATCGGGCGCGTCGAGCAACGTGACCGCGATCTCGTACGCCGCATTGTGCCCGACCCGGGCCACCAGGTGGTGCAGACCAAGATCAGGATTGATCATCCGCGGCGCGGCTGCGCTATACGGCATGTCGTAGCAGCGCTGGTCGGGCGAATTCGTGCTCGGGCCATCGGGAATCTCGAACGGCCGAGCAGCAACCACAGCCTCGCGTTTGCGCGACTTAGCCTTGCGGCGCTTCTTCTTACCCACGATCAGACCTTAGTGCCCTAGTGCTGTCTGACCAGCGCGCGTGATCGCTATGGCAACCGCAGCGGCCGACATTCAGCTCCGGAATCAACCGGCCTTGGTGCGAATCTTCTTCGCCGCAACCCGTTTCGCAGCCGGTTTCGGAGCAGCTGCCTCCGCTGCAGCCGCTTGGGTGCGCTTCGCCGGACGTTTCTTGGGCGTCGGGCCCTTGGCTCGCTTCTCGGCCAGCAGCTCGGCAGCGCGTTCAGCGGTGATCGTTTCCACGTCATCGCCGCGGCGCAGCGTCGCGTTCACCTCACCGTCGGTGACGTACGCCCCGAAGCGGCCTTCCTTGATGATCATGGGGCGATCCGATGCCGGATCCGCACCCAGTTCCTTGAGCGGTGGCTTCGCGGCAGCCCGGCCGCGCTGCTTGGGTTGGGCGTAGATCGCCTCGGCTTCCGGCAAGGTGATCGAAAAGATCTGATCTTCGCTCTCCAGGGAGCGGGAGTCCGAGCCCTTCTTCAAGTAAGGCCCGTACCGGCCATTCTGTGCGGTGATCTCGACACCGTCCCCGTCCTTGCCGACGATCCGAGGCAGACTCATCAGCTCGAGTGCTTGGTCGAGACCGACCGAGTCGAGGCTCATCGACGAGAGCAGCGATGCCGTGCGCGGCTTGGCACTCTTGGGGCTGTCTTCGGGGAGGATCTCGGTGACGTAGGGACCAAAGCGGCCGTTCTTGGCGACGATCATGCGGGATGTCTCGGGATCCAATCCCAGCTCACGTTCTTCCCCCACCGGCTTGGCCAGCAGCTCACGAGCAAGATCAATCGTGAGTTCGTCGGGTGGCAGATCATCGGCCATGTTGGCGCGCCGACCTTCTTCATCCTCGACATACGTGCCGTAGCGACCGACCCGGACTACAACCTTCGGAGCGCCGGTAGCAAGAGCATCGGGATCTGCGATCTCAAAGGTCGAAAGTTTACGAGCGTCGATCTCGCCGAGCTCGGTGACCAGCCGATGCAGCCCTTCGCGGTTGTCATCGCCAAAGTAGAAGTCGGTCAAAACTCGGAGCCGCTCGGCATGCCCGTCGGCGATCTCGTCCAACACGTCCTCCATCTCGGCGGTGAACGCATAGTCCACCAGCCTGGGGAAGTGCTCCTCGAGCAACCGGGTAACTGCAAAGGCCAGCCAGGTAGGTACGAGGGCAGTGCCCTTCTTGAACACGTAGTCCCGGGCGGTGATGGTACGGATGATCGTCGCGTATGTCGAAGGCCGGCCGATCTCAAGTTCTTCCAGCTTGGCGACCAGCGAAGGCTCGGTGTAGCGCGACGGTGGCCGTGTTTCGTGGCCTGACGCGGTCACCGATTCAGGCCGCAGTTGCTGGCCGGCAGTGAGTCGCGGAAGTCGGGTCTGCTCGTCGTCGGTGTGACCATCAGTCTCTTCAACCGATTCCACGTAGGCCTTGAGGAAGCCATAGAACGTGATTGTGCGGCCGGAAGCGACGAAGACGCATGGCTCACCGTCGCTGGGCTGGGCGTTGATCTTGACCGTGATCGAGAGGCCCTCGGCATCCTTCATCTGCGAGGCGATAGTGCGCATCCAGATCAACTCGTAGAGCCGGAACTGATCACCGCTCAGCCGGGTCTGCGCCGGGGTCAAGAAGGTTTCACCTGCCGGGCGGATCGCTTCGTGCGCTTCCTGGGCATTCTTGACTCTGGAGGTGTAGACCCGCGGCTGATCCGGCAGGTAGTCCGCGCCGTACAGCTGCTGAACCTGCTGCCTGGCAGCGGCGATCGCGGTACTTGACAGGGTGATCGAATCCGTACGCATGTAGGTAATGAACCCGGCCTCGTACAGGTCCTGTGCGATCGACATCGTCCGTTGCGCGGTGTAGCCGAGTTTGCGGCCCGCCTCCTGCTGCAACGTCGTGGTCCGGAATGGCGCGTACGGGCGGCGGGTGTAGGGCTTGGACTCCACGCTGTCCACGGCAAAGGCGGCGGAACGCAATGAGTCCGCCAGGGCCTGCGCCTGTGCCTCATCCAGGCGGATCAATTGATCATGGTCCTTGACGATCAAGGAACCGCGGCTGTCGAAGTCCCGGCCCTGAGCAACACGTCGCTCACCGACTCGAGTCAACCGGGCAGGAAATAGCGGCGGTGGGGCATCAGATCCGGCGTCCAAGATCGCGTCGAGATCCCAATAGGAGGCACTGCGAAACGCAATGCGTTCCCGCTCCCGATCAACGATGAGTCGGGTCGCGACCGACTGGACACGGCCTGCTGAGAGCCGCGGCATGACCTTCTTCCACAGCACCGGGGAGACCTCGTAGCCGTAAAGTCGATCAAGGATGCGCCGAGTCTCTTGGGCATCGACGAGATCCTCGTCAAGATCACGCGGGTTTGCCACTGCCTCCGCGATTGCTGTCGGAGTGATCTCATGGAACACCATGCGCTTCGCCGGAACCTTGGGCTTCAGCTCCTGCAGCAGGTGCCAGGCAATTGCCTCGCCCTCGCGATCACCGTCCGTGGCGAGCAACAGCTCGTCGGCACCGACGAGTGCCTCCTGCAGCGTCCGTAACGTCGCCCGCTTCTCGGGGCTGACCACGTAGATGGCTTCAAACCCGTTATCGACATTGACGCCGGTGCGTGCCCACTTCTCACCTTTGTATTTGGCGGGCACCTCGGCGGCACCAGTCGGCAGGTCGCGAATATGACCGCGGCTGGACTGCACGATGTAACCATCGCCCAGGAAGCTCGCGATCTTGTTCGCCTTGGTCGGGGATTCGACGATGACGAGCCGCTTGCCCCCTGCCTTCCCTGCCACCGAATACTCACTTTCTTTGCACATACTGATCTCGCGCGCGACCGAATATCAGATCGTCACAGCGATCCAACAGACTTCAGCTGCCGCCCCCCAGCGCGCTTACTCTACGGCCCGGGATCAACTGCGGGCCAAAACGCCACCGTTTGGGAATGAATTCCCGATCGGCAACGAGCTACGACCCGGGGTACTGGGTGAGCGGGTAAACCGGCGCCGGCGGGACGCCGGTTGGGGCTACCGGTCGGGCAGACGGCTGATAGTAGGGCTGCAACCCGACGCGCTTGGCCTGCCATAAAATCAAGCCGAGCGCAGCACCGTTCACTACTACCGCCAGCACCAGCATCATCGGAGTCCCGCTGGTCTGCTCCCCGACAAAGGCCTGGGACCAACCGCCGAAGATTAAGACGAAGAAGAACGTCAGCACGTTGTTGACCGCGTGCATCGCGATGCCGGCCTCCAGTCCTCCGGTCCGCCAGGCGGCGAGGCCCGAGGCCACCGCCAGGCAGGCAATCGTGCCGAGCACCCACGGGTCCGGGCTGAGATGTGCGGTGGAGAATGCGACCGCCGACACGATCAGGGAGGCGACCAGGCCGACGATGGGCTGGGCGAACCAGGCCCCGACGTTTTGCATGATCCAGCCGCGGAAGAAGTATTCCTCCCCGGCCGCCTGCAATGGGGTCATCAGTACCACGATGACCAGCAGCGCTATCCAATGGTCGGGCCGCGGAGAGGTGAAGGGCACGGCGATGACACCTAGGGCCGTATATAGCGCCCACAGCGGCAGGATGACCGCGATGCAGCGAAGCAGCCAGCCCCAACGGATGCCGCCTGCGACCGAAGACAAAAACCGCGGGCGAATGCCATGCACGATCCAGATCGACAGGCCGCTCGCCGGGATCAGCACGATGAGGCTGAGATTGAGATAGATGAAGCCGATCGGACCAAGGTTGGCAATGTCGGTTGTTGTCCGGGTCATGTACGCGACCAGGTCGGGTGCGCCTGAGACGAGCCCAGCGATGAGCACCGGCACAATCGCCAGCATGGCCATAAGCACGAAGAGCAACAGGAAGAGCAACAGGCAGAGTAACGGCTTCCACCAGCGATACCGCGGCCCGCGAAGCATCTGCTGGTAGGGCCGAGGTCCGTCAGGCATAGCGCTGACTGGCCTTGGTGGCTGGACGGCGGGCGATGTCGGGTACGGGGGCGAATATCCGTACGGCTGTCCCGGTCCCGGCGGGCCGTAGTTCATTGGAGCGGGAGTCTGTCCGTTTTGCGGTGGCGGATAGGCCGCTAATGCAGGGTCGGGCTCGTAGTTATTGGGAGGCAGCTGGTCAAACCCCCGGGTAAAACCGTCGCCGGCAGGATTACTGGTCATCGCAATCCAGTGTGCCTTGCGGGCGGGATCGGGCAGGCAACCGCGGCCAGCGTCCCTCATTGAGCTAGTTTGTCAACTTTGTCTCGGAATGCGTAGTCGGAACCTCAACGCTTTGGTTGGTCTCACTGTGTCCCGCCTCGCTGTTACGAGGCTGGCTGGACTGAGGTTCGCTGTGTTGCGGCTCGAGCTCTTTTTGGGCTGGCTCGGCGGGCTCGTCGGCAATCGCGACTTCGCGGCGGGTGCTGATGGCCACCATCACGACGATGATGACAACCGCAGCGCCCGCGATCACATAGCGCAAGGCACTCGGTGTCGTGCTCAGCGGAGACATCGCAACCACTGCCGGCGCGATCAGCAACGAGACCAGGTTCATCACCTTGATCAAGGGGTTGATCGCCGGTCCGGCGGTGTCCTTGAACGGATCGCCGACGGTATCACCGATGACCGTGGCCGCATGGGCGTCCGAACCCTTGCCGCCGTGGTGGCCGTCCTCTACCAGCTTCTTCGCGTTGTCCCAGGCACCGCCCGAGTTGGCCAAGAAGACAGCCATCAACGTGCCGGTCGCAATGGCGCCGGCGAGATACCCGGCCAGCGCAGAGGGGCCGAGGCCGAATCCGACGGCGATCGGAGCACAGATGGCGAGCAGTCCGGGTGTCGCCAGCTCGCGGAGTGAGTCCTTGGTGCAGATGTCGACGACCTTGCCGTACTCAGGCTTGCCAGTCCCGTCCCAGATTCCGGGGATCTCGCGGAACTGACGGCGTACCTCGAAGACCACTGCGCCGGCAGCGCGACCCACTGCGCTGATCGCCAGGCCGGAGAACAAGAACACCACCGCGGCGCCGATCAGGAGACCGACCAGCGTTTGCGGCGCGAAGACGACGGCTTGATCGATGAACTTGTTGTAGTTATCTGCAAGCACGGTGTGAATCGCGTCGGTGTAGGAGCCGAAGAGAGCGGTCGCCGCCAAGACGGCAGTCGAAATGGCAATCCCCTTGGTAATGGCCTTGGTGGTGTTGCCCACAGCGTCCAGCTCGGTCAAGATCTGGGCGCCATCGCCGTGTACATCGCCCGACATCTCGGCAATGCCTTGGGCGTTGTCCGAGACAGGGCCGAAGGTGTCCATGGCCACGATCACACCGACCGTGGTGAGCAGCCCGCACCCCGCGAGGGCGATCGCAAACAGACCAACGACGCCCGAGCCGCCGAGCAGAAACGCCCCGTACACCGCGGCAGCGATGACGATGGCTGTGTAGACGGCCGATTCCAATCCCACGGAGACACCGGCAAGCACCACGGTCGCCGCGCCCGTCAGGGAGGTCTTGCCCACATTCTTGACCGGACGATCCTCGGTGCCGGTGTAGTAACCGGTCAGGCTGAGGATCAGCACCGCAAGCACGATGCCGATGATGACGGCGCCGATCGCAACGATCCGCGGATCATCAATCCGCCCCGGCTGCACACCAGACACATTGAGTGCGGCAAAAGAGGAGGGCAGGTACGCGAACGCGGCAATGGCGACGAGTACGGCCGAGATGGCCGCAGATAGATAGAAGGAGCGGTTGATGGTCTTCAGGCCGTTTTCGCCGGGTCGAGGGCGAGTCAGGAAGACGCCGATGATGGCGGTGATGACGCCGATCGCCGGCACGATGAGCGGGAAGACCAATCCGAACTCACCGAAGGCCGCCTTACCGAGGATCAATGACGCGACCAGCGTGACGGCGTATGACTCGAACAGGTCGGCCGCCATCCCGGCGCAGTCGCCGACGTTGTCCCCGACATTGTCGGCGATCGTCGCGGCGTTACGCGGATCGTCCTCCGGAATGTTCTTCTCGACCTTCCCCACCAGGTCGGCGCCTACGTCGGCCGCCTTGGTGAAGATGCCGCCGCCGACACGCATGAACATGGCGAGCATGGCGGCGCCGAAGCCGAAGCCTTCGAGGATGGTCGGAGCGTCGCCGCGGAAGATGAAAACCACAAGCGCTGCGCCGAACAGGCCGAGCCCGACCGTGGCCATGCCGACGTGCGCGCCGGTGCGGAATGCGATCCTCATGGCGGGATCACGGCCACCATCACGCGCGGCGGAGGCGACGCGTACGTTCGCGCGGACCGCAAGCCACATGCCGAGATAGCCGATCAGTGCAGAAAAGACCGCTCCGGCAAGGAATGCGACGGAGCGGCTGATACGCAATGTCAGGCTGCTGAACTCAGCGCTGGCGTGGACTGGCAGCAGCAGTAGGAGGAAGAAGGCGACTACCGCGAACACGCTCAGGGTGCGGAACTGCCGGCCGAGGTAGGCGCTGGCGCCCTCCTGAACGGCACGAGCGATGGATTGCATGTTAGGAGTGCCGTCGTTGGCTGCGAGCACCTCGCGACGGAAGATCATGGCCATCACAAGGGCGATCAGGGCTACGACCCCGACCACTGCGACGAACGTGAGATTGACTCCCGACAAGTTAAGAGAAGTCACTTCCATGGGAACTGGAAGTAGGGACATGCATCGTCCTCCTGAGACCTTCGGCACTCGCGGCTACTGCCCTTAGCCGCTCGCGAAGTCTAAACCACAAGTGGCACTGGTTTTGGTGTCGAGGCGTGCACGCGGACACATCGCTATGGCCCCTCTGGCCACGTCCGACCTCTCGGATCGACCTGGAGAGCCCCGCGAGTGACGATTGGGAAGACGCCTCGTCGCGTCGCTTCTCAGAGGGTACCCCAGCGGAATAATGACGGCATGGTCGCTTTCGCTTTAATTCTGCTGGTCCTGGTGGCGGTGCTCGTTGTCGCGATTGTGGTGAGCAATCCCGAAACCTATGACTTGTCCATCTTCGGAGCCGTTATTCCCGTCAATAGTGCGGGCATCTTTATTACGGGTGCTATTGCTATGGCGGTCACGGTCTTGGCACTCCTGCTGCTGCGTAGCGGTATTCGCCGCGCGCGGCTGCGGCACAAGCAACTGAAGGCCCTGGAAGCCTCGAGCGACAATACGGCGAGCGATGCTGCCGCGGGCGACTCGACCGACCAGGTAAAGACGACGTCAGTCACAGCGAGTCCGGCAGAGACCGCTCCGGCGGACCGTGCTCCTGCAAATGCCGAGACAACTGCGGCATCTACGACCCCAAGCACCGCAGCATCGACCAAGGCCGCCGATCTAGATGCCGCAAGGGAGAAGTCGGCGCTGGACTTGGACAGCCAGTCCTCCCCGACAACGGCGGCCGAGCGGCGGGCGATGCTCGAGGAAGCGGATGAGCAGACCCGCGATGATCCTCAAAGGTGAGTTCCGCTCAGCGTGATGGCTGCTGGTGGAAGACCAGCAGCCACCGCTGATCGCTGAAGACGAAGGTGCTGCTGACGACCCGCCGCACCTCATATGTATTCGCACTGCATCCATTGCGCTGGACCTATTTGTTACTGGCCCCATTGCACTGGGCCCTATTGCACTGGCCCGGCATGAGCCTTGGCAGCGACCGTGTGAGGCAGGTGAGGAATCCGGGTACGCGCGAGCACCGAGACCCGAACGGTCACAACGAAGTCGATCGCGTCGCCGACCACGTCACAATGGTCCAGCCGAGCGCCGTTCTGCCGGGCGATGCGTTCGGCCTGAGGGCATGCCTCGCGGCCGCCTTGATACGCCGCTGCCCCGCTCAGGGCGCTCAAATCAGCTGCCGCCCGGGCGCGGTGATAGCCCACCGCGTACCCGGCTATGACCAGGGCAGCACTGCTCAGCGCCACGACGAAGCCGATGACACCAGTCATGAGGACCGTCGCGCTGCCCGACTCGGAACGCACGAACCTTCCCGTACTCACGCAGGCTCACCGGCCAATGGCTCCGGCACCACCTGGGCGCGGGCCTCAAGCGGCGCGGAGGCGAGCCAACGCCCCAAGGGGCGTGCCTTGACTCTCACGGTCACCGTGACCAGATTCGGACGCTTGTCGATCGTGATCGTCGCGCCTGACGGCGCCCCCGCCTTGGCCTTGGCCACTGCGGAGTCATCGCCGCGAGCCGCTTGCCTGGCAACAGCCGCCGCTGCATCGACACAGCGAAGCTGAGTTACCACCACATAGATTCCCCAGCACATCATCGTCAACACGGCGAAGGCAGCCAGGGTCGTGACGGCCAGTTCGGCCGTCACCATGCCCCGTCCGTCCCGCGCTCTGATCATCGGTATCTTCACGGATCGCATGTACCTCGACTCCGAACTGACTCACTTCACAAAGCCGGAGAACGAGCGGATCACCATCAAGATGAAATTGAGCAGCGCGTCGTGGACCGGTCCGCTGGTCACAATCCCCAGCAGAACGCCGGCGATGG
>Ga0307284_10000169_pt1 | contig 12366 bp, 11 predicted proteins | sample ER_DNA_123_FD_194480 | JGI IMG/M metagenome (GOLD analysis project Ga0307284, IMG submission 194480) | Bulk soil microbial communities from the East River watershed near Crested Butte, Colorado, United States - ER_DNA_123 | ecosystem: Environmental > Terrestrial > Soil > Floodplain | place... | reverse complement strand
GCCGGTGTGCATTCCGATCCGCACGCGAACGTCGGCCTTCTGCGGCCAGGCCTTGTCGCGAAGCGCGCGCTGGATCGCGAGCGCCGCTTCGAGCGCGTGGGGCGAGCGGCGGAAGACCGCGAAGAACTCGTCAGCTCGCGCGTCGACCTCGTGACCGCCTGCTGCACGGACGCTCGCCCGGATCGCGGTCCGAACGTCGCGGAGCAAACCTGTGTAGTCATCGCCAAGCCGCTCGAGGAGGCGCGTCGATCCCTCGATGTCCGTCAAAAGGAAGGTCACCGTCCCGCGCGGGAGCGACCGCACGGTCGCGCCGCGGGCCTTCCGGAGCTGCCCGTCGAAGAAGCCGAGTGGGACGATCCCGTGCTTTTTCGCCGCCCGGAGGAGTCGCTCCCGGGCCCGCTCACGCGCGGCGTCGTCCTCGAAGTCGACCTGGTCGAACCGCGCGAGCGCGTTTCGCACGTGAGAGATGTCGTTGATCGGCAGCCGGCGGCGCCCCTGCGAGTCGATGTAGGCGAACGCGCTGTCGGGAAGGCGCGCGCGGGCAGTGGCGCTGAGCGTTGGCACGGGTCAGGTCTCCTCGGAGAGGAAAAGCATAGAGCGCTAGTCTCGCTCTGTGGCGAAGCGCCGATTCACGTTCAGCGCGACTCTCCCACCTTACGTTCCGCCGCGGAATGAGTGGCGGCGTAGGGTCCACGCGGCCGTCCTCGAATCGCAAGCGTCGCGTGGCGTCGGGTACAGCGAGAACGATCGTCTCGAGGTGCGGCTCGAGCTCTTCCTCGGTTCGCGGCCGCTCGCGATGCTGGACATCGAAGAGCGGGTGAACGATGTCCTCGACGCGCTCGGCGGGTACATCGCCGGGCCGCGCAGCGTGCGCCGAATCGCTCCGATCGTGCCCAACGCGGATCAGATCCGCCGCATCACTCTCGAGAAATCCACACGCGTGCCGCGCGGCCGTCCGCTCGGGCAGATCACGCTCGCGCGGTATCGCCGGCGGCGGAGGTCATGACCGAGCTCACCACCGGGGCGCTGGTGTGGGCCGGCTTCGACGGCGAGCAGGTGCCTGGTCCGGTCCTGGACGCGATCCGCGCGGGGAAGATCGGCGGTCTTCTCCTCTTCGCCTTCCGGGGAAACATCCGCTCGAAGGACCAGGTGCGCGCCATGCTGCGCGAGGCGCAGGACGCAGCGGTGGGCGGTGGCCTCCCCCCGGTGCCGATCGCGGTCGATCAGGAAGGCGGCTCGGTCGTGCGGGTCGGTTACCGCGCCGTATTCCCAAGCGCGATGGCGATCGGAGCGACCGGCGATCCGCGCAACGCGGAGCGCGCCGCGCGCGCGGTGGCCGAGGGACTGCTCGCCGACGGGATCACGGTGAATCACGCGCCGGTGTGCGACGTGAACGTCGACCCGCGCAACCCGGTGATCGGCACGCGTTCGTTCGGCGACGATGCCGAGCGCGTTGCGCAGTTCGCCGCGGCATGGGTACGTGGATCTGAAGGCGCGGGTGTCGCGTCGACTCCGAAGCATTTCCCCGGACACGGCGATACGTCGCTCGATTCCCATTTCACCCGCCCCGACGTCACGGTCGACCGCGCGACGCTGGATCGCCGCGAGCTCTTGCCATTCAAGAGCGCCTTCGCGGCGGGCGCGACCACCACGATGAGCGCGCACATCCGCTACACGGCGCTCGACACGGAAGCGCCCGCCACGATCTCCCGCCCCATCCTCACCGATCTCCTTCGCAACGAGCTGCGGTTCGACGGTCTTTCAATGACCGACTCGCTCGACATGAGCGGCATCGCCGACATCTCCATCGAGGACGTCGTGGTCACCGGTCTCGAGGCGGGCGTGGACGCGATGATGGTGACCAGCGGCATCGACCGGCAGCTCGCCGCCGCAGGGTGGATCGCCGATCGAGTGCGGCCCGAGCGCACGGCAGAGGCACTGCGGCGCGCGACGTGGTTCCGCGAGCGCTTCGGCCGGACCGCGCTCGACACGGACTTCGACGACGGCCCCCGGCGTCAAGTCGCGCGCGAGATCGCCGAAGCGTCGATAACCCATGTCGGACCGGCGCTTCCCCGCATCGACGGCGCTTTGCGCGTTCTGTATTTCGAGCCGAGGCAGGCGTCGCCCGTCGAGGAGCTCTCGACACCATCTTCGACTTTCGAGGCCGCCCTGCGCCGCTATTTCGGAGATCGTGTGACGTTCTCCCGGAACGGACAGGTGCCGCGCGGCTCGGGGCCGCTCGTCGTGTGCTCCACGAACGCGTCGTTCCAGCCGGAGCAGGCGGCGCGCGTCAGGGAATTGCTCGCGAATGTCGGTGTGTTGTGCGCACTGCGCAGCCCGTACGACGCCGCACTCGTGCCAAATGTTCCCGCGCTGCTCACATATGGCGACGTGCCCGTCTCGCTCGAGGCCCTCGCGGCGGTGCTCGCCGGTAAGCGGCAGGCGGAAGGACGTTTGCCCGTCCAGCTCGCATGAAGCGACGAGACTTCCTGCGCGCGGCTGCGGGCGGTGCGATCGCGGCCTGCATGCCGACCGCGACGACGCCGAGCGCGACAGGCGACGTGGTCGCGAGTATGTCGCTCGACCGGAAGGTCGGCCAGCTCATGAGCGTCGCGTTCCACGGCACCGCGATCACGAGCTCGCTCGAGGCCATGATCCGCGACCGCGGCCTCGGCGGCGTGATCCTCTACTCCGAGAACTTCACTGATGCGGCCGGCCTCGCCAAGCTGATCGCCGATCTCGATCGGATCGCACGCGAGGCGAAGTCGTTGCCTCTCTTCTTCGAGATCGATCAGGAGGGCGGCCCCGTCATCCGCATCAACAAGGGCGCCACGGTCCTGCCCGGACAGATGGCGCTCGCGGCGACGGCCGATCCTGACCGCAGCGTCCGCGCCGCCGCGTCGATCGCCGCGGCCGAGCTTCGCGCTCTCGGTGTGAACTGGAACTTCGCGCCCGTGGCTGACGTCAACGACGAGCCGACCAATCCCATCATCAGCAACCGCTCGTTCTCGAGCGATCCGGCGCGCGTCTCAGCGCTGGTGAGCGCAGCCGTCCAGGCATACGGTGTCGCGGGATTCTTCTGCTGTGCGAAGCATTTCCCCGGACACGGCTCGACGACGACGGATTCGCACACCGGCCTGCCGAAGATCGATGTCGACCGCGCGACGCTCGATCGCATCGAGCTGCCGCCGTTCCGCGCCGCGATCGCGGCCGGCGTCCCCGCGATCATGAGCGCGCACATCGTGGTCCCCGCGCTCGATCCGACACCCGAGCTGCCGGTCACGCTCTCGAAGGCCGTGATGACCGACCTCGTTCGCAACATCCTCGGTTTTCAGGGGATCGTCGTGACCGACGATCTCGAGATGGGCGCGCTCAAGAGCGTCGGCGAAGCTGCGGCAGGGTTGCGCGCGCTCCAGGCGGGAGCGGACTACCTCCTTTTCCGCTTCGACGAAAACGCGCAGCGCGACGGGCACGGCCTCATCGCCGACGCCGTTCGCACGGGATCGCTGTCCGGCGCGCGGCTCGATCAATCCGTGCGGCGGGTCGTCGACGCGAAGCGGCGCTTCGGCATCCTCGAAGGACGTCGCGACCAGTCGGCGCCGGACCTGGCGGCGAACGCGAAGACATCGCTCGAGCTCGCGCGCGGCGCCACGACCCTACTCCGCAACCGCGGAGTGCTGCCGCTTCGCGGCCGGATCCTCGCCGTTTCGCCCACGAACGCCGACATCAGCTTCTTCGAAGGACAGGCAACGCTGGGGAGCGTCATTACCGCGAAGCGCGCGGACGCGATATCCCAATCGCTTCCGCTTCATCCGAACGCGGCCGAGATCGAGCGGGTGGTCGCGGCGTCGCGCGCAGCCGACGTGGTCGTTGTCGGTACGACCAATCTCTTCGCATATCCCGAGCAGGTCGATCTCGTGAAGGCTTTGGCGAAGCAGAAACCTGTCGCCGTCGTCGCGCTTCGCGGTCCCTACGACATCATGAGCGTCCCCGAAATCCCGGCGTACCTCTGTGCCTACGACTCGCGCGAGCCGAGCCTCACGGCGGCAGCGGAGGTGCTCCTCGGCGAGCGCAAGCCATCGGGCTCTCTTCCGGCGGTCGTGCCCGGGGTATTCGCCATCGGCGCCGGCATGCGCGACTTCGCGTGACCGAGCTCGCGGCGCGCGCGAGACCGATCCTCGATGAAGCCATCGGGTCGCTCTGCACCGCGGCCGTCGTGCGCGTCGAGCGCCGCGGCTCGGTCGACACGTACGCGGCGGGAACGCTCTGTCCCGATCCGAGCGCGGGTCCGGACGGCGCATGCACCGCCACATCGCTCTTCGATCTTGCCTCTCTCACGAAGCTCGCGACGACCGCTCTCGTCCTGTCGTTCGTGCGCGAGCGGCAGCTCGAGCTCGACATGCCGTTCCGCGAGCTCGTCCCGGACTTCCGCGGCGGCAACAAGGACCGAGTCACTCTCAAACAGGTGCTCACCCATACGGCCGGTCTGGCGTGGTGGAAGTCGTTCTGGAGGGAAGGGTCTTCGCTTGAGGAGCTGGTGTGGCTCGCCGCGAAGGAGCCGCTCGCGCAGGACGTCGGAGAGTTCCGCTACAGCGATCTCGGCTACATCATGCTGACGGCCGGACTCGCCAACGTCGCCGGCAGACCCTTCCGAGAGCTGATGCGCGCACGCGTGCTCGATGTGGTCGAGGCGCGAACCTGCGAATTCGGGCCGCGTCGAGCTGAAGAGTGCGCCGCGACCGAAGAAGACGCCGAGTGGCGCCGCAAGCGACTCCGCGGCGAGGTCCACGACGAGAACGCCTACGCCATGGGGGGCGTATCGGCGCACGCGGGCCTGTTCGGCACGGCCGCGGACGTCGCGGCGATCATCCGCGTCTACCGCGACGGCGCCGTCATCGGGAACGAGCTGCGCGATCTCGCGCGCACGGAGCAGTACCGCGGTGGCGGCGTGCGCCGCGGCATAGGCCTGGTGCTGCGCCCACCGGAGGGCCTGCCGTTCTTCAATGAGGACGCGTTCGGACACACCGGCTTCACCGGGACGAGCGTGTGGGTCGACCCCGCCAATGACCTGACGCTCGTCCTGCTCACCAACCGGGTGTACTTCGGCCGGGCCAACGACGAGGAGCTGTACCGCTTCCGCGTCGCGGTCTATGAGGCACTGGCCAAACCCTGACGCGCGACAATTCGCGGATGATCGCGGTCGGGATGATGTCCGGCACGTCCGTCGACGGGATCGACATCGCCGCGATCGACATCGACGGCGACGAGATACGGGTGCTTTCCACGGCGCATCGCGATTACGACGACGCGCTTCGGACCCGGATCCTCGCGGCGGCCTCGGGCGACCCGCTCGGCAGCGCGGACATCGCGGCGTTGCACGTGGCGATCGGTAACGTCTATGCGCAAGCCGCGGTGGAGTTCGTACCGACCCTCCCGAAATACCCCGACGTCCTGGCCATGCACGGGCAGACCGTCGCGCACCTGCCGAAGAGCGCGACGCTTCAGCTGGGTGACGCGTCGCGCGTCGCGCTGCGCACCGGCGTGCCCACGGTCGCGGACTTCAGGAGCGCGAACATCGCAGCTGGCGGAGAGGGCGCGCCGCTCGTGCCATTCGCGGATTTCGTCCTCTTTGGAAAGCGGGCGCCCATCGCGCTCCTCAACCTCGGCGGCATAGCGAATCTCACGCTCATCCCCAAGACGGAGGCCGACAGCGTGACGGCGTTCGACACCGGCCCGGCGAACATTCTGAGCGACCTGATCGCGCAGCAATCGGGCATCAAGAACCGCTTCGATCAAGACGGCAGCGGAGCGGCGCGCGGCCGCGTCGACGAGCGCGCGCTGGGCTGGGCGTTCGCGCACGAATACTTCGCGAAGCGCGCGCCAAAGAGCACGGGCCGCGAGGACTTCGGCAAGCCGTTCGCCGACGAGCTCGCGCGACGGGTGACGCGCAACGGTGGAACGCGCGATGACGCGCTCGCGACGGCGATCGCGCTCACCGCGCGCACGGTCGCGGACGCGCTGAAGCGCGAGACGCCGCCCGGTGTGAGCTGGCGCGAGCTGATCGTCGCGGGCGGCGGCGCGCAAAATCCGACGCTCCTGAAAGCGCTGCGCGCGGCAGTCGCTCCACTTACGGTGCGGACGAGCGACGAGCTCGGCATCCCGGTGACGTCTCGTGAAGCGGTCGCCTTCGCGATCCTCGGCGCCTATCGCATGCAGGGGAAGCCGAACATCCTGCCCGGCGCGACCGGCGCGTCGCGCGCCGTCTCGGGCGGGGCGATCCACCAACCCTGATGCCAGAACCGCTGGTCGTCGGCATCGACGCGGGCGGCTCCAAGACGCGCGCGTTCGCTGTCGATCGCGACGGTGCCGTCGTGGGCCGGGGCGCCGGCGGCGGGGCGAACCTCCTGTCGTCGCCCGATCCCGCGGGATCGATCGCCGCGGCCCTGACTGAGTCGCTCGGCAGCGCGAAGCCGGAGGCGGTCGTCCTTTCGTGCTCGGGCGGGGATCGCCCCGCCGATCGCGAGAAGGGACGAGCGATCCTGACGCAGCTGCTCGGTCCCGCCGTCCGCATCGAGGTGACACACGATGCGATCGCCGCTCTCTACGCCGGCAACCCCGCAGGATGCGGCGTCGTGCTCATCTCGGGAACGGGCTCGATCGCTTTCGGCCGCAACGACGAGGGGGACGAGCGCCGCGCCGGCGGTTGGGGCTACCTCATCGGCGACGAAGGGTCCGCCGTCTGGCTCGGCCTCGAGGGCCTGCGTGCGGCGGCGCACCACGCGGACGGGCGCGGCGCGGGCACAGCCATCACCGCGCACGTCCTCCGCGAGCTCGGGGTCCAGTCGTTCATGGAGGTCATCCCGCAGCTGTACGGGCGGCCGCATCCGGCGCCGGCGATCCTGGCGGCGGTGCGCGCCGTCGGCCGTGCCGCGGCGGAAGCGGACGCGATCGGGGTCTCGATCGTCCAACGCGGCGCGCACGCGCTCGCGCGAGCGGCGTCCGTCGTGGCGGCCGAGCTGCGCCTCGGCGACGGCCCGGTCTATCTCGCGGGCGGCGCGTTCGAATCGCTACCGTCGCTCGAGCGCGCGGTGCGCGGCGAGCTTCTCGCGATGCTTCCGCGCGCCACCGTCGAGCCGGTCAGCGAGGAGCCCGCGATGGGAGCAGCGCGTCTCGCGATGCGCCTGGCGTGGGGCGCGTGATGGAGCGGCCAACGGAAGCCCGTAACCCGCGGGCGCGAAATCTGAGCAAGATGTCGACACGTCAGATCCTCGAGCTCATCAACGACGAGGACGCGAGTGTCCCGGCCGCCGTCAGGGCCGCGATCCCGGAGATCGAGCGGGCCGTCGACCTGGTTGTCCCCGCACTCGCAGCCGGACACCGCTTGTTTTATGTGGGCGCCGGAACAAGCGGTCGCCTCGGCGTTCTCGACGCGAGCGAGATGCCGCCGACGTTCGGCGTGGACCCCGAACTTGTGACAGGGATCATTGCCGGTGGAGACCATGCGCTCCGAATGTCGATCGAAGGCGCCGAAGACCAGCCCCAGGGTCTGAGGGATCTCTCCGAGCACGTGAAGGATGGCGACGTCGTGGTCGGCATCTCCGCGAGCGGTCGCGCCCCGTACGTCGTCGATGCGATCGAAGGGGCGAGGGCCGACCTCGGCGCGGCAACGATCGCGATAACGTGCAATCGGGACTCCGCGCTCGCCCGGGCTGCGGAGGTCCCGATCGTGGTCGAGGTCGGACCCGAGGTCATCGCGGGATCCAGTCGGATGAAAGCGGGCACCGCGACCAAGCTCGTGCTGAACATGCTCTCGACGACGTCCATGGTGAAGCTCGGCCGAACTCGGGACGACCTGATGGTCGACCTGCGCCCGACCAACGAAAAGCTGCGGGAGCGCGCGATAAAGATGGTCGAACGCGAAGCAAAGGTGACGCCCGAAGAGGCGGAGCGCCGGCTCAAGACGTGGGGATGGCACGTGCGCGCGGCGATCGAGGATCGTTGGCCCGCCTCCTGATCGTCAACGCGGACGACTTCGGTCGGTCCGCGGGCGTCGACGAGGGCATCCTGCGCGCGCACCGCGACGGCATCGTCACGAGCACGACCCTCATGACGAACGCGCCGAGCACCAAGCACGCGGCATCGCTCGCGCGCGCGACCCCGGATCTCGATATTGGCGTTCACCTCGTGCTGACGTACGCGCGGCCACTGTCAAATCCCGCGCGTATCCGCTCACTCGTCCGCGACGACGGATCGTTCTGGCGTCCGTCGGAGCTCCTTACGCGATCGATCGATCGCGAGCAAGCGCTCACCGAATATCGCGCGCAATTCGCCCGGGCGCGCGAGCTCATCGGGCGCGAGCCCACGCACGTGGACACCCACCACTGGGTCCACGATCACCCGGCGCTCTCGTGGGCGGTCGGCGAGCTGGCCCGCGAGACCGGCGCGGCCGCGCGCGCGCACACGCCGGAGCAGCGAGACGAGTACCGTGCGAAGGGCGTGCGCACGCCGGATCACTTCACCCGCGAGTTCCAGCACCCCGGCCACATTGCCGTCGAGGATCTGCTCGCGCTCCTGTCGCGGCTCGAGGATGGGGTGACGGAGCTCATGTGCCATCCGGGCGAGCCCGATCCGGAGCTGATCGCGACCTCCGCCTATGCGCGCGAGCGTCCATTGGAGCTCGCGGTGCTGACAGATCCCCGCGTTCGCGCCGCGCTCGAACGTGCCGGGATCCAGCTCACCACGTTCGCCGAGCTGTGAACTCGTTCGACCGCGTAACAGCGGCGGTCGGCGGCCGCCCCGTCGACCGCGTGCCGTTCGCGGTGTGGCGCCACTTCTATCCGGACGAGAACGAAGGTCCCGCAAAGCTCGCCGAGACGACGATCGCGTTCACGAAGCGACATCAGCTCGATCTGATCAAGTACAACCCGCGCGCTCACTACCACGCCGAGCCCTGGGGCACCCGGTATCGGTACGGGAAGGACGGCCACCCGGTCCTCGAGCGCTACGCCGTTCGCAAGCCCGAGGATTGGGCGAGCGTCGGTCGAAAGTCGCTGCGCGAGCCCGCGTTCAAGGAGCTGCTCTACGGGATGCGCCTGGTGCGCGAGGTACTGCCCGACACACCGCTCGTCGCCACGATCTTCACGCCGCTCGGTGTCCTCGAGCGCCTCGCAGGAAAGGAGCGCGTGCTCGCCGACCTGAGCGCGCGGACCGATCTGGTCGTCGCCGCACTCGATGCGGTCACCGAGACGCTCGCCGAGCTCGCGACGGCGTGCTGCGAGTACGCCGACGGGATCTTCCTCGCGACGACGGCATGGGCGCGCCGTGACACGCTCGACGATGGTGAATACAGGCGCTTCGGGACGACGTACGACCTGCGCGTGCTCGCCGGCGCGCGAGGCGCGGCGCTCAACGTCCTGCATGTGTGCGGTCCCGACGCACGGGTCGTCGAGCTCGCGCGCTATCCGGTCGCGGCGGTCTCCTGGAACCCGCGGCTCCCAGGCAACCCCGACCTCGCGGCGTTCCTCGCGGCGGTGCCGTCGCGGGGCGCGATCGGCGGATTCTCGGACGAAGCCTTCACCACGAGCACCACGGCGGTCGTGAAACGCGAGGCTCATCAAGGTCTCGCGCAGACCGGGGGTCGCCGCTGGGTCGCTGCCGGCGGCTGCACGATCCCGGTCGAATCGCGTCCCGAGAACATCGACGCCGCGATCGCAGAGCTATCAGGACGGGGTGCCGGGGCGCTTCGCGCCACGGGGGCCCCTGCCCCCGCCTCCCTGCGATGAATGGATAAAGCGCTCTGGGTCGTCCGCGACAAGATCACAACGAGGAGCGCGATAGACGACCTCATGGCGGACGCCACGACCAGAGGAATCCACGACGTCGTGGTCCAAGTCCGTGGCCGCGGCGATGCGTACTACGCCTCCAAACTCGAGCCGCGCGCCGAAACGCTGGCAAACGACGGGTTCGACCCGCTCGCACACTCGGTGCGCGCGGGCGCGGCCGTGGGCGTGCGTGTGCATGCCTGGGGCAACGTGTTTTTCGTGTGGTCGAGCGGCGAGGGGACGCTGCCAAAGTCGCGCGAGCACCTCGTCTGGCGACACCCGGAATGGCTGCTCCGGCCTGGCGGCGTGAAGTACCTCGATCCTGTAGGAGGCAGCGACTGGGAGGGGATCTACATCGATCCCAAGAACACGGAAGCGCGCGAGCACACCCTCGCCGTATTCACCGACATCGCTTCGCGCTACCGAGTCGAGGGCTTTCACTACGACTACGTGCGCTACCCCCAGGTGACCTACGCGGACGCACCGGATGACCACGCCCAGGTGACCGAGCTCGTGATCGAGAGTGCGAAGCGCCTGCGAAAGGCGCGACCCGGCATCGTCATCTCGGCCGCGGTGTTCCCCGACCCCGATGTCGCTCGCGAACGCGTGCTCCAGCGATGGACCGAGTGGGCTCGAGTGGGTCTCGTCGATCTACTCTGCCCGATGGCGTACCGGCGCGACACCTCCGACGTCGCGCATCTTCTCGGCAAAGCTCGCGCCTCGGCGCCGAAGACGCGCATGTGGGGAGGGCTCATGGCGTATGCGGGCGAGCGCGCGTTGCTGCGCGATCAAGTGCGCGCTGCTGAACAAGCCGGATGCGAAGGCGCGATCCTCTTCGCGTACGACCCCGCGCAACGCGATCTGCTGGACATTTTCTCAGCGGCGTGACCTCTCGAAAATCGGGCGTTTCGCTCGTCACGAAATGCCGTTCTAGGATGTGCGCTCCATGCCCGAACAGCCGACACCAACCCCGGTAGCACCACCTCCGGAAGAACCGCAACGTGCCGATCCGCTCGCCTCGGCCGTCGCCGAGGCGGTCGCGAAGCTGCGACGCTCGGCGGGCCTCTCAGAGCGCGCCGCTGCGCGCCGGCTCGGCACCTCGCAGACACAGCTCCGGCGCATGGAAGACCCCCGGTACCTGCCATCGCTCCGCTCTCTGGCGCGCGTGGCCGCCGCCTACGGCTATCGGCTGTTGGTCGAGTTCGCGCCGCAGGAGGCTCCCAAGCAAAAGCCGCCCGCGAAGCCGCCAAAGCGCGCGCCGGTCACAAGGTCCGCGTCACCTTCGCGAGGCCGGCGGGCCGCTCCGGGTCGCGCCCGTGGCGGCGCGCGAGGGCGACGGCGAGCCGCTGCCCCGCGACGACGAAGCTGATCGGAACCAACGTCTCGGACAGCGGAGCGCGCAGGACCAGGGCGTCGCGAGCCTTCTTGGCCACCCGCTCGTCGTTCGTGATCGCGTAGACGCGGGCGCCGCGTTCGGCGAGGGACGTCGCAAGCTGGCGGGCCTCGGCCTCGGTCACTCCGCGCGACGACAGCAGCAGCACGGGCGTTTTGGCACGGAGCAGCGTCCGCGGCCCGTGCGCGAAATCCGCGCTCGAGTAGGGCTCGGCCCAGACGCGCGCGAGCTCCTTGATCTTGAGCGCGGTCTCGAGCGCGGCCGGATACAGATAACCGCGGCCGAGCACGATGATCGTCGGCGCTTTGCCGATCGCGCGAGCGAGACGCTCCGCGTCGCGCTCCGCCTTGACGGCCTCCTCGACCGCTTCGGCGAGACCCGCGAGGGAGAGCGCGCTTCGTCCGCGCGCCTCCGCCGTCGTCGCCGCGAGCAGCGCGAGACCAACGCAGGTCGCCGTGAATGTCTTCGTCGCCGCGACCTCGCGCTCGGGACCCGCCCGTAGCGCGAAGACGTGTTCGGCGCTGCGGCCGAGCTTCGAGCGTGGTCGATTGGTCAACGCGATCGTCACGGCACCGGCGCGGCGACCCTCGGCGACAACGCCCGCGACGTCAGGAGACGCACCCGACTGCGAGATGCCGATCACGGCCCCGTGCGCGTACGACGGCGGGGCCTGGTAGCGCGTGACGAGGGACGGAGCCGCGAGCGCCGTGACGATGCCGGCGATGCTTTCGAAGAGGTACTTCCCGTACGTGGCCGCATTGTCCGACGAGCCGCGCGCGACAAGGGTGATGTGCTCGACCCGGGTCAGCGCCCGCCCGAGCTGGCGAGCCTCAGGCCAGCCCTCGTCGAGGAGCCGGCGAACGACACGAGGCTGCTCGGCGATCTCGGTCCGGAGTGACATCGCTGATGGATGATGCCCGAGGTACTGGGGGGCAGGACCATCGGTCCCCTCGACGGCGGTGACCGAGAGAGCGAGCCTCCGCGTGCAGGATGAGCTTTTTGGGCAGCATCCCCCCGTCCCGGCGTCGCTGGCGTCGCACGCTGCGCGCCGGCCTCTTCTGGATCGCGCTCGGGCTCGGCGCCGCGACCATCTCGTATGCGCTGACACTCGACATGGCCGCTCGCTCGCTCGGCTTCGAGCGCCGGTTCGCG
>Ga0307284_10000167_pt1 | contig 12398 bp, 8 predicted proteins | sample ER_DNA_123_FD_194480 | JGI IMG/M metagenome (GOLD analysis project Ga0307284, IMG submission 194480) | Bulk soil microbial communities from the East River watershed near Crested Butte, Colorado, United States - ER_DNA_123 | ecosystem: Environmental > Terrestrial > Soil > Floodplain | place: USA... | reverse complement strand
CACCAGACCGCCGGCAAGGCCTCCCACAGCCTGCGCGGTCATGAACCAGCCGAGCTCGAGTGCATTGCCGCCCACCACCCGGTTCACCCACACCACGAAGAGGACGCCGAACGAACCCTCGCCCAGGGAGCTCAGCGCGGCGAGCGCGAAGAGCACACGGATCGTGGGCGAGCGCGTGACCAGCGCAAGCCCATCGAGCCATTCGCGAAAGAACGTTCGCAGGCGTCCCGCCGCGGCGGCGGACGCATCGGCGAGCGCGGCGCGCTCCGGAGCGCCGGACGTCCGCACCAACGCGACGAGCGCGGCGGCGATCAGGAACGTCGCCGAGTCGAGCGCGGCGACCGCGCCGAGGCCATAGACCCCGGCCACGATCCCACCGAGCGTCGGCCCGATGAGGCGTGCCGTGTTCGACGCGAAGGCGCCGAGCGAATTTGCAGCGACAAGATCGCCCTTCTCGACGAGGCGTGGGAGCATCGCGGCTTCCGCCGGCCGGACGAAACGGCCGAGCAGCGATTCCGTGAACGCGACGATGTAGACAATCCAGACGAGGTCAGCGGAGCGGACGAAGGCGAGCGGAAGGATCGCGACTGCGAGCAGGAGATTCGCAACGACCATCGTCCGCCTCCGATCCCAGCGATCGACGAAGACGCCGGCGACGGACGCGAGAGCGATCTGTGGCACCAGTTCGGCGACGAACATCGCGCTCGTCGCGAGGGTGGATCCGGTGAGCTGGTACACGTAGATCGGAAGGCCGATGAAGAGGACCCAGTCGCCGGTCGCGGAGATGAGGCTCGCGGTCCACACGAGCGCGAAGTCGCGTCGTCGAAGCAGCCCGAACATCAGTGGCTCAGGCCGGTCGCGGGGCTGGCTGGCAACTCGGGCAGAAATAGCTCTTGCGGAACTCGTTCGGGTGGAAGCCGACGTCGATCGGCGTCCCGCACTCGTAGCACGGCAGGCCCCTGCGCTCCTGGACCGAACGAAGCTGTCTGCGATCGAGCGTGAAGCGCGAACGCCGCGGGCCACCATCGCGGTTGCGCCGGAGCAGCTCGCGCGCAGCGAGGACGACACCGCGGAGGTCGTCGTCTTCGAAGTCCGCGATCTTCGTCCAGGGCCACGTGTGGGTAATGAAGAGCGTCTCGTTCTTGATCTCGTTGCCGATGCCCGAAAGCGTGCGCTGGTCGAGAAGTGCCGTCGAAACCTCGCGCTCGGGCTGCGCGCGCAACCGGCGCATGCCTTCCTCGATGTCGAAGTCGTCGCCGATAACATCCGGCCCGAGCTCGGGGATCACCGGATGGAGCGCGATCTCGCGGGCGGTCATGAGCTCGACGACCGGAGGCGTCTCGCACGGCGCGACGTACTCGTCCGTTCGGATCACGACGCGCGCCTTCGATGGTGCGAACCACCAGCGCTGACCTGGTCGGTACACGTGCCACTGTCCCTGCATCCGCATATGCGTGTGAAGGACGACGTCCTCGCCGTCCGTGGTGAACGTGATGAGGAGATGTTTGCCGTTCGACTCGACGGCCTTCACGGTGCCGCCGACGACCTGCCGCCGGGCGGCGGATGGCGTGACCTTCGGAGCGACGAGCTCGAACCCGGTGACGACGCGACCCGCGAGCGCACGACGGAGCACGGTCGCCGTGCGACAGATCGTGTCGCCTTCGGGCATTCCGCTTTCAGGCGCGCGTGACGCGTCGGAGATATCCGCGCGGGGTCCGCGCGAAGCCGGCTTCGCGCAGCGCGTTCGCGATGGGCGACTCGTCCACGGGAGCGCCGTCGACGGACTGGATGAAGAGCGTGGTCCGCCGGTCGGGCCCGACTTCGGCTGCGAGCGCGGCCGCGAGCGCCCTCTGCGTCGGCTCGGCGTCGGCTTCCTCGTTGACGAAGGTGAGGAGCTGCTCCTCGCCGCGACCGAGCCACCCGGCGAGGCGCCCGTCGACGAGGACGACCAACGCGCCCGCGGTGCGCATCGGCTTGCGCCCCTCGAGGCGTTCGGGCCACGGCAGCGCCGCGCCGTATGCGTTCGCCGGATCGGTCGCCGCGAGGATGACCGCGTGCGGCTCTTCGGTCCGCTCGCGCGCCGAGCGCAGCCGATCCACCGCACCAGGCAGAGCGAACTGCGCCGCGCCCAGGCCGGCCACGAAGTAGCCGCGCCGGATCCGGCCGGCGTCCTCCATCGCCTTCAAGATCCCGTAGACCGCGGCGAACCCGCCGCCGATCCCCTCGGAGCGGACCACTTCTCGCGTGAGGACTCCGTGTCGCTCGAGCAGCTGCCGGATCTGCGCCGTCGCGCGCTCGGTTGGGGTGATCGGCGCGTCGCCCGCGGCCTCGGTGAGGGACCAGCGCCCGGCAACGTCGTCACGCACGGTGAAGCGCTCGAGGCTGCGGAGGTGCATCGCGCGGCCGACCGAATTGCTCTTTCGCGACCGGCGGAGGGGCGCGAGGAGTGCGCGCACCGCGTGGAAGCTGTCGTTCGTGACCTCGCCCGCCCAGACCAGATCCCATAGCGCGTCGCCGAGCTCGGGCGCGAAGCCGCCGCGCGCCGCGGCGAGCAGCTGCGGAAAGAACGACGCGCCCCGTGCCTGCAGGACCTCGCGGAGCCGATCGTGGATCGGGCGGTCGGGCCGCGTCTCCGGCGTCGGCCGCAGGAGCGAGAAGTGCTCCGCGAGGAACAGTGCGATGCGTCCGTCCTTCGGACCGAGCGCGCCGCCGCCCATCCACATGACCGCACCCGAACCGAGGAGCGCGTCGAGATCGCGGGGGTCGTACTTTTCGACGCGCGCCGGGAGGATGCGAGTCTCGAGGTCCGAGGCGGGAACGAATGCGGCCTCAAGCTTCGCGATCGCGTCCACAAGGGCGGCCTGCCCACGCTCGGGCGAATCGATGCCGTGCCATGCGATCGCGAATCGACCAAGGGCGTCCTGCTCGACGGGTTCGACCTCGCGGCGAAGTCGCGCGAGCGATCGGCCGCGCAAAGTGCGCAGGACGCCCGTATCCATCCACTCCGAACCCGACTGCCCCGGACGAAACTGACCCTCGACGAGGGTGCCGGCTTCGGCAAGGCGGCGCAACGCATCGACGACCGGCGGCTCGGCAAGGCCAAACCGCCGCGCCGGATCGCCCGCGACGAATGGGCCATGCGTTCGCGCGTAGCGCCGCAACAGGGACACGAGGGGGTCCGGGTCATCGGTCGAAAGGAACGCCGCGGGCAGGCCGAGCGGAAGCCCGACGCCGAGCGCGTCGCGGTAACGTCCAGCGTCCTCGGCCGCGATGAACCGCCTTTCGCCGGCAATGCGGACGTCCAACACGCGGCGCTCGGTCACGAGCGTCGCGATCCAGTCATGGACGGCCTGGGACTCGGCACTGCGAGCCCCGATCTCCTCGGCTGTGAGATCCCCGAGACGAAGGAGCATCTCGTGGACTCCGTCTGGATGACGCGCGGCGCGCTCGCGAACCAGATGCTGCAGCGAAAGCTCGAGGTCCGTCACCGCGTCCTGATCGAGGAGCTCGCGGAGCTCCACTTCGCCCAGGAGCGCGCGCAGCTGCGAGGGGTCCACCGTCAGTGCTTGCGCGCGCAGCTCCGCGAGAGGCGCATCGCCTTCGTACATGAAGTTGGCCACGTAGTTGAAGAGGAGCGACGCGGCGAACGGCGACGGCGCCCTCGTATCCACGGTGTTCACACGTAGCTTGCGTGAGCGAATCGCCGCGAGGAGCCCGACCAGGCCGGGCATGTCGAAGACGTCCTGGAGGATCTCCCGGTATGTCTCGAGGACCATAGGGAACGCCTCATATCGGCTGGCGACTGCGAGCAGATCGCTGGCGCGCTTGCGCTGCTGCCAGAGCGGCGCGCGCTGTCCCGGACGCCGGCGTGGTAGGAGTAACGCGCGCGCGGAGTTTTCGCGGAAGCGCGCCGCGAAGAGCGCGGTCGTCGGCGCGCCGAGGTTTGCGGCACGCGCGCCGCCGCCACCCACGGCGAGCGAGGCTTGAACGAGGTCGCTCACGGTGTCCGGATCAGGAAGGAGAAGCTCGACGGGCGGCGGCTGATCCGTTCCGGGGAAACGAACGACGATGCCGTCGTTCGTCCAGAGAATGTCGGGCTCGTCGCCGGTCCGCTCGCGGATCATCGCCCCGATCGCCATTGCCCACGGTGCGTGAACTCGCGCGCCGAAATGGCTGAGGATGCAGACACGCCAGTCGCCCATGTCGTCGAGGTAGCGCTCGATGACGATGTTGTGGTCGTCCGGCACCGCGCCCGTCGCGGCTTCCTGGTCGCGCAGGTACTGCATGAGGTTGCGCGCGGCACCGTCCGCGAGCGCGTGCTTCGTCACGAGCTCGCTCTTGGCCTCGTCCGCGGGAAGCGAGCGCAGACGCCGCGTGAGTGCCCCTATGGCGCGCCCGAACTCGAGCGGACGGCCGACGTTCTCCCCGTGCCAGAACGGCATGCGGCCGGGAACGCCCGGCGCCGGCGATACGAGCACGCGATCCTGCGTGATCTCCTCGACGCGCCAGCTCGACGCGCCGAGAAGGAAGACGTCGCCCTCTTTCGTCTCGAAGACATATTCCTCGTCGAGCTCGCCAACACGGCCCTTGCCCTTCTCGGCGCCGGCGAGGAACACGCCGTACAGCCCACGGTCCGGGATCGTGCCGCCGTTCGAGATCGCGACGACCTTCGCGCCCTCGCGCGTGCGCACGATTCCCGCCGTCCGGTCCCAGACGATGCGGGGCCGCAGCTCGGCGAATTCGTCCGACGGGTAGCGGCCCGAGAGCATGTCGAGCACGCCTTCGAACGCGCTCCGCGGGAGCTCCGCGAACGGGGCGGCCTGGTGAACGACACGCTCGAGATCGTCGACGGCCCAGTCGTCCATCGCCGTCATGGCGACGATCTGCTGCGCAACGATGTCCAGCGGATTCCGCGGGTAGCGGAGTGGCTCGACCGCGCCCGCCATCATCCCTTCGGTGATCGCGGCGCTCGCGAGGAGATCGCCACGGTACTTCGGGATGATCACGCCGGTGGAAGGCTCGTCGATCCGATGGCCGGCGCGCCCGATCCGCTGCATGCCGCTCGCGACCGACGGCGGCGACTCGACCTGGATGACCAGGTCGATCGCACCCATATCGATGCCCAGCTCGAGCGAGCTCGTGGCGACGAGTGCCGGGAGACGACCCGACTTGAGATCGTCTTCGATTTTGAGCCGCTGCTCGCGCGCGATCGAACCGTGGTGGGCGTGGACAAGCTCCTCGCCGGCGAGCTCGTTGAGCGCCGCCGCGAGACGTTCCGCGAGCCGGCGCGAGTTCACGAAGATCAGCGTCGAGCGGTGCGAGCGGATGAGCTCGAGGATCTGTGGGTGGATCGCAGGCCAGATCGATGAGCGCTGGACCGATGTCACCGGCCCGGTCGGGATCTCGGCGGGCTCGCCAAGGCGCGCCATGTCCTCGACCGGGACCTCGACCCGAAGCTCGAGCGTCTTCTTGCGCCCGGCGTCGAGCACGCGAACCGGCCGCGGCACCCCGTCGTCGAGGCCCCCGAGGAACCGCGCGATCTCGTCGAGCGGACGCTGTGTGGCCGACAGCCCGACGCGTTGCAGCTTGGCCGCACCTCGACCCCGACGCTCTTCCAACCGTTCGAGTGAGAGCGCAAGGTGCGAACCCCGCTTGGACGGGACGACTGCGTGGATCTCGTCGACGATCACGCTCTCGACCGTGCGGAGCGCGTCACGCGCGAGGCTGGTGAGGATCAGATAGAGCGACTCGGGCGTGGTGATGAGGATGTCGGCGGGCTCGCGCTGGTATCGCGCGCGTTCGCGCGACGGCGTGTCGCCGGTCCGGATCGCGACGGTGGGCTCGCGGTACGGGATACCCAGGCGCTGCGCCTGCCGCGTGATGCCGACGAGGGGCTCACGCAGGTTGCGCTCGATGTCGACGGCGAGGGCCTTCAGCGGCGAGATGTAGACGATCCGAGTCGCGGCCTTCTTGGGGACCCCTGCCCCATCAGGGGCCCCTACCCCTGGGGCGGGCGAGAACATGAGATGGTCGATCGCCGCGAGGAATGCCGCGAGCGTTTTGCCCGAACCTGTCGGCGCGAGGACGAGGACGCTCTCGCCGAGCGCGATGGCAGGCCAGGCGAGCTCTTGCGCGCGGGTCGCGGTTTCGAATGTGGACTCGAACCACGCGCGAGTCGCCGGGTTGAAGCTCGCGAGCGGATCACTCCCCACGAATACAGAGGTTACCGTTCCGCGGATGGAGATCGGACTCGGTGTCGACAGCCGATTCGCGCTGAGCGACGAAGATCAGCGCGCTCTCGCACGGGAGGCGGCGGCGCTCGGGTACACCAGCCTCTGGACACCCATCGGAAACACGCGAGAACCATTCGATATCTGCGCCATTTGGCATCAGGCGAGCGCACTTGCGACCGGGATCGCCGTCGCGCCGCTTTCCTCGTGGCCTATCGACGACCTCGGCTCTGTATCGAAGGAAACATTCGAGCGTTGCCGGGGGAAGTTCACGCTTGGGATCGGCGCCGGCCGCCTCGCCGAGGCTCCGATCCGCATCATGCGCGACGCGATCGCGGAGCTGCGAACGCGTCTCCCGGGCCTGCCGATATTTCTCGGCGCGCTCGGTCCGCAGATGCTGCGCCTTGCCGGCGAGCGCTATGACGGCGCGGCGCTGAACTGGTGCAGCACCGAGCAAGTGGAATGGAGCCGTCATCTGGTCGAGGCCGGGGCGCGCAAGGCCGGTCGCGATCGCGTCGACGTGAAGATCCACGAGTACATCCGCGTGTGTGTAGATGAGGACGAGCAGAGCGCCCGCATCGCGTTCGCGAAGATGGTCATGACCTACGCCCTCGTCCGCCCGGGCGTGGACAAAACGAAGGGGTACCGCGCGCACTTCGCACGCATGGGCTTCGACAAAGCGTTGACGGATCTCGAGACGCGCCGCGCATCGGGCGCGAGTGAGGACGAGCTCGCGCGGACCTTCCCCGTGACGCTGCTGCGGAGTGTCGGCTACTGGGGTCGGCCCGAGGGGGCGCGCGAGGCGTTTCTCCGCCTCGCCGAAGGGCTCGACATCGCGGTCGTTCGTCCGGTCCCGGCGCGGCGCAACGATCTCGCCGCCGTGCGTCTCGCGATGCGGGCCTGCGCGCCGAAGTCCTAGCGGACCTGCTCCGCGAGGGCGATGAGATCGCGTAGCAGCACGGATCGCGCGGAGACCTCGTACGTCATGCCGTCCTCGGTCCAGCGGACAGACGCCAGGGACGTGGCTTCCACGGAATAGTTCGCGGCGTACGCCCCGTGAACGGAGAGGGCGTCGGCCGGCGGACTCGCAGGTTTCACGATCGCCGGTGAGCCGGGCAGCATCGCCACGAAGACGACTGTGCTCGAGCCACGGAGGCGAAAAGTACGAATCGTCGGCGCAGGCCGGGCGAGGCCGTAGATGCCGTCGACGCGCAGCGGCTGGACTTCGACCGCCAGGTCGGAAGGAAGGGCGAGATCGAGCGTCGTCGGCGGCTTCTGCTTTGCGAACGCTTGCTCCAGGATCGACCGCCCGGCTTCGACAAAGCGGGGCGCCGCGGCGTGCGGGAAGGCGGCGGTCATCAACAAGGCCGCGGTCGCGACGGCCGCGGACGCGATCGACAGCATGAGCCCGAGCCGGGGCGAGATCGCCCTGTGCGCGCTGGCGCCGCCCTCGAGATCGAGGATCACACGGACATTCTCCGCCGAGTCCTAAAAGTCGGCGATGGCACCTTCGGCGGTGGCGTACGCCCACACATCGAGCTCCGGCGCCTCGAGGCCGTTCTGCGTCAGGATCGTGCCGATCTGCGAGCGGTGGTCGCTTCCGTGGTGCGAGAACTGAGCGAGGGGCACCCAGAGCTCCAGATGCATCTTGCGCCGCTCGTCGCGGATCTTCTGATCGAAGTTGACCTCCTTCGACTTGAAGAGCTGCTCGACCGCGTCGCGGACGCGGTCGAGACGCGATGCGATCTCGTCGACTGACGCGGTCAGCTCGATGAACGGCTGTGGGATCACCCCATACGTGTTGAGATAGCCCTCGTTCGCGCGGACGATGTGCGCGAATGTTTTCTGGATCGAGCCGTACGTTCCCGGGGCGGTGAGCTGGAGCTGCTCGCTCGTGAGCGAGCGGCAGCGCTCGAGAAGCTTTCCCGTCGCCCACACGTCGTGTCGCATCTGGCGAAGCATCGGTGGTGTTGTCATTTCACTCGCAGAGCCGTCACTTTCTCCTCCAACTCGGCATTGAGTTCGTCGAGTTCCTGCTGGGCGGCGGCGAGATTCTGTTTAGCGTGTTCGACGTCCTCACGCTGCTGCATCGCCCGCGCGGCGCCGCGCGCAGTTGTCGTCCCGCGTCCGATCGTCGAGTAGCTCAGCTTCTTGCGGCCGAAGATCGCCGTAAGGATCGTCGCCCCGGCGGAGACCGCTGTCTGCAGTCCCGCGTTTTTCATCTGTCCCTGCTCGCGCTCGACGACCTGCGTCGCGTGACGAGCCTTTTCTTCGGCGCGGTGGATCTTCGGTGCGTACTGCGCGCGCAGCGCTTCGATCGCCTGGTCCCGCCTCTCGCGAGCTTCCTGATCCTCGTCCGCACGCGCCGTTCGGGTTTGAGAACCGGCGGTCGCCGCCTGCGGCCGTCGATCCTTCATCAGGACCTTGATTTGCTCGCGCGTGAGCGGACCTCGCAGATAGGACATCGCCCAGCGCGACTCGAGGACGACCGGCCCGTCCTCGTGCACGTCGTTCATCAGGAAGACCCGATTGGTCAGTCCAGCGAGGAGCTCCTCCATGGACCTCCGATCGAAGGAGGCGCTCTGGGCCGCAGCGGCGCCTTCGAGGCCCTCGAGGACGCGCTGCTTGTCGCGCTCGGTCTGGAGTCGTCCGAGAAACCAGGTGCCGGTGTTCGCGAGGCCCTTGTAATCGAGGTCCACCGGGTTCTGCGTCGCCAGCACGACACCCAGTCCAAAAGCGCGGGCCTGCTTCAAGAGGTTCAGCATCGGCCGCTTCGACGGCGGCTCGGCCACCGGCGGGAAGAATCCGAAGATCTCGTCCATGTAGAGGATGGCTCGCAGACTCGTCGTGCCGCTCTGCGTCCGGACCCAGCCGTAGATCTCGTTCAGGAGCAGCGCCACGAAGAACATGCGCTCGGCATCCGAGAGATGCGCGATCGAGAAGATGGACACGCGGGGCTTCCCGGCGGATGAGCGTAGGAACGCCCCGATGTCGAGCGCCTCGCCCTCCAGCCAGCCGGCGAACCCGGGCGCCGCGATGAGCCCGTTGATGCGGAGCGCGAGGTCCTCGCGATCTTTCGCCGGATAGAACTTCTCGACGTCGAGCGCGCCGATCCGTCCCATCGGTGGCTTCTGCACCTGATTCACGAGCGTCTCGAGGTCGAGGTCCTGTCCGGCGGTCCAGGCCGCGGTGAAGAGCGTGGATAGAAGGATGTGCTCGCGACTCTTGACCGGGTCCGCCGTGATCCCGACGAGGGCGAGGAGGCTCGTCGCCGTGGTCCCCACGCGTTCGCGGAAAAGCTCGGTGTCATCGCGCAATGCCGCGGGCGGAGCGGCGAAGGAGCGAACGATCGACACCGGAATGCCGGCGGTCGAACCCGGGGTATAGATCGCGAAGTCGGCGGCGGCCTCCAGACGCCGGATGCGTTCGCCGTCCTCGCCCCACGACGCGAGCCCGGTCCGCCAGAGATCCGCCTGCTGCTTCGCGTAATCGTCCGCGGACACGCCCTTGCGCGTGGCGTCGTCCTCGTTGATCCACGGCCGGAAATCTTCGGACCGCAGGTCGGGGAACGTGAGGAGCAGGTTCGTGAGGTCGCCCTTGGGGTCGATGGCGATCGCGGGGACGCCGTCGATCGCGGCCTCTTCGATAAGGTCGATGCAGAGACCGGTCTTCCCGCTGCCGGTCATCCCGACCACGATCGCGTGCGTCACGAGGTCTTTCGAGTCGTACAGGACCAGGTTCTTGTCGGCGGAGCTCTTCTTCTCGAGGTCGTACTCGCGCCCGAGATAGAACTGGCCGAGCTGCTCGTAGTCAGCGGGCTGCATCGGGGCCATTTTCTACTCTTCCGTCGTCGAGATGCGCATCGCGCGACCGTATGCCCACGCGCTCAAGGCTGGCGGCTCGATGCCGTTCGCGCCGAGGATGGTCGTCGCCTGCGTCCGGTGCTCGTTGCCGTGGTGCACAACTTGCGCGAGGACGACACCGACGGTGGAGCGCCGCGGCTCGTTCGTGACGATCACGCGAGCCGGGTCATCCGAGGCCGCGACCTCCAGCAGCCGCGCGCCGGTCGACGCCGCGATGGTCGCCAGCTCGTCGAGTGAATGCGGCGCGTCGGTTCGCCGAATGCGCCGGCCCGAGATCTCCCCGGTGAGGAGCTGCGCGTACCACTGCTCCGCACCGACCAGGTGCTGCAGCGTTCCATAGAGAGTCCCGTAGGTACCGATCGCCTTGGCATCGAGCTTTGCCGGAGCGAGCGCTCGACAGAACTCGACGAGCGCTCCGGTCGCCCACGTGTTGTGGCGGAGGATGTGGTCCAGCGGCGATGCGCCCACGGCTAGGTCTGAAGGAGTGGACTGCCGCGCTTGATGAACTTGCCGCGGCCCTTTTTCCCGACGAACTTGTCCTTCTCGACGATGACTTCACCGCGCGAGAGGACGACCAGCGCTTTGCCTTTCACCTTCCGTCCCTCGTACGGGTTGTAGTCGACGCGCATGTGATGCGTCTTGGCGGAGATCGTCGAGGTCGTGCGCGGGTCCCACACCACGATGTCGGCGTCGCTGCCGACGGCAATCGTCCCCTTCTTGGGGAACATCCCCATGATCTTGGCAGGGGTCGTCGAGGTGACTTCGACCCAGCGGTTCAGCGTGATCCGTTTCTGGACGACCCCGCCGTCGTAGAGCAGCACCATGCGCGTCTCGACACCGGGCGCGCCGTTCGGGATCTTTGAAAAGTCGCCGATGCCGAGCTGCTTTTGTTTGGGCTGCCCCATGTAACCCTCTTTCATGCAGAACGGGCAGTGATCCGTGGACACTACCTGGAGGTCGTTGCGCGCAAGCCCCTTCCAAAGCTCGTCCTGATGCCAGCGCTCGCGAAGCGGGGGGCTCATCACGTACTTCGCGCCGTCAAAGCCGGGCTCGTCGTAGTTTTCGATCGACAGGAAGAGGTACTGCGGGCAGGTCTCGGCGTACGCCGGGAGCCCGCGGTCGCGGAAGAGCCGGACCTGCTCGAGGGCCTGGGAAGACGAAAGATGAACGATGTAGAGCGGAATCCCGCCGGCCATCTCGGCGAGGCGGAAGGCGCGGTTCGTGGCCTCGCCCTCCGCTTCGGGTGGCCGGGTGAGCGCGTGCCATTTGGGCTCGGTGTGCTTCGCGGCGAGCGCGCGCTTCACCAGGACGTCGATGACGCCACCGTTCTCGGCATGCATGCAAATGAGTCCGCCGTTCTCCGCCGTTCGCGAGAGCGCCTTGAAGATCGACCCGTCGTCGACCTGGAAGACGCCCGGATACGCCATGAACAGCTTGAAGGAGGACACGCCCTCTTTGACCATCACGTCCATCTCTTTGAGGACCTTGTCGGTCACGTCGCGAACGATCATGTGCAAGCCGTAGTCGATCGCCGCCTTGCCGCGGGCTTTCTTCAGCCACGCATCGCGCGCTGTCTCGAGCGGCTCGCCCATCCCTTGCACGGCGAAGTCGACGATCGCGGTGGTGCCACCGAACGCCGCGGCGACGGTTCCCGTGTAGAAGTCATCCGATGCGAAGGTGCCACCGAACGGGAGCTCCATGTGCGTGTGCACGTCGATGCCGCCGGGGATCACGTACTTGCCGGTCGCGTCGATGCGTTTCGCGCCCGCGGCCTTGAGTTCTTTACCGATCATCGCGACCTTCTCGTCGTCGACGAGCACGTCGGCCTTGTACGTGTCGGCCGCCGTCACGATGGTCCCGTTGGTGATAAGCGTCTTCCCCACGTCGCACTCCCCTCGTTGGCGCGCGGATGCTAGCCGAACGTATCGGCCGCGATAGTCGCGATCTCCGGCGGCCTTAGGCTGACCGAATGCCAACGCCGCGCGGGTACGCGATCGAGCCTGTCGATCTGCAGACCGCGACCGACGCCGAGGTCCAGGAGATCGCGCAGTTTCGGCAGGAGCTCGCGGTCGAGGAGAGACCGGAGGACCCGCCCACGCCCCTCAAGGTCATCGAGCAGTGGCTCCGCGCCAGGCCACCCGGGCAATGGCGCGCGATCTTTCTGGCGCGAGACACCGGCGGCGCGTTCGCCGGCTACGGCGTCGCAGCGCGAAATCTGAAAGACACCGAGAACGCGCACATCCGCTGGTCCGAGATCGCCGTCAAACCCCAACATCGGCGGGCGGGCCTTGGTCGCGCGCTCTTC
>Ga0307284_10000163_pt1 | contig 12408 bp, 11 predicted proteins | sample ER_DNA_123_FD_194480 | JGI IMG/M metagenome (GOLD analysis project Ga0307284, IMG submission 194480) | Bulk soil microbial communities from the East River watershed near Crested Butte, Colorado, United States - ER_DNA_123 | ecosystem: Environmental > Terrestrial > Soil > Floodplain | place... | reverse complement strand
CGTTGCCAGGGCGCACGGAAAAACCGTTACGTTCATGCCGAAGCCGCTCTTCGGCGACAACGGCTCGGGCATGCACACGCACCAGTCGCTCTGGCTGAAGGGAACGCCGCTGATGGCGGACAAGTCCGGCTACGCGGGGCTCTCGCAACTCGCCCGCCGGTACGTCGGCGGCCTGCTCACGCACGCACCGGCGTTGCTCGCCTTCTGCGCTCCGACGACCAACTCATACCGAAGGCTCGTTCCCGGTTACGAGGCGCCTGTGAACCTCGTCTACTCGCAGCGCAATCGCTCGGCAGCGATTCGCATCCCGATGTACTCGTCCTCCGCCAAGGCCAAGCGGGTCGAGTTCCGCTGCCCGGACGCGACGGCAAACCCCTACCTCGCTTTCGCGGCCATGCTCATGGCGGGGATCGACGGGATCGAGAACGACCTCGAGCCGGGCTCCCCGGCCGACTACGACCTCTTCGAGGATGCCGGTGCCCGGATCGCCCAGGTGCCCGGGTCGCTCGCGGAAGCGCTCGACGCACTCGAGTCCGACCACTCATTCCTGACACGCGGCGGGGTCTTCAGCGAGGACCTCATCCGCACCTGGATCGACTACAAACGCGAGAACGAAGTGGACATCGTCCGCCTCCGGCCCCACCCTGCCGAGTTCGCCCTCTACTACGACGCCTAGAGCTCTAGGGCGGCGGGCGCAAGCCCGCCGCCCTAGACAATTCGCGCCCTCTCGCTCTCCGGAATCGAGACGGGTTTCACGTTGCAACCTGTCACGCCAAGTTCTGCGAGCAGCCTGCTGCTTTTGACATCGGCCGCCACGAAGCGGCGAACGCCCCTGAGAAAGGCTCCGCGCCTTCTCTTCTTGAAGGCGTCACGCGCATTCTTGACGCCCATTCGCTCCTCCCAGAAGAGGCGCCGAAGCGTGCGCACCTCACGCCTGTATTCAAAGGGCGTCTCGAGGCGGTTGAAGATAGCGAAGCTCTCATCGCTCAGGCGAAGCGCCGCGTTGAATTGAAACTCGATGTCGACAGGCGACGAGGCCCTACGAAACGCGTTCTTGAAGGCTCGTCCCTGCTGACGCTCCCAGCCGCAGATCGCGCTGACATGGTCGCGCCATTCCTCTTCGGCGCCGATCGTTCGTGACTCGTACGGGACGATGTCCTCGCGGGAATCGGGAGGCGGTAGGAATCCGCCCAGCCAGAGCGAGCCCGGAACGACTCCCAGGATGAAAACGATCGCGGCTAGCTTCGGGAACACCCGACGCTAGCTTGGCGCGGGCGCAAGCCCGCGTGGTCACACGGGAGGCGAGGGTCACCTAGCCGGATGTATGGATCGTCAGCCGAAGGCGATGAGGTACGGCTGCCAGCCGTCGGGAATCTTCGGCGCCGCAAGCGTGACGAAGAGGGCCGGGGCCGGCGGGCGAGGCTGCGCGACCAGATGCATCTGAACCTCGTGCAGAAGCCGGTTGCCCTTCTTCAAATTGCAAGGAGCGCAGGACGTCACGACGTTCTCCCAGACGGAATCGCCGCCTCGGCTACGCGGCACGACATGGTCGAGCGTCAGCTTCCCCGTCGAGCCGCAGTACTGGCAGCACCAGCTGTCGCGGGCGAACAGCGCGCGGCGGGAGATCTTGCGCTTGACCGCCCTTGGAACGCGAACGTAGTGGATGAGACGAATGACGTGTGGCCAGCGAAAAGTGTCGCTGGCCGAGCGAAGTGGTCGAGGCAGGTCCTCGAGAACCTCGGCCTTCCCTTTGAAGACCAGCACATGAGCACGTCGAACCGTGCAGACGTTCAACGGCTCGTAACTCGCGTTGAGAACGAGGACCTGCTGCATCGCAACAAATCGTAACTAACGCTGAGGCAGCAGCAACTCGAGCAAGTCGTCGCCGACCCGCATGAACCCACGGCCCTGGTAGAAGCTCACGGCTCGGTCGTTACCGCTCTCGAAGGGCCTCGGCGCCCGAGTAGATCGCATACCCCTCCGCGTACTCGAGCAACTGGCGCCCGACGCCCTCCGCTTCGTGCTCGGGGCTGACGAAGAGCTGGTCGACTCTCACGGCACGCTCGCTGCGGTCGAGCGCGACATAGCCTGCCGGAGTCCCGGCGACCTCTGCGACGAACACGGTCTCGTGCTCGAGGACGGCAAGGGTTCGCTCGTCGGCGCCTCGGTCGAGGCTGGCGAGTCCGAAAAGGAGAGGCTCGTCGTCCTCGCGCAGAGGTCTGATCTCGGCCTTCCGATAGGTCATCTAGTACGCCATCGCGCGGTCGACTGCCTCCTGCTCCTCCGGCGAGAGAGCGAGGGAGGCACGACCGCGGTCGAGCTCCTTCACGTAGATGCGCGCGTAGTCCCGGCCCTGAATCGCGCTCACGACGACTCCCGAGCGCGCGGCATCGAGGAACGCCAGCGAGGCGGACTGGTGGCCACCTGCGTCCTCGTAGGCGTCGTAGCGCACGATCGAGGTGTGCGAGAGGCACCCGTCGACGCGCTTGTCGAGGCGCGAGAGACCAGCGGCAACCTCGTCTACGGCACGATGGAGGTCGTCGATCCGGCCCTGCAGCGAGACGGCGAAGTCGACCAGGTCGTCCTTGCCGCGTCCGATCAGGACCTTCTGCGCCCGGCGCACGGCTCGCAACTGCACGAAGAAGGCAATCGCCAGCAGGAGAGCGAGGCCCGCCGCAACGGCCCCTCCGATCGCGACCCAACCCGCAGCAGACGTCAGCGAGTCGGGCATACGACTAGCTGAGGGTGAAGATGACTTGGTATTGAGCCGAGTTGTTACCCGTGTTCGACTCGTTGGCGACAGGCTCCACGTTCACCTTGACCGTCGTCCGCGTCCCGAATGAGGGCGGCCCGAGGCTCCTGAAGATGACGGTCTTCGTCTCGCCCGGGTTGATCAGGTCGATGACTTGCTTCTTCCGCACCGGCGTCGGGCTCTGCTGGATCGTCAGCGACACGGTCACCTGCGTCTCCTGACTGGTGCCCGAGTTCTTTACGAGTACCTGGAACGAGAGGTTGTCGGACGCCTTCACGGTGTTGTCCTGGCTCGTCGAGAGCTGCTGGGCGCCCGGTTGCACGAGCACCCCGACGATCTGGTCGCCGTGCACCCCGCCGGAAGAAGGGCTGGCCGTAAGCCGTTCGACGATCAGTTTCCAGGCCGTCGGGCTCGCGAGCTCGGCGTTCTGGACGAACTTCGACTCGGGCACCGGCACACCCTTGATGTTCTCCTTGTTCATCACCGCTTGGGAGCCCTCGTAGAAGAGGTCTGCGTAGACGACGTCGCTGGCGATGAGCCGCTGGCTCGGAATCGCGAGGTTGTTACCGGCCTCCTGCGAGTCCTTGGTCGACTCCACACGCGCGAGCGCGCGCGCAAGCCCGTCGAGGCCCGAAACGCGGAATTCCATCGCCTCCACCAGGCTCCGCTGTTCCTCCCGGAGCGGTCCTGGGGGATCGAGCTTGCGCGCGTTCGCCAGGATCTGAGCGGACTGCTGCCGGAAGCCGTCGAGCTCCGCCCGCAGGTCACTCAGCTTAATACCGGGCGTCGTGATCTTCTGGTTCAGCTGCTTGCCGACCTCCTCGGAATCGCTCGCCTGCGTGGCGACCGCCGCCATGTAGTCCTTGTACGCACTCTTCTTCTGCCCGGCGCGGCAGCTGTTCACCCAGAGGACGAGGATGACCGCAAGCAGAATCGCGCCGGCGATGAGGATTCCGAGCCGGAAGAGCGACGGCCCGCCGGCCGAAGGAGGTCCCGTTGGGAGCCGCGGGCGCCGCTTTGGAGGCGCGCCTTCTCGATTCGGCGCCTCGACGGTCGGTGAGTCGTCGAAGAAGTCGAACTCGATGTCGGTCTGGGGATCTGTTTTCTCGCGCTCGAACATGGGCCGAGGGAGGGGGCCAGAAGTTGGTCGAGTCTACCACCCTCCTGGGCTATTGCAGGAGTTTAAGCGGATAGCGCCAAGTTCGCGGGGCCGATGGAACGTGCCGTCGCCCTCCACCACGACCACCTCGTCCTCGGCCGGTATCGGCCCCTGCGTCCGCTCGGCAGTGGGGGGTCGGGCTCGGTCTGGCTCGTTCGGGACGAGCAGTCGGTTCGCGACGTCGCGCTCAAAGTCGTCCCCCGAGAAGGCAAGGCCGGGTCGCGCGCAGAGCGCGAGGTGGAGGCTGCGACCCGGCTGCGCCACCCGCGCTGCCTGAGAGCGCTCGCGCTCGAGCGGGACGACCGCCACGTGTACGTGGCCTACGAGTACGTGGCGGGAAAGACGGTTCGCGAGGCCCTTCGACGGGGTTCCCTCGGCGATGCCGCAGCGGTCGAGGCTGCGGCGCAGGTTCTCGAAGCGCTTGCGCACGCCCACGGCAAGGGCGTCATCCATCGGGACATCAAGCCCGCGAACGTCATGCTCGAGGACTCTGAGGAGGTATCGGTCAGGGTGCTCGACTTCGGGCTGGCCCAGCTGGAAGAGGCCGAAACGCTTACTGCGGCGGGCGACGTGCCGGGCACGCTGGCGTATATCGCGCCGGAGAGGCTCGACGGCAAGGAGGCGACCGGCGCAGCGGACATCTGGTCGGTCGGCGTGATTCTCTGGGAAGCTCTGGCCGGCCGACATCCGTTCTCGACTTTCTCCCCGGTGGAAACGGCCAAGCGGGTCGGTGCGGGCGCGCCCCCGCTGGCCCGGCTACGCCCGGATCTCCCTCGTACGCTGACGAGCGCGGTCGATCGCATGCTTTCGCTCCCGCCCGGTCAGCGGCCCAAAGCGAAGGACGCGGCTCTCCAACTGCGGGCCGCGTGGAGCGAGCGCGGCGAGCGCCAGCGCGCAGTCATGTCCCGGACGACGCTCGGCGAGCGGGCAGCTCCCGCGCTTCTTGCGGCGGTCTACGCAGGCGCGACTCTTTGGTTGCTTCCCTTTTTCCCGGCGGGTTGGCCCTTCCTCATCGCGGCGCTTGTCGCGGGCGCCGGCCTCCTTCGACCGAAGGCCGGCCTGGCCCTCGCTCTCGCCGCTCCGATTCTGCCCCTGGGGAACATCTCGCTCGGCCTCGCGCTCGCCTACACACCCCTTGCGCTCGCATGGTTTCTGCTCTTCGCCGGCGACGTCCGGGCGGGCTTCCTCTTCCTCCTCGGACCGGCACTTCTCCTGCCCCAGGCGCTTCCGCTCGCTCCCGTGCTCATCCTTGGAACGCAGGGTGCCCTTCGGCGTGCCGCCCTCGCGGCCGGCGCCGCATTCGCCGCGGTCGCGGTTGCGGGCCTGGCGCACATGTCGTCGCCCTTCACCGGAGCCGGGGCGCCTTCACGGCTGGATTTGGCGTCCTCCTCCGGCTTCGTGGGCGTCGTCGGCGCATTCGGTGACTTCCTCGGCGCGCACCCGGCGTTCTGGATCGAAGCGGCGGTCATCACAGCCGCAGCAGTCGCCGCACCCTACGCACGAAGCCGCGGGCTCTGGGGCGTCTGCGGCTGGGGCGCTGGCTTCCTCGCGGCTGCCCTCCTGGCTCCCGCGGGAGCCGTGGGAGCCTTTCCGACCGCGCTCTGGATCTGGGTTGCCGCCGCACTCTTGGCGGTCCCGGCGCTGGGAATGCGTCGTTAGAGTGCGGCGGGGCACAATTTGCCCCGTCGCGCCAGTGAGCGTCCTTCGCAGCATCGAGCACCGGATCGAGTCCCTCGTCGAGGGCGTGTTCGGCCGTGCTTTCAAGTCACACGTACAACCCGTCGAGCTGGCTCGCAAGCTCGCCAAGGAGATGGACGACCATAGGACGATCTCGATCTCGCGCGTCTACGTCCCCAACGAGTACGTGCTCTACCTCTCGCCGCAGGATCGCGAGCAGTTTTCGAGCTACGAGGAGTCTCTCCTCACCGAGCTCGCCGACTACCTCGCAGAACACGCCCGGCGCGAGGGTTACTCGCTCCTCTCGACACCACGCGTCGTGCTCGAAGAGGACGAGGATCTCGATCTTGGGGAATTCGGCATCGCAACCCGGCTCGTGCAGCCCCGCCGGGCGCAAGAGGCTGAGGCGGCCGAGGCGGGCGACGAGCAAGAGATGGAGGCCGCGCCGGAGCCGAGCCCGACGCGGGTTTTCAAGCCTCCTGTGGCCGCGACGGCGGCCGTGTCGGCGGCCGAGGCCGGAGAGCTGGGCCTTGCGCACGAGCCTCGAGCCCTTTTGAACATACGCGGCAAGCGCCGTGAGCTGGAGGGCGACCGGGTGGTTCTTGGACGCTCGCGCGACTGTGACATTCCGATCGATGATGCGAACGTCTCCCGCCGCCACGCCGAGATCGTGCACGAGGACGGCGGCTGGTGGGTCGTGGATCTCGGCTCGACCAACGGAGTGGAGGTGAATGGCGAGCAGGTCAAACGGGCCCGGCTCGAACCAAATGACCGCATCGTCCTCGGCCGCACGGAGCTCGTGTTCGAAAACACGAGATGAATGTCGAGCCGGTTCTTCTAGCCCTCAAGGCACTCTTCCTCGTCCTGCTGTACTTCTTCATCTGGCGGGTGGTGCGTTCGGCCTCACGCGACCTGCGCGTTGCTCCCCAGGAAAGCTTCATCCTTGCGCCTTCGCAGCTCGCAGCGGAGCATCCGGCCGAGTCGGGAGGAAAGCTGGTCGTGGAGCAGAGCAAAAGCGTGAAGGTGGGCCGCTCCTTCCCAGCCGGACCGGTCCCGCTCACAATCGGACGCGCTGACGACAATGCCGTCCCGCTTCCCGATGACGAGTTCGCATCCGGCCACCACGCCCGGATCGAATCGCAGCGTGACGGGGTATGGATACTCGATCTGGGCTCGACCAACGGAACGTACGTGAACGGCGCCCGGCTGGACGGCCGCCGCCTTCTCCGTGAGGGCGACGTGGTGCAGATCGGAGACACCGACCTCAGGTTCGAGCGATGAGGATCATCGAAAGCGCAGGGGTCACAGATGCGGGGCGGAAACGCCGTCGAAACGAGGATTCATTCGTGCGCGAGCCGCCGCTGTTCGCCGTGGCCGACGGGATGGGCGGCGCGCAGGCCGGCGAGGTCGCCTCGAGGCTCGCCGCCGCTGCCTTCCGCGATTTTCATGACGCCGACGAGCTCGAGCCGAAAGAGCGCGTCGGCGCGATCATCCAGGAGGCGAACCGACGCATCTACGAGCGCGCGCGAACCGACGCGGAGGCCTCGGGCATGGGGACGACGATCACCGCCGCTCTCGTCGTCGACGGGCGCATCGCCGTCGGCCACGTCGGCGATTCGCGCGCGTACCGCATCCGCGACGGCAAGATCGAGCAGCTGACCGAGGATCACTCGCTCGTAGCCGACCTGGTCCGCAGCGGCCGCATCACTGCGGAGGAGGCGGATACGCATCCGCAGCGTTCGGTGATTACGCGCGCGCTCGGCACGGATCTCGAGGTGGACGTGGACACATTCACCGTGGACGCGCAGCCTGGCGATCTCTTCATGCTCTGCTCGGATGGCCTGACGACAATGGTCGGCGACGAGGAGCTCCTGTCGATCGTTGGCCGCTCGGACAGCCTCGAGAAGGCGGCCAAGTCGCTGGTGAAGGCCGCCAACCGGGCCGGCGGGGAGGACAACGTCACAGTCGTCATGTTTTGCGTCGCCGGCGATGCCTCGGAGCTCGAGGACACGGCCGTGGCTCCGGTGGATACGCGCGGCGAGACCGACCTGGAGGACACGCTGACGGGTCTCGACGCGACCGCGCTGCGCATGGCCGCTCCGGCGGCGGTCCTCGAGCGCGAGGACGTAGCCAAGCCGGAGACGTGGGGCCCCGCGATCGACGACGATAGGCGCGCCGCGGAGCCTGAGCGTCAGCGCCCACGTCCGCGCTGGGGCCGGCGCCTCTTCTGGTCTGTACTCGGGCTCGCATTTGTGATGGCGGTCATCGCCGCGGCCTTCTGGGCTCTGTCGCGGGCCAATTTCATCGGGGCCGACGAGGACGGCAACGTCGTTGTGTACCAGGGCGTGCCGTGGGGCCTCGGCGGCGGCGTCGACCTCTACCGCGCGCGCTACGTGAGCCGGCTGAGAGCCGTGCAGCTGACCCCGGCCGAACGCTCGACGCTCTTCGATCACCACCTGATCTCCTACGACCAGGCCAAGGCGCGGCTCGCCCGCTACGAGGCTGAAGGAGTCCGCTAATCCTGCCGCCCCCGTCCTCGCAGCTCGCCGCCCCGGCTCCCTGCAACGCTTCCCATCCCGTTTCCTCGATCGCGCCCGTAGCCCCTGGCTACGAACGCTCCCTGCGTCCTGGGGCTGGTCGCGTTTCGCGAGCGGAATTCGTCGATCTGCTCGAAAGGTGACCGGCTGACCCTTCGGAACCGCGAGCTCGCGAATCTTCTCGTCGTCGGCTTTCTGACGGCCACGGGCTTTGCGGCCGTCTACATCGCCCGGCAAGACGTCGTCTCCACGGCATCCCTCTCATATGCGGTCTTCTTTCTCGCGCTGTTCGTCGCCGCGCACCTCGTCGTGCGCGTGGCGCTCCCGTTCGCAGACCCCTACCTCCTCCCGCTCACCGGGCTCCTGACCGCGGTAGGGCTGACGATGATCTACCGGATCGACCCTGACCTGGCTTTCAAGCAGGGCCTCTGGGTCGTCGTCGGAATCGTCATCTTTGCCGCCCTGGTCGTCTTTCTCAAAGACCACCGGACGCTCGACCAGGTCAAGTACATCCTCGGCCTGACCGCGATCGGGCTCCTGATCCTGCCGGCCCTCCCTGGCCTGGGGCGGACGATCAACGGCGCCTCGCTCTGGGTAGGCGTCGGGCCGATCGTCTTTCAGCCCGGCGAGTTCGCGAAGGTCCTGCTGGTCATCTTCCTCGCGGGGTACCTGCGAGACAACCGCGAGGTGCTCTCGATGGGAGCGGGCCGCTACGGAGTGCCGTCTCCGAAGCATTTCGGGCCGCTCCTCGTCATCTGGGGCGCGGCGATGCTCGTCCTCTTTCAGACGAACGACCTCGGCGGCGGACTTCTCTACTTCTCGATCTTCCTGGCCATGCTCTGGGTCGCCACCGCGAGGTGGCCGTATGTGGCTGTGGGGACAGCGCTCTTTGCAGCTGGCGCCTATGCGCTCTACCACGTGGTCCCGCACGTGCAGGACCGCGTCTCCATCTGGCTCGACCCGTGGCAGGACCCGTACGACAAGGGCTATCAGCTCGTCCAGTCCATCTACGCGATCGCAGGCGGCGGGCTGTTCGGGCAGGGGCTCGGCGAAGGCGTGCTCATCTCTCCACAGGGCCACACGTACATCCCCTACCTGGAGACGGACTTCATCTTCGCGGGCATAGCGCAGGAGTTGGGCCTCGCGGGCGCAGCCGGGGTTGTCCTCCTCTACGTCATCTTCCTCTACCGGGGGTTCCGGGTCGCTCTCCAGGCCGGTGACGGCTTCTCGAAGCTCCTGGCAACCGGCCTGACCGTCGCGGTTGCGATCCAGGCCTTCATCATCATGGGCGGCGTCACGCGTCTGATCCCGCTAACCGGGATCACGCTTCCCTTCGTCTCCTACGGCGGCTCCAGCATCGTCGCGAACTTCGGCCTCGTCGGGCTGCTGCTCATGGTCTCGAACCACGTCAACCGCCAGGAAGCCACATGAACCCGCAGATTCGGCGCCTGTTCTTCGTCCTGGCCGGCCTCTTCGTCGCGCTCATCGCGATGTCGAGCTACTGGCTCTGGGACGCTCCGAATCTCGAGGCGAAGAGGGGCAACCCGAACCTTCTCGTCAAGCAGCTGACGATCAAGCGCGGGATCATCTACGCCTCGGACGGCCGCACGGTCTTTGCCAAGAACAAGAAGGTCAAGAAGAAGAACGTCGGACGAACCTGGTACCTGCGCGTCTATCCGCGCCGCGACCTCGTCGCACACCCCGTCGGCTACTCGACGATCGAACGCTCCCGGACCGGGCTCGAGGCGTCGCTGAACGACTACCTCACGGGCTCGAACGCGAATCTCGACACCGTCCTGAACAACGCTCTGGACAAGCTCAAGGGGCTCACGCAGGAAGGGAACGACGTCGTCACCACCATTAACGCCCGCGCGCAGCGAACGGCCATGGCGGGGCTGTCCGGTAAGTGCGGCGCCGCGGTCGCGATCGAGCCATCGACGGGCCGCGTACTCGTGATGGCGTCCTCACCGAGCTTCGACCCAAACCTCGTGGAAGGCCACTTCAACCGCATCCTGCGTCAGCGGACGCCTTGCGGGGGCGCCAGCTCGCTTCTCGACAGGGCGAGCCAGGGCGGTTTCATCCCCGGTTCGACGTTCAAGGTCGTCACCGCCGCAGCGGCCCTCGACTCGGGGCGCTACACGATTGACAGCCGGTTCGACGACCCGGGTTATTGCACCGAATACGGCAAGAAGGTCCTCAACTTCGCCGACCAGAGCGGCCCTGAGGTCTTTGGCAACGTCAGCTTCACGGAAGCGCTCCAGCATTCCATCAACGCCGTCTTCTGCAACATCGGCAAGAGCCTGGGGGCGAACCGTGTGCTCGAGTACGCGCAACGGTTCGGCTTCTACGAGGAGCCGCCGATCGAGCTTCCATCCAACGAGGTGAAGCCGAGCGGCCTCTACAAGAACAACAGGCTCTTCCTGCCGAAGGACCCCAACGAGGTCGACCCGGGCCGGCTCGCTTTCGGCCAGGAGCGGCTCCAGGTGACGCCGCTCCAGATGGCCCTTGTGGCCGCCGGGATCGGCAACCACGGCGTCGTCATGCGCCCAACTCTGGTGGAGAAGATCATCGCGCCGGGCGGCAAGGTGATCGAGCACTACAGCCCCAAGGAGTGGAAGAAGGCGATCAAGGCGCGCACGGCAGCCGAGCTCACCGCCATGATGGAAGCGGTGGTCGAAGGTGGAACGGGCACAGCTGCCCAGATCCCCGGCGTCCCGGTCGCCGGCAAGACAGGGACCGCCGAAACCGGCCGGACAGGAGCGAACGACACGTGGTTCATCGCCTTCGCGCCGGCCAACCGGCCCCGCATCGCCGTCGCCGTAGAACTGTCGGACCAGAGCGGAACCGGGGGGACCACGGCAGCTCCGATCGCCAAGGCGATCATCGAAGCGCTCTTACGGAGAAACCCCTAGTCTGAATCCCGGATGGCAGTTTCCGACACCCTGATCAACACGCTCTTCGACGGGCGCTACCGCATCCTCCGCAAGCTCGGCTCGGGCGGTATGGCAAACGTCTATCTCGCCGAGGACGAGGACCTCGGACGCCGGGTGGCGATCAAGATCCTCAACGACCGCTACGCGAACGACGACGACTTCGTCGAGCGCTTCCGACGCGAAGCGAAGTCCGCCGCCGCCCTCTCCCATCCGAACATCGTCTCGATCTACGACCGAGGCGAGGCCGAAGGCACGTACTACATCGCCATGGAGGTGATCGAGGGACGCAGCCTCAAGGAGCTGATCCTCACACGCGGCCCGCTCCCGATCAGCAACGCGGTCGCCTACACCCTCGAGATTCTCGAGGCCCTCCGCTTCGCGCACCGGCACGGAATCATCCACCGGGACATCAAGCCCCACAACATCCTCATTGGCGAGCGCCTGAAGGTGACGGATTTCGGAATCGCGCGCGCCGGCGCTTCCCAGATGACGGAAGCCGGCTCGATCATGGGTACCGCGCAATACCTCTCCCCCGAGCAGGCACGCGGGGCGCCGGTCACCGCCTCATCGGACCTGTACTCGGTCGGGATCGTGCTCTACGAGATGCTGACGGGCAAGGTGCCCTTCAACGGCGACTCGGCAATCGAGATCGCCATGAAGCACCTGAACGAGCTGCCGAAGCCTCCTTCGAAGATCCGCCCGGAGATCCCGGAGGAACTCGACCAGGTCGTGCTGCGCGCCCTTTCCAAGGCGCCGGAGGATCGCTATCAGAGCGCAGAGGAGTTCGCCGAGGACCTCCACCGGGTGGAGGCGGGCCTTCCCCTGGCGCCGGAGACCTCGGAAGCGGCAACAGCCCTGATTGCGGCGCCCGGAGCGACCATCGGTGGAACGACGCAGGTGCTCCCGTCCGACGCGACGAGCATCGCGCCGCCACGGCAGCCCGCCGCGCGCCGGCCGCCGCCCTACACCCCCGGCTACGGATACGAAGAGCCACCGCCCAAGCGACGGCGCTGGGTTCCGTGGCTCCTGGTCGCGCTATTGCTTGCAGCCGCCGGTTTTGCCGGGTGGTACGTGTTCTCCAAGATCCAGGACCAGCTCGATGCATCGAAGCCAGTCGCCGTCCCGAACGTCGTCGGGATTCGCAAGGAGCTTGCGGTACAGAAGGTGAAGGACGCCGGGCTGGAGCCCAACGTGAAGGAGACGGCAAGCACCGACGTCAAAGAGGGCTTCGTCGTCGATCAGAAGCCCGATGGCGGCACCCGCATCCAGAAAGGCGATCAGGTGACGATCATCGTCTCCACCGGAGTGCCGAAGACGACTGTCCCGGGTGTTGTCGGAATGGACTACGCC
>Ga0307284_10000162_pt1 | contig 12420 bp, 17 predicted proteins | sample ER_DNA_123_FD_194480 | JGI IMG/M metagenome (GOLD analysis project Ga0307284, IMG submission 194480) | Bulk soil microbial communities from the East River watershed near Crested Butte, Colorado, United States - ER_DNA_123 | ecosystem: Environmental > Terrestrial > Soil > Floodplain | place... | reverse complement strand
CCAGGTAGGTGAAGCCGGTTGGTTTCGTTACCGACACTCATAGTTACCAGGAGTTCGATCATGTATGCACGTAATGTTTCAATGAACCTGAAGCCCAATACCGCTCGTGAGTTCACCCAGACGTTCGAGAAGGACATTCTGCCCATTCTTCGGAAGCAGAACGGCTTCAAGGACGAGATTACGTTCGTCGGCACCGAGGGCAAGGACGTCGTCGCCATCAGCCTGTGGGATCGTAAGGAAAACGCGGAGCAGTATAGCCGCGATACCTATCCTCAGGTGCTCAAGGGGCTAGCGAAAGTGGTTGAAGGCACGCCGAAAGTTCATGCCTACGAGGTCAGCAACTCGACCTGGCACAAGATCGCAGCTACCATCTAAGCCTGACGGATGGTTCGATGAAGGGGGAGAGCTGCTTGGTCTGCTCTCCCCCTTTTCGTCGCACCGGATCAGGCCGTGATCACGCGACTTCCGGCACGCCAGTGTCCATCCCTCCCAGCCCTAGGTCGGCCCTGGCACCCTCGGCCAGGCGGCAGTAGCCGGCACGAATCTGGTCAAGCTCGCGCTCCTCGAGCTCTTCCAGATCCAGCATGGCGTTGTGGGCCCCTGCCGTGGCGCGAAGCAACTCGTCCAGCTTCACTTGGAGCGCCTCGGTATCGCGGTTTTGGGTAGCCTGAATAAGGAATACCATCAGGAACGTGATGACCGTCGTACCGGTATTGATCACCAGTTGCCAGGTATCGCTGAACCGAAACAGCGGGCCCGTCACCACCCAGGCGACGATCACGCCCACTGCCAGGATGAAGGTGGATGGCCGGCCCGTCACCCGCGCCGTCGCCTTCGCAAATCGAGTAAACCGCGATCGAGACTTTGTCGGTCGCATAAGGGATGGTCCTCTCCATCGGGGGAAGTACTAGTGACCCGGCACACACCATAGGGCCGTCCGGAGGCTCATATTACCGTCGCGGAGTCAGAGGGACTGCGGATGGGTTCGACTCTGCAGGAGGGTCAAATGGGCATTACGACTAGAGTTCGCCAAGCGAAACTGAGGCCTGAGTGCGCCGGGCGCTATCCGATGCTTCCTGCCCGCATGTGGACTTCGGCGAGCTGCCTGGCCGAACTCGTGGCCTCCTACCGGGGGGCGCAGCCCGGGGAGCCCGACAAGGAGCGCACCCTCGCCGAGACTGACTTCGAGTTCCGGGGCGGTGCTTCCCGCTCTTCGGACGGGTTGTTCGCACATACGCGCATGGATGAGCCCGCCTTTTAGCTGATACGAATCGGCCTTACATCAAATGCTGGACGCACGGCAACGCCACTTCGCCCTCGGAGTCGGCCAGCGGCTCCGCCACCGGTACGGCATGTCCCTGCGCGTACCCGATTCCCAAGCTCCGCTAGCGCTTTGAGGTAGGTGAAGGAAAGCCCGGATGGGACCCCTAGGCTGCCATCGGGAAATCCCCGAGGATCGCCTGCACGGCCGCCAGGTACTCCTCGATGTCGAACTGGTCGGGATCGATCATCGCCTGCACCGGATATCCGATGATCAAGCTCACCGCCACGGTGGCCACTCCAGCGGGCCTGCCGGAGCGGCCAGCCTTAGCGGGAAGCGCCTCCTCCGCGATCTTCCGGAAGGCCTCCCGATAGCCGTCCAGCCCGACGCTGATCTTCCCTCGGATGACGGCGTTGTGGGCACCACGAGCCCAGTACTCCAGCACCAGCCGAATCCGGCGAGGCTCCTCCAAGAACCGGCGCACTTCATGCCCCAACAGCGCCAGCAGGCGCTCCCGCGGTTTCGAGATGAGGCCGATCTCGTCGGGGATCCTGAGCGATAGGGTGGTCGCGAGTACCTTATCGAGTAAGGCGAGACCCAGTTGGTCCTTGCGCTTGAAGTGGAACAGCACCAAGCCATGGCTGAGCCGCGCTCTGGCGGCAACGGCTCGCACGGTGAGGCCGTCGATACCCCGGCGCAACGCCACCTCGTACGCCGCTTTCAGAATCTGCTCTCGTCGCGTGGCCTCGGTTGCTTTCTGTCCAGGCATAGTCGCGTCCTTTCTCGCCATTGACCTTCTGTCCAATGCAGAGTAGTATGTATTAACCGCTTGGTCAATAGCATGCTTGGCCCACGACGGCGCCCGGACCCGGCTCCCGACTCTGTAATCCGGGTCACGAATGGTGAGAACCCGCCCACCAAAGTGTGATCAGAGACACTGCATCGAAGGGGTAGTCGAGTGAATCAATAGGGCGACCGAGTGCGCAGGCACCATCGGCCCAGTCTGAGGTACAGTTGATGCGCCCCAGCAGATCTTCCAGCCAGCGGTTGTTGTGTCTAGGATGTGCAGCCACGCTGGTGTGCCTGTGGGGCTCCGAACTCAACTCGCAGCAATTGAAGCTCCGTCCCCACGCAACTCTCTCCCTACCGACCCGAGTCTCGCTGGAGAATGGGCTGCTCCACGTCCGGCAGAAGATCGGCATGACCGTCGGCGCCCGTCTGATCATGACCTTCAATGAACGCTTCGACGTAGTCACCGGCATCGCCTACATGCCAGGGGTTGTCAGCTTTCACGGAGCCGGCAGAAAGATTGACGTCGCCACCGGCTCGCACGTGCTCAGCGGGTCGACCGGCGCGCGATACTGGCTGCTTCCGCCGACCCGGATGCTCTCGTGGGAGGTTCACACCGCTCTCGGCCTGGTCTTTGGCGGCCAACCCGCCTACGAGGATCTGTTCGAGAGCTCAACGGTGAGCGGGATCCTGGGTACCGCGGTGCGCTACCAAATCGGCCAGATCGTGAGCCTGCATCTGCGGATTCAGGAACGGCTCTACCGGGTCCACTTTGGCCAGCAGGAACCGGTCAGGTCGAGGCCGCCCCTGCAAATTTCCTTCGGGCTGGGCATTCCGTTCCTGGAGGCGGCATTGAGAAGGTCTGCTCGACCCTTTGCCGAAGGACCGGAGACATTGCGGTAAGCATTTGAACCGGAAGGAGTCTCTATTGGGAAGGATTTGTCTATGATAGGCCGTCGATCGCGCGCCCCGCTGAACGACCCGGTTCCCGCCGAATTCCCGGAGACTTTGACTGCTCGAATGCTGTCCCGGGTCAAAGTTGCCCGCCTTCTGGTAGACCGGCGCGCGAATGCCACCCGCCCCAAGTCGAGGCGCCAGCGGCCAGCCCGTCCTGCCTCCGCCAATTCGCTCAGCTTAGAGGAGCTTCGAGAGTTCCAATCGCTCCTGCGGGTTTTTCGGGATTTAGGGGTGTCCTACCGCCGCTACCGGGGGCAGACTGGTGGTCATGTAGTGCCTGGCCTGCGCGACGCTGCCTATAACTTCCGGGCGGAGCCCAGCCTCACTTCTCTGGTCGCAGTCGCGGCCTTTTTAGACGAGCTCGACCTCCTAAGTTGAGATAGAGAAGGCACCCTTCCCTACGCCGAATCCTTCATTCGGCGTAGCTCCTGCGCAGCGGCGACTAGATCCTGCATCTGCCCCCGCATGGTCCGACTCCCCTCCAGTGCCGTCGCGAGCCTGCCCAGGCTCGCATGCGCCCGGACAATCTCATCCTCAGCGATTGCCGTCAGATCGGCGGCGCGAGTGATCGCATCACGCACTGCGTGATAGAGGTCCTCCGCGGTGAATGGCTTGAGCATGACCCGAACGGGAGTGTCTCCGGGACCAACATGGGGCACCGCATCAGGATTCCCCGACATGCAGAGCACTGCCACGCTCGGCCGATAACGAGCCAGCGTTTCCGAAACCTGCCGCCCGTCGATGCCAGGCATGGAGAGATCGGTCAGCACCAAGTCGAACGGTTCGGTGCGCGCCTGGATGAGGGCCAGCGCGGATTCGCCGTCCCTGGCCTCCTCAACGTGAAAGTGCCTGGCCTCTAGCGAGCGGCGGACAAACCGTCGCATCACCGACTCGTTGTCGACCACGAGCACGCTGGTCTCATGCCGAGTCGGTCCGTGCAAGGCAATGCCTGCACCCATACTGCTCTCCGGGACCAGCCTTACGACGTAGTTATTGGGGGGACTTCGGGTCAATCAACTATAAAACACTGGTACGCCGCTTCGCCATGGGGCTTTCCCCGAGGACGCCGGGAACCCGATCCGGCCTCTCGGCGGTTACCTTGGGCAGGTAGAACAAAAGTGGATCTCAGTCTTTCATCGTGAGGAATCGCACAGTGCTGCCACAACGGAAGCTCGGCACCGAGGGGCTGACGGTATCAGCCCTGGGCCTGGGCTGTATGGGGATGAGTCAATCCTACGGGTCGCCCGACGAGCGGGACGAACGGGAGTCCATCGCGACCATCCACCGAGCCATCGAGCTCGGCGTGACCTTCTTCGATACGGCCGAGGTCTATGGTCCGTTCACCAATGAGGAGCTGGTTGGCCGCGCGTTGAAGGGCCGCCGTGATAAGGTGGTGATAGCAACCAAATTCGGGTGGCAGATTGATGGTGATAGGCGGAGCACGGGGTTGGACAGCAGGCCGGCCCACATTCGGGAGGCGGTCGAGGGCTCCTTGCGCCGGCTGGGGACGGACTTCATCGACCTCCTGTACCAGCACCGGGTCGATCCCGCTGTTCCGATCGAAGACGTCGTCGGCGCGATGGCTGAGCTGGTGAGCGAGGGAAAGGTGCGATTCCTGGGACTCAGCGAGGCCGGCGAGGCCACCATCCGCCGGGCCCACGCGGTACATCCCATTGCCGCGTTGCAGAGCGAATACTCACTCTGGGAGCGGAATCTCGAGCCCCGCATCATCCCTTTGCTCCGCCAGCTCGGCATCGGGTTGGTGCCGTTCAGCCCACTGGGACGCGGCTTCTTGACCGGGACGGCCAAGCGGGCTGAAGAGTATCCCGAGGACGACTTCCGGCGGGGCGATCCGCGATATCAGGGAGCGAACTTCGACGCCAACATGCGGGCCGCATCGGCTGTCCACGAACTGGCGGCGCAGCGAGGGGCGACGCCCGGGCAGATCGCCCTGGCCTGGCTCCTCCACAAGGGCAATGACGTGGTCCCCATTCCGGGCACCAAACGTCGGCCCTACCTGGAAGAAAACGTCGGCGCCGCCGCTATCGGGCTGAGCCGAGACGAGATGGCTGGGCTGGATGCCGCGCTCTCTCCGGAGAACGTCGCCGGACCGCGATACAACGAGCGGCTGATGTCCACGGTGGATCGCTAGCACATTGGGTCGCGGAAAGTGTGCTACACCGTACTGGGAAAAGCACAGGGGAAAGCTTCTATGCCATAAAAACAAAAGGCCCGCACTTCTGGAGAGAAGTGCGGGCCGTTTGGTATCGTGCTGCTGATTACAGCTTCACGACGTTCTCTGCCGCTGGGCCCTTCTGGCCCTGCACGACGTCGAACTCCACGCGGTCACCCTCGGCCAGGCTCTTGAAGCCCTGGGCCTGGATCGCCGAATGATGGACGAAACAGTCCTTCTGACCGTCCTCGGGCGTGATGAAACCAAAGCCCTTAGCGTCGTTGAACCATTTGACCGTGCCAGTGGTGCGAGGCATTTCCTACTCCTTGTACATGATGTAATCGGAGTGGGGACATGCCGCACGACCGACTACGGTTTGCGTGGATTCTACCGCCACGCGCGGTGCGGCTGCCGCGGCGCTGTGTGCGCCAGGAACGACAACCAATGAAAAAGAGGCGAGCACCCAACGCCCAGCCCCTGTGTGACCACGTCGGATATCGGGCGCGCGAGCGCCTCGGAACCGGACGCAAGGTACCCACATGGGCAGGAAATGGCAACCCCCGGCAGGGTAACGTCCGACAGCCCTGGAAAACAGAAGCTCCTTAACCCGCAGGCCATACCAACACAAAAGAAGGTGGCCCGCATTCCCCGAAGGGAACGCGGGCCACCCGCGCACTGGTTACCCGGAGTCGAGGAATTCACTTCCTCGTTCTTCTTCCGTTGGCCACCGCCTAAACTGAAGCGTTTGCGGTTTGGCCTTCGGAGCTCCGGCTTCTATCCCCAGATGGTTTGCAGCCATCCGGTTCACCAGCGTGAGCGCTGCAAGTCGGCTGAATCGCGGATCAACCTCTTGCTCGGCACGCCGCCGCGCTACTGCGACGTGGACGGGACACGCGATTGGTCTCGTCTCTCCAACACGAAAACGATCAATTTTCGAGTTGGCAACGACAGTATAGGAAGAGATTTTCGAGTGCGCAAGAGGGCAATTTGTTATCCCCAGTCGTGCACATTTTTCACATTTCCACAGACGTACATGTACACGTTCTCTCTGGTGTAGTCGTTCGATTTACAGAGTATTGGCCAAGTGCAGATAAGAAACAGCGGCCGCAGATGAACGCAGATCAACAACACGGATCGTTCCTAGTGCCGAGCCGTTCCGTGTCAGAGTTCAGAGTTCATGATTTTCGTTCAAAAGCACACCCCGAAAAGTCCGTCGTAGCAACCGAACTCGACTGGTGTGCGGTGACCCAGGAACCCGATGGTCGTGGCTGAAAGGGAACTGCATAATCCATCGGAGCGATCCGTGCGGTTGATCTGTGTTCATCTGCGGCCGCTTTTCTTCTGCAGCCGGGCTGTCTCCTCGTCCAGCCGCTGGCGAAGCGCCGACATGATGGGGTCCGCCGCAGTGTAGCGCAGGCCGTACTCCAGATTGAAGGCGTAATCGAAGTTTGCCGGATTCTTTCCCTGGTTGTGTTGGAGGATCGTCTCCAGCTTGTCCAGCCCCTTGGCGATCTTCGCCTCGGGAGAGCCGGCCGCCTCGTACTCATCCCACAGGTCGACGATCTCCTGCCGCAGGGCCGGCGGCAGCGGCGCGATCAGCTGCACCAGATCGCTGCGCTCCTGATAGGCCTTGCTCGCCCCCGCGTTCTGCGCCGGGGCCGGCACGTCGCCCCCGATGGCCTCGCCAAGATCATGGATGAGACACATCTTGAGCAAGCGCGCGAGGTCGATGCCTGGGGTGTGACCGTAGAGCAGCATCGCCATCAGGCAGAGCCGCCAGGTGTGCTCCGCCACACTCTCCTGCTGCCCGTCTGATGTCCAGCCGCTGCGCATGACCGTTTTGAGCCGCTCGGCAGCACGGAGAAAGGTCAGTACACCTTCAATCTCTTCGGCACGCATCGCCGCTCCAAACACAGTTGATGACCTAGGACAACCCCTGCAAGAGTATACCCATGCGACCTCGATTGCTCTGGTCGTGGTTACTGGTCGGCACAGCGAACCTCGCGGCGCTGGCATGCCGCTCCGATGCTTCCAGTCGAGAGACTCAAGACCGCACCACGTCCCCGCCGAGACAGGTGCCGCTGGAGGTGCTGAACGATCGCGTTGCCATCTGCCGTTCAGGTAAGGATGAACCGCTGCCAAGTTGGGCCAAGGCACCTGCCGGCGAGTTCTTCTCTGCCACACGTACGAGGGACGAGCTCTCCATCATCATCGCCAACCCCCGCGCTCCTCGAGAGGCCAAGTGTGAGCGCGACTGGCGACTCCTCATGGTCAAGGGGCCGTTGCCCTTCAACCTGGTCGGCATCATCGCCGGGCTCTCGGGCACTTTGGCCAATGCCGGCATAAGCATCTTCGCGCTGTCCACCTACGACACCGACTACATCATGGTGAAGCAGACCGATCTCGACCGGGCGCTAGCGACGTTGCGCCGGGCGGGGTACCCGGTCAGTCAGCCCGAGCGTCTCTGAGAGTGAAAAAAAAGGCGCCCCGGAGGGCGCCCCTGAAACTGTAGATAAACCGGAAGATCTTACTTCTTGGCCGACCCGCGCTCGCTCTGGAGCGTGACATTGACGTCCGCGCCGATCTGAGCACCGACCTGCTTGGCCTGGTTGAAGTTTGACCGCAGGGTGGGCAGGTCGCGGTTCACCAGGTCCCGTACCTGGCTCGCGTTGGCCGCCCGGCCTTCCTTCTCGAAGTAATTGATATAGTCCCGGTGATCCCGCACCACAGTCGAAATGTAGGCCCGATCAAAGGCGCGTCCGGACAGTTTCTGGATTGCGTCCAGTTTTGCCTTGTGGTTCTTACCGAATCCCGGCTTGAACGACTGACCATTGCTCGAGGCCATGGCTAACCATTCATCTTGCAGCCGGTTATGATCGGCCGCGATGCGCGAGGCGAGCTGCTTGACCGCTGAGCTCTGGCCCTTCCTCTCGGCGAGCTGGGCCATTCGCACTTCCAGCGTGGCGTCGGCGACGACCTCACGAATGAACTCATTGTCGGCCCGCACGTCGGCGTTCTTGCCCTGCCCCGGCTTTGGAGTGGTGGTTACCACGCCGTTCACCTGACTACCCACCTGCTGGGCAAGACTCAGGTGCTGCTGGAGGATCGGTAGGCTCCGGGCGGCGAACTCCCGTACTTGTGGTGAGTCCGCGTTTCGACTCTGAGTGTCGAACTGGGCCACGTCCGTCTGATGACCCTGGATCATCAAGCTCATGTAGGCCTGGTCGAACTGCGGCCCCGAGAGATTCTGCAAGCGAGCTATGTTGTCGCTCTGCGCCGGGGTGAGAGTCGGGTTCAATGCAATGCCGTTTGCCGATGCCATCGAGCTCAAGTCCTGCTCCAGCCTGGTGTGATCATTCACCATCCGCTGCCCGAACTGCTTGACCGCCGCGTTGCTCGCCTTGCTCTCGGCCAGCTGGCCGAGGCGGATCTCCATGAGATTGACGCCAGCCGCCTCCCGTAAGAACGGTAGATCGTTAGTCATTTCCCGGTCGCCGGTCTGGCTGGGTGTGGCGGCAGGGTTGGCGGTCGGAGTCGGAGCGGGAGTCGTTGTCGGTGTTCCAGGTTTCGTCCCTGGATTCGTCCCTGGCGCCGTTACCTGTGCCTGCAGCGTGATCATCGGCACCATGAGAGCCAACGCCAGTCCACCTCCGGCGGTGACGATGCGTCTAAGTGCGAACATACGGCCTTCCTTTCCTATTGCTCGAGACTCGGCCCCTTCGGCCGTGCTGTCGACGAAGTCTGGATCAGGCATCATGCCAGCATAGCGGTATTGCTAGCTGGACGATGTGACCGCGAGCACAGGTCGATCCATGCCCGCTGGAGGTTGCGAGCAAAGCAATCATCGGGCCACTTCGCCTCTGAGGGACTTATGCCGTTTTAGGAGTCAACCTTAGAGACTGTGACGAGCTGGCAGGACAGTTCGGAGGGAGGGGACAAGGTGTCCTACGAGAGGGACTCGGCTTGCTGCTCGAGCGGGGAGCCGACCCGGACCCTGCGTAGCAGCACTGTCGCCAGCAGGGCTGTAATCAGCACAACGGCGGCGCCGAGGGCCGCGGTCAACTGGAAGGCTTGCGTGAAGGCCTCCCGAGCCGTCCTGAGCAGCTCGGCACCGAGTCCGTGAGGGAGTTGCTCCGAGGCCGCCACGGCGCCGCCGAGCGTGCTCCGGCCTACCGCGCGGCCGGAGCGATGTCTACCGCGATGTTACGCCACTTTCCCTGATTGAACCGCAGCACGGTCAGCGCGCAGCGTGTCACGTGGCCGATCAGAATTGCGATCCAGATGTGGAGTGGCTGCAGGACCCCTGTCTGCTGGATCACGAAGCAGATCCCCAGGGGCACTGCGATTTGTGAGACCATCGAGATGTAGAGCGGGCTCTTGGTATCTCCCGTTCCCTGCAGTCCTCCGGTGTAGGTCAGCGCAACGGTAATGAACAGGCCCGACACACTGAGCACCCGCAGGAGCTGCGTGCCGATCTCGACGACGACTGGCTCGTTCATGCCGAACACGGCGAGCAGCTGTCTCGGAAAGAAGAGAAAGACCGCTCCAACGAATGCGGCACCGGCGAGACCGATGCGAGCCGCGGTGTGCACCGCTCGTGCGGCCCGGTCTGGCTTGCCGGCCCCGAGGTTCTGGCCGGCTACTGCCGCCGCGGCACCCATCAGCCCAATCGACGTCCACGTTATGAACGAGAAGAGTTGGGAATAGGAGACGGCGAACGCCGCCTGTGCCGCCGCGCTCTGTGCCAGTGAGCCGATGAAGCCAAGCATGAAGACCCCGCCTACGTTCATCGCTATTCCCTGAATGCCGGTTGGCAGGCCGAACCGGAAGAGTGACCTGATGATCGACCAGTCGGGACCGAAGCCTCCCCGGCGCGGGAACGACACCACCCAACGGCCTCTCGACAGCTTTACTATCGCGTATAGGGCGAGCAGTCCCGACGCAGCACAGGTTCCCATCGCGGCGCCCGCGGTACCGAAGGCAGGGATGGGCCCCAGGCCACGGATCAGCACCACGTTGAACACGATGTTCAGCACCGTCATTGCGATGCCGAGGGTCATCGGGGTCCGCGCGTCACCGGCCGAGCGCAACGCGCCGCTTAGCATGTAGAAGATGATCATGCCGCCGCTGAACAGGAACATGATCCGCAGGAAGGGCAGCGCTTCGGCCTTCACGGCGGGAGCCGCGTTGATGAGGTCGAGCAGCGTCGGGGAAAGGACGTACCCTAGGGGTGCCATCACCAGGAGTGAAATCCCGATCGCAGTCAGAAACGCTTGATAGAAGGATCGGTTGACCTTGTCTACGTCGCCGGCCCCGGCAAAGCGCGCAATGAGAACGCTCATACCGGAGAAGATCGACATGATGAACGCGATGACGACGAGGAAGATCTGAAATGCGGCACCGATGGCGGCATTGCCGTTGAAGCCGACGAGGTGGCCCACCAGCACGTGGTCAATGATCCCCTGGAGCCCGCCGATGATGTTCGTCAGCATGCTGGGCCACGCGATCTTCCAGACCGCGGAGCGCAGTGGCCCCTCGACAATGGAGCGATCGTAGCGCGATATCGCCGAAGGAGAAGGAGCCGAAGGCGACGCCGACGGGGTGTTCAGGTCGGCAGCCGCCGTGATGTCGGTCATGTTAGAGGTTGACCAGGACCTTGAACCCTCCGTAGGCCATGCGCTTTTCGTCGAAAGGCATCGGTCCTTTCTCCATCATCTTGGCCATCCGCGGGTCCTTCATCACCTTCGCGTTGACCCGATCGCGATGGGTGCGAGACTTGAAGACGATCCACGAGAAAACCACGGTCTCGCTCGGCTTCAGCCTGACCGTCCGGGGAAACGGCATACCCATCTTGGGCTTCAGGTCGTCGCCGACACACTCACGAAACTCGAGGGCGCCGTGCTGGCGCCAGATCTTGCCCGCCTGCTGCGCGATGCGGCGGTAGAGCTTCAGGTTCCTCTTCGGGACCGGCAAAAGAAAGCCATCGACATACGGCATTAAACGCTCCTTGGTTGGCTGAGGCTTCCCGGCCCCGCCCCGGCGGCCGAGCAGCTCTCAGTCACGATGCCTATTCACTGACCACGGCGAGAATGTTGCCGTCCGGGTCCTTGAACCAGGCCGCCTTGGTTTTACCGGTGCCGTGGATATCACCCTTTCGAGCAGCACCCGGCATGTCGTAGTGTTCGAACCGAACTCCCTTGGCCTTCAGGTCGCGGACAACGCCTTCCAGATCCTCGACTCCCCAGGTAGCAGCCGTTGCCTTGTTCGTGCCGGCGTACTGCGACTCGTACACCAGGACATTGGAGTTCCCGCTCTTGTAGGTCTGCACCCCGGTCTCCTCGGTGGGCACGGGCTTCAGCCCGAGGATGCCCTCATAGAACTTTCTGGCTGGCTCGATCTTCTTGACCGCAATCGTGGCGATAGCGCCTGTGTTTCCTAGCACCGCAACCTCCCTCTAGTGTGTATTCCAGTCTCCGGTCATTAGGCCCGCTGGACGGCCGGAGCAGCCTCGGTGGCGGCTGGGTCATGCTCCCAGATGGCAAAGATGTTCCCCTCGGTGTCCTTCAGCTGGGAGAACCACCCCATTCCCGGGACCGGCATCTTCGGCATCACGACCTTGGCCCCCAGGCGCTCGGCCTTCCGGGCAAACTCGTCGACATTCTCCACGCTGATGTAGTTCACCGGTGTCTGCCCCGGCATCATTCGGCCCATGATCCCGCCGTTGACGCCCGGTTCGGTCGGCTTCCCTTCGGCATCGGTGGCGACGGTCTTCACCAACCAGTAGTCGATGCCGCCCGCGCCTGACTGTCCAAAATGCTCGATGTTCCAGCCGAAGAGGTCGCGGTAAAACTTGACTGCCCGCTCGGGCTGATCGGCGGGAATCTCGAAATGCACGACGGTGTGACTCATGACATGCGCTCCTTTCAGATCGTTACCCCACCCACTCCGCTTGCTATACAGACCGGTTGGTATGTATAATATGAAACCGGCGCCGTCAAGACCGGTGTACAAACTGAAACGGAAATCGTTACATGCAAAACCGGAGGCAGCGCCGTTCCCTGGACTAGCATGGCAAAGACTATGGTGAAGCGTCGTGGACGGGATCCCGACGTCACCCGGGACAAACTGCTCAAGGCCGCGTTCGAGGAGATCTACCGGCGGGGGTTTCAGGCCGCCAGCCTGGACACCATCCTGGCCAAGGCCGGGGTCAGCAAGGGCGCGCTCTACCATCACTTCCCCG
>Ga0307284_10000161_pt1 | contig 12458 bp, 10 predicted proteins | sample ER_DNA_123_FD_194480 | JGI IMG/M metagenome (GOLD analysis project Ga0307284, IMG submission 194480) | Bulk soil microbial communities from the East River watershed near Crested Butte, Colorado, United States - ER_DNA_123 | ecosystem: Environmental > Terrestrial > Soil > Floodplain | place... | reverse complement strand
CCGTGACGAGACGGCACGCGCGTACGCTCGTTCGTCATAGCGCGCGTCCGGAAACCCGACCGTGAACGTGCGCACCGGTTGCGACGACGCCTGCGCCATCTGCGCGACGACGATGCTCGAGTCGATTCCGCCGGACAGCAATGCCCCGAGCGGAACGTCCGCGACGAGACGTTCGCGCACCGCATCTCCCACCGTTGCGCGCACGCGTTCGAGCCACTCCCCCTCGTGCGTGCTCGGCTTTGCGGGCTCGGGTCGCCAGTACCGCTCGATCCGCTCGGTCTCGCCCTCCGCGACGAGCACGTGGCCCGGCGCGAGCTTGTGGATGCCGCGCAGCCCCGTCTGGTTGCCCGGGACGTACTGCAACGCCAGATAGGCGTCGATCGCGTCGAAGTCGATCTCGCGGGAGACGTGCGGCAGCCGGAGGAGCGCCTTCAGCTCCGACGCGAATGCCAGCGTGCCGTCGGGCAGTCGCGTCCAGAGGAGCGGCTTTTTACCAAGGCGGTCACGTGCGAGGACCAGGCGTTCCCGCCCGGCGTCCCAGAGGGCCAACGCGAACATGCCGTGCAGCCGCTCGACGAAATGGGGGCCGCTCTCCTCGTAAAGATGCGGCAGGATCGGAGTGTCGCCTGTGCCCCTCACCTCGTGTCCGCCCAGCTGGTCGCGCAGCGACATGAAGTTGTATGCCTCGCCGTTGAAGACTGCGACAACGTCGCCCGTCTCGTTCGAGACCGGCTGGTAGCCGGTCTCGAGATCGATGACCTTCAGTCGCTGGTGACCGAGCACGCAGCGGCCGAAGGCGTCCGTCGATCCCTCGTCAGGCCCGCGCTGGACGAGCGCCGCCCGCATGGCGTCTACGAGCTCCGGATTCGGCGCGCCCGCTGGCGAATAGAGTCCGGCGATGCCGCACACGGGACACATACTGCACGGGCGGTACGCGGTCGTCTCGTGTCATGTGGAGCGTCCGCTGGACGACGAGGTGTGGAGACGCTTCAGCGCGCTCCAGGAGCGCCCGCCGGGAAGGTTCGCGATCGCTGCCCTCATGCGACCGCCGGCCGAGGGCGAGAACGAGGAACGCTGGCTCGAACGGGCGCGGGAGGCGGAAGGGCGGGGGCCCTTCGGTTTGCACACGCACTGGACCGCACCGGATCACGCGCGGCCGACCGGCGGTGACCCGGCGGCGCTCGTACGCGAGCAGGGGCGCTGGCTCGACTCGCTCGGGCTCCGGCCTACCGTCTTTTGCGGCGGCGGCTGGTACATCGACGAAGAAGTCCTGGCGGCGGTCGCCGACCTCGGTTACGCCGACTGCACGGCGACCGCGTTCCGGCCCGGCTATCTGGAGCCGGGAGCTCAGCACCTGCAACTGGAGGAGCCGGTCTGGCTCGAGCTCGGTGACGGGCGCCGGCTGCTCGAAGTGCCGACGACTCACTCGATCGGCATGCTCGCGCGCGGCCTACTCGGTCCGTTTCGTCGGCAGATCGTGCACGCGTACTTTCACGACACCGATTTGCTCGACCGCCGCCGCGCGGCGGCTCTGCGCATCGGCCTTCGCTTCCTCGGATTGAAGAGGACCGTGACCGACCTCGACGCGCTTCAGCGCGACTTGCGGCCCGAGAAGACGATGTCGTTCGCAAACAGCCGCGCATGAAGTGGCACGAGCCTGCCCGCGATGAGGTGCAGGTGCACGTCCTCGAAGCCGTCGAGCAGGGCGCGCACGTCGTTGGGCGCAAACATCTGCAGGTGCGTCGGGTCGTTCTCGGGTTTGTGCCCTCGTAGAAACCGCAGCCTGTTCTTCAGGCGGTAGGCGTTCGGCACGGAGCCCACGAACGTGCCGCCGGCCCGGAGGACGCGTAGCACTCCGGAGACGACGCTCCGTGGATCGCGGAGGTGCTCGAGGAGCTCGCCCGCGACCACGATGTCGAACGTGTTGTCCTCGAACGGCAGTGGGTCATCGAGATCGGCCCAGCGCGTCTCGATCCCGAGCTTTTCTGCCTCGGCGAGCGCTTCGCGGTCCGCATCGACGCCGACGATCTCGTTCCCGCCTGCGTAGGCCTGGGTGAGTGCGCCGTCGCGGCAGCCCAGGTCGAGCACGTGCCGTCCCGGCCCACCGACGTAGCGGCGGAAGAGCTCGACGCGCTCAGGGCCCGCGAAGACGAAGCCGGCGCCGCGCTCGACGCGGTTGTGCTCGGCGTACCGCTCGCTCAGCTGTTCCAGGCCCACGAGAGCGCCAAAGTACACTGCTGCGGGTGAGCACGAAGCCAGCCGTGCCGGCCGAGTCCCGGCCGGCGCCGGTCGAAGACATCCGCTCGGGCCGGCCCTACCTCCTGTCCCGCACGACCCTTCTTGCCGTCGCCCGGCGTCTCGCCAGCGTTGCCGCCCTCGTGACGATCGACCTCGCCGGCCTCGTCCTCGGCGTCTGGGTTGCGCTCGTCTTCCGCGAGCTCTATCTCGGCGACTGGCCGCCGCTCTGGGGAATCGTCTGGGAGACGGAGAGTGAATGGCTTCCCTTCCTCACGGTCATCACGGTGCTCGTGTTCTGGGTCGGCGGCCTCTACCGTCGGCGGGAGCTGCGTGCGGGCGTCGGTCAGATCGTGCTCTCGATGGTGCTGGTGGCCGTGATCACGCTCGCATTCGGCCTGGGGACCGGCTACCACTTCACGACCTACGGCTTGACGCCGACGGCGGTTGTCACGACGGCGTTCTTCATCGGGATCCTGCGTTCAAGCTACGAGGTGCTCACGCGTGACGTACTGCGTCTCACCGGTGCGCGGCGGCGAACCGTCCTGGTCGGAGAGGGCGAGCAACTGGCGGCTCTGCGCCGGACGCTCGGCTTCGATCGGAGCGGGATTCGCTACGAGTTCCTCGGCGCGATCGCTCCCAACGGCGACGCCGGAGATCTTCCCGTGCTCGGTGGTCTGGACGCTGTGCCGCGCATCCTGCGCGAACACGACGTTCACGAGCTCATCGTGACGGACGGCGGCTTCGGCGAGCGCGACCTGCTGGAGCTCGTCGAGGAGGCTCACCGGTTCGGAGCCAAGGTCAAGATCGCTCCCCGCACGACGGAGCTGCTCCTGCAGCGAGCGGAATACATCCCCGGCGAAGGAGCGCCGCTGTTCGAGTTGCGTCCGCCGGCACTCGCCGGATCGGAGTGGGCGTTGAAGCGTGGCTTCGACCTCCTGGTGTCGAGCTTCGTCATCGTCGCCGGCCTGCCGCTCTGGCTCGCCGTTGCCGGCGCGGTCAAGCTCAGTTCGCGTGGGCCCGTGTTCTACCGCGACCGGCGCATCGGGCTCGGAGAGCAGGCATTCGGGATGATGAAGTTCCGGACGATGTACGCCGACGCGGCCGAGCGTCAGGCCTCGCTCGAGGTGGACAACGAGGCCTCGGGCCCGCTCTTCAAGATCAAGGACGATCCTCGTGTCACGCCGGTCGGGAGGTTCCTGCGCCGCTACTCGCTCGATGAGATGCCACAGGTCCTGAACGTTCTGTGGGGAGAGATGTCTCTGGTCGGGCCGCGGCCGCTACCCATCCGCGACTACGAGCAGCTGCTGCCGTGGCATCGGAAGCGTTACCTCGTGCTGCCGGGGATGACGGGCCTGTGGCAGGTCTCCGGCCGGATCGACCTGAGCTTCGACGACCTCGTCCGGCTCGACTTCTACTACATCGAGAACTGGTCGATCTGGCTCGACATCACGATTCTCGCCCGCACGCTGCCCGCGGTGCTGGCGAGGCGTGGCGCTTACTGAGCCGACACATCCGTTCGCCATACTGATCGCGTGGCAGGAACGCCCAAGATCCTCGCGGTCGCGTCCGCGACCGACCTCGACTTCCGTTACGGCTGCACGCCGGCGTGGTGGCAGATCTGGAAGGGGCTCAACGAGGTCGGCGTCGACCTCATCGTCACTCCCTACCGCGGGCGGGCGATCGAATCGCCGTGGTGGCGGACGGCGCCCAATCCCCTCTACCGCGAGGCCGAGCTCTTCGCGGGTGCCCGCGGGCTCGCCGCCCGCTTGAAAGGCGACACCCTGCTTCGGCGCGGCGAGGACAACCCGGAAGACTCGATGGGTGACAGGCTCACGCGCGAGGCGATCTGGCGCTACGTCACGCCTCGCTGGCAGCGACATCTCGAGCGCATCCTCGAGCATGAACGTGATGTCGCAGCTGTGATCGTGTTCACCGTGCCGATGGCGCACCTGCGGGGCATTCCAACGCGGCTGCGGGAGCGCTACGACGTACCGGTCGTGTTCTACGACGGCGACGTGCCCATGAGCCTCCCGGAGTTCGGCGGCATGGACACGGGGTTCAACTACTACCACGGTGCCGACCCGTCCGAGTACGACCTCGTGGTCTCGAACTCCGAGGGTGGGCTCGACCGCCTGCGCGAGCTCGGTGCGCGGCGCGCGGAAGCGGTCTTCTGGGCTGCGGATCCGGAGCTGTTCCAGCCCGCCGCCGTCGAGAAGGAGCACGACGTCTTCTTCTACGGCTACGGGGACAAGTTCCGTCGCGAGTGGATGAAGGAGCTCGTCGGCGAACCGAGCCGGCTTGACCCAGAGATCGATTTCGCGCTTGGCGGAATGGATTTCCGCGGCGACATCGGGAACGCGCAGATGATCGGCGACGTGCCCTTCAACGTCTTCGCCCAGGCGATCTCGCGTGCCAGGATCAACCTCAACATCACGCGGCGCTCCCATGCGACCGTCTACGCGTCCTCCACGTGCAGGCCGTTCGAGCTGGCGGCCTCCGGCGCTGCGATCGTGTCCAACCCCCACGAAGGCATCGAGCGTTGGTTCGACGTCGGCTCGGAGCTGCGCGTCGTCTCGAACGCAGACGAAGCCCTGATCGCATATCGCGAGCTGCTCGACGATCCAGGGGCGGCCGAGGCGATGGGACGCCGTGCGCGCGAGCGCGTGCTCGACGAACACACCTACGCGCACCGTGCGCGGCAGATTCTCGAGCTCGTGGGGCTACACTCGCCGGTGGCCGCCGGTGGCTGAGGTCGCCGAGGCGCCCACGGGACCGAGCGACGCAATCCTCGCGCAAGTTGCGGAGCTGAGACGCATCGCGATCGTCCCGGCGTTGAACGAGGAGGAGACGATCGGTCGCGTGATCGACGAGATCCGAGCCTTCGATCCGGGATTCGACATCGTCGTGGTCGATGACGGCTCCACCGACCGTACAGCCGGGCTCGCAGCGGATCGCGGTGCCTACGTCCTCCGGCTTCCGTTCAACCTCGGCATCGGGGGCGCCGTCCAGACGGGCTATCGCTTCGCATTCGAGCGCGGCTATGACCTCGCCGTCCAGATCGACGGCGACGGGCAGCACGATCCCGCGCAGCTGCCCGCAATTCTCGCACCTGTGGTCGTCGGAGACGCGGACTTGTGCGTCGGGTCACGCTTTGCGGCCGGCAGCGGCTATCAGTCTTCCTTTGCGCGCCGGCTCGGGATCCGGCTGTTCGCATGGGTCGTGTCGGCCGTCGTGCGCCAGAAGGTGACGGACACGACTTCAGGTTTCCGAGCCGTGAATAGGAAGGGCATCGCCCTCTTCGCCGCCGACTATCCGCACGATTATCCCGAGGTCGAAGCGACGATCATGTGCGTCAAGCACAGGTTGCGCCTGCAGGAGGTCCCGGTCGAGATGCGCGAGCGCGGCGGGGGCGCATCGTCGATCACCGTGCTGCGCTCGATCTACTACATGACGAAAGTGCTGCTCGCAATCTTCGTCGGCCTCTTTCGTCGCTACGCCGTCCCACCAGAGAAGGAGCATCGCCGATGACACCGCTTCCCGTATCGATCGCCGCAGCGGTCGCCTCCTTCCTTTTGCTCCTGATCGTCTTCGAACTGATTCGCTCGAGGCGTCTTCGCGAGCGCTACGCGTTGCTGTGGCTTCTGACCGGCGCTGTACTGCTCGCCCTCTCGGTCTGGCGTGACGGCCTCAATACGATCGCGGGTTGGTTCGGTGTCGAGACATACCCTCCGGCGATTCTCGGCGCTGTCGGCGCGCTCTTCATCCTGGCTGTGCTGTTGCACTACTCGACGGTGATCTCACGGCTTTCCGACCAGAACACCATCCTTGCCCAGCGTCTCGCCCTGCTCGAGCAGCAGCAGCGCGAGGGCGACGACGATCAGGGAACCACGATGGTGGCCGGCGGGCTGAGGACGTAGACGTCCCCGAGCCGCAGGTCGTTGAGCCAGTTGGCGGCGACGCCGATGCGATACGTCCAGGTTCCGGCGCCCGGTTTGTCGTCGAACGACGTCGTCCGGACCGATCCAACTTCCCCGCTGGAGAGCTGGCAGTTGTCGGACGAGTTGCGCAGGCGCCCGGCGCAGCCGACATCGAGCGTGTCCTTGGCACGAAACACCCGGTAGAAGACCGAAGCCCCCGACGACGAGCGCGGTTGCCACTCGAGGTGAACGACGCCGCCGTCGGTTGAAGCTGCGAGGCCGACGGCCGACGCGACCGGGAGAAGGTTGTCTCCGAGGCGAACCGCCAACCTCCCGCTGTCGTGCAGTCGTGGCGTCGCTGCGATCACGGCGAGCGGCAGGGCCGCGAACACCAACACGGAGGCCCCGAAGGCGATCGTGAGCCTGCGGCCATCGAGCAACGGCGCAGGTCGAGCCGGCCTGGCGTGGACCCCTGGAACGAGGAGGACAATCGCAGCCGCCAGCAAGAGATACGCGGGGAACGCGGGCATGAGGATGCGGAAGAAGCTCGCGTCGTCGAGGGAGGCTGGGATGTACGTGCCCTTGGCCAGCAGGAAGACGAAGAACCAGCTTCCGATGAGCAGAAAGGCGCGTCGAGATCGTGCGAGCAGGGCAATGCTGCCCGCAACCGGGAGCCACTCCAGCAGACGTGCGACCCAGAAGTGCTCGCGCAGTCCGCCGAGCACCTGGCGAAGATGAGCCCAGCTGTTCAGGCTCGGGCTGTGAATTCGGTCGATCAGACCTCCGACTCCTGAAGCGAGCCTCACCGGCTCGGCAGGTGCAGCAGCGAGCTCGCCCAGTCCCCGGAACTTCCACAGCGCAAGCGTCAGGAGTGCGGGAGCGAGCCCGGCGAGGAACACGGGCAGTGCGCGCCGGCGTTGCACGATCAGCAACAGTACGGGCGCGACGAGGAAGATCGCGTTTGACGGCTTCATCGCGATCGACCAGCCGGCCGCGAGCCCTGCGGCCGCCGCCGGATGCCACCCGGACGACTCGAGTGCCCGCAGGCAGAAGAACCCACAGACCAGCAGCGCGACGGTCGCGGGGAAATCCGGCACGGAGGTGAGTCCCAGGGCTTGCGGCAGTGTGACCTCGGTGTACTTCTGGTGGTAGCCCGGCTCCACGAAGAGGATCCCGAGGTACGGGAACGCGATCCAGAGAGCCGCGGCGAAGTAGCCGAACAGCCGGCCCGCGATGCGGCTGGCGATCCCGTACACACAGAGCAGCGCGACCGGCAGCAGGATCACCGTGTTCAGCAGCACGATCGCCGGTAGCGCAGAGACGAGGCTCGGGCCCGCGAACCAAGAGACGGGGAGCAACATGATCGACCACCCGTAGCCCACGTAGGCCGGCGGGAGATGACCGCGCCCGAGCAGATAGGCGCCGGTGTAATGCCACAGCTGATCGCCGCCCGTGTAATAGAGCCACCCGTTGTGTTTGACGGTGACGGCCAGGGCCACCACCGCTACCCATTGCACGACGACGAGCGCGCCCAGCACATACGCGGCGCGAACGGAGCTGACGACGTCACGGGCTTGCCCGAGTCGCGCGCCGACCGCTTCGACTACGGGGGGAGCAGCCGCGCTTGGCGAGCTCACGCCTGCGCGCCGGCCGTCGTGCCCGCGTGTTCGCGGTACCACGCGATCGTCCGCTCGAGCCCTTCCCGCAGCGGCGTGCGCGCCTCGAAGCCGAAGAGGTCACGTGCCCGGCTCGCGTCGAGGCTCCGTCGTGGCTGGCCGTTGGGCATCGAGCTGTCCCATTCGATCTCGCCCGCGAAGCCCGTGAGCTCTGCGATCTGTTCAGCCAGCTCGCGAATCGAGATCTCGGCGCCGGTGCCGAGGTTCACCGGTTCGGCGCCGTCGTACCGCTCGGCGGCCAGCACGAGCCCTTCGACGCAGTCGTCCACGTAGAGGAACTCGCGCGTCGGCGAGCCGTCGCCCCACAGCGTCACGCGATCGGCGTTGTCGAGCATCTTGCGGATCAGCCCTGGAATGACATGCGACGTCTCGAGGTCGAAGTTGTCGCGAGGCCCGTACAGGTTCGCCGGCAAGAGGAAGATCGAGTCGAGCCCGTACTGCTCCCGGTAGGACTGCGCGCCGACGAGAATCGCCTTCTTCGCGACGCCGTAGGGCGCGTTCGTCTCTTCGGGATAACCGTTCCAGAGATCGTCCTCGCGGAACGGGACGGGCGCGAACTTCGGGTACGCGCAGACTGTGCCGGCGATGACGAGCTTGCCGACGCCGTGCTCTCGCGTGAGCTCCAGGACGTGGGCGCCCATCATCAGGTTCGCGTACCAGAAGCGGCCGGGATTCACGCGGTTGGCGCCGATGCCACCGACTTCGCCCGCCAGGTGGAACACGCGCTCAGGCCGAGCGTCCTTGAAGAGACGCTCGGCGTCGTCCCACCTCGTCAGGTCGTAGTCGGCCCGTCGCGCGACGTAGACGTCGTGGCCGTCGGCCTGGAGGCGCTCGACGAGGTGCGAGCCGAGAAACCCGCCGCCACCTGTGACGAGGGTCTTCATGCCGGCGCGCGTGTCTGCGAGAGCCAGTCAACGCGGCCGATCCAACGCGGTCGGTTCTCGGCAAACCACGCGATCGTCCGCGCGACACCGTCCTCCCACGAGACCTGGGGCTCCCAACCCGTCTCGCGGTTGAGCTTCTCGTAGCCGACGCGCAACGACATGACTTCGCTGGCTCCCGGCCGGAATCGCTCGGCGGTGGAAACGATCTCGCGCGCTTCCCAGTACCCCTGCTCGCGCCCGACGCGGAGTATGAGCTCGGCCCAGTCGCGCATCGAGATGTTCCTGCCCTGCCCGTAGACGTAGAGGTCACCGGGGATACCACGCGCAGCGACCGTCAAGTGCCCACGCACTCCGTCGGTGCAGAAGCAGAAGTCGCGCATCGGCTCGAGCTGGCCGAGCTCGACGGTCTCGCGGGTAAGTGCCTGGGTGATGATCGTTCCCGTGACGTAGCGCGGATTCTGGCGCGGCCCGTAGTTGTTGAACATTCTGGTGACGACGCCCGGCAGGCCGAACGCGTCGTGGTAGTTCATTGTCAGGAAGTCCGCTGCGACCTTCGAGGTCGCGTAGATCGACTTCGGATTGATCGGCGATCGTTCGTGGAGGATCAACCCGCCCTCGTCATCGAAATCGTGATGATGAGCGACCGACTCGTGCACGTTTCCGTACTCCTCCGACGTGCCGGCGGTGTCGAACTTCTCCAGCTCCAGACCGTGGTCGACGATCGACTGGAGCAGGTTGAGCGTGCCGATCGTGTTTGCGATGACGGTCTCGTACGGGCGATGCCAGGATTCGCCGACGTGCGCCTGCGCGCCGAGGTGGAAGACATAAGGTTTGTCCGGCGCGTCGAGCAGCTCCCGGACCAGGTAGTCGATCGACGTCTTGTCCGTCAGATCGGCGAATTTCACCTTGAGCTGTTCGCGCAGCGGAGCGATGTTGTTCAGCGCGCCGCTGGAGGTTGCGCGTACAAACGCGTGCACATTTGCGTCGAGCTGCACGAGCGCGTCGGTGAGGTGCGATCCCATGAACCCGTCGGCGCCGGTGACCAGGCATGTCCTGCCGCTGAAGAACTCGCCGAAGTCTCGCCGCAGGTCAGCGACGGCTTCGTCCGTCCAGGTGGAGTCGTGTTGGTCTGCTTTCATGCAGCGGTGCCCGCCGACGAGCAGCCCAAGGGTAGCCCGAGGCGCGGCCGGAGCGCCGTTCGAAGCGGCGCCTTTACAGGTCTCTCATATGTGACCTTGAGCTTGGCGGCCGCCGCCGGTGCTTTTCTCGCGCACAAGTTCGGACGAAGCCGGGAGACCGACGGCTTCATGGCGGCCTACGGCGTCTACCTCGTGCTCGTGCTCGGAGCCCAGGCCTTCCGGATGGTCGTCGTCCCGGACCTGACGCGAGCGGAGGCGGAAGGACGTCTCGGCTCGGAGTTCAGGGCCTACGCCCTTGCCTTTCTTGCGGTGGCCATCCCCGCCACAATCCTGGCGGTCGCCTTCTCGCATTTTTGGGGTGAGCTGATAACCGGGCGGCTTCCCGAAGAGTCAGCCGTGGTTGCCGCTGACGCGCTGCCATGGCTCGTACCGGCGGCGTTCGCCCAGTTGATCGCCGCGCTCGCCGCCAGTGCGCTTGCTGCGAAAGACAGCTACTTGCCCGCCGCTCTCGGCTTCGCGCTCGGGGGCATCGGCGGCGTCGTGTTCTTCGTGTTGGCTGCGGACTCCCACGGCCTCGTCGCCCTTGCGTGGGGACTGGCACTCAACGGCGCGATTGCGATCGGCCTGCCGATGACCGTGCTGCTCGTGCGCGGGAACAGGCTGCGTCTGCATCGGGGCGTTCCACTCCGCCTCGGTTATCGGCTCTGGCGACTTCTCTACGGCGCAGCCGTGCCCATCGCTCTGCAGGGCCTGTATCTGATCGCACTCCGGTTTGCGGCCGGGACCGGCGAAGGCAGCGTCACGAGCCTGTCGTATGCGTATCTGCTCGCGGCGACGTTCACGAGCACCACGGCATTTTCGCTGTCGCTCATCTCGGCCGCTCCGCTGACACGCCGTGGTGTCGATGCCGAAAGCGCAGCGGCCCACGTCGTGCACTCGGCCTGGGTCTCGCTTGCATTCGTCGGCGCGGCCGCCGGGCTCGTGGCGCTCGTCGGGGGGCGGCTCGTCACTGCGGTGCTGGGCGACGCATTCTCGGGCAACGTCGGCGACGAGCTCGGCCGGCTCGTCGTGTTCCTCTCGCCGTGGATGGTCGCCAACGCGGCCTTCCTGATCATGTATCCCCTGGTGTTCGTGATGCACCGAACGCAGCTGCTGATCCCGCTGGCAGTCGCCGCTGTCGCGATCGACATCCCCATCTCGATCGCGGGACGCGCACTGTGGGGCCTCACGGGCGTGACAGTCGCACTCGGCGTCTCGACGCTTGTCGTCGTACTCGGATTGATGGCCGCGCTTGCACCTCGGATGCTCGTGCTGACTGTCGTCGGGCTCGGGCGCCTTTCGATCCTCGTCGGAGCGGCAACCGCGTTGGCGTTCGGGGGCGCCTCGCTCGTCCTGGGCGCCGTGCCCGCTGCAGCGGCGGGCCTGGCGCTCTACGCCCTCCTGCTGGTGGCGATGCGCCAGCTCGGTCTCGCCCAGGCCTGGCACTACGTGCGCGCCCTCCACTGACAGGCCTACCCCGTACAATCAGGTGAATGTCCGGGCCGGAGGCGAAAAACCCGGCGCCTGCAGGTATTTCCTCGCCGGAGGAGATCGACGTCGCCGCCCTGTTCGACCGACTCCGCGAGGAGCTTCGACGTGGTGCCGTCCACGAGGACTCGCGAGGCGCCGAATTCGCGTCGACCCGGGCGCTTGCGGAGCGATTCTGGCCGGTCACGGCGGAGCGCCCAGCCGGCGGCGGCCCCAAGGGAGCCGTCAAGCGCTTCCTTCGCAAGCTCATGCGCTGGTACGTCGAGCCGCTTGCCGCCGACCAGCGCGTCTTCAACGACTCCGTCCTGAAGCTCGTCGATGCCCTGTCGGAGCGGGCCGACGCCTCGGCGGCCGCGCGCGAGCAGGCGGAGCGGCTCGTGCGCGAGTTGGAGGAACGGCTCGCGCGGCTGGAGCGGCGCGCTCCCGCAGCCGGTGGCACGTCAGCGCCCATCACCGTGGCGGCGCAGCCGGCCGCGGCTTCGGTTCCGGACTACTTCGCCTTCGAGAGCAGAATGCGCGGCAGCGTCGACTCGATCCGCGACCGCCAGCGTCTGTACGTCGACGTCCTGCGCGACGCGGCTCCCGTGCTCGACGCCGGGTGTGGGCGGGGCGAGTTGCTCGGTCTCTTGCGCGAGGCGGGCGTGGAGGCGCGCGGCATCGATGCCGACTCCGACATGGTTGCCTACGCGCGCGGCGACGGCCTCGACGTCGAGCAGGCCGACCTCGCCGAGTACCTCCAGGCCGCTGCTGACGCTTCCCTCGGTGCGATCTTCATGGGCCAGGTCGTCGAGCACCTGCCGGCCCCCACGCTGGTGCAGACATTTCAGCTCGCAGCCGCGAAGCTGCGGCCGGGCGGGATTCTCATCGCGGAGACGATCAATCCGCTGTCGCCGATCGCGTTGCGCAACTACTTCGCCGATCTGACGCATGCCCAGCCGCTCGTGCCGGAGACCCTCGAGCTGCTGGCGCGCCAGTCTGGGTTCGCCGAGACGGAGATCCGGTATCTCAACGAGCCTGCCGAGCGGCTCACGGAGCCCGACGATCCCGTGCTCGCCGCCAACGTTCGCCGCCTCAACG
>Ga0307284_10000158_pt1 | contig 12496 bp, 12 predicted proteins | sample ER_DNA_123_FD_194480 | JGI IMG/M metagenome (GOLD analysis project Ga0307284, IMG submission 194480) | Bulk soil microbial communities from the East River watershed near Crested Butte, Colorado, United States - ER_DNA_123 | ecosystem: Environmental > Terrestrial > Soil > Floodplain | place... | reverse complement strand
GATCAGCAGCTGCGCGATCCCGTTCTCGGTCAGGTGTTGCGAGCTCTCGCGCACGAGCTGCTCGCAGAAGGAGTCCCGTGGCAAATCGCTGTCCCGGAAGGCGAGCTCGACATCCGGAGAGACGACGAAGGGTGCATTGCAGAAGAGAGAGTCGAATCGCTCGCCGCGGATGGGGTCGAAGAGGCTCCCCTCGCGCCAGTCGATGTTCTCGAAGCCGTTGAGTGCAGCGCCGAGTCGTCCGTATTCGAGGGCTCGGGAATTCACGTCGGTGGCGACGACGTGGTCGCTGTAGCGCGCCGCGATCAGCGCCTGAACCCCGCAGCCGGTGCCGACGTCGAGCGCTTCGCGGCACGGCCGCCGAATCAGCAGGGCCGCCATGGTCTGGGCCGCGTTGTTCAGCCCGGGAACGTAGTCGTGGGCCACCGGGCCTCGCGGATCGTGATCGGACGCGACCAGGAGGTCTTCGAAAGGTGTCACGCGGACGCGGGAGCGGAGGCTCTCGCCGTCGCGTGCCAGCAAGCCGCAGGATTCGAGCTCGCGGCTGTCGAGCGGCGCGAACGCCCCGGCCACCTCGGGCTCGCCGACTGCAAGCGCCAGCAGGAAGAGGCGGACAAGTGTCCCGAGTGCATCGCCTCCGACCCGGTGCGCAAGCACGTTCGCGCGCCGCTCCGTGAGCTGCGAGTACCGCTTGGTGCCCAGTACCTCCTCGAGCCGCTGTGCGTTGTATCCAGCCCGGTCGAGCGCGCCCCGCAAAGCCGCCGCCGTCGCCGGATCGAGCAGCGGCACCGGCTCAGACTGCGTAACCGCGAACCTTCCAGTAGGCGATCGCGACGCTGATCGCGGCGACGGCGACCACACCGGCGATTCCGACGGCACCCACGCGGCCGTAAGCGCCGTGCACGCGCCCCAACCGGGTCAGTGCGAGCATGCAGGCGATCCCACCGATCAGGCCGCCGATGTGGCCGCCGATCGAGATGTTCGAGAGCGCGAAGCTGAAGATCAGGTTGATCACGATCAAGCCCATCGCGCTGCCGCCGAGGACGTACGACCGTTGTCGCTCGAGCACGAGCGCGGCGCCGAGGATCCCGAAGATCGCGCCGGACGCGCCGACCGTCACCGCGGTTGGGGAGAAAACGAGAGCGCCGGCTGAGCCGGCGAGGCCGGAGACGAGATACACGAGCAGAAAGCGCGCGCGGCCGAGGTACTGCTCCACCGGCGTGCCGATCAGATAGAGGAAGAACATGTTCAGCCCGAGGTGGATCGGGCCGTAGTGCAGGAAGGCAGCCGTGATCAGCCTCCACCAGTCGCCGTTGGCGACGAGGGGGCCGTAGAGCGCTCCCCTGGCGAAGATCCGGCTGCCGACTCCGTTGATGTCTCCACCGCCGGCGAGCTCGAGCAGATAGACGCCCACGTTGACGCCGATCAGGATCCGCGTGACGAGGCCTCCCGTGCCTTCGTAGCCGACCCGCTTGAGGCCGGTGGTCATCCGGGCGACGCCCTGCGGCTTGCCGGAATGCTCCGGGCAGCGCTGGCCGACCGGGGCCGGCGTCATGCATTCGGTGCAGATCGGCCGGCCGCATTCCGAGCACGAGATGTACGTCTCGCGGTCGGGGTGTCGGTAGCACCTCATCGGGGCGGCCATCGCTATTAGCGTAGTGAGCGGGTGCGGATAGACGTCGCCTTTACTCCCTCCGAAGCCGGGCCGGCCCACGTGGCAGTCGTCGTCGATGTCATGCGCGCCACCTCGACGATCGCCCAGGCGCTGGCCTCGGGCTACCAGCGAGTGCTCTGCTGTGGCGAGATCGACGATGCTCTGGCCCTGCGCGCGGAGCTCGGCGATCAGGCGGTCGTCGGCGGCGAGCGAGAGGCCATGCGGATCGAGGGGTTCGATCTCGGCGCCTCGCCGCGCGACTACCTCGAGCCGCGGGCCGAGACGGCGATCATGACGACCACGAACGGGACCCGAACCATCCTTGCCGCGGTTGCGAGCGCCGAGACCATCGTTCTGGGCAGCCTGCTCAACCTCGACGCCGTCGCCGCAGCGGCAGGGGAGCCTGGAGGCGACGTCACCGTCGTCTGCGCCGGCTACCAAGGCGCGTTCGCGATCGACGACGCCTACTGCGCCGGGCAAATCGTCCGGTTGCTGGAGGGTGAACGAACCGACGCCGGGGTTGCCTCAGAGGTGATCGCCGGAGCGTTCTCGACGGCGTGGGAGGGGGTGAACGCGCGCACGTACGGCCCTCCGGGCCTCGAGGACGATCTCCGCTGGTGCACACAGGAGAACACGCTGACCGTCGTGCCGCGCTTCACGCGGATGGTCGGCCCGGCCGCGGAGGTCATGGCCTAAAGGTTTCCGGGCGGCAACCGATATTTACTCCAGTCAGCACCGGGAAGGGGCAAATCTTTCCGCAGGGGGCTCGCCAAGCTAACCCAGCTGACATTGACGAGAGGGTGGTCTCGCCGCAGGGGCCGCCCTCTTTTCTTCCGGGCTTGACACCGAACATGTGTTCGTGTAGAACATACGTTCGTAAGGTGATCGCATGTCTCCTCATCCCTGGATTCGAGTTGCGAGCGGCGCTTCGTGACCGGCCTGCGCTGGCGCTGCGGCCGGCCGCGCTCGGGCCGGCGCTGGGGGAAGAACCGCTGCTCGGGCCGGTCACCGCCGCCGCCGAGGCGGCGGGCGTCCAGCCGGGAATGCGAATGGGGGAGGCGCTCTCACTGTGCCCGGAGCTCGCTCTCGTCGAACAGGATCCGGCGGTCGCTGAGGACGAGTGGGAGCAGCTCCTGAAGCGACTCGAAGATTCCGGCTTCGCGGTCGAGCCCGTGGCGCTCGGCTGCGCCTACTTCGAGACCCGCGGGATCGAGCGGCTCTACGGCGGTCTCGAGCCGGCGCTGAAGCGTGCGCTCGCCGCCGTCGGTGCAGCCTGGGATGCTCGCATCGGCGCGGCCGACCGCAGGTTCGCAGCGCTGGCTGCCGCCAACGTCGCGCGCTCCGGCCAGGCGCTGATCGTCTCCGACCGCAAGACACGGGATTTCCTCGCGCCCCTGCCGCTGACGCTCCTGCCGGTCGACGACGAGCGCCGGGCGGAGCTGGAAGAGCTCGGGGTGCGAAAGCTTGGTCAGCTTGCTGGGCTGCCGGGCGCCGCCGTTGCCGAACGATTGGGGCCGGACGGCCGGCGGGCCTGGAGCCTGGCGAGAGGTGAGAAGCGCGGCAAGGTCCGTGCGCGGAAGGTCGCGAACGAGCTCGCGGAGACGCTCGAGTTTCCCGAGGCGGTCGCGAATGAGCTGACGCTCCGGCGGGCGCTGGGTGCCCTCCTCGACCGGCTCCTCGCCCAGCCGGGGCGCGGCGATCGCGCGGTGCGCAAGGTCGCGCTGTCTGCAAAGCTGGTGGGCGGGGGATCGTGGCGGCGAACTGTCACGCTGCGCGACGCGACGGCTGATCGCGCGCGCCTGCGCGTGGCACTCGGCCCGAAGCTGGCAGAGCTCCCCGCGCCGGTCGTGCGGCTCGGGCTCGAGGTGGTTGAGCTTGCCCAAAAGGTCGGCAGTCAGCTGGAGCTCGTCCAGCCGGAGGGTTTGGAGCTGCGCGCTCAGCTCAGCGAAGGCTTGAAGCAGGTGCGCGCCGGCGCAGGCTCCGGCGCGGTGTGCTCGGTCCTGGAGGTCGCTCCCTGGTCGCGAATCCCCGAGCAGCGAGCACTGCTGGTTCCGCGCGACGACTAAACGCGCCCGCACCTGCGCTGGTGGAAACCCATGTCGACGGGTCGCCGAGGAGCGTGAACAGGCAGCAGGTCGCCCTCGTCCGCGAGGAGTGGCGGGTCGTCGATCGTTGGTGGACGGAGCAGCCTGTCGACCGGCGCTATTTCGACCTCGTGCTTGCGAGCGGCGAGAACGCGGTCGTCTTTCTCGACGGAGAGGCCGAGAGCTGGTTCAGCCAGCGCGCGTAGCGAGCTCAGGTGAGCAGCCACATGTGCTCGACCGCAAGAGCCAGCACCAGGCCTGTGACTGCGATGCCTGCGCTGAAGCGCTTCCCATTCCGATAGAGAACGAGGGCGGTCAGCGTCACCGCAAGCGTCTCGACGGCGAAGAAGGTGCCGGCGAGGACGGAGACGACCCCGTTCAACGAGCAGGCTTCCGAAGGGCTCGAGCCGGAACAGACGGTGCTGCGGTCCGACGCCCACATGGTCACCGCGGTGCCTTCGACCTGGGCGGCGAAGGCGGCGGCGAAGGCAAAGCTGACTGGGAAGAGGAGCTTGGCGCGCATCGCGTCCGCTATCGGCGCGGCCGCTCCACGGCTGAACCCCCGTTCCGTCTAGGACTTGAGCCGGCCGGCAAAGCCGGCGTCGGGCGCGTGGATATTGAGGACACGGAGCGGTTCCGGGCCGGGGTTGGAGAACCCGTGACGCGCGCCCGGCGGCGCGGCGAGGAACGAGCCTGGACCGGCGCGGCGCACGTCGTCACCGACCACGAATTCAACCTGCCCGTCGAGGACGTAGAAAGCGTCGACGAGGTTGTCGTGCGTGTGGGGGTCGACGCCTTCGAACTCGGGGGCGAAGGTCATCTCGAAGACGGAGAGATCCGGAAGCACACCCTTGATCAGATGCGAGGTCGTCTCACGGATGACCGGTTCGCCTTCGCCGGGCAGAGCGGCGACGGCGTCGGAAAGAGGGCGGCCACCGTCGTCCGGAGGGTCGAACTGGTCGAAATGCTCGTTGCGTCCGCGCAGGAGGTCGCCGAAGCCGGCACTCGGCGCGTGCATGTTGAGGAAGACCGCGGTGTCATCGCTCGAGTTCCTGAACGTGTGGACGACGTTCGGCGGAGCAGCGACAAACGTGCCGGGCCCGCCGCTGATCCGGGTGACCTCCGGCCCGAGGCCGAAGTCGACCTCGCCTTCGAGGACGTAGAAGGCGTCGGAGTGCGTGTGGTGCACGTGCGGGTCGGGGCCGTCCTCACCCGGCGCGTAGCGGAACCAGGTGACGATCACCTGTTCGAGCTCGCCCAGGATCCGCAGCGTCTTTGCCGGGCGGTCGGTCGTCGTCTCGCCCTCTCCCGGGGCTAGGAGCAGCGGTTGTACGCCGAGCTGCATGCACATTCAGCCTATTCGTTTCTCGACGGCGCTTCATTGCCCGAGGAGCTGGCGATTCGCGCCTCCGAGCTCGGCTACGAGGCCGTCGCGCTCACCGACCACGATGGCGTCTACGGCTCGCTCGAGTTCGCCCTTGCGGCGAAGGCGTTCGGCGTGCGCCCGATCACCGGAGCGGAGGTGACGCTTGCCGACGGCTCGCACGTGACGCTGCTGGTCGAGTCGGCGACCGGCTATGCGAATCTCTGCCGGCTGCTGACCGCTGCGCACGCGGGCACCCGGGCGCCGGGGAAAGAGCAGGAACGGCTCGACCCGGCACTCGCTCAGGAGGAGCTCGAGCGGCGCAACGAAGGGCTCGTCTGCCTGTCGGGCTGTGCGCGAAACGGGCTTGCGGTTCGCAACCCGAACGCGGCAGCGCGGCTGGCGCAGGCTCTCGGCCGCGACCGCTTCTTCGTCGAGCTGCAGCGGCCGTTCGAGCGTGGGGACACTCGCCGCAACGCCACACTCCGCGAGCTGGCCGAGGCGCTCGGAGTGGCGACCGTCGCCACCGGCGACGTGCACGCCCACACGCGGGGCAGGACGTCGCTGCAGGACGTGCTCGTCGCGGTGGGGAACCGCACCTCGCTCGACGGCTGCGAGGCAGAGCGGCGGGGAAACCGGGAGAGCTTTCTGCGCCCGCCGGCGGAGGTGGCCGACCTCTTCCCGCACGACCGCGACGCCGTCGCCCGAACGGCCGAGCTCGCGGAGCGGCTCGAGTTCGACCTGACCGAGGACCTCGGCTACCGCTACCCGGACTTCTCTGAGAACGGTGAGCCGGCGATCGTGCAGCTGAAGCGCGTCTGCGACGAGACGTTCGCGACGCGGTACTCGGGGAGCAACGGCCATAAGAAAAAGGCTCGCGCCCGCCTCGACGAGGAGCTGAAGCTAATCGACGAGCTCGGCCTGGCCGGCTTCTTCCTCCTGCACTGGGAGGTGCTGGAGCTGGCGCGCGAGCTCGCAGTCGAAGTGCGCGGGCGCGACTCGCCGCGTTCGACGTTACCCCCGGGACGGGGGAGAGGCAGCTCGGTCGGCTCGATCGTCTGCTACCTGACCGGCCTCTCGCACGTTGATCCCGTTGCCGCAGGGCTTTCGCTCGGGCGGTTTCTCAATCGCGAGATGGCATCGGTCCCCGACATCGACCTCGACTTTCCGCGCGACATCCGCGAGAAGCTGCTGCCGGCCGTCAGCGACAAGTACGGGCGGGAGCATGCAGCTCTGGTCGCGGCGTTTCCGACCTACAACGCGCGCGGGGCGATTCGCGACGTCGGCAAGGCGCTCGGGCTGCCGCACGCGGAGCTCGAGCGCCTGGCCCGGATCACCGACGGCAACCCACGGCGGGTCGCCGACGAGGTCGCCTCGCTGCCGGACGCCGAGACGAAGCTCCGCTCGCCGCGCTGGCGCGCGTTCTGCGAGCTCTGCCGGGAGATCGGCGGCCTGCCACGCAACGCCTCTCAGCATCCCGGCGGCATGGTCATCTCGAGCCGGCCGCTCGTCGAGCTCGTGCCGGTGATGCCCGCCGCGATGGCCGGGCGCCAGCTCGTCCAGTGGGACAAGGACTCCTGTGCGGACGCAGGCTTCCTCAAGATCGACCTGCTGGGCCTTGGGATGCTGTCGGCGGTCGAGGAGTGCGTCGAGCTGATTGCCGCGCGCCAGACCGAGCCGCTCGACCTCTCGAGGATCCCGCTGGACGATCCCGACGTCTTCGGGGACATCCAGCGCGCAGACACGGTTGGCGTCTTCCAGATCGAGAGCCGTGCGCAGATGCAGTCACTTCTGCGCACTCGCCCGGAGAACCTCGACGACCTGACCGTTCAGGTCGCCCTCGTCCGGCCGGGGCCGATCCAGGGCAAGGCCGTCCACCCGTACATCGAGCACCGCCAGAGGTTGCGCGAGGATCCGGGCTTCGTCCCGCCGGCCGACCACCCGCTGCTCGCGGAGCCGTTGCAGGACACGCTCGGCGTCGTCGTCTTCCAGGACCAGGTGCTCGAGGTCGCGATGGCGCTGGCGGGCTTCTCGGTGGGCGAGGCGGAAGGCCTGCGGCGTGCGATGAGCCGCAAGCGAAGCCAGGAGGCAATCGAGGCTTACCGTGGCCGCTTCATCGAGGGGGCGACGCAGAAGGGCGTCGACGCCGCGACGGCCGACATGGTCTACGACAAGCTCGCCGGCTTCTCAGGCTTCGGCTTCCCGAAGTCGCATGCCGCGGCGTTCGGGCTGCTCGCCTACCAGTCGACGTGGCTGCGGCACCACTTCCCCGGCGAGTTTCTTGCCGCTCTGCTGAACGCGCAGCCGATGGGCTTCTACCCTTCGTCGTCACTGGTCCGCGACGCGCAACGGCGCGGGGTGGAGGTGCTACCGGTCGACGTCAACCGTAGCGCTGCGACCTGTGCGCTGGAGGGCGATGCGGTGCGGATCGGGCTCGAGTACATCCAGTCGCTCGGCGAGCCGGGTGCGAAGGCGGTGGTCGAGGAGCGCGAGCGGCGAGGGCCGTTCATCGGCGTGCGCGAGCTGGCGCAGCGACTGGAGCTCGGCCACGATCGGCTCGAGGTGCTCGTGGCTTCTGGGGCGTGCGACGAGCTTGGGGAGCGCCGGCAGCTGCTCTGGGAGCTGGGCCTAGCCTTTCGCCCGGCGACCGTTCCCGGCACGGGTGGTGAGGCGCGTCAGCTGACGCTGTCGCTCGACCAGGCCGCCGAGACCCCGGCGTTGCCGGAGCAGACCCCCTGGGAGCGGATGCTCGCCGATTACCGGCTGACGAGCCTTTCCGTGGGCACCCATCCGCTGGCCCTCTTGCGGTCGCGGCTTCCGGGGGAAGTGGTCCCGAGCAACGAGCTGGGCAACCACCCACACGGCCGGCGGATTGCCGTCGCCGGCCTCGCCGTCGCCCGTCAGCGGCCCGCGACGGCGAACGGAGTCGTCTTCATGCTCCTCGAAGACGAGTTCGGGCAGGTGAACCTGATCGTGCCGCCGCCGGTCTACCAGCGCTTCCGCCCGCTCGTCCGCGGCGAGCCGCTGGTGCTCGCGCGCGGGAAGTTCGAGCGCTCCGGCCGCAACCAGAATGTGCTCGTGCAGGAGTTCGAATCGCTGGTACCGCTGGCGAAGGCGGTGGCGAACGGGGCCGACGTCTTCGGCTCGCTGCCGGCCGCCCATCACTTCGGCCACCGGTGACGGCCTAGCGGTTCTCGATCTCCAGAGCGAATCGGGGCAGCCGTTTCGCGACCGCGCTGTTGAACTCGTCCTCGTACGTCTCCGCAGCCTCATCGTCGAGCGTTCGGGCGAAGTGATCGCGGAGGTCGGCGAGCAGTTCGGTGCCGGTCTCGACCAGGTCCATGTAGTCGCCGTATCGCTCCTCCGCTTCGTCCCGCGGCGCGGCGTCGTACGACCGCTCGGCCTGCTCGCACTCGCCGATCAGCTCGGCCTCGCCGCGCTCGAAGAGATCGAGCTGACGCGAGATCACGTCGGCGAAGCGGCGGCGCCGGAGCACCGGCTTAGACTAGCCCGGCTCTGGCGCTCGTCATCCGCACCTGGAACCTGTTCCACGGCAACGCCAAGCCGCCGGGGCGCCGCGCCTTTCTCGAGCGAATGGTGCGGCTGGCGAGTGGCGATCGTCCGGACGTTCTCTGCCTCCAGGAGCTCCCAGCCTGGGGGCTCGACCGCCTGCAGACCTGGAGCGGCATGCAGGCCTACGGAGATGTTGCTCAAGCCCCACATCTGGGCCCGGTGCCGATCACGGCACGGCTCGGCAGGGCGATCACGTCGTTGAACAACGGTCTGCTGCGCTCGGCCGTTGCCGGACAGGCGAACGCGATCCTCCTCGCTTCCGCAGCGCAGGTGCTCGCGCACGAGCAGTTAGTGCTAAACAGCCGCGAGTTCAGAGAGGCCCAGGCCGACTGGCTCTCGCTGTCTGGTGTCGCCCGTCTGGCGTGGCCGAAGGAACGCCGGATCGTCCAGGTGGTGCGCGCGGGGATGCCAGGCGGCCGCACGATGGTCGTCGCCAACCTGCACGCGACGAGCTTTCCGGCCGACCAGCGTCTCGCGGACGCGGAGCTGCTTCGCGCCGCGGTCTTCGCGGACGGCCTGGCCGAGCCGGAAGACGTCGTCGTGCTCGCAGGCGACTTCAACGTTCCGGCAGCGCGCTCCGCGACCCAGGCTGACCTGGGCGACCAGGAGTGGGGGTTCTCGCCGCCGCACCCCGACGGGATCGACCAGATCCTCGTCCGGGGCGCTTCTGTCGAGTCCTTGGAGCGCTGGCCCCGCGAGCGTCGCCGGGTCGACGGCCTCATCCTCTCCGACCACACGCCCGTCGAGGCGCGGGTGAGATGACCTTCGAGGAAGCCCGCGCCCAGTTCCCGGTCTTCGAGCGCTTCGCCTACCTGAACGCGGGCACGAACGGCCCGCTGGCCCGCGGCACGGTCGAGGCGATGAAGGAGTGGAACCAGCGCGACCTCGAGCATGGACGGGGCGGCAAGCAGTACTTCGAGGCGGTTTTGGCACTGAGGAAGCAGGCCCGGGAGGCGTTCGCGAGTCTGCTGGAGGTCGACTCGGAGAGCGTCGCACTCGTCAGCTCGACGACCAACGCCTGCAACATCGTCCTCGCCGGCCTCGGTCTCACGGCGGAAGACGAGATCGTCACGACCGACGTCGAGCACTTCGGGTTGATCGGGCCCGTGCTCGCTTCGCCCGCGCGGGTTCGCCTCGCCAAGGTGCGCGACGCCTCACCTGAGGAGACACCGGGGCTGCTGCTCGCCCAGTTGACGGAGAGGACGAAGCTGATCGCGTTCTCGCACGTCTCTTGGGTCACCGGCAACTCGATGCTCCCGCACGAGCTGGCCCGCCTGACCGACGTACCCCTGCTCGTCGACGGCGCCCAGACCGCGGGCGCGATCCCGACGGGCGCGGCAGAGCTCGATTACTACACCGTCTCCGGGCAGAAGTGGCCGTGCGGGCCTGATTCGACCGGATCGCTCTACGTGCGAGACCCGGACCACTTAAGCGTGGCGCTGCCGACCTACATGTCCCAGTCGGCCTATGACGTCGAGGCGACCTTCACACCGAAAGCCGGCGCGCTCCGCTTCGACTCGGTCTGGTGGGCGCCGGGAACGCTCGCCGGCCTCGTGGCGGCGCTCGAGGCCGCGCCCGAGTGGCGGTATGAGCGTCTCGCCGAGATGGCGATGCTTTGCCGGCGGCGTTTGGTCGACGCCGGCTACGAGCCCGTTACCGCGCCCGACCAGGCGGGTCTGATCTCGGTTCCGGTCGAGGGTGACGCAGCCGAGGCGGCGGCGAGGCTCTACGACGCGGGCGTGGTCGTACGCGATCTGCCCGGCACGGGCTGGCTCCGGGTCTCGTGCGGCTGGTGGACGAGCGAGGAGGACATCGAGCGCCTACTCGCAGCGCTCGAGGCTTAGGCCGCGCTCCGCAGCCCCAGCTCGCCCGCGATCGGCCGCATCGCTTCGGTGACGAAGGCGATGTGGTCGTTCAGCTCCACGTCGAGCAGCTCCGCGCCCTTGTAGACGTCGTCGCGGTTGACACCGGACGCAAACGAGGGCTGCTTCAGCTTCTTTCGGACCGATTTCGGCTCGAGGGTCTCGATCCCGTCGGGGCGCACGAGCCCGCAGGCGTGGATGAAACCCGACAGCTCGTCGCAGGCGAACAGCGTCTTCTTCAGCGGCGTGTCGCGCGGCAGGCCCAGGTGCTCGGCATGGGAGAGAACGCCTTCGATCACTTCCTCGGGGTAGCCCTCCTCGCGCAGGATCGGAGCGCCGTCCTGAGGGTGCTTGTCGAGCGTCGGATGCATCTCGTAGTCGAAGTCGTGGAGGAGCGCGGTGACGCGCCAGAGCTCCTCGTCCTCGCCGAACTTCCGCGCATAGGCGGCGACCGAGGCCTCGACGGCCAGCGCGTGCCGCCGCAGGGCCTCGCTCTGCGTGTACTTCGTCAGGGTCGTCCAGGCCTGTTCGCGTGTCGGCACGGCGATTTACCATAGCCTGTGCCGATGCCGTCGACCGCTGTCGCCGACGCGCTCATGGAGACCTTCGTGATCGAGGGCTCGCAGCCGCTGAACGGCCGCATCACCGCGTCCGGCAACAAGAACGGTGCGCTGCCGATCCTGGCTGCGTGCCTGCTGACAGAGGAGCCGGTGACGCTGACGAACGTGCCGCGGATCCGCGACGTCGAGACGATGGTCGAGCTCCTCGGGCAACTCGGAGCCGAGATCGACTGGGCGGGCGGGAACGAGGTGCGTATCCATGTCACGGAGGTGACGACGACGGAAGTCGACGAGCAGCTTGCAAGCCGAATCAGGGCATCGTTTCTGCTCGCCGGCCCATTGCTCGCTCGGGTGGGGCGTGCGTCCGTGCCGCCGCCGGGCGGCGACGTGATCGGTCGGCGCCGCCTCGACCCGCACATCCACGCGCTCGCCGAGCTGGGGGCCCAGATTGAGGTCAACGGCCGCTATGAGATGCAGACGTCCGGCCTCCGCGGCCGGCGGATCTTCCTCGACGAGGCGAGCGTCATGGCGACTGAGAACGCCGTCATGGCCGCAGCGCTCGCCGAGGGCGAGACCGTGATCGGCAACGCGGCCTGCGAGCCGCACGTCCAGGATCTCTGTCGCTTCCTGGGCTCACTGGGCGCCGAAATCGACGGGATCGGCTCCAACGTTCTCACGGTGCGCGGCGTGCAGAAGCTTCGAGGCGGCGAGTGGCGAATCGCCTGCGAGCACATCGAGGTCGCGAGCTTCATCGGGCTCGCCGCGGTGACCGGCGGCGACGTGACGATCGAGGACGTCGTTCCTGAGGATCTGGCCCCGATCCTGCCGTCGTTCGATCGCCTCGGCATCCACGTCGAGCTCGAGGGAACCTCTCTGCGCGTGCCGCCTGGCCAGGAGCTCGTGATCCAGGACGACCTCGGCGGTCAGATCCCGAAGATTGAAGACGGCCCCTGGCCGGCTTTTCCGGCCGATCTGACCTCGATCGCGCTAGCGGTGGCCACGCAGGCAAAGGGAACGATTCTGATCTTCGAAAAGATGTTCGAGAACCGTCTCTTCTTCGTCGACAAGCTCGTCTCGATGGGAGCGCGGATCATCCTCTGCGATCCGCACCGCGCGGTCGTCACCGGGCCCGCACGCCTGTTCGGCCAACGGATGGCGAGCCCGGACATCAGGGCCGGGATGGCGATGCTGATCGCGAGTCTCTGCGCGGAAGGCACCTCGACGATCGGCAACGTCGGCGAGATCGACCGCGGCTACGAGCGGATCGACGAAAGACTCCGATCGCTTGGCGCACGCATCGAGCGAGTCGAGGGGTAGCCGCACGGTTCAAGCGGGTTCAACGGCCGCCCGAGTGAATCGGGCGGCCTCTTAGGCGGCATCGCAAGCGATGCCGCTGGGAGCCA
>Ga0307284_10000157_pt1 | contig 12507 bp, 12 predicted proteins | sample ER_DNA_123_FD_194480 | JGI IMG/M metagenome (GOLD analysis project Ga0307284, IMG submission 194480) | Bulk soil microbial communities from the East River watershed near Crested Butte, Colorado, United States - ER_DNA_123 | ecosystem: Environmental > Terrestrial > Soil > Floodplain | place... | reverse complement strand
ATGCGTGAGCGGCCCTGCTCCATGTCGAGCGCGTCGGCGACGCGCACGATCCCGGCTTCGAGGGTCAACGGCTTCCCGTAGTCGCGGTGGCTGGTGATCGCGCCGAGCACCTCGGAGACGATGATGGTCAAATCCGGCTCCTGGTAGATGTCGCGCAGAAGCTCGCGCAGCTTCGGCTCGGCGAGGAAGAGGCTGAAGTCCTCGTGCCCCTCGCGGTGGACGGACATCCCGACGCAATGGGTCAGCGCGCCGAGAAGGACCACGACCTCTGCGTCATCGTCGCCGTAGCCGTAGTCGCGGACGACCGAAGGCTGGATGTGATGCTTCGTGAGCTGACGCAGGAGCTTGAGCCCGATGTTGGCGACGATCTGGATGTGCACCCAGGAGTGGTCGTTGATCTGCATGCGCGCGACGGCGTTGACGTTCGACGCGTGCCACCACCCTTTGAGCTGCGTGTCTTCGTTGACCCGTTCGAGCAGCTTCCGCAGCTTGCGGTTTCCCCGCACCGGGACGTTGATCTTCATCTGCGCGACCGCCTCGGCGGGAGTGAGCCGGGTCTCGCGCTCGGCCTCCTTCGAGACAGGCTGTTCGATCCGCTCTTCGGTCTCCTTGTCGAGGGCCATAGGGGTATTAGGCCACTTCTTCGGCCCAGTCTCCATAGAGAGACGTATAGAGGCCGCGTTTGGACAGCAATTCGTCGTGGTTCCCTTGCTCGACGATCCGGCCGTGCTCGAGCACGACGATGAGATCGGCATCCCGAATCGTGGAGAGCCGGTGGGCGATGATGAAGGCCGTTCGCCCGGAGAGCAGGAGCCTCAACGCCCGCTCGATCTTGCGCTCGGTGCCGATGTCGACCGAGGAGGTTGCCTCGTCCAGGATCAGTATCCGGGGATCGGCGAGGAGCGCGCGCGCCAGCGCGACGAGCTGCCGCTGGCCGAGCGAGAGGCGCGAGCCGCGTTCCTGGAGCTGCGTCTCGTAGCCGTCCTCGAGGCGCAGGATGAAGTCGTGCGCGCCGACCGTTCGCGCGGCCTGCACCACCTCTTCGAGCGTCGCATCGGGGCGGCCGAAGGCGATGTTCTCGGTCACGGTGCCGGCGAAGAGGAAACCTTCCTGCGGGACGATCCCGAGCTGGTGGCGCAGCGACGCCTGCGTCACGTCGCGCAGGTCATGGCCGTCGATCGTGATGCGGCCGGCGCGGGGGTCGTAGAACCGGGCTAGCAACTTGGCGATCGTGGACTTGCCGGCGCCCGTGTGCCCGACGAGCGCGACGGTGGTTCCGGCGGGGACGTCCAGATCGAGCTCGTGTAACACATCCGGCCCCTGGCCGTACCCGAAGCGAACCCGGTCGAACGCAACCCGGCCCTTGACGTGGGGCAGAGGCTCCGCGCCCGGCCGGTCGAGAACCTCCGGTTCCTCGTCCATGACGTCCATGATCTTGTCGAGCGCCGCCGTCGCCGAGAGGAACGTGTTGTACAGCTGCGACAGCTGCTGGACGGGGTCGAAGAAGTTCTGAACGTAGAGCATGAAGGCGAACAGCGTTCCGAGCGTGACGTCCCCGTTGAAGTAGAGATGGCCGCCGTAGCCGAGGACGACCGCGAGCGCGATCGATGAGAGGAGGTCGACGAAGGGGAAGTAGAGCGCGTTCAGGACGACCGTCTCCATGTTCGAGTCGCGATAGCGCTCGGTCACGGCCTTGAAGTTCCGCGTGTTCGCGCTCTCGCGCGTGAACGCCTGCACCACGCGCATGCCAGCGATGTCCTCAGCGAGCGTCGCCGTCACCAGACCCAGGCGCTCGCGCACTGCGCGATACGCTCGGGTGGAGCGGACGCGGAAGATCACAGTTCCGATGCCCATGAGCGGGATGACCGACAGCGTCGCGAGGGCAAGCCGCCAGTCGAGGACGAAGAGAAGGATCGCCGTGCCGATCAGCGTGAGGCTGTTCTGCACGAGGCTCGTGACGCCATCGGTCACCAGCTGGTCGATCGCCTCGACGTCGTTCGTCAGCCGGCTGATGATCACGCCCGCGCGGGTCCGCTCGTAGAACCCGAGGGAGAGCCGCTGGAGATGCCGGAAGAGCGCGTTGCGGAGGTCGGCCAGGATGCGTTCGCCGACCCAGCCGGTGAGATACGTCTGCACGTAGCTCATCGCCCAGTTGAGCAGGCCGGCCAGCAGGAACGCCCCGACGATCCACCAGAGCTTGGCGAGGTCGTTCTTGGTGATCGCGTCGTCGACCGCGTACTTGGCCAGCAAGGGCGGCGCCAGCGCCGTGGCGGTGGCGGCGAGCAGCGAGATCACGGAGAACGCGGTCCGGACCTTGTAAGGCTTGGCCAACCGGGCGAGCGCCGCGATCCGGCGCCGTGTGCGTCGCCAGGACCAGTCGTCGACCTCGACCTTCTTGATCGAGCTCAGGTGCGTACCCGGCTGCCACACCTTCACCGGCGGGGACCTCTTTCAGGTACACACGCGCGCGGCCCCACCCGGGAGGGGAAAGACGCCACCCGCCACCCGGCATCGACGGTACCGAGTGAAAGTGCGCGCGACTGTGCCGATTGCGGGCCAAAGGAGCGCATCACGATGCAACCTCCAGAGCGTCTGTTTCTGCGCGTGCCTCCACGGCGTCCGCGAACTGACGCTCGAGCAGGCCGTGCTCGTAGATGTCGCGGTATACCTGGCTCGTCAGAAGGAGCTCCTCGTGCGTCCCACGAGCTGCGATGCGTCCGTCGTCGAGCACGACGACCTCGTCCGCCAGAGCGATGGTCGAGAGACGGTGCGCGATGATCAGGGTCGTTCGGTTGCGCATCGCCTCACGCAGGCCGACGCGGATACGCGCCTCGGTCGAGGCGTCGACCGAAGCTGTCGCGTCATCCAGGATCAGCACGCGCGGATCAACTGCGAGCGCCCGGGCGATCGCCAGGCGCTGTCGCTGTCCGCCCGACAGCGTTATGCCGCGTTCGCCGATGACCGTGTCGTAGCCGTCAGGCAACCGCTCGACGAACTCGTGCGCCTGGGCGAGCCGGGCGATGCGTTCCACCTCGGCGTCGTCGAGATCGGGAGCGCCGAATCGCGTGGCGCAGCGAGTTCAACTTCAGGTCACGGACGTCTGCGCCGTCCAGGGTTACCCGTCCCGAGGTCACGTCGTAGAACCGTGGCACCAGAGAGGTGAGCGTCGTCTTGCCAGAGCCTGTGTGACCGATGAGCGCGATCGTCTTGCCGGCCGCGACCTCGAGATCGATGTCCTGCAGCACCGGGCGCCCCTCCATATAGTCGAAGCCGACGCCCTCGAAGCGCAGGTCGCCGGCCCCCTCCGGCAACTCGACTGCTTCGGGACGGTCGGCGATCTCCTCGGGCTCGTCCATCACCTGAAAGATCCGCTCTCCGGATGCGGTTGCTCGCTGCGCCTGGCCGATCCACATGCCGAGCGAGCGCAGCGGCATGATCAGCATGCCGAGGTAGAGGTTGAAGGCGATGAAGCCGCCGACTGTGAGGTCGCCGCTTGCGACCATCCGCGCGCCGACGAGGAGGACAGCGGCCTGCGCGAGCATCGGCACCCAGGAGATGAACGGGACATAGAGCGCCCGCTGACGGTTGGCGCGCACCGTCTGCAGGAAGACCGCCTCCGACCGGTCGGTGAACTTCTGCTGTTCCTGGGGCTCCTGCGCGAACGACTTCACGACGTGGACGCCGACGATGTTCTCCTCGGCCACCGTTGCGACGTCGGCGAGCTTCTGCTGGACGTCGCGCAGGGTCGGATGGGCGACGTGGCTGTACCGGTACGCGAGCACGACGAGGACAGGCGTGATCGCGAGCGCGATCAGCGCCAGCTTCCACTCGAAGAAGAAGAGCACGACGGTCACGGACAGAACGGTCAGGACGTTCTGGAAGAAGAAGATGAGGCCGTAGCCGAGGAAGAACCGCACTCCCTGCAGGTCGACGGTCGCCCGGGACATCAGCTGTCCGGTCTGATGCCGGTCATAGAATCCGAACGAGAGGCGCACGAGGTGGCGGTAGAGCCCCTGGCGCATGTCCATCTCGACCGCGAGCGCCTGTTTTCCCGAGATCAGCCGGCGTCCCGCCATGAACGCCGCCCGGAGCGCGCCGAGGCCGACGATCACCCAGACGTAGACCCAGAGCTTGCCGGCGTCGCGCGGGACGACTGCATCGTCGATCACGTGCGCCGTGACCCACACGAGCGCGATCTGCGCGCCCTGCGAGGCAATTGCGAGGAGCGTCGAGACGACGAGCGAGATCTTGTAGGGGTGCAGGAAGCCGAGCAGTCGGGCGAATGTCGCCCGGTACGGCGTTCCACTGTGCTCTTTCACCCCTGAAATCTAGCGACGGGCGTTGTCTCTATAGGCGAGCGAGCTCTTCGCGGACGAGCGCCGCGGCCCACGCGGTGTGCTCGCGGTGTACAGGGGAGTTGAGCCAGCTGCTGGCGCCCGAAGGGTGTGGCAAAGGGATAACCGCAACTCCGTCGAGCTCATAGCGGCGGCCGACGCATTCGGCCAGACCTGAGACGCCGAGCAGGCGGCGGATGGCAAGGCCGCCCACCGGCACGATCAGCTCCGGTCGCAACACCTTGAGCTCCCAGTCCATCCAGAACGAGCAGAGCTCTTGCTCGCGTGGCGTCGGCGTGCGGTCGCCACGCCCCGACGGGGCACGGCCCGGATAACAGCGTGTGACGGACGCGCAGTAGAACGTTTCGTAGAACTCGTCCTCCTCCAATTCGAGCCACCGCCGGAGCGTCTTCCCCGCTCGTCCGCGCCAAGGCCTTCTCTCCTCTCCCTCGACGACACCGGGTGCCTGGCCGTACATGTATGCGCGCTGGCCGAGATGCTCGTTGAGCACGGGCCAGGACTCGAGGTGAAAGCCCGCCTCGACGCAGGCTCGACAGACACGGAGGTCACGTTGCAGCGAGGCGAGCGATCGGTACGAGGAACGTCGACGCGTCAAGCCTGCACGACGACGAACCAGCTGCCCTTGAACGCGATCTCGCCCCCGAGCTCAGCGGCCAGGTCAGCCCCTTCGAACACACGCTTGTAGACGTTCCACTCCGAGCCGTCCTTCAGCCGGCGCTCCTCCCAGCGTTCGAAGGCGTCGCCGTCTCCGCGGATCGACGCGACCACGACCAGTTCCGGTGCAACGCGCCTTGCCTCGGCCAGGAAGCGCTCGCGCTCGTCGTCCTCGAGGTGGCAATAGAAGTAGCTCGTGAAGACGCGGTCGAACGCATCGTTCCCGAACGGCAGCGAGAGTGCGTCGCCGTGCTCGAAGCGCGCATTCGGCGCCTGGCCCCGCGCGACCTCGAGCATGCGCTCGCTCGCATCGAGCCCGACGACGTCACCGCGGAGGTGTCTGGTCAGGAAGCCCGTGCCGCACGCGACGTCCAGCGTCCGCGCGGGCGGAAGATCTCGAAGCACGCTTTCGAGCAGGCGAAGCTCGTCATCCCAGCCGGGACGGTCTCGGTCTTCGTACAAGCCCTGGCCCAGCCACCAGTCGTCGTACTCGGGGGCCCGCCGGTCGTAGTACGCCTTCACAGCTTCGTAGAGTACGCGCGGTGGAGCTGCCACTTGAGTCGGTCCCGAACTTCTCGGAAGGAAGTGACGCCGGGACGATCGGTTCGCTGCGGTCCGCGCTCGCCACGCACGCTGACGTGCTCGACGTTCATTCCGACGCGGATCACAACCGGTCGGTCTTCACGCTCGTCGGCAACGACACGTCGCTCCTCGAGGCGCTCCTGGCGGGAATTGCGTGTGCCCGCGAGCGGATCGACCTACGCAGTCACGAAGGGGCTCATCCAAGGATTGGCGTCGCAGATGTCGTCCCGATCGTCGCGCTCGATCCGCGCGACCGCGAGCGCGCGCGAGATTGCGCCCTGCGGCTTGCAGACCGAATCGGCGCCGAGCTCGACCTGCCGGTGTTCCTCTACGGCGAGTCGGCGCCCGGGCGAAGCCCCGCGTTCTACCGCCAGGGGGGTCCCGCGGAGCTCCAACGCCGCATCCACGCCGGCGATCTTCGTCCCGACTACGGACCTGCGCGACTCGACGAGCGGGCGGGCGGCGTCATCGTCGGCGCGCGCCGGCCGCTGATCGCGTTCAACGTCAATCTCGCCACTGACGACGTCGAGATCGCACGGGCAATCGCCGCAGTCGTGCGCGAGAAAGGGGGCGGCTTTCCCGGCGTGCGGGCGCTGGGGCTGTTCTTGCCGAGAGCCGGCCACGCGCAGGTCAGCATGAACGTCGAAGACTACGAGGCCGCCGCTCTGCACGAGATCGTGCGCCGGGTCGAGGAAGAAGCCCGCATGCGTGGCGTCGCCGTGGCGGGCGCGGAGCTGGTCGGGCTGATGCCGGCAGGCGCTGTCGCCGCGGCCGCGGGCGCGATGCTCCAGATCGAAGGCTTCAACGCTTCGCACGTTCTCGAGCTGCGGCTCCTCGATCGGCGCGCGTGAGAGTCCGCGCGGCCGGAGCTAGACTGGCCGCGCGATGGCTCAGGCGACCGCGATCCGCCTGACCGGAGAGGATCTCCGGATCGACGACGTCTGGGCGGTCGCCTTCGGCGCTGCGGACGCCGCATTGTCCGACGAGGCGCGCACCAAGATGCGTGCCGCCCGCGAGCTCGTCGAGCGGGCCGCACACGGAACACGCGAGCACACCTACGGAATCAACACCGGCTTCGGTCGCTTCGTCTCGAAGTCGATCCCCGAGGAGCAGACGGAGGAGTTGCAGTTGCGTCTGCTGAGAAGTCATGCCTGCGGAGTGGGGGAGCCTTATCCGGACGAGATCGTTCGCGCCGCGATGCTGCTGCGCGCGAACGCCCTGGCAAAGGGAAATTCGGGCGCCCGCGTCGAGACGGTCGAACTGCTGCTCGAGTGCCTTCGCCGTAGCGTGCTGCCGTACGTCCCGAGCCGCGGCTCGGTCGGGGCAAGCGGCGACCTCGCGCCGCTCGCCCATCTGGCCCTGCCGCTCGTCGGCGAAGGAGAGGCCTGGCACGACGGTGATCTGCTCCCAGGTGGAGACGCTCTTTCAGCCGCAGGCCTCGAGCCGACGCGGCTCGCGGCAAAGGAAGGGCTCTCGCTCGTCAACGGCACGCAGTTCATGGCGGCGTTCGGGGCACTCGGCGTGCTGCGGGCGCGTCGGCTCGCCAAGACCGCCGACCTCGCTTGCGCGCTGTCGTTGGAGGCGCTCCAGGGATCGCGCACGAGTTTCATCCCGCAGATCCACCGCCTGCGACCACTGCGTGGACAGCGCGACTCCGCCGCGAACGTCTTCCGCCTCCTCGAGGGATCGGCAATCAACGAGGCACACAGGTGGTGCGACAAGGTGCAGGACGCCTACTCGCTGCGCTGCGCGCCGCAGGTGCAAGGTGCATCGCGCGACCTCCTCGACTACGTCGAAGGCACGGTTGCGGTCGAGTTGAACTCGGCGACCGACAATCCACTCGTGCTCGTCGAGGACGAGCTCCTCGTATCGAACGGCAACTTCCACGGACAGCCGCTCGCCTTCGCGCTCGACGCACTGGCGATGGCCTGCTCGGAGCTTGCGAACATCTCCGAACGACGGGTCGAACGTCTCGTCAACCCGAATCTCTCCGACGGTCTGCCCGCGTTCCTCACGTTGGACGGGGGGCTGAACTCGGGCTTCATGATCCCTCAATACGTCGCCGCGTCGCTCGTCAGCGAGAACAAGTCGCTGTGTCATCCGGCGAGCGTGGACTCGATCCCGACGAGCGCGGGCCAGGAAGATCACGTCTCGATGGGGAATGCGGCGGGACTGAAGGCATGGCAGGTCGTCGCCAACTCCGAGCGCGCACTCGCGATCGAGCTGCTCGCCGGCGCTCAGGCGGTGGAGTTCCTCGCACCGCTCGAGCCGGGGCCCGGAGCGCGGGCTACGCACGCGTTCGTCCGCTCGCTCTCGCCACGCCTCCGCGACGACCGTTCACTGTCGCGGGACATCGAGCTGGTTGCGGACGGGATTCGCGACGGGTCGTTGGTGGCGGCGGTGGAGGCGGAGATCGGAGAGCTCGCTTGAGCACGACCCACTCGCTGGAAGCCATGGTCCGGGAGCTGTGCGGCGACCTTGCCCACATCCGCGCTCCACGGGGCACTGAGCTACACGCGCGCGCGTGGGCGACCGAGGCGCCGCTGCGGATGCTGCTCAACAACCTCGATCCCGAGGTCGCGGAGCGCCCCGAAGAGCTCGTCGTCTACGGCGGCTCGGGGAAAGCCGCCCGGAATCCTGAGGCGTTGCGCGCGCTCGTTCGCTCGCTAATAGAGCTCGGCGAGGACGAGACCCTGCTCGTGCAGAGCGGCAAGCCCGTGGGGGTATTTCGGACCCACCCGGGCGCGCCTCGCGTTCTGATCGCAAACGCATTGCTCGTGCCCCGCTGGGCGACGTGGGACGAGTTCCGCCGCCTCGAGGCACTCGGTCTCACGATGTACGGCCAGATGACGGCCGGGAGCTGGATCTACATCGGCACACAGGGAATCCTGCAGGGCACCTACCAGACCTTCTCTGCCGCCGGTGAGACGCATTTCGGCTCGCCCGACCTTTCGGGTCGCACGATCCTGACCGCCGGTCTCGGCGGGATGGGCGGCGCTCAGCCCCTGGCCGGGACGATGGCGGGCGCAGCGATCCTCTGCGTCGAGGTGGATCCGTCGCGCATCGAGAGGCGGATCGAGACGCGGTACCTCGACGAGGCAACGGAATCGGTCGACGATGCTCTCGCTCGCATTCGCGCAGCCGCGTCGGAAGGTCGTCCGCTCTCGGTCGGCCTGCTCGGAAATGCAGCCGAGATCGTTCCGGAGCTAGCGCGCCGCGGCGAGCGCTTCGATCTTGTGACGGATCAGACGGCGGCGCACGACCCGCTCACTGGTTACATCCCCGCCGGTCTGTCGGTCGAAGACGCAGCGGCGTTGCGGCTGTCAGGCCCGGACGAGTACCTCGCGCGCGCTAGCTCGTCGATCGCGCGGCACGTCGAAGGGCTGCTCGAGTACGTCCGAGCCGGGAGCTATGTTTTCGATTATGGCAACAACCTCCGAGGTGAAGCCCGTGAAGCTGGTGTAGCGGACGCCTTCTCATACCCGGGCTTCGTCCCGGCCTATATCCGACCGCTCTTCTGTCGTGGAGTGGGCCCGTTCCGGTGGGCGGCGCTCTCGGGTGAGGCGGCGGACATCGCGGCGATCGACGCGGTGCTCCGCGACCTCTTCCCGGACGATCCGCTGCTGCAGCGTTGGCTCGAGCTCGCGCCGGAGCGCGTCGCCTTCCAGGGCCTGCCGGCTCGGATCTGCTGGCTCGGGCTCGGAGAACGAGCAAAGGCGGGACTCGCGATCAACGAGCTCGTTCGCTCCGGAGAGGTGAGAGCGCCGGTGGTGATCGGCCGCGATCACCTGGACTCCGGTTCGGTCGCATCGCCCTACCGTGAGACGGAGGCCATGCGCGACGGCTCCGATGCGATCGCCGACTGGCCGATCCTGAACGCCCTGCTCAACGTCGCGGCTGGGGCGACGTGGGTGAGCGTCCACCACGGCGGCGGCGTCGGGATCGGCAACTCGATCCACGCCGGCATGGTCGTTGTCGCAGACGGCACCGACGACGCTGCCGAGCGGCTCGAGCGGGTGCTGACCACTGATCCGGGCATCGGCGTGATGCGTCATCTCGACGCCGGCTATCCCGAGGCACTTGCGGCCGCCGAGTCGCACGGGCTCGAGGCGCCGATGCGGCAACGCGCCCGCGAATGAGCCCCACGGGCGGCGAGCGTCGCCTCCTCATCCGCGACCTCGCGCAGCTCGCCAGCCCCGCGGGCACTGCGGCACCGTTGCGTGGCCGCGCGCTCGGCGAGGTGGACGTGGTGGAGGATGCGTACGTCCTCTGTGCGGGCGAGTCGGTCGAGGCCGTCGGTCGTATGCGTGACCTGCCTCGTCTCGACGGAGAGATCGATGAGGTCGACGGCCGTGGTCTCTGTGCGATCCCGGGGCTCGTCGACTGCCACACGCACGCGTGCTTCGCGGGTGACCGTGTGGATGAGTTCGCGCAGCGCGCGGCAGGCGCGTCGTACGAGGAGCTCCACGCTGCCGGCGGAGGCATCATGTCGACCGTTCGCGCGACGCGCGCGGCGGGAGAGCAGGCGCTCGCCGACCTGGTGCGCAAGCACCGCGGCTGGATGTTGCGCGCCGGCACGACGACCTTCGAATCGAAGTCGGGCTACGGTCTCGATCGCGAGACGGAGCTCGCGTCGCTGCGTGCCGTCAAAGCCGCGGGCGGGGTCCCGACGTGGCTCGGCGCCCACGCCGTGCCGCCGGAATTCGACGACGCCGACGCATACCTAGACTTCGCACTCGCCGAAGTGCTCCCGGCCGCGGCCGAGATCGCGCAAGCGGCGGACGTCTTTCTCGAGCGGGGTGCATTCGACGCCGCCCAGGCGCGGCGCTATCTCAAGGCCTGCGCCGAGGCCGGCCTCGCGGTGCGGCTGCACGGAGACCAGTTCACGGAGCAGGGTGCAGTTCCGCTCGCGATCGAAATGGGCGCTCGGTCGGTCGACCATCTCGAGGCGACGGGTGACCAAGGGGTGACGGCGCTCGCGACGAGTGACGTGGCCGCGGTACTCCTTCCCGCGAGCGCACTTTTCCTGGGACGCCCGATGCCGCGCGGGCGGGCGCTCGTCGACGCGGGTGCGATCGTCGCCCTCGCGACCGACTTCAACCCGGGCAGCGCCTTCTGCGAGAGCCTCTCGCTGGTGTGCTCGCTCGCCGCGACACAACTCGAGCTCTCCCCCGCCGAGGCCCTGGCCGCATGCACGGTGAATGCGGCCCACATCCTCGCGCGCTCCGACCGGAAGGGCCGGCTGGCGCCAGGCTACGACGCCGACATCGTCCTGATCGAGGCGCCGGACTGGCGGTATCTCGCGTACCACCTCGGGGCGAACCTCGTCGCCGAGGTGGTGCTCCAAGGAGCACGCGCGGAGTTAGGCTAGGACGAGCATGCCGACCAGGAAACAACGTCGCCGTAACCAGAAGGCTCGCCGCCACGAGTACGAGTACGTGTACCTCGACGACGAGGGCAATGAGGTCCCCGTCGAACCGTCCGAGTTGCGCACCGAGAGAAACGGTCAGCGCGACTCGAAGCCACGCAAGGGCGGCGCCGGCGGGCGAGGGGCGGCACGAGGCGGAGGCACGGGCCGAAAGGTCGAGCCACCGTCGTGGCGGCGCTCAGCGAGGCGGGCTCTCCTCTTCGGCCCGATCCTGGTGGTGGCGATGATGCTGCTGAACCGCAACCAGCCGCTGGCGCAGCAGATCTTGCCCGCGGTCTTCCTGATCGCGTTCTTCATTCCGTTCAGCTACTTCACGGACTCGCTCGCGTACCGCATGATGCAGAAGCGCCTAGCCCGGCGCGACGACCCCAAGACCCGCTAGTCCACTTTCGCGTCGCCGCGATAGTGGCCTTCACCCGGCCACGGGGCGAAGACGAGCAGGATCCGTGCGCCGTCTTCAGTTGAGATCGAGCGGCGCTCGTCTGCGTCGAAGGAGAAGAAGGAGCCTTCTCCGCCCTCGATCGTTTCACCACCCGATTCGACGCGCACCGAGCCGTCGACGACTGACACGAGCGCCCGTTCCTTCATCTGATGGTCTCCGAGCGCCTGTCCGGGCTCGAGCACGATCAGGACGGCGCGCGCCGATTCGTCGGACCGGAGCACGACCGGCGAACGCGTTCCGCCCGGCGTCTCGATCTCGCGCAGGTTCCAGTTTTGCATCGCCGCTGATCTTATGGGCCGAAGAGAGGCCGCGGTTAGACTCAAACGCCTTGTGAGCCTTGCAGTGAACAGATATGAGCTCGGCCCGATCGGGACGAATTGCTACGTCGTCCGGGCCGGCGGCTCCGCGGCAGAAGCCGTCGTCGTCGATCCCGGGGCGGACGCCGCGCGGGTCCTCGAAGAGCTCGCCGCTCTGGGCGCCCGCTGCACGGCGATTCTCATCACGCACGGCCACTGGGACCACCTGGGGGCGGTGGCGGATCTCGCCGACGCGACCGGCGCTCCCGTCCACATGGCCGAGGAGGAGCGTGTCCTGCTCGAGGACATCGACAGCTTTACGCCGCCCGGCCTCGACCTCCGGCCGTACACGCCCGACGTGCTCCTGCAAGGTGACGAGAGGCTCGAGCTCGCCGGCATCTCGTTCCAGACAGTACGGGTGCCCGGACATTCCCCCGCGCATCTCGCCTACTACGCCGGCGGCGCGCTCTTCTCCGGCGACGTCGTCTTCGCCGGCTCCGTCGGCCGGACTGATCTTCCCGGTGCGGATTGGGACACTCTGGTCGAGTCGATCCGCACGCTCGCGGATCGTTTTCCGCCGGACACCGTCATCTATTCCGGCCACGGCCCGAAGACGACGCTCGGGGCGGAGCTCGCGCGGAATCCGTTTCTCGCGGAGCTCCGCGCGTGACGCGCTTCGAAGCGCCGCGCGGCACGCACGACATCCTTCCGTCCGAGCAGCCGCTCTGGCAGTGGGTGAAGGGCGAGGTA
>Ga0307284_10000156_pt1 | contig 12514 bp, 10 predicted proteins | sample ER_DNA_123_FD_194480 | JGI IMG/M metagenome (GOLD analysis project Ga0307284, IMG submission 194480) | Bulk soil microbial communities from the East River watershed near Crested Butte, Colorado, United States - ER_DNA_123 | ecosystem: Environmental > Terrestrial > Soil > Floodplain | place... | reverse complement strand
CACTCCGCCGAGCAGGCCCGCTACGGTTGCGTTGGCTCTTCGCCGCACCTCCCCCAGGCGCGCCGCCCAACCAGCCGGCAATCGTTCTTGTACTGACCTCTTCAACGACACGGCTGGATACCGAATCCCAAGGTTTCATGCATGCTGGGCGCTAGGTCTGCGGCTGCCATGCACTGCGGGTTACGCCGCTGCTTCGTAGTACTGACGCGCGCAGAGTCCACCTAAGAGAAAGAGCAGACCGATAATGAATGGATAGAAGATGCTGTTCGAGGCCGCACTCTGAAGGACCAGACTTGGAATCCAGACGTGCAATGTCAGCCCGAGCACCCTCACCGTCTGAGGCAAGGTTCTGATTTGGTAGGTACGCCAGCCCAGGATCGTGAGGCGCCACAGAACAGCCCCAAGCAGTGCAACTCCTACAATTCCACTAACGGCAGCCATGTACAGTATGCCGCCATCCGAGCCGAACGCCGGGCTGCCTGATGCGGGCGAACCGTAAGCGGCACGCACTATCCCGAAGGTGTTGTAGCCCACTCCAATGAGCGGATTATCGGCGAACACCCGCCAGGCCAGCAGCCAGTCCGCCAACCGCGACAGCGCCGAGGGGTCCAGCAACGTCAGTTTGTTGTAGGTGCCCGCGAATTGGAGAAGGCTGTCCGCTGCCAGCGCCGCCACCAGCGCAAAGCCGACGAGGGGCAGAAACAGCTTCCGGAAGCTCCGGGTGCGGGCCGTGAGCAGGCCGACGCCAAGCAAAGAGGCGATGATCGAACTTCGAGAAAGCGTTAGGAGGAGAGCGACCCAGAAGAGCGCGAGCAAGGGGTATGACGGTTTGCGAGCGGCGGCCTGGGCGTGAGAGTAGAGGAGGCCGAACATGATGAAGGCGCCTGCGAAGTTCGGATCAAGGAATGTGGAAACCAGACGATTTCCCTGAATGTCCCAGTCCACATACGGAATCGCGTCGGGGTAGATGATGAACGCGAAATCGGGCAAGAAGATCGACTGGATAATCCCGAATGCCGCGAAGGCAGCGCAGACCGCGAGAGCAGTGTGGATGAGTCGCGGAGCGGCGGTTCGGCGTAAGGCGGTCAGGGCGAACGCGTACAGGGTCGCATAGAGCGACCAGCGGATGAGATAGAGGCTGCTGAAGGCGACTTGCCCGACCGTGAGATCAAACCGGACAGCAGTCACCGCGATCGCGAGCGCGTTGACGGCTACGAATCCGGCGAACAGAATGATGGGCCGGTCCAGGCGGATCCGGCCCGCTATCAGGACGCTGGCTACGAGCCATGCCCCCAGAGCGGCGGCGACCAGATCGGATACCAGGATGCTCGCGGTCTTGATATCCGTCGAGACCAGGGGAACCTTGGCGACCTGGCCCAGCAGCATGGAGCAGAGAAACCCAATAGCCAGCACCTCTGCGGCTGGCGGCCAGGTGATGTCACCCGCTTGGTGGGGAACGCTGGTGGCCACATTCGACGGCACATGAATCTCCGAAGGCGGCACTCAAAGCCTCTTATGACCCTGCAGGCGACTGAGCGTGCGCCGAACCTGCGGATTCTCGACCGCGCGCCGGATTCCAGGTCTGGTATCCCGGCGCAGCTGACCGCGTGGCCTGTGCCCGCTGCTCCAGGAGGAAAACCAGACTGAAGGCGACCAGGCCGCCGGCGAGGAGTGCGATCACGACATTGAGCACTGGCCTCGGCGCCGATCGCTGGATTGGAGCCACGGCGCTATCGATGGTCGTGATCACCGGTGTGTCGCGGGCCTCGGAAATACGGGCCTCGTCGTACGCCTTCATCAAGCTCATGTAAACTTCCTGCCTCAGGTCAACCGTTCGCTGGAGCCGACCGGCTTCGAACTCCAAGAGCGGAGACCCACGATACTGCCGGTTCGCTTGAAGAAACCGGAGTTGCGCCGCTTCGGCCTGTCGGAGGTCCGCCTCCGCCTCCACCAGACGTTCCCGGGTAAATCGCGCCTGCTCTCTAGACTGGGACTGACGCCGTTCGAGGTTAAAGGTATTGAGAATGCCCCGCATCCGGTTGGCGATATCGGCCGCCAGCTTGGGGTCGCGCGCCTTCACCATCAAGGTCACGATTCCGGTGGAGCGATCGACCTTCGTCTGCACTGCTTTGTCCAGTTTGCGAACACCCCGGCTGAGGCGCGTGGGCTCGCTACGGCCCTCCACTCGAAGGATGTCAAGCAGGGGGAGCTCCCGGTTCTCAGGTGCACCGCTCTGGAAACGAGACTGGAGCGTGGCGGTCAAGACCTCCCGGCTCTTCAGCACATTCGCAATGAAATCGGGCGAGACGGATCCGCCACCGCCGCTTGCCACCCCGAGCTGGCCAGCCAGCCCTGCCAGGCTGAGCAGCGCACTACCGCCGAGTGCCCCAATCGATGGGGACACCGGGGTGATGGTGGTCTGCGCGGTGTAGGCCGACGGAAGAACCAGAGAAACCAGCCCGGCGAGGAGACCAAAGACAATCGGGATTCCCAGCATCAGCTTCCGGCGGCGGACTAGAGGCGTCAGCAACTCCAGGAGGGACACGTCTTCGGCGGACCTAGTGCCTGGAGTTTGCCCACGCTGCTGGGCAGGGTCGGGGGAATGAGGAACCGGGTTGTGGTCCGCTGCTGGCCGCGGAAACTGATCACTGGCCGTCACTGGCGGGCCACCACTATGAGCGTCACTACGGCGCCGACCAGTTGGGCTACCGTGCCAAGCACGCCGACAAAGTTACCGCCTTGCTCCTGGCCGGTTCTGGTGGGGACGAAAACGACCGCACCCGACTTCGGTCTCGGAACGTCATCCGCGAGGATCGTTCTGCGCTTGACCCCCTCGCGCTTCCCGTCAGGCTGGGTGACGTAAGGATGTTTGGCATCACCGAGCTGGGTGTAACCGCCGGCCGCATTCACATACCAGTCCAGCGACTTGCCGGGCGCGTATGCAACCGGTCCAGGCGCGTTCACCGCGCCCTCGACAATGACGACCGGGTTGTACTCCGGGATGTGGATCGAATCGCCCGCCGCCAGGATGATATTGTCCCGGAACTTCGAGCTCTTCAGCACGCGGGGAAGATCGATACCCACACGGGAGGTGAAACCTGGCGGTAGGGGAGCTCTTCCGGAGCGTCCAATTTCCTGCGGCTTCTCGGTAGAGGGATTTCGGCCCTGGTCGTACGAGCGATAGAACTGTACGCCTCCAGCATATGCCTGCTGGGTCAGACCTCCCGCGCGTTTGATCACATCGCTCACCCGCTCAGTCTTCCTCAGAAGGGCGTAGCGCCCCGGGTGTTTCACCTGCCCGGTGACGTAAACCAGTCGTTGCAGATCCCAGCCGGTCTGTCGCATGATCAGAACGTTGTCGTATGGCTCCAGCGCCACATCGGGTATTCCGGCTGCACCGTTCGGGACGGGACCGGACGCTCCATCGGTACCACCGCCAGCGCGAAAGGTCGAATCGATCGGCACCCTGATGGTGCTGGCGAGCGCCCCCGGGTCGGCACCCCTGGTCCGACGGGCGATCTCGGCCTGCCTGAGGTCGGCGTCCTCAGTGACCCCTTGAGCCAGGAGCACGACATCGCGCATGGTCATGCCGTCACGGTAAGGCACTCTGCCGGGGTTGCGCACCGCGCCCACCACGGTCACGTACCGGGTAGGCAGGAATGCGGCGCGGGAAAACACCCGGATCTCGTCCTCCTCGTGGAGCACGAGGTCTTCGGTCACCTTGCCGGTCGAATCGGCGAAAGCTGAGCGGAGCTGTACCCGGGTCGAGTCATCGTTGGTTCGGGAGACCAGGATTCGGTCGATGTAGACATCGGGTTTGGGCCCGCCGGCGAGCCGGATGGCATCGCTGAGCTTCATCCCGGAGGAGAACCCGACCTGACCCTCCACCCAGACATTCCCCCTGACCGTGACGTAGCCGCGGAGCCGGCTCGGCACCGCGAGGACCGTGACCGAGTCGCCAGGCTCCATGGGCACCGCGGGCACGATCCCCCCTGCGAATTGTTCGGGCCCGACATCGACCACGACCCGAGCTTGCCCAGCGACGCCCCGCGCGTCGGGTGGCAGGATGCGGTGAATCCGCACCCGAGCCTGGTACGCCGCAGGCCCGAAGCCGCCGGCGAATTGGAGGAGGTCCCGGAGGGTCTCGTTCGGCTGCAGCTCGTAGATCGCGGGCCGATTCACCTCGCCGGCAATCTTCACGTATCCGCCGTGGACCGGAACGAAGACGACATCTCCGGTCTCGAGCCGGATATCGCCGAGATTGGTCCCGCGCACCAGATAGTCGTAGAGGTCGAGCGAGTCTGCCAGCTTGCCGCCACGCCGTATGTCCACCCGTCGGAAGCTGCCGTTCGTGGTCGGTCCACCGGCGGCGTAGAGCGCGGTGAGGGCGGTGCCCGCCCCGGACATTTGAAAGGCCCCGGGGCGGACGACGTCGCCGGTGACGAAGACCTGAATGTTCCGGAGCCGGGCCACGGAAACCTGGAACTTGGTCGTGGCGTTCGGCCCTCGGCGGACACCGGAATAGACTCGACGGAGCCGGCTATAGAGCTGGTCCTCGAGCTGGCCCAGGGTGAGGTTGGCGACATAGACCTGGCCTACCTGGGGGATGACGACAAAGCCCTCGCGGGTAACGTTGAGCGTGTAGACCTGTTCGACCTCGCCGGTCAGGATAAGCACCAGGACGTCGCCGGAGCCCAACCGGTAGTTCTCGTCCACTGGCCCCGCCTGTGCCGGTAGGAAGCGAGTGGACGTCCGACGAAACGTCTCTATCCCGAAGAGCTTGAGCTGCGAGCGCAAGACTGCCACCGAGTCGGCCAGGGAGTCGGCTCGGGCCGAGTCTGCCTTCACAAGGCGGAGGGAATCGAGAACCTGTTGCAGGGAGTCGGAGATGACCCGCAGCGAATCCTGGCTCTGGAGTGAGTCTGCTTCTGCGTCGCTCAGAATGCCCAGCGCGCGAACCGCATCGAGCGTACGGGGTGCCATGCTGGTCACCCGCGAGCTGTCCGAGCCAGGCAGGTAGGAGTCCAGCAGGTTTTCCGGGTACCCCGCGGAACGAAGACGGGAACGCACCTGGTCGGGCGTCAGCCCCGACAACTGGAGCCGTTGGCGCAGCTGCTCCACCAGGTCGGGCTGGTTCTGGAGGAGTTGCCGCGCCTGATCCGGCGTCGGCATTTGGCCTGCCGGAACCTGCGCGGGGAGTGGCCGCACCGCGTATACCAGGACGAGAACGACGATGGCGGTCGTAGCGCGGCGAAAAAGCTGGAACATTAGATGCATGGGGGGATGAAGATCGCTCGTAAGTCAACGGAAGTCAAACGCTTGCGGGTGCTAGTGAGCGCCAGAATGCCAGTGTCTTGGCGGCGATGGCGTCATCGGAAAAGTGCTCCAGAATCCGCCGTCGCCCGGCTGCACCAAGGCGCTCACACTCGGATCGATTGGCGTACAGCTCCTGTAGTGTGGCGGTGAGGGCGGGGACGTCCTCCTCCGGCACGATGCGGCCGGCATCGCCGACCAGCTCCGGCAATGCACCGGAATCGGTCGCGACCACCGCGACCCCGTGGGCCATCGCATGCAGGGCGGCGCGGCCGACGGTAGGGACCCAACGCTGGGTGGTCCTGGCTGGAAGGACGACGCAATCGAGGCTGGGCCACACGTCCTCAACGGCCTCGTGGGGCAGGGCGCCAAGCCAAGAAATCCGGGCGGAGATGCCGAGGCGCTGGGCCAGGGTCTCGAGCTCTTCCTGGGAGGGGCCGGTCCCCACCACGGTCACGGTCCACTTGCCGGCGAGTCCCACGCAGGCCCGAAAGAGGAGATCGAGGCCGCGCTCCGGAACCAGGCGCCCCACGAATCCAATCCCCATGGCAGGGCGAGGGACCCGGGACACTGCGGGAGGCGGCGTAATGCCGAGGCGCGGGAGGGTGAGGTGCGGGGCCTCGGGCCTTCGCCTGGTCGCCAGCGCCAGCGCCAGCCGATTGCTCCCGATCACCCCCGTCGCCGCGCGGAGGTTCCGCTCCCGGCGAAATCGCTGGGCAATGCTGAAGCTCCGAGGAAGGCTCTCGGCGGTGGAAAGCACACTCCGGATTCCCAGACGGCGTGCCAGCCGAAGCGCGAGGGCTGCGGCCTGGGTCCAGGGCTCTTCCTCTATATGAAGAAGGTCGGGGCGAAAATCGGTGAGCAGCCGACGCAGCGTCTCGGCACTCCAAAGCAGCCGCTCGGGGCGGCCCACCGGCCCGCGTACCGGAATCGGAACCACGCGGACGCCCGCGTTGTCACCCCACTCGGTTTCGTGCGACACGCCATCGCTGGAGGACCACCGGTGCGGGACCGCCGCAGCGAGGGTCACTCCCTGCCCGGCCAGCGAGCGAAGCTTCGCCCGGTTTGCCGGATCGGCGTAGAGGTGGGAAACGATGACGGCGCGCACGCTACCGCGCTGCCGAAGTGCGATTGCTCACGAGGCTTCGTCGCAAACGAATTCTCAGGTTGACAGCGGTCGGGATGTCTGGCGAAGTTGCCGGAACCAAGTCTGAATATGTGAATATAGACCGAAGGACGGCTCCCACCACCCGAGGGCAATCCGAGCGATGCGCATTCTGCACCTCGCGAAGTACTACTGGCCTCGATCGGGCGGCATGGAGCGCGTGGTCCAGACTCTCGCCGAAGGCGCGGCCAATCTCGGCCACCAGGTAGAGGTCGTCGCGGTCGAGAGCCGGGGCTGGGGTTCCCCGCCGGGTCGCACCCGTTCCCCGGTCACCCGAGCCTTCTCCTTCGCCGCGCTGGGCTCTCAGGAGATCGCACCCGGTTACATCGCCGCCGCATGGAAGCGGGCGGACATCATCCACCTGCACCATCCGCATCCGCTCGCCGACCTCGCCTGTCTCCTGCGAGCGGGCCGCACCCCGGTCGTCGTTACCCAGCACGCCGACGCACTCCGCTCGATCTACCGGCCAATGACGCGGCTGGTGATTCGGAGGGCCCGCGCCGTAGTGGTGCCAAGCCGCGCGCACCTGGCCCTCTCTACCGAGCTGAGGGGATACGAAAGCAAGGTCGAGGTGATCCCCTTCGGGATCGATCATACCCGCTGGCAGGTGGTCCCGCCTCCGCCCCCCGGTGCTTCGCCCCGGGCCATCTTCATCGGCCGGTTGGTCGCTTATAAGGGACTGGACATACTGCTCCGCGCGCTCGAGCAGGTGCCCGAGCTCCGCCTCGACATCGTGGGCTCCGGACCGGAAGGTCCCCGGCTCCGAACGCTGGCCCAGGCCCTCGCCATCACCGACCGGGTCCGGTGGTATGGCGAGTATCCGGATGATGACCTTCCCCGGCGAATGGCCGATGCCGATTTCCTGGTGCTGCCGTCGGTGACCGTGGAGGAGATGTTCGGGCTGGTGGTGCTCGAGGCCATGGCAGCCGGACGGCCGGTCATCACCACCGCGCTGCCCAGCGCCGTGCGGGAGGTAAATGTTCCGGGGGTAACCGGGCTCGAGGTACCCCTTCGTGATGTGCCCGCCCTGGCACGGGCGCTCGAAACGTTAAGCCGCGATAGCGGGCGGCGCCGGACCATGGGCGAGGCGGGACGCAAGCGGGTCGCCGAGCGTTTTACCCAGACCGCGATGGCGGAGAAGCACATCGAGCTGTACGAGAAAATCAGGGGCGCCCGGCATTAGATTCGTAGCCAACTGGCCCGGGAGCGGGGAATGCCGCAGACGATTCTGGTGGTGGATGACGAGGCGGTTGCGCGCCGCTTCCTCAAGCGGGCACTGACCGAGGCCGGTTATGAGGTCATCCTGGCCAATGATGGTGAGGGGGCGCTGGAGCTGCTTCGGGTAACCCCGCGCAAGATTGCTCTTGTGGTCACCGATCTCGTCATGCCGGGCATGGGTGGCCATGCCTTTGCCCTCGAAGTCTCCACCCTTCCGTCGCCACCTCCAGTCCTCTACATCTCTGCCTACGAGAGCCCCCAGGGGGAGATGGCCAAGCGCTTTCTTCAGAAGCCGTTCAGTCCAGAGGCGCTAGTGGAAGCCGTGCGAGGTCTCCTCCCGGCTGGTCGTCCGTCCTGACCATTCCGCCCTGCCTTGTCCGGCCGCAGGGGGCATCACATGTTTCGCCACGCGGGCCCTTAGCTCAGACGGTTAGAGCAGCGGACTCATAATCCGTAGGTCCTGGGTTCGAATCCCAGAGGGCCCATTGAGGCAAGTACGGGCCCGGGGCTTGCATGTCGGTCCCCCCAGCAGCTCGCGTTGTGGGAAGTTCCCCACAAAGTAGATTTGAACGCATCCCTCCTCAATCGTAGAACCATGACGAGCCAACCGGGACCGATCTGGATCACCTGTGTGGTCCTGGCATGCCTCATCCAGCCGGCCCGCACGGCGTCTGCCCAGGACTTCAAGTGGAAGAGCGGCGCCACGTTTTACGGGGACAATACCGAATTTTTCAACCCCTACCGAGTGGGCCAGACCATCTTGGGAGCCCAGATGCAGACCTATTTCTCCGCGGCTCCCGGCCCGCGGACAGAGGTCATCATGGGGGTATTCGGGGATCACCGAAGCGGCCGGAGCGACTTTTTCAACGAGGTGAAACCGCTGCTCGGCTTCCGCTACCACACTCAGAGGTCGCTCGGGGTGCTCGGCACGCTGGTGACGGAGAACCGGCACGGGTACCTCGAGCCGCTTGAGGTCACGACGCTCGAGCTCACCCGCCCGGTGGAGTATGGGCTGCAGTGGCGCGAGGACTACGGGTGGATTGGCGGTGAGATCTTCATCGACTGGCAGCATCTCAACACCAGGGATAGCCGGGAGATCTTTGACTATGGTCTCCTGCTCCACGTTCGTCCAAAGCCGTACCTGAGCCTGGAGTTCCAGGGCCATGGTCTCCATCATGGCGGGCAGCTCTATAGCGCAGGGGTCCCGGTCACCAACAATCAGGCAATGGCCTTCGGCGCCAGACTGGCCGGGAGGCTACCGCTGCTGGACGCCAGCTCGCTCGGTGTCTTCCGGCTGACCAGCCATGGGCGCATCGACCCAACCCCCGAGCCAAATCGGCCGGACCGGGGGAGCGGCACATACATACGCGGGTCCATCTCGCCCCGGGGTTGGGTGGAGCTCTTCACCATACAGTGGTGGGGACGGGACTTCCTGTCGGAGGAAGGCGACAACAGCTACAACTCCCGGGGCGCCGACCCGCAGTATTACAAGTCCAGCCGCCACTACCAGGAGTACGGCCTGGCCCGCCGCTTCGCCATCGAATCAGGGGTGACCTTCGAGGCGGAGTTCAGGCTCCACCAGTTCGACGACCTTCACAGCGTCGCCCTGGGGCATTCGGAGTGGGAATACTCGTATCACCTGGTCGTCAGCGCCCCGTTTGAGGTTGGACTGGGAAGAGGTCGGGAGCACTGAGGTTAACATCCCGCCTCTCAGGGAGTCTGACGCATCTGACGTATGCGATACAACCAAGACCTAACGACACAGCAGCCAACCATCCTGCTGGTTGACGACGAGGAATTCCTCCGCCGGCTTCTGGCGCGGGTGCTGGGCGGGGCCGGATTCGGCGTCGTCGAGGCGGAGAACGGAGCGGCTGCGTTGAGAGCCGCCGCCGGTCTGGATGAGGCGCTCAGGCTGGTCGTCACCGACATCCACATGCCGGTCATGAACGGAATCGAGTTCGCTCGTGAGTTCCGGCCCCACCACCCGACAGTCCCGGTCCTCTTCATCACCGGCACGGACTCTGCCATCACTGACGATTCCGCGTACTTCGACGGCCACCTGCTCCGAAAGCCGTTCCCGAGCGAGGCCTTTCTTGCAGCAGTAAGCCGGCTGCTGGGCGCCGGCTCGGAATCGCTGGGGCGGGACCACTCCGTGGCCTGAGGTCCGGCCCGCGGCGGGGACGACGCTATCATTAGAGGAGGCGCTCGGCGGAAGGACTGCCGGGCATAGCGTGCGGGATCCGTCGAGACGGAGGTGGTGATGGCTACGTCGGTGAACCCGAAAGTCGAGGGGCATGCGGCGTGGCCCAGCCTGCCCCTGGCACAGTGGAACGACACCAGAGATACCCTCCAGCGGTGGCTTCAGGTCATCGGGAAGACCCGCCTGGCGCTGTCCCCTCCCGTCAATCACTGGTGGCACGTAGCCCTTTACCCGACGGCTCGGGGGCTCACCACCTCCCCCATGCCGTATGACGGCCGTCTCCTCGAAGTGGAGCTCGACTTCATCGATCACGGCCTGCTGGTCAACACCAGTGACGGCGTCACCCGGGCCATGCCCTTGGTGCCGCGATCCGTGGCCGACTTCTACAGCGAATACACTTCATTGCTCGAGTCGCTGGGCATGCGCGTCCGTATCCGACCGGTGCCGAGCGAGATGGAAGACGAGCTGCCCTTCACCGAAGATGGGCAGCACCGGTCGTACGATCCGGATGCTGCCAGCCGTTGCTGGACCATCCTCTCCCAGGCGAGCCGGGTCCTCCAGCAGTTCCGCGGGCGCTTCATCGGCAAGTGCAGTCCAGTCCACATTTTTTGGGGCGGCTTCGACCTGGCGTGCACCAGGTTCTCCGGCCGGCGCGCGCCGGTTCACCCGGGGGGCATCCCCCACCTGCCCGATCGGGTGGTCCGGGAGGCCTACTCCCACGAATGCATCAGCGCGGGCTGGTGGCCCGGAGCTCCGGGGGGTCCGGTGGCGGACCCGGTGTTTTACGCGTACGTATACGCGGAGCCGCCCGGGTTTGCCGAAGCGCGGGTCCGACCCGACGCGGCCTACTATAGCCCCGATCTCAGGGAGTTCATTTTGCCCTACGAGGCGGTACGGACCTCCGCCCGGCCGGAGGAGATGGTGCTCGATTTTCTCCAGACCACCTATGAGGCTGGGGCGGACCTGGCCGGCTGGGATCGCCAGGCCCTCGAGCGCCGCAACGAAAGCCCACTGTGAAATGCAGCCATCTCTCGCAGGTACGCCCGGTCGGCGCCAACACGCCGGACGGGTGCGAGGAGTGCCTCAAGACGGGTAGCTGGTGGGTGCACCTCCGACTTTGCCTCACCTGCGGCCATGTGGGCTGCTGTGACTCATCCCCAAACAAGCACGCCAGCAAGCATTTCCTCGGGACCCAGCACCCGATCGTGAAGAGCTTCGAGCCTGGTGAGGACTGGGGCTGGTGCTACCCCGACCAGCTCATGTTCGAGCCCGCGCCCAGACCCGCCTAGAAGGCGTGTGCGTCCCCCTGGTGCTATGGGTCACTTCCGCTGCCATTTCGCGCCCCTAGATTGGCGTCAACCGGCCGGGTCTGACTGCCGACTCCTGCCGTTCACATTGCAGACGTCCAACTGATTCCTGCCTCTTGGGAGTCGTCGTCGAGAGTCGAACCGGTGCCTACTCCTTCCGCGCTCGAGGCCCAGCTCCCGCCGCTCCGCCCGTCCCTTGCCCGCGATACCGCGAGCTTCACTTTCCCTATCAGGGCCGGTAGGTGGCTCACGGCGGCGGGGTTGCTCTTGGTGGCCTGCAACGGAGGGGACAGTCTGCTTCTTCCGAGCGAAGGCCAGCCGGCCACCATCGAGGTACTACGGGGGGACCGCCAGAGCGGCAAGGTAGGCAAGCCGTTGGCGGGGCCTTTGGTGGTCGAAGTGACCGACACCCGGAACCGGCCTGTCGAGGGGGCCACGGTCACCTTCGTGCTCACTTCCGGTGGGCCCGGTGCGGACGTTGTGCCCCACACCGCCACCACCGACGCAAACGGGCAGGCCAGCGCCCAGATCGTGCTGGGCACCACGATCGGGCAGCAAACTGGAGAAGCAAGGGTGGCGGTGGGTGCCGGGACTCCCCGGAAGACCACGTTCACGGCGATGGCGGTCTCCGAGAACGCCAACAACCTGGCTGCCGTGGCTGGGGAGGATCAGACCGGTCATGTCAGCGCACCTCTGGCTCAGCGGCTGGTGGTCCAAGTGACGGATGCCTTCGGCAATCCGATCGCCGGGGTCCCCATCAGCTGGGAGGCCGAGGGTGGGGGAACGGTCAGCGACGCGACTGTGAATACCGATGACCAGGGCCGAGCCTCGGTGGAGCGGGTCTTGGGTCCCGCTACCGGCCAGCAGACCACGGTGGCCACCTCGGAGGGTTTGGCTGGTTCACCCGTGACCTTCGTGCACACGGCCCTGGCGGGAGATGCTTCTCACCTAGCGGTCGTATCGGGCGACAACCAGACGGGCCAAGTCGGGCATCAGCTCCCAGCCGAGCTCGTGGTACGGCTCATCGATGGCGACGGGAACGGGGTAGCCAATACGGCGGTGGCCTGGGTAGTGGCGACTGGCGGTGGCAGCGTGACGCCGACCAACAGCAATACCGATGGCGACGGCCGGGCGTCGGCACGGTGGACGCTGGGAGGAACGCCGGGGCCAAATCGGCTGGACGCTGTGGTTTCTGGGGTGGGCGTGGCGACCTTCAATGCGACCGCCGGAGCCGGCGCGCCGGCCGTACTCTCGATCGTCACCCAACCGTCATCGTCGGCCAGGAACGGGCTACGCCTCGAGCGCCAGCCG
>Ga0307284_10000148_pt1 | contig 12669 bp, 12 predicted proteins | sample ER_DNA_123_FD_194480 | JGI IMG/M metagenome (GOLD analysis project Ga0307284, IMG submission 194480) | Bulk soil microbial communities from the East River watershed near Crested Butte, Colorado, United States - ER_DNA_123 | ecosystem: Environmental > Terrestrial > Soil > Floodplain | place... | reverse complement strand
GTACTCATTGTCGCCAGCCCGCGGGTTGCCGATCTGCTTGCGCGCGCCTGTCCTCGTGGCATTCGGCCGGAGCTCCTGGCTGTCGGGCCGACGACGGCAGCATCAGCCCGCGCCGCCGGCTGGTCCCCTTCTGCTGTCGCGTCGGAACCCACTGCCCGTGCCCTCGCCGCTGCCATCCGATCGCTGCTGGCAAGTCGCTGACGTGGTGAACGATCTCTTCCTCAGAGCGTGCCGCCGCGAGCCGGTGGAACGGCCTCCGGTGTGGATGATGCGCCAGGCCGGGCGTTATCTGCCGGCGTACCGTGCCGTGCGTGAGCGAGCCGACTTCCTGACGATGGTCGGCACACCCGAGCTGGCCACCGAGGTCACCCTCCAGCCGGTCGATCTCCTCGGTGTGGACGCAGCCATCATCTTCAGCGATATCCTGGTTATTCCCGCAGCCATGGGAATGCAACTGACAGTCGAGGACGGCATCGGCCCCCGCTTCCCGCATCCGCTGCGGTCACCGGCGGACTTCGGGCGGCTTCGCGACATCACGCCGGAAGCAGAGTTGGCCCCCATTCTCGAAGCGCTCCGGTTGACCCGGAAGGAGTTGGCCGGGCGTGTTCCGCTGATCGGCTTCGCGGGTGCGCCCTGGACCCTCATGAGCTATATGGTCGAAGGCGGCGCCTCCAAGTCGTTCACGATCGCCAAGCGGCTGCTGGTGGAGGATCCGGCCCGCGCCCACGCGCTTCTCGACCGATTGGCTCAGGCAGTCGGCCGTTTTCTGGTGGCCCAGGTAAAGGCGGGGGCTCAGGCAGTCCAGCTCTTCGATTCCTGGTCTGGCGCGCTGGGACCGGCAGACTTCCGCGAGTTCGCCCTTCCGTATCTGAGCCAGGCTGCCCGGCTGGCGAAGACGGCGGGTGCCCCGGTGATCGCCTTCTGTCCCGGGTCGGGGTGGGCGCTGGAAGAGATCGCGGCCGCGTCGGGTGTCGATGTGATTGGGGTCGACTGGCAGACGGACGCGGGCGAAGCCAGGCGCCGATTGCCGGTCTCGCAGGTAGCCTTGCAAGGGAACCTGGATCCTTGCTGGTTGTACGCTCCACCATCCATGATCCGCGAGCGAACCCAGCGGATGCTCGACCAGTTCGGAGGCCAGGGGCACATCGCCAATCTCGGGCACGGGATTCTGCCTGATGTGCCGGTCGGCCACGCTCAGGCATTCATCGACGCGGTCAGGGAATGGCGAAGACGGTAGGGGACCCGCTCCGGTTCCGCGAGCGAGTGGCGTCACGGATCGAACAGCTCCACGACCAGGTCACCGAGCTCTTCACGGTGCTGGATCGTGGCGGGTCCTTTCGGGAAGATCGGTGGGATCGGCCGGGGGGTGGTGGCGGAGTGAGCCGGATGCTGGCCGATGGCGCCACGTTCGAGAAGGCGGGCGTCAACCGCTCGGCAGTCGAAGGGGTACTGTCGCCACCCCTGGCGCAACGGATCGGTGCGCACACCACCGCCTCCGAACCGTCACGATTCTTCGTCACCGGCATCAGCCTGGTGGCTCACCCCCGAAGTCCCATGGTCCCGACCGTCCATCTGAATGTCCGCTATTTCGAGATCACCGGTCCGCTGGGAGAGCCGATCGACGCCTGGTTTGGTGGGGGAACCGACCTCACGCCAACCTACCCGTTCCCGGGTGACGCGTCTCACTTTCACCGAGCTCTCAAGTCGGCCTGCGACCGCCACGACCCTGCCTTTTATGCTCGCTTCAAGACCTGGTGCGATCACTACTTCGTGAACACACACCGGGCTGAAGAGCGACGTGGGGTGGGGGGCATCTTCTTCGACAACCTGCGTACCGGAGAGAGCGGACTTTCCCTGGAGCGGCTTCTGGAATTCATCGCCGATGTCGGCAGCGTGCTGCCTGACGCCTACACTCCGATCATCGAGCGGCGGCGGGATGCGCCCTACGGTGAGCGGGAGCGCCGATTTCAACTGGCAAGGCGGGGACGCTACGTGGAATTCAATTTGGTCCACGACCGGGGGACGCTGTTCGGCCTTTCGACCGGCGCTCGCATCGAGAGTGTGCTGATGAGCTTGCCCCCATTGGCTGCGTGGGACTATGCGCCGGCCTATCCACCGGGATCGTTCGAGGCCGAGCTGCTCGCCATGCTGGAGCCGCGGGACTGGGCGGAGCTGTAGTCTTCTGCCTCTCTCAGAACCCTTCCCGCGCTGAGTTCAGCTTGGTCCCACCACCGCTACCGGCCTGGAGCGAAGGGTAGTGGTTCCGTCGCCCAGCTCGCCCGACTGGTTGTTCCCCCAGCAGTAGGCCCGACTCCCAGTGGTCACGCCGCAGGTGTGAAAGATCCCCCCGCTCACCGTGGCGAACAGGCGCCCTCCCGGAACCAGCGTGGGCCTGGGTTGCGGCGTTTCGTTGCCAGACTGTCCAGTGCCGGTCTGGCCGTAGATGTGCCATCCCCAGCAGTACAGGGCCTTCGCGGGCGTGACCCCGCAGGTGTGACCGCCCCCCGCGCTCACCCCACTGAAGGCCGGGCCCACCGTTGCAGTTGGAACCAGACGCTGCGCGGTGGTGCCGTCGCCGATCTCACCATACCTGTTGTCGCCCCAACAAAACGCCCGACCGTCGGTGGCCACGCCGCAGCTGTGGCTGCCGCCGGCGGCCACGTGAGTGAACTCCCGCCCACCCGCTACGGCGCGAGGAGAACGCCGCTGGAAGGTCTTGCCGTCGCCGATCTGCCCCTGTGCGCCATAGCCCCAGCAGAAGGCCCGCCGGTTCAGGGTGAGACCACAGGTGTGCCCGTAGCCGGCGACGATCTGGCGGAACCGGAGCCCACCAGCCACTGCTACCGGTCTCAGCCGCTGGCGCACTTCGGTGCCGTCACCCAACTGTCCCGTCTGATTCCATCCCCAGCAGTAAGCCACGTCGGTCGTCGTGATACCGCATGTGTGGTAATTACCCGCCTCCACTTGGCGAAAGCGGAGCCCACCAGCCACCAGAACCGGTGAGTTGCGCTGCGTCGTTGTCCCATCACCAAGCTTGCCGTTATCGTTGAAACCCCAGCAGTACGCTCGATTGTCCGTGGTGACGCCGCAGCTGTGGCCGTCGCCGACGGTCACCTGGAGGAACCGGAGGCCGCCAGCCACGGCGACCGGCCTGGTGCTCGAGGACTGGGTCCCGTTCCCGAGAGGGCCGGCCCAGCAGTAGGCGCGATCGTCCGAGGTCACTCCACAACTGCCAAACGCTCCGGCGCTGACCTGATGGAACGCGAGCGCCGCGGTGGCCTCGACCATAACTGGGTCGGTTTCAGAGCTCGGCGCCAGCGGGGCGTCGGCACAGGCACTTGCAGCAATGGCGAGAGCCGGAGCCACGACGCGCAGAACCGGGTGCATCAATTGAGAGACGATGAGCGGCCGCATTGCAATCCCCTGGTAAGAGTCTCGTCACGGGGCCAAGGTGGTGTCTGGAAGTCAAGCACAAGTCAAGCAGCGGTAGAGTAGCGCCGGGGAAACACTCGGCATGAAAGCCCTCGTTCTTGCTACACATCTTTGTACACCCCCACTTGGGGCGTGCAGCCAAAGCGGCTAACTTGTAGGCTCGTAGTACTTTCGGGGCGGTAGCTCAGCTGGGAGAGCACCTGGTTTGCAACCAGGGGGTCGCCGGTTCGATCCCGGTCCGCTCCACTTGGTATATCAATGCCCTGCAGTGGTTTTTACTGCTGGGCTTTTTCCTTTCCTGGAAGAGTGTTGTGAGTTTTGTTGCCATCAACGTCAGGCGCTTAGCCTTGCAGCAACACGATATTCGACTCCGCGTGAACCTTCAGATTTGAGCCTGCTGATGGCGGTGCCATGCTGGCTGGCAAGCGAAGGTCCACCCGTTCCCCCTCGATGGTGCCGATGACGTGCAGGTGATTCCCCATGTCGATCACATCTTCCACCGCGAGCATAAAGGTGAGCGAGCCTTCGCCGGGCCGTAGGCTGCTTGGAGGAATGGCCACGACTCTTCCATTAGCTGGTAGGACGGTATACCCCAAGAGCTCGGCTGTTTCCCGGTCAGGCGGGCGCGCGTAGACGGAGCTCTTCACTCCGGCTGCCTTCACTCCGCCTGCGATTATTACCACGAGACGGTCGGCGAGCCGGAAGGCCTCTTCGCGGTCATGGGTGACCAAAATCGTGGTCGCAGCAAACGTGGCGAGCAGGCGCGGTAGGTCGGCCAGCAACTGAGTGCGGGCGCTGCGGTCGATGCCGGCGAGGGGTTCGTCAAGGAGTGTGACCGGTGCCCGGAGCGCAAGCGCGCGAGCCAGGTTGACCCGTTGAGCCTCGCCGCCGGAGAGATGCCGGGCAGGTCGATCGAGGAGATGCGCCACTCCACACTCCCGTACTGCCTCTTCGATCCGAGATCGTCGGTCCGAGGCAGAAACCTCCCGCAATCGTAAGGCGATATCGAGGTTATGGCGTACGCTGCCGCGGAGGAAGACCGCGGTTTGAAACGCCATCCCAATACACCGGCGTGCCGCCTTGTCCTGCCTCACGGGTACGTCACCCAGCCGCACCTGTCCCCTCGAAGGGCGCTCCAGCCCAGCGATCAAACGCAAGAGCGTTGTTTTACCTGAACCATTGGGCCCGAAAACCGCGGTTGTGGTGCCACTGGGAAACGTCAACGCAGGAATCTGAAGTACCGATCGGCCGTCTCGGGTGAATTGCAGGTCCGCAACCGAAACATCCATCAGCTGCGTTGCCGCTGCTGAACGATGGTGAGCAAAGCATTCACCACAAAGGCAAGCGCTAGCAGCAGCAGCCCGAGGGCCAGCGCGACGGGTAGATTGCCTCGGCCGGTTTCCGTGACGATGGCGGTGGTCAGCACTCTGGTACTGCCGCGGAGGTTTCCGCCAACGGTCATAGAGGCACCCACCTCGGAGATGACCGCTCCAAAGCCTGCCATGATCGCTGCAAGCAATCCGAGTTGCGCCTCGCCCGCGACAATCCAGAGCCTCCGAAGCCGTCCCGCGCCGAGGGTGTAGAGGAGGTCAGGGAGCTCGACGGGAAGCGACTGGACTGATGCGGCAGTGAAGCCTACGACCAGCGGGGTCGCGATGACGAACTGAGCCAGCACCATCGCCTGTTTGGTGTAGATCAGGCCAAGTGATCCGAATGGCCCGCTTCGGCTCAGGAGCAGCCATACCACGAGACCCACGACGACCGGTGGGACTCCCATCCCGGTGTTGACCGCGCTCAGCAACACCGTTCGACCAGGAAACCGTCCTCGTGCCAGTCCGTACCCGAGCGGAATGCCTGCGAGCATGGCGAGCGCCGTGGCAACCGTGGAGATTGCCAGCGTGCGCGCAATGATCTGATACAGCTCGGGATCTCCGGTCACCAGCAGGCGAAACGCTTCAGCGACTCCGTGCTGCAGATCGTCCACTCGTCTCCTCCGGTTGGCCGGCCTTCGCCGACGTGGTCTGTGCATCCGGCACGAACAGCGGCTGGCCGAACTTCGCCCGGCCGAACTGCCCGATCCACTCCTGCACCTTCGGGTCCGTCAGGTACCGAACGAAGCGCGCCGCTTCCGACCGATGGGCCGTCGGGTGCTTGCCGGGATTAACTACATAGGCGTGATAGATGTTCAGCAGCCGTGGATCTCCCTCCACCAGCGGAACCAGACTCAGCTTGTCCTTGAACGCCAGGTAGGTCCCCCGGTCGGTGAGGGTGTAAGTGTTCCGGGCGTCGGCAACGAGGAGGGTTGCGCCCATGCCTTGGCCGGTTTCCTCACGCTGGGCAATCGACGCCGGTGACACCCCTGCCGCCTTCCACAGCTCCAGCTCCTTCTTCTCGGTTCCCGATCCATCCCCCCGCGAGACAAACGAGCCGCCCGCCCCAATGGCCTTCATCGCCAGAGCGGCATCCTTCTGGCCCCGAACCCTTGCCGGGTCGCCGGTCGGCCCGATGATGAGAAAGTCGTTGTGCATGATCCGGCGGCCCTCGATTAGGTCGCCGCTTTCGACGTAGGCCTTCTCAGCCTCCGGCGCGTGCACCAGCACCGCATCGGCATCCCCGCGCCGCGCCATCTCCAGGGCGGCGCCGGTACCCACGGCGATCGGCTTCACCTCGATGCAAGTCTCCCGCTTGAACATCGGAAGTAGTGAGTCGAGTAGGCCGGTATCCTGGGTACTGGTCGTCGTCGCCAGGGTGATCTCGCCGCAGGGCTTCGCGGCGGGAAGGGCGGGAATGGCGGGAAGGGCGGGAAGGATGGAAAGAGCGCAGAGCAGTCGCTTCATGGGAGCCTCAGAAGATGACTTGTGCCTGCGCGAGGCCGAGGCTCTTACGCACTCCCGGCTCGCCGACCTTGCGGGAGACGTACTCCAGGGTCAGCCGGGTGGTCCGGCGCCAGGGAAACAGATTGACGCCCGCGGTCCACGCGCGGTTCTTTAGCGTGCCTGTTGGGGCGATTCCGGGCCGATTGAACCACTCGTACTTCAATACTGGCTGGAGCCAGGGACGTACCGGCGCGGCGGCGAGGGTATACCAGCCTTTGTCGTCCGCATTGTCGGCGATGTCCCGGTGCTGGCCGATGTACTCCCCTCGGAGGATGATCCAGGGCGACTCAACCCTGGCGTCTACACCGTACCGGGTGCTGTCCGCGAAGTAGCGCGCGGCGTTCGCCCCCACGACCAAATACGGGATCGGCCGGTACGTCACTCGGGCCACGCCCAAGGCGGACGAGTCGGTGTTGGCGGTGACGTTCTGGCCCTCGCCGTTGAAGATGCCGGCCGAGATCGTGGCGCGTCCGCCGAGGGCGTAGTCGACCATGAGGCCGATGTCGCGCTTGGGGGCGAGCGAGTCCACCACCGTCGAGCGGTCGGCTGTCTCGACCAGTGTCAGCGAGGTGACGTACTCCCACGTGAACGGGGTCTTGAACTGACCAAGCTGGACACCAAGCTCGTTGTGCGTCCAACGGACATAACCGTCAGCCAGCGAGACACTGGCCCTCCCCGTGCCGACGTTGCCGGTGCGGAACTCGCCCTGGACTCTCCAGGTGACGTTGCCGGGCACTCCGCCGGCCGCGGTGAGGCGGGCGCGGTTGATCGTGCCGACGATTCCTACGTTCTCCTGGTAGGTCTCGCGTCCCTGCATATATCCGCTGAGCTTGACCGACGGGGGCGGACTCGAGGAAGGCGCCTGGGCATGGACAGTGGGAAGCACCAGAAGGGCCGCTGCGAGGGCGAGCGCGAATCGGGCGAGCATGGACCCCTTTCGCTGAGGTGCAAGGTGGCTCGCTCGAACGTATAGCCGGCAGATGCGTTAGGCAACCAGTTGCCTATCGACTCGCTTTCCGGAACGCCTGCCGGCTGTATTTCGCCACGTCCTCCTGCCACCGGCCGAAGATGGAGATCAGCCAGCGCGCCTCTGGGCTCAGTAGTGCACCACCACCTGCTGCTCCGCCACGGGCTGTTTCCAGGACCCGGGTGCCGAGTATTCCCTCCATGCGTCGAATGCGATTAAGACAGGTTCGATAGCTCCAGCCGACGACCTTGCCAGCCTGACGGATCGTCCCCGTTTCATCCACAGCTCGGAGAAACCGGAGATAGTTAGGCCCCATGAGAAAGGAGCCGTCGAGCGTCAACCATACCTTGTGTCGGGGTGCGAGGTCCGAGATTGCTGCGGAACGAATAGCCTTGGGCATAATTCCTCCTTTCGTGCCCATCGACGAGTGCCGTCGAATCTGTCTCCATTCGTGCGGTCCCCAGATCCGATAGGCAGCAGGATGCAGAGCGCCACCCACCGCGTCAATGAGAACATAGGCACCTAGGAAGCCAGTTGAGGGGAACTTTAAGTACGGTAGGGTACGACTTGTCTTGCGCAGCTGGATTCATCAGGTATGATAGGGATACTTATGGGACTATTGAGTGCTGATGAGGCGGCGACGTATCTCCATCTCAACGTCAAGCGGGTCCAGGCCCTCGCCCGTGACGGCAAGCTTCCGGGTCGGCGGGTTGGGCGAAAGTGGCTGTTCGATGAGCGGGATCTCTCCACTGCGCTCGGCCGGGCGCCGCAAGTCGAGCTCGGCGGCCTCGATCTGAGCGCTAGGAATCAGCTCCGAGGCCGGTTAGTCGCTCTTCACGTCGAGGGATTGATGGCCGAAGCGAGGATTGCGATCGGTGACCAGGAGCTCGTCGCCGTGATCACTCGAAGCTCGGCCGAACGGCTCGGGCTGAAGATCGGGCAGGAAGTGTTTGCCGTCATCAAATCCACCGAAGTCATGATCGGGAAAGGCACCACCGTCGCATGAATGCCTTCTTGCGCGTCGCGCTAGGACTGCTCGGGTTACCGGCCATGCTGGTCCGGCCCGCCGACCCCACGCCCTCCACGCTGACCGTGTACGCCGCCGCCTCGCTCACCGACGCCTTCAAGGAGCTGGGGAAGACGCTCGAGGCGAGCCATCCCGGGCTGACCGCACAGTTCAACTTCGCGGGGTCGCAGCAGCTTGCTCTACAGATCGAGCAGGGGGCGCCCGCGGACGTGTTCGCCTGCGCCGATCAGCGCTGGATGGACTATGCGAAGGAGAAGGGGCTGTTTGACGGGGAGTCCACGATCTTCGCTCGAAATCGCTTGGTGGCGATCGTGCCGCGGACCAACCCGGCGCGCATCAGACGCCTGCAGGATCTCGTCCGCAAGGGGATCAAGCTGGTCGTGGCCGCCGAGGCAGTGCCGGCCGGCAACTACAGTCGCGAGACGCTCCAGAACCTGGCCGGCGCCCCGGGGTTCCCCCCAGCGTACGACCGCCAGGTGCTCGCCAACGTGGTGTCGCAGGAGGAAAACGTGAAGGCCGTGGTGGCTAAGGTGCAGCTCGGCGAAGCCGACGCTGGACTGGTGTACCGATCCGACGTTACCCCGGCCGTCGCCCGCTTCGTCCGCGTCTTCGAGATTCCCGACCCGTACAACGTGCTCGCCACTTACCCGATCGCGGTGCTCAAGGCCGCCGGGAACCCCGAGGCGGCACGACAGTTCGTGGAGCTGGTATCGAGCGACGCGGGGCAACGCATCCTCCAGCGCCACGGCCTGCTGCCCGCCGCGACGACAGCACCGGCGGCCACTCGGTCCTGAGAGGCTCGGCTCCATCTCTCCACGACGCGCACCCGCATCCGGCCTGCCGCTCCGCGCCGTCGGCGTTGCGCTGGGGGGGCTGCTGGTTCTGCTGCTCGGCCTCCCGCTCCTGAGCCTCGTGCTCCGCATTCCCCCGGGCGATCTCGTCGCCCGGCTGCAGGACCCTTTGATCGTGCAGGCGCTCCGGCTCAGCCTGATCACCAGCCTTGCCTCGACCGTTGTCGTCGTCGCCGCGGGGCTTCCCGTCGCGCATCTGCTTGCCACGGCGGAGTTCCGCGGCAAGCGCGTGCTCGAGGCATTGATCGACCTCCCGATGGTCCTGCCACCCACGGTGGCCGGCGTTGCCCTGCTCACCGCCTTCGGCAGGACCTGCCTGGCCGGCCAGGCCCTTAGCGCCGCAGGGATCACGCTACCGTTCACCACCCTCGGCGTGGTCGTCGCGCAGGCGTTCGTGGCGGCGCCGTTCTTCGTCGGGGCCGCGCGCGCGGGCTTCGCCGAGGTGGACCGGAAGTATCTGGATGCGGCGGCAACGCTCCGCTCCCCGCCCGGCTATACCTTCCTGCGAGTGCTCGCCCCGCTGGCCGCGCCATCGCTCCTGGCGGGCGCGGCCATGAGCTGGGCACGCGCCCTCGGCGAGTTCGGCGCGACCATCACCTTCGCGGGCAACATGCCGGGGGTCACGCAGACGATGCCGCTCGCGGTCTATTTGGCATTGCAGAGCGATCTGGAGGCGGCCATCGCGCTCTCGGTCCTCCTGCTGGTCGTCTCCCTCACCGTGCTGCTCTCCATCCGGCTGACGCCGTCCCGGCTCGCCGCGCTCACCGCCCGTGCTCGACGCGCGCCTCACTAAGCGGCGGGACGCGTTCGCGCTCGACGTTGCCTTCCAGGCGACCGCCAGTAGCACCACGGTCCTGGTCGGCGAGAGCGGCGCGGGCAAGACCTCGGTGCTGCGGCTGCTGGCCGGCCTCGACCGGCTCGACGAGGGCGCCGTAACGATCGGGGGGGAGCCGTATGCCGACGCGGCCCAGGGCCTCCACGTGCCCTCGTGGCGGCGAGAGATCGGCTACGTCGCGCAGGATTACGCGTTGTTCCCGCACCTGTCGGTGTACGAGAACGTCGCGTTCGGGCTCCGCGCGAGCGGCGTCGCCCGGGCCCGGATCCGGCCGATGGTGGACGAGGCGCTCGGACTGGTCGGGATCCCCGACTTGGCCGACCGGATGCCCCTGCAGCTCTCCGGCGGCCAGCAGCAGCGCGTCGCCCTCGCGCGCGCCTTGGTACTGAGCCCGCGCCTGCTCCTGCTCGACGAGCCGCTCTCGTCGCTCGACCTGCAGACCCGGCGGTTGGTGCGGGTGGAGCTGCGCAGCCTCCTCCACCGGCTCCCCTGCATCACGGTGTACGTCACCCACAGCCCGGTCGAGGCACTGGTGTTCGGGGACCAGGTCGTGGTGCTGGATGGGGGACGAGTAGCCCAGGCCGGATCCCGGGACCAGTTGCTCCGCTACCCCCGTTCTCCGTTCGTCGCCGAGCTCGTAGGCACCAATCTGTTCATCGGGCGAGCAGCGCAGGCGCCCAGCGACATCGCGCCGGCTGGGACGATCCGCACGCCTGAAGGGGCAATAGCGATTGAGGACTCGCCCGGGCCGGGCACGGTGTATCTCACGGTGAGTCCTCGCGAAATCACACTCTCCCGCACGCCACCCGACGGCAGCGCCCAGAACGTGTTCGCGGGAGCGGTGCTGGAGCTCATTCCCGAGCCGCCGGGTGGCGAGCGGGTGCGGGTTGTGCTTGACACGCGTCCGCTGTTGGTGGCGGAGGTGACGCGGGAGGCCGTCGCGTCGCTCTGCCTCACCGAGGGGATCCGGGTCCATGCCGCTTTCAAGGCGACCGGTGTGCACCTATATGCTTGAAGCATTCCTATCCCGATCCGCCGCTCAGTAGGCAGATACCGGCCGCGTCATCGATAGGTACTTGCCCTTTCTTCGGATCACTTCCAGGCCAGAGACACATGCCGCCAGCCAGACCGTACCACCCGCATAGCCGGCGATTACGTCGCTGAAAAAGTGGACCCCGAGGAAGAGCCGGGTAAAACCAATGGCGAGGACCAGCACGACTCCCCCGCCGATGACCGCCGCACGCGCGGCCCTGGAGCGCAGGTGTAGCACGAGCACATAGGCAAGCATCCCGTACGCGACGAGTGATCCCATGGCGTGTCCGCTGGGAAAGCTCCATCCATGGGCCACAAGGTAGGGCGCTTCCCAGGTGGGACGGGGACGACGAAAGGCGAGCTTCAGACCCAGATCGAGGAGACCACCACCGGCAAGGGCTGCGATCCAGCCAATCAGTAACACCCGCTGGCGTTCCTTCAGGAGCACTAGGCAAACCACGAGGCTCCAGGCAACGACGAAACCGGGAGAGCCGAGCTGGCTGGTGGCCTTTGCCAGCTCGATCAGGACAGGGGTGCCTTGTCGATGGAGTGCATTCGCCACGGTCAGGTCGAACTGGGTGAGCGGATCGTGGTTGATCACATCCTCGGAGATGCCCGCGAACAGCCACAGTGCCCCGAGGCTGAGCACCAATCCCAGTGTGAGATGCAGTCCCAGGTATTCCGTGCGGGAAAAGCGCTGAGCGAGGAAAACCCAGGCTCGAGGATGACGTTCCCGGGAGCGCTGCACCAGCCTGGAGGTACTGATTCGCTTTAGTTGACGCCTTGCCCAGGCGAGAATCTCGTCCTGGTGGGTCTGGAACCAGCGGCCGAGCAACACGAGCGCCAGGATAACCGCGAGCAAGAGGGCAACCATTGCGCCGGCTTGTCCCGCCGCCTTCTGAAGCTGTGGCAGGCTACGTCCGAACAGATATCCCAGGCTCCCAACCAGCGCAGCCCAGCAGAGGCCGCCTGCGACGTTGTAGAGTGCAAATCTGCCGTAGGGCATGCCGCTGACGCCGGCCAGCACTGCGGCCCACATCCGGAGGAGGGAGACGAACCGCCCGAGGAACACGGTCTTCCCGCCGTGCCGTTCGAAGAACCCATGGGCGCGCTCGAGCGTCGCGTCATCAAGGTGGAGGAGCTTCCCGTACCGCCGAACGGCCGCGAGTCCGCCCTTCCGGCCGATCCAGTAGCCTGCGGTATCACCCGCGATGCCACCGGCCGCGGCCGCAAGGATCACTCCTACAATAGAGAGGTGCCCTTGTGCGGCAAACGCCGCTGCGGTGAGCAGGCCGGCTTCGCCGGGCAGCGGTACGCCGACGCTCTCGAGCCCCACCAGCACGAAGAGCGCGGCATAACCGTAGGTTTCCAACAGGTGCCGGATCATGAGGCAAGTCGCGCTCCCCAAGACTCATCGCGGAATCAGGGCCGGGTTGCAGTGATCGTGATCTTGAAGCCGTCCGGGTCCTGCGCTGTGAAGCTGTACGTGTCCCAGCGCTCGCCCGGCTCCTCGACGATGGTGCCGCCGAAGGCTCGAAGGCGTTCAGCGATCGCATCCACATCCTGGGTCGTCTCGCCCCAGATGCGGAACCCCACGCCCTTGGGGCGGTCGCGGCCTTTGCTGAAGTCGTCCTGCGAGAGGCCGAGGT
>Ga0307284_10000146_pt1 | contig 12710 bp, 12 predicted proteins | sample ER_DNA_123_FD_194480 | JGI IMG/M metagenome (GOLD analysis project Ga0307284, IMG submission 194480) | Bulk soil microbial communities from the East River watershed near Crested Butte, Colorado, United States - ER_DNA_123 | ecosystem: Environmental > Terrestrial > Soil > Floodplain | place... | reverse complement strand
TCCGACACATCGCTACTCGTCGACCGGGCGCTGCACGAAGGGTGTGAGGTCTTGATGGAAGGCGCGCAGGGGACGCTGCTCGATCTCGACCATGGCACGTATCCGTTCGTGACGTCTTCGAGCACGGTTGCCGGAAACGCCGCGACGGGAATCGGGATCGGGCCCAACAGGATCGACCGCGTGATCGGCATCGCAAAGGCGTACGTGACTCGCGTCGGCGAGGGGCCGTTCCCGACCGAGATCGAGGGCTCAGATCAGGAGCGCGTGCGCGAGCTCGGCGGCGAGTTCGGGACGGTCACGGGACGCGAACGCCGTTGCGGCTGGCTCGACCTCGTCGCGCTCCGCTACGCCGTGCGACTGAACGGGATCACCTCGTTGGCGCTCACGAAGCTGGACGTCCTCTCGCACTTCGCCGAGCTGCCGGTCTGCGTTGCGTACCAGCTACGAGACGGCTCCGAGACTTACGAGTTTCCGGCACACCAGAGCGACTTTCATCACTGCCGCCCGGTCTACGAAACGCTCCCGGGTTGGCAAGAACCGCTCACTGACGAACTGCCGAAGGCGGCGCGTGGCTACGTCGCGTTTGTCGAGCAGGCCCTCGGCGTCGAGATTTCGCTGGTCGGTACAGGCGCGGAGCGCGAGAGCGTCGTCGCGCTGCGCTGAACTACGCGCGACCCTTGACCGCCCACGCCGTCGCACTGAGCGTGAAGGGGCCATCTGGATTGCCGAGCCGTCGTCGACATTCTTCGCGCAGCGCCTCGCGACGATCGGGTTCGAGCGACGCGGTGTACGCCCCAGCCGGACCGACACCGCCGGTGAACGGATCCCAGAAATCGTCGAAGTCCAGGTACGAGGCCTCGACGACGAGCGTGTCGTTCTCAACTACCTCGAGTCCCACTCGTAGCCAGAGCTCTCGCAGCACGGCCGGATCGTTGTAACGCATCGTGCGCGACTCGTCGGGCGCCTGTGGATCGAGCGAAAGTGCAGCGTCCCAGAACGTTCGCAGCATCGTCATCCCGCCCGAGTAGTCCCACGTGCAGGCCGCGACAGTGCCGCCGGGGCGGACGACTCGCCGCATCTCGGCTACACCCGCATCCGCGTCGGACATGAAGTTCACAACGAGCTGTGCCAACGCCGCGTCGAACGAGCCGGCAGGCCACGGCAGCGATTCCGCACCGCCGACCTGAACGTCCGCACCGGGAACACGCTCTGCGTTGGCTGCGGCAAACGACTCGGACGGGTCGATGGCGGCGACGTGCTCCGGCCCGACCAGCTCAGCGAGCGGTTCAGTCAGCGAGCCCGGCCCGCAGCCAACGTCGAGCACACGGTCGCCCGGCTGAACGCCCGCGAATGCGATCAGGCGTGGCGCGAGCAGGGCCGCGTTGCGTCCCATGAACGCGTCGTAGGCTTCACGGCTGGTCTCGAAGCTCACGGTGGCGGATCGTAAGCCGTTACGGCGCAGCGCGTTCGACGATCAGGTAACTCGTCAAGCCCCCTCGCTAGAGTCCTCGTGTGAAGGTGCTTCTGGTCGGCTCCGGTGGACGCGAGCACGCGCTCGCGTGGAAGCTCAGCCAGGCGCCTGATCTCGAAGAGCTCCACGCTGCACCCGGGAACCCGGGCATCGCTGCGCTCGGCCGCTGCCATCCCGTGCGCGCGGAGGACGGTGAGGGCCTCCTCACGCTGGCACGGTCCCTCGAGGCAGACCTCGTGGTCGTCGGGCCGGAAGCGCCGCTCGTCGCCGGGGTCGCCAACGAGCTACGCCACGTCGGGGTGGCCGTGTTCGGTCCGAGCTCCGGAGCCGCGGCGATCGAAGGGTCGAAGACGTTTGCCAAGGACGTCATGCGCGCGGCAGGCGTGCCGACCGCGGAGTCGCTGTCGATCGCACGGCCGCCCTGCGTGATCAAGGCCGACGGCCTCGCGGCCGGAAAGGGCGTGTTCATCTGCCACGACCAGGCCGAGCTGGACGAAGCCCTGCAGGCGGCTTCGGCGTTCGGCGATTCCATCGTGATCGAGGAGCTGCTCGAAGGCGAGGAGATCTCGGTCTTCGCTCTTTGCGACGGGACCCGCGCAGTGGCCCTCCCGGCCGTGCAGGACTTCAAGCGCGCCGAGGACGGGGACACCGGGCCCAACACCGGCGGAATGGGTTCCTACTCACCGGTGGCCGGCTTTGGCCCGGAGATCGAGGAGATCCTCGACACAGTCCATCGCCCCGTCCTCGAGGAGCTCGCCGCGCGCGGCGCTTCCTTCGTCGGCGTCCTCTTCGCCGGGCTGATGCTCACCGACGACGGGCCGCGGGTGCTCGAGTTCAACTGCCGTTTCGGGGACCCCGAGACGCAATCGCTCCTCCCGCGCATCAACGGCGACCTGCTGGGTGCGCTTGCACGAGCGGCGGCGGGTGATCTCTCCGGCGTCGAACTCGAGGCCTCGGACGACGCCGCCGTCACTGTAACGCTCGCGGCCGGCGACTACCCGGCCGGTAACGACGTGGGGTCGCCGATCGACGGGATCGAGGATGCCGAGCAGGCCGGCGCGCTCGTCTTCCATGCCGGCACCGCCCTCAACGGAGACCGACTGGTGACGAACGGCGGCAGGATTCTCAGCGTCACCTCCACCGGGCTCAACGTTGCGGTCGCACGAGAACGCGCCTACGCAGCCTGCGAGCTGATCTCGTTCGCCGGCATGCGGTATCGAAACGACATCGCAGCGATGGCCCATGTCTAGCCCGCTCGTCGGGATCGTGGTCGGTTCGGAGTCCGACCGGCCGCGGATGCAAGCGGCGATGGACGAACTGGACGCGCGCAGCATTGCGCACGAGTTCGAGGTCCGCTCGGCACACCGGCAGCCGGATTCAGTCGCCGAATACGGACGCACCGCGCGCGAACGTGGCTTGCGCGTCCTGATCGCAGGCGCCGGGCTGGCGGCCGCGCTGCCCGGCGTGCTCGCAGCTCACACCGACCTACCCGTGATCGGCGTCCCGCTTCGTTCCTCGCTGAGCGTGCTCGACGGGCTCGACGCACTGCTCTCGATCGTGCAGATGCCACCAGGCGTACCGGTGGCCTGCGTCGGCGTCGACAACGCGAAAAACGCGGCCGTCCTGGCCGCCCGGATTCTCGGACCGACGGCCTCTCTAGAATCGACCCAGTGATCGCGCGCTACTCCCGCCCGGAGATGACCGGGATCTGGTCGGAGGAGAGCAAGTTCGCGCGGTGGCTCGAGGTCGAGCTGGCTGCGCTAGACGGGTGGGCCGAGCTCGGCAGCATTCCGGCGACCGATGTCGCCGCGATTCGCGCGCGCGCCCGGCCTCCGTCACCGCAGCGCGTCGCCGAGATCGAGCAGGTGACGGACCACGACACGGCGGCCTTCGTCGACGCCGTCGCCGAGCAACTGGGGCCCGAAGGGCGCTGGTTCCACTACGGCCTGACCTCGTCCGACGTCGTCGACACCGCGCTTTCGCTCCAGATTCAGGACGCCGGGCGCCTCATTCTGGAGGGAATCGACCGCGCACTGACGGCTGTCGTGTCACGCGCAGACGAGCATCGTCACACCATCTGCATCGGCCGCTCGCACGGCGTTCATGCGGAGCCCACCACCTTCGGCTGGAAGCTCGCGGGCTGGGCATTCGAGCTCGACCGTGCGCGGAGCCGCGTCGCGCACGCGCTCGAAACGAATCGTGTCGGGCAGCTGTCCGGAACGGTCGGCACGTATGCCCAGATCGATCCCGAGGTCGAACGTATCGCCTGCGAGCGATTGGGACTGGAGCCAGACCCGGTCTCGACACAGGTGATCGCCCGCGATCGACATGCCGAACTACTCTCGGCGCTCGCGCTCGCCGCTACGTCGCTCGACCGCTTCGCCACCGAAATCCGCCACCTCGCCCGCACCGAGGTTCGCGAGGTCGAAGAGCCGTTTGGCAAGGGAATGAAGGGCTCCTCGGCGATGCCGCACAAGCGGAACCCGAAGGTGGCCGAACGGATCTGCGGGCTGGCGCGCGTCCTACGCGGCAACGCACTCGTGGGTCTCGAGAACGTCCCGCTCTGGCACGAGCGCGACATCTCGCAGTCCTCTGCCGAGCGCATCGTTGTTCCCGACTCGTTCCTCGCGCTCGACTACATGCTCGACCGCTTCGCCTGGATCGTCGAAGGCCTCGTCGTCTATCCCGAGCGGATGCTGCGGAACCTCGAGTCGAGCCACGGGCTCGTCTTCAGCCACCGGTTGCTACTGGCACTCGTGGACGCGGGGCTCGCGCGCGACGACGCCTACCGTCTCGTTCAGCGCCATGCGATGCGCGCCTGGGAAGAGGAGACGGATTTCGCGGAGCTCGTCCGAGGCGATCCCGAGATCGCCGGCCGGGTGGATCTCGAGGCCGTCTTCGACCTCGAGGCAACGGTCCGCCACGTTGACACTGTCTTCGACCGTCTGCACGCCCTCGCCCAGAAGGAGGTACCAGTTCATGCCTGAGACCGCACTCCACGTGGGCAGCGGGAAGGTTCGCGAGCTCTACGCCCTCGACGAGGAGCGGTTGCTCCTCGTCGCCAGTGACCGCATCTCGACATTCGACGTCGTGCTGCCGACCGACATCCCCGACAAGGGTCGCGTCCTCACGGGTTTGGCCGGCTTCTGGTTCGCCCGTACTGGAGAGATCTGCCAGAACCATCTGCTGGCTCTCCGCTCGGACGGACGCTCCACCGAGTGCCGGCGGCTCGAGATGCTCCCGATCGAGTGCGTCGTGCGCGGCTACCTGGCGGGATCCGGCTGGAAGGACTACACGGCAACCGGCGCGGTTTGCGGTCACGCGCTGCCCGCGGGGCTCACCGAGTCCGCGGAGCTACCTGAACCGATCTTCACGCCGGCGACGAAGGCCACGACCGGCCACGACGAGAACATCGATCTCGAGCAGGCCGCCGAGCTGGTCGGAGCCGACAGGCTCGCTGAGGTTGAGCGGGTCTCGATCGCCCTCTACCGACACGCGGCGGAGCATGCGCGTCAACGCGGAATCCTGATCGCCGACACGAAGTTCGAGTTCGGCCTGGGCGAGGAGGGGCAGCTCGTCCTCGGCGACGAGGCTCTGACGCCCGACTCGTCGCGCTTCTGGCCGGCCGACGAATACGCACCCGGCGGCTCCCAGCCGTCCTTCGACAAACAGTTCGTCCGTGATTACTGCGAGACGCTCGGGTGGGACAAGACGCCACCCGGCCCGGAGCTTCCCGATGGCGTCGTCACGGGTACGCGCGCTCGCTACGTGGAGGCGTTCGAACGGCTGACGGGCATCAGCTTCGACGATTACCTGGCGGACCCGGAGGTGGTGCTTCGATGAAGGCAACGGTCCTCGTTCGGCCGAAGAACGGCATCCTCGATCCGCAAGGACAGGCGGTCGAGTCCTCGTTGCGCCAGCTCGGCTTCGCGGTCGGCGAGGCTCGTGTCGGCCGGGTCGTCGATCTCGAAGTCAAGTCGAACGACGCGGCGGGGGCCCGTGCCGAAGTCGAGCGGATGTGCGAACAGCTGCTCGCGAACCCTCTGATCGAGAGCTACGAGATCGAGCTCGCCGAGAGGCCGGGTGACTAGCCCACAGCCGCGTATCGGCGTGTTGCGCTTCCCGGGAGCCTGCGACGACCGCGACGCACTCTGGGCGCTGTCCGCGCTCGACGCGGAGGCCCTGTTCGTCTGGCACACCGAGACCGAGTTGCCGCACCTCGACGCCGTTCTGCTTCCGGGCGGGTTCTCTTACGGGGACTACCTGCGCTGCGGCGCGATCGCCCGGTTCGCGCCCGCCATGGAGGCGGTCGCCGCTTTTGCCGCCGAAGGAGGGCTCGTGCTCGGAATCTGCAACGGGTTCCAGATCCTGTGCGAGGCCGGCCTCCTGCCCGGCGTCCTCCGCCGCAACGCGTCGCTCTCGTTCGTGTGCCGCGACGTTCCGCTGGTCGTCGAGCGTGCGGACACGCCGTTTACCTCACGCTGTGCCGAGGGGGACCGCCTCACCATCCCCGTCAAGCACGGCGAAGGCTGCTGGTTCGCCGATGATGCCCTCTACGACGAGCTCGAGACGAATCGCCAGATCGTGCTTCGCTACGCAGAGCCGGTCAACGGTTCTCGAGATGACGTTGCGGGGGTCGTCAACGAACGCGGGAACGTCATGGGCCTGATGCCGCATCCGGAGCACGCGATCGATCCGCTGCTCGGCTCCGCGGACGGGGCCCTGATCCTCTCGTCGTTCGTCGAGGCCGCGCGCGACCGTTATCTCGCCGTCGTCTAGGCGACCCCATAGCCGAATGCCTCGGCGAGCTGCGGGTGCTCCGCGAGCGCTGCGCGCAATCGCTCGAGGTCGCGCAGCCGCAGGGTGACGGGTCCGCGTCGCGCCACGCCACCGGTCGTGTACGCGAAGCGCACGTACCGCTCGCGTTTGTCAGTCTCGAGAAGCTGAACCACGGATGCGAACCGCTTCTCGCCGACACGCTGTGGGAGCGTCAACTGCTCGACGATGCGCGCCGGGCCCCACGGCGTGGCCGTCGTCTTCTTGCGTTTCGTTGCCGCTGTCGCCATGAAGGCAATGTAACCGTCAATCCGTCACGTGTGTGCCACGTATCTGTGTCGGAAGTGTGACGAGCCGCGTCAGAATTCGCGCACGACGGCTTCGACGTTGTTGCCGTCGGGATCGAGGAGGAACGCCGCGTAGTAGAGGCCTGCCCCCTCTGAGCTGTACTGCTCGCGCACACCCGGCGCGCCGTTGTCGGCGTAGCCGACTTCCACCCCGGCGCGGTGGAAAGCGTCGACCTCGGCACGTGATCTGGCGACGAACGCGACGTGGATCGGCCCGCCGGGCTTCGCCTTCGAACTGACGACGAGATTGGCGTACTGGCCGCCGTGCTCGCCTTCCCAGAGCGGTGGGATGTCGAGCGTGGCGAGGACGGTGCGATAGAACCTCTTGCTGGCCTCGGCGTCGCGAACCCCGATCTTCACGTGGTCGAAGACGACTCTCGACCAATCCCAGTCGACGGTCATACAGCTACGTCCCGCTGCGGTCGATCAACTCGATTCGGTAGCCGTCCGGATCTCGGACGAACGTCAGGCGCGATCCACCCTCCCGCACGCGGTAAGGCTCGCGCTCGGGCTCGATTCCTTGTTGGTTTAGGCGCGCGAGCGTCTCGTCGAGGTCATCGACGGCTAACGCGATGTGCCCGTAGGCGGTGCCCATCTCGTACGTGCGCCCGTCGTGATTGAAAGTGAGCTCGAGCTCCTCGTCCTGGCCGGGGACGCCGAAGAAGTAGTTCGTCGCCTCGAGCTCGCCGTCGCGGACGATCGGCAAATCGCGGCGAAACTCCAGTCCCAGCGCCTGGTAGAAGGACCGGCTCTTCTCCGGATTCGTGATGCGATACATGGTGTGCAGATAGCGCGTCATGGCGACATCCTAGGCGTGATGCGCGGGGTCCCTCCGGTCGCACGAAATCATGGCGTCGACCGGCCGACTCAGGGAACCGTCGCGACGCCGACGTCCGCACCAATGGGCGCGGTTGTGCGTCGAGGTCGTGCACGCGCGTTTCACCGCGTAGAGGCTCGATCGTGCACCGATGTTTCTTTCTCCTCAAGACCTGGTTGACCGTCGAGCGGGTCGCACGCGTCAGCTCCAATAAGGCCCTCTTGCGTCAGCCCGATCAGCGGGCGGCACCCCCCTCATCGTTAAGACCGAGTGCCTGGACTTGACTGTTCTCCGAGAGCCCAGGCAATGGTTTGCTCCAGGGTGACCCCGGCGACAGGCGAGGAGAGGCGACTCCACGCTCCGTCACCCACCGTCCGACGGAGGGGCGCAATGAAGCGGTCGTCGATCATGACCTCCAAACGCGAGGGTGTCCCGCCGAATGACACGTGGAGAGCATCAACCGTGCCCGCAAGGGCGGCCGCGGTTTCGATTTCACCTTCGGTCCCGGCAATCGCAGCCAACCCGCGCAGGGCTTCGAGTGACGTGCGCTTATCGCCGATTCGCCGACTGATTCGAAGGTTCTCGTGATATCGACTCTTGGCGACTTCGCGGTTGTCTCGAAAAAGACTCAGGTTCCCGAGATTCCCGATGATGAGCGCAAGGTGCCGCAGGTCACCGACCTGCCGCGCAATCTCGAGGGCCTCCTCGAGGGCTCCCTCAGCCAGGTCGTACGCGCCAAGGCACGTCTGTACGTAGCCGACATTATTCAGGGAGTCGGCGATGTTGACGTGATCGCCGAGAGCCCGCCGCACCGCGAGACTTTCTTCCATCAACTCCAGTCCACGCTCGGGATCAGTTCGGTCGCAGCTCGCGCCGGCGTCGTTCAGGGTTTCCGCAATTGTCCAGGCGTCACCGATCTTACGGGCGAGGGCGACCGCCTGCCCAGCTTGCTCGAGTCCTTCTGCTCCGCGCCCGGTCTCGACGCAAACCCACGCTTCCTTCCCCAACGCCAGCGCCAGCGTGACCGTGTCGCCAACCTCGCTCGCGACCTCCGTAGCGCTACGAAGGAGCGTGGCTGCCCGTTCCCATGCACCGGAGAACAGCGCAAGCCGACCGGCCCAAAACAATGCTTGCCCGCGACTCCTCGAGCTCGCCGCGTCCGTGTCGCCGAGCACCGCGGTAAACCACTCACGCGCTTCCTGAAACTGCCCGCGCGTCTCCCAAAACCGTGCGAGCGCAACCGCGGTGCCCTGCGCAGCCGTAAATTCACCCTCCTCGATGAGGTACGTAAGTGCGGCGCGGAGATTGTCTTGCTCGGCAGCGAGCCGGTCGATCCACGCTTGCTGGTCGGGCCCCCGCAACTGTTCCGCGGCTTTGTTCGCAACCAGGGCGAAATAGTCGGCGTGCCGGCGGCGGAGCTCAGCGGTCTCTCCACTCGCGTCAAGACGCTCGCGCGCATACTCGTGGATGGTCTCGAGCATCACGAACCGTGGTCCCGGCCCATCGAGTTGCTGTTGGAGCAGGCTCTTGTCGACCAAAGACGTAATGCATTCGAAGAGATCGAGCTCTCCCTCTGATCCACAGATCGCCTCGACGGCGTCCATCGTCCTGCCGCCAGCGAACACCGCGAGTTGCGCGAAGAGTCTCCTGTCTGCACCCTCCAGCAGGTCGTAACTCCAGTCGAGCGTACTGCGCAAGGTTTGCTGTCGTTTATCCAGGTCGCGGGATCCGCCTGTGAGGATCTGCAGCCGCTGTTGGAGGCGCGGCAGCAGCGCCTCCGGCGGGATCACCTTCACGCGAGCCGCCGCAAGCTCGATCGCCAGCGGAAGCCCATCGAGTCGCGCACAGATCTCGGCAACCACGAACCTGTTCTCCACGGTGAGCCGAAAATCCCGTCTGACCGCGCGAGCGCGTTCGTAAAATAGACTCACTGCCTCGCTCGCAGGCGATTCGTCTGTAGCGCCCTCCATCGCACCGAGTGCCAATGGCGGCACCGAGTAGTCGTGCTCGCCCGAAACGTGCAACGAGGCTCTGCTGGTCGCGAGCACCCGCAAACGGGACGCGGAACCGAGAAGTTCGCGAACCATCGGAGCTGCGGTCAATAGATGCTCGAAATTATCCAGCACGAGTAACACTTGCTTTTCAGCCAGATATCCCTGCAGGGTCGCTTCGAGCTGCTCGCCGGGTATCTCCCACAACCCGAGCGTCTGCGCCACTGTCGTCGGCACTAATTCGGCCGCCGTGATTGCTGCAAGCTCCACGAAGAAGACCCCGTCTTCGAACTCGTCAACGAGATTGGCGGCGGTCTGAAGCGCAAGCCTGGTCTTGCCGGTGCCACCCGGGCCCGTGAGCGTTACGAGCCGAACCGCCCCTGTGCGCAAGAGTGCGGTCAACTCGGCCAGTTCACGCCGGCGTCCGATCAGCGGGGTCGGCTGAACCGGAAGGTTCGTCGGCCGATTCCCCAGGGTCCTCAAGGCCGGAAACTCAGATGGCAGGCCCTCGACAAGCAATTGATAGAGCCGCTTCGGCGCGGAGAGATCCTTCAACCGGTGCTCGCCCAGCTCCCTAACCGCGAAAGCCGCGCCCACAAGGTCGTGGGTCGTCCGGGAGAGCAGGACTTGCCCCCCGTGGCCGGCGGCCATGATCCGCGCCGCTTGGTGCACATCCAAGCCGACGTATTTCGGCGGCGCAGCGAGCGGCTCTCCGGTATGGATCCCCATTCGGACTCTCAACTCCTGCCCGTTCGGCCAGTCCGCATCGACGAGCCGCTGCTGAGCATCAACGGCAGCAGCAACGGCACTTTCTGCGCGCGGAAACGCGACGAAGAAAGCGTCGCCCTCGCAGTCGACTTCATAACCGCCGTGCTGTTCGAACGCGTCGCGCAGCAGACGGCGGTGCAAGTCCAAAGCTTCCGCGTATCGTTCCGGGCCGAGCTGCCGCAGAGCGCGCGTCGAGCCCTCGACATCGCTGAACAGCATGGTGACGGTGCCCGTCGGCTGGCCAGTCATGCCCGTCACTATCGCGCGGATCCGGCGCGACGGGAAGAGGCCCACGCCCATGCGGGCGGGCCATGGCGTGTAACCTCCAGCGTCGCGCGGGAAGGATCAGTTCAACGTTGCGACCTTGCTATCCGGATCGCGGACGAAACAGAGCCGCGAGCCACCCTCGCGAACGTGATACGGCTCGCGTTCGGGCTCGATGCCCTGCTCCTTGAGGCGCGATGGTGTGGAGGTATTCGGCCACGGCCATGATCCTAAGCTACGGCTCCGCGACGGCCTCGGGAGTGCCCCCCGTTGCCAGGACGGAACCGGCGAGCACGAGCGCGAACCCGATCACCATGCCGACGGTCAGAGGCTCATTCAGAAGTGACACACCGAGCACCGCCGCAACCGCCGGATTCACGTACGTCATTACCATCGCACGCGCCGGACCCACCTCCCTGATCAGCGCGAAGAAGATCAGGAATGCTGCGGCCGAGCAGACGACAGCGAGGCCCAGGACCGACTCGACCACATGGGCGGAAGGGAACTTGGAAGGCCAGTTGGCTGCCGCGAGCGGTGCATAGAGAATCGCGGAGAGCGCCAGCGACGCGGCGACGATCCCTAGAGCGGGAAGGCCGCCCATCCGCCGCGCGAGGATAATCGGGCCGATGGCATAGCAGACGGCCACCACCGCGAGCTCGCCGAGCGCGAGCAAGTCGATGTTCCCGATGTTGAGACCGACGATCGCGCCGACGCCGACGATGCCAATGAGGAGGCCGAGCCAACGGCGCCTGCCAAGCTGCGTGCGCTCCCCGCTGAGCGTCACGATCAGCGCCACAATCAGCGGCACTGCTGCGATCAGGAGCCCCGTCAGCGAGCTCGTCAGCTTCGTCTCCGCATGGCCGAGCAGGTACCAGGGCAGCGCGACCTCGATCGCCGTGTAGGCGAGCAGCGGCTGCCAGCCGGCGATCAGAGGCCGGAGCTCCCCACGTCGCGCGGCCAACGGCACGAGCAGCGCCGCAGCGATTCCCGTCCTCAGGAACACCATCGTGACGGGCGCGAGCTCCCGCACCGCCACGCGGATCATCAGGTACGGGATCCCCCAGATGATGCACATCGCTGCGAACAGCAGCGCGCCGCGACGGCTCAAGGAGAATCGAAGGTAACGGTCAGCTTCGCGATCTTCCCGCCACGCGGCGTCACGAGCATCCGTCCCGCGTGCTTGCTCGGCTCGCGCAGCCAGCCGTACCGCGCGACGACCTCGTCGCCACTCTCCTCCGTTCCGAAGATCACGACCTCGTCATCCGGCGGCTGAGCCTCATAGGCGGCTGCGATCGCCTCCCGGCCGTCGAACGGCCCGACCGGAACGCCCTCGAATGCAAGCTGCGCGTCCTCGGTGAACCATTCGCCGAGCGGCTGCCAATCGCCGGTGCGAACGCACTCGTTGTGCACCATTACGTAGTCGTGCAGGAGTCCGACGGCGGCGGGCACTTCGAGATCATCTCGCACGAGCGCGAACAGCGCGCCGTCGGCCCAGGCGCCGTGACGCCAGTAGGCCTGTCGCCGCACACCCTCGCGCAGAAAGCCGACGCGTTCGGCGTGCCGCTGGGCCCGCTCGTTGAACCCGTAGATCTCGAGCTCGAGACGGTGATAGCCGAGATCCCGAATGAGATGGCGCTGCAACAAGCGCGCCGCTTCGTCCGACACGCGTTGCCCACGGTAGTCCGGATGGACTGCCAGGCGCTCGAGGTGAACGATCCGCGAACGTCGGTTCTCGACCTCGAACCCCATCACGCCCGCACGAGCGCCGTCCACCTCGATCACGAACCGGCCGTACGACGTGGGATCTCCCTGAGATCGTTCGATCTCGGCCGCGATCGCATCGTGGTCGCGAGCTGCCCGCCCGCCGAGAAAGGGCTGCACGTCCTCGTGATTCACGAGCTCGACGAGGAAGTCCAGATCGTCCGGACGCGCTCTCCTGACCGAGACCACCACGGACAGAAACGTAGCCGGGACCCGTCGTCTGCCCCGGGTAGACTCCTGCTCTTGACGCAGGTCGCGCCGGAACAGCCGCTTCACCGTGCGCTGGGGTTGACCGACGAGGAGCTCGACCGCATCCGCGAGCTGCTCGGCCGCGACCCGAACGACTTCGAGCTCGCCGTCTTCTCGCTGCTCTGGTCGGAGCACTGCGGCTACAAGCACTCCGCCCTCCTCTTGAAGCGGCTTCCTTCGGCGGGTGAACGCGTCTTGCAAGGGCCAGGCGAGAACGCCGGCGTGATCGACCTCGGCGAGGGCGAGGCCGTCGCATTCAAGGTCGA
>Ga0307284_10000143_pt1 | contig 12780 bp, 10 predicted proteins | sample ER_DNA_123_FD_194480 | JGI IMG/M metagenome (GOLD analysis project Ga0307284, IMG submission 194480) | Bulk soil microbial communities from the East River watershed near Crested Butte, Colorado, United States - ER_DNA_123 | ecosystem: Environmental > Terrestrial > Soil > Floodplain | place... | reverse complement strand
GAAGTTGGGCCTGAAGCCCGCCGCGATCCGCAAGGCCGGGCACCAATTTTTCGGGCCGCCCGGCGCGGCCACCTCCGCGAAGCCGGGGTTCTCCGCCGAGGCCACCTCCGCGCTGGAGACGGCCACACGCCTGGCCCGGGCGAACCGGCGTGATTGGCGGCAAACGTCTGTCGGCACCGAGCACCTCCTTGCCGCGCTGACCTTCGACCCGGGGTCGCGCGCTCGACGGGTCCTGAACGAGCTGAACAAGCACGCCGCCGCCGACATCAAACGCGAGCTGGCCTGTTACCTGGACCCGAACCCACACGGGCGACGGCGCCACCGTGGAAAGCCACGACACGCCGAAGCGTGCACCTTCTGCGGCCGGACCACTACCGAGGGCGCGCAGCTGGTCGCCGGCCCGGGCGTGTGGATCTGCTCGGCCTGTGTCACCATCGCCACTGAGATCCTGGAAGCGCGCGCCGGATGAACCCACCCCAGACGCCTACGCCGCAGCGCTTGAAGAGCGTCCCGGTTGTCCGGTTGGTCAGGGCGGCTAGGTGTGTTGTCGCATCGATCCACAAGCGAGCACAGGCACGTCCGCGCGACGCGAAAGACGTCACGGTGTTACCGGTTCCCCTCGCCGCCGCCCCGTCCGCAGGCGGCGGTCTGACTCACCCGATCGGGCAGACTGCGGGGTGACCCCCCTGGTTTGGCACTGAGGCTGTCCTCGGAGCACTTCACTCGGTCGAACTTCGACTGGTCGACGGTCCCGCGCGCTGGAGGGCACGGGCCATGCCACGAGACGAATCCCTCGTCGAGTCTGAGCGAACTGCCTGTTGTGGTGTTGGCCCATCGCGAGCACTGTTGCGCACGTGGCGGACCTGGTGATCAGTGACACGTCGGTAACGGTGGTTCTGTCCGCAGCCGAGAGGCTCGAAAGTGTTCACGGTGATGTGAGTGTGCCCCGATCGTCCGTGGTCGGCGCCCGGCAAGTGCCGGACGGCCTGGCGGAGGTCCACGGAATGCGGGCACGGGGGACCATGTTTCCCGGTGTGGTGATGGTGGGCACCTGGCGGGAGTCTGGCTCGGTCACCTTCGCGGCGTGTCATGGACATCGGCCGGCGGTCGTCGTTGAGCTGGCAGGGCAGGCTTACGACCGCGTGATCGTCACGATCGAAGACCCTGAGGAGACTGTAGAGCGTCTCTCCGCTGACGCGGCCGGTTCCGCGGCGTCCGACGTTGGGTGCTAGCCCGCACGGCGGACCGCCGTGCCACGAACGCGCCGAGCGGTTCTCTGGCGGCTGAGGAAACACCGCGTCAGGACCTCTGCTCGAGGCCGAGCCTGCGAGCCACCCGGCTCGCGGTATGACGCTGCCACTCTCGCGGCTATTAGCCGTCGTGCCCCTTTCGGGGCGCCCGTTCCGGGCTGAAAATGTGGGGGTGGCCGTCTGGTGACGTCGTGCTTCTATGCTCCGTTGAGGGCGTCTATTAGCCGGGCGCGGGGGTCTGTTTGGGCGCCTTCAGTGTTGCCGCGTTGGTCGAGCACGAGGACTAGATTCTGGTCGTTGCTAAGTGATCCCCCCAGGCGGCCACGCCGTTGAGGTAGGGCGCGTGGAGGTGGGAGATGAGCAACGGTGTTCGCCGCGTCGGTCGATGAGGATCAGGTCATTGCCCGGGTCGCGGCCTTGGATATCGGTAAGGCGGAACTGGTCTGCTGTGTGCGGTTGCCGGCATCGGGCGGTTCGAAGCGGCGGGTGCAGGAGGTGACGACGCACTCGACGATGACTCGTTCGTTGGCGGAGCTGGCCAACCGCCTGGTCGACCTGCGGGTGGAGCGGGTGGTGATGGAGGCGACCAGCGACTATTGGAAGCCGGTGTTCTATCTGCTGGAGGCCCACGGGTTGGACCCGTGGCTGGTCAACGCCCGTGACGTCAGGCACCTGCCGGGCCGGCCGAAGACCGATGTGCTGGACGCGGTGTGGTTGTGCAAGGTCGCCGAGCGTCAGATGCTCCGGCCCAGTTTCGTGCCGCCCCGGCCGATCCGGGTGCTGCGAGACCTGACCCGCTACCGCATCGATCTGGTCGCGGCTCGGACCGCGGAGAAGAGCCGGGTCGAGAAGCTGCTGGAGGACGCCGGCATCAAGCTGTCCGTGGTCGCCAGCGACATCTTCGGCGTGTCGGGTCGAGCAATGTTGGCAGCGCTGATCGCGGGGCAACGTGACCCGGCGGTGCTGGCCGACCTGGCCCGGGCCCGGATGCGAGCCAAGATCAGCCTGCTGGAGGAGGCGTTCGCCGGATTACCTACGGGCGCCTTCGCCGAGCACCACCGGTTCCTCCTGCAACGGATGCTGGGCCGCATCGACGCCATCGACGCCGACATCGCGATCCTGGATGCCGAGATCGAGGCTCATTTGGCCCCTTTCGACCAGGCGGTGCAGCGGCTTGACGAGATCCCCGGGATCGGGCCGGTCGCCGCCGCGATCATCATCGCCGAGGTCGGTGTGGACATGACCCGCTTCCCCACCGCCGGGCATCTGTGCTCGTGGGCGAAGTTCTCCCCCGGCATCAAGTCCTCGGCCGGCAAGAGCAAGGGCAGCGGGTCCACCGGCCACGGAGACCGCTACCTGGCCAGGGTGCTGGGAGAGGCCGTGGTCATGGCCGGACGCAGCGACACGTTCCTCGGCGACCGGTACCGCCGGATCGCGCGACGACGCGGCAAGAAGAAGGCCATCGTCGCGGTGGGCCGCTCCATGCTGGTCATCATCTGGCACCTCCTGTCCGAACCGGACATCCCCTTCCACGACCTTGGCGCCGATCACTACGCCCGCACGATCAACACCGACGCCCGGAAACGCAACCACATCCGACAGCTCGAGGCCCTCGGATACCGAGTCACCCTCGAGCCCGCAGCCTGAACAACTGAATTCGCGACCGACCCAGGCGACACAGGCGCCACGGCCGCTGGGCTCAGTTCATTTTCGGACTAGACGCAACTCGGTGCGGCCGGCTCGCGGCGGTAAGAGCGGCGCTGTCCCCTATGCAGGTACGCCGGCGGCGAGTGCCTTCATGGCGGCGGTGGTCAGCGCCTTGCCGGCGATGCCCCAATCCGCTGGCAACTTCTTCGACGACGACCCAGGTCACCGGACGCATGTTCTCGCCTTCGATTGTCACCATGGCGTCGGTCAGCCGTTGGATGATCTCGCGCTTCTGATCGGGCGAGAAAGACGTTCTCGATGAGCTTCACGTTGATCAGTGGCATGTCGTTCGTTCTTCAAGAGGTAGCCGAAACGGAATTACTGCAGGTGCGATCGCGGGGGATGACCGTGACGTCGGCAGATCGCGTCCTCGGCAACGACGTCCCAACGCCGGGCACCCTCGGCAAACCGGTTCCCCAATCCCTCTCGGACCGTGATGCTGGTCGCATGGTGAGCGGATGAACGCCCGGCTCCTGGAACGGAGCGAGGAGCTGCGGGCGATGGCCTCGGCGGCGCGGTCGGCCGACCAGGGCCACGGGTCGGTAGTCCTGGTCTCAGGCGAGGCGGGCGTCGGGAAGACCTCCTTGATGCGGGCCTTCCACTCCTCGGTGCCCGCGGGTGCCCGCGTGTTGACCGGCTACTGCGATGCCCTCTCGACCCCGCGGGCGCTGGGGCCGATGAAGGACATCGCCGCGAGCTTGGGCGCAGGATTCCGGGCAGCCGTCGAGGCCGGCGACCGTGACCTCGTGATGTCGGCGCTCCTCGCGGCGCTTGCCGGCGGCCCGACGACCGTGCTGGTCGTCGAGGACCTGCACTGGGCCGACGAGGGGACCCTCGACGTGCTGCGGTACGCGGCCCGCCGGATTGCCTCGCTCCACGCGCTGGTGGTCGTGACGTTCCGCGACGATGCTGCGACCCCACCGGGGCTCGGCGCGTTGATGTCGGCGGCGTCGGCGACCTCGATCACCCTTCGCCTGTCGCCTCTGTCGCACGAGGCGGTCCGCACCCTATGTGAGGGTCACGACGTCGACGCCGACGACGTCTTCGCCCTGACGACCGGCAATCCCTACTTGGTGACCGAGATCCTGGCGAGCCAGGAGACGAGGACACCACGGTCCGTGGTGGGGGCCGTGGTCGCACGCCTGGCTGGGCTGCCGACCGAGGCGCGTGACCTGGTCGAGCAGCTTGCTGTGGTTCCCGGCTCGGTGGAACCGCGCATCGCGGCCGCGCTCGTCGGTGGAGCGTGGGACACCTTGGCCGCGGCCGAGGAGTCGGGTCTGCTCACCGTGGTCAACGCATCGGTGGCGTTCCGGCACGAGCTGAGCCGAATGGCGGTGCTAGGAGCGGTCCCGGGAGCGCGTCAGGCGGTTCTCCACCGCAGGGTCCTGGACGCCCTGGTCGCTCTCGGCGATGCCGACCCCGGCCGGCTCGTGCATCACGCGGTTGCCTGCGGAGACATCGCAACCGTGATCGCCGAGGCCCCGCGGGCAGCGCGGGAGGCCGCCGCGTCGGGGTCTCACCAGGTGGCGATCTCCCACTACCGCACCGCGCTCGAACACGAAGCCCTGACTAGCGAAGGGGACCGGGCGGACCTGTGGGAGGAGCTGGCGATCGAGATGTACTTCGCCGGTGATGTCACCGGGGTGGTCGCCGCCGAGCGCGCCGTCGACCTGCGCCGTACGGATCCCGACGCCGGACGACTGATCGGGAGCCTGTGCTGGCTGAGCCGGCTCGCGTGGGTGGCCGGCCAGCCGGCACTCGCCCTCGAGTCCGCCGACGAGGCAGTGAGTCGTGCGGCGACCAGCGGCCGCGCCGCGACCCAGGCGCTCGCACTGACCCACCGGTCGCAGCTCGCGATGCTGCGCGACGACCACCAGACGGCGATCGACCTGGCCCGGCGAGCAGCGACGTTCGCCACCGAGGCAGGGGATCGACGAACGCTGTCGAACGCCCTGAACAACCTCGGGACCAGCCTGCGGGGGACGAGCCTGCGCGGGGCCGGCGACGGCGGCGAGGCCGAGCTGCGCGAGTCGATCCGGCTCGCGCTTTCGATCGGGGATGCCGACACCGCCTGCCGCGGCTACGTGAACCTCTCATGGGTGCTGGTTACGCGGCATGCGATGCCGGCGGCCAAGGCGGTCGCCGCGGAGGGGCTGGCGCTGGCGGTGAACGCCGAGCACCAGACCTACGAGACGCATCTGACGGCCATCCTGTCCCGGATCGCGATGGCCGACTGTGAGTGGCGTCGCGCTCTTGACCTGGCTGCGGCCGTCCCAGCCGCCGCGCACGCGAGCCGAGGCGTGTCGCTCGTGGCGGAGGCGCTGGTCCGCGCCCGTACGGCGTCGGAGAGCCCGGCCGAGAAGCTGGCAGCGGCCTGGCGAGTCGCCGAGCGGGCAGACGAGCTCCAGCGAAGGGGGCCGGTCGCGGCGGCCGCCCTCGAGGCCGCATACCTGACCGGGACGGTACCGCCGATCACGAGAGCCGTTTCGGTCTACCGGGAAGCCGAGCGGCTCGGCGACTACTTACTGCAGGCCGAGCTGGCCTACCGGCTGCGCACGGTCGGTCAGCCACGGCCGGCCGCGGAGCTCGTCCGCTTGAAGGAGCAGACCGACTCGCCGTTCGCGCTGCAGGCCGCGAACCGATGGCAGCAGGCCGCGGAGGCCTGGCGGGCGCTCGGGCGCCGTTATGAGGAAGCGCAGGCGCTGTCCGAAGGGGACGACGAAGCCACCCGGCTGCGGGCGCTGGTGATGCTCGACGAGTTGGGCGCCGTCGGCCTTGCCCAGCGGGTACGTCGACAGCTCCGCGATGAAGGCGCCGCGTCGGTGCCCCGTGGGCCGGTGGCGCGCACCCGCACCAATCCCAGCGGCCTGACCGATCGGCAGCTCCACGTGCTCGCACTCGTGGCCGAGGGGCTCACCAACGCCGAGATCGCCGACCGTCTGGTCCTGTCCCGGCGCACGGTGGACACCCATGTCGCCGCGGTGCTGGCCAAGCTCGAGGTGACGTCGCGAGGTCAGGCGGCCGTGGCCTTCCGAGGTTTCGCCGACCCCGCTGCCGATCTCGGTATCCCTCCCGCCTGAACTCGGTACCGGACGCTGACGCCGGGAGCCTCGGACAGCCCATAGAACTGCTTGGTCAGGCACGCACGCCTGCTGACCAAGGAGGAACCATCCACATGGACGAACAGAAGTTCAACGACTTCCTGAACCGATTCGTCGGGGATTTGGGAGCCACGGTGGGGGCGGGCGCGGTGGTGCTGGGCGACCAGCTCGGCCTCTACCGCGCGCTGGCCGAGGGGCCGCAGACTCCCGACGTCCTCGCCGCGAAGACGGGGACCGCTGCCCGCTATGTCGAGGAGTGGCTGCGCGGCCAGGCCGCTGGCGGCTACGTCGCTCACGACGCCGCCTCCGGCACCTACCACCTGACCGACGAGCAGGTCTTCGCCCTGACCGATCCCGACGGCCCGGTCTTCCTGCCGGGGGCGTTCCAGCTGGCGCTCGGGGCCCTGCACGCCGTACCGCGGTTGGCGGAGGCGTTCCGCACCGGTGAGGGCGTCGGCTGGCACGAGCACGACGAGGACGTCTTCGTCGGGTGCGAGCGGTTCTTCCGCCCCGGCTACTCCGCCCATCTCGTCACCGAGTGGCTGCCCGCACTGGACGGGGTTGTGGCCAAGCTGGAGTCCGGTGCCAGGGCGGCCGACGTCGGCTGCGGTCTCGGGGCCTCGACCACGCTGATGGCGCAGGCGTTCCCGAACAGCACCTTCACCGGGTCGGACTACCACGCCCACTCCGTCGAGCTGGCACGGAAGAGCGTTGCGGACCTCGGGCTGGGCGGCCGGGTGGAGTTCGAGGTCGCCGGGGCGACGACGTTCACCGACGGGCCCTACGACCTTGTCACGACCTTCGACTGCCTGCACGACATGGGTGATCCCGTAGGGGCAGCGCTGCACATCCGGGAGCAGCTCGTGGACGGGGGGACGTGGCTGATCGTCGAGCCCGCGGCGGGCGACTCGGTGGACGAGAACCTCAACCCGGTCGGCCGGGTGTTCTACGGCTTCAGCACCTTCCTCTGCGTTCCGAACGCGGTCGCGCAAGGCGGGTCACGGACCCTGGGGGCGCAGGCCGGAGAGAAGGCGATCCGTCAGGTCGTCGACGAGGCGGGGTTCACCTCGTTCCGACGCGTCGCCCAGACGCCCTTCAACCTGGTCTACGAGGTCCGGCGATGAGGCGCGCGGACCTCCCCGGTCTACCTCGCTGACCTTTCTCCCTCCGGGCCGCCGCCGACATTGCGGCGGCCCGGGTCACCCACGCCCGAAGGCAACTCATGACCATGACGTCCCGCACCTCGGAGGCGCGCAGATCGTTCCTCGCCGCGATGGCGATCGACTCCGTGGCGGCCGGAGTGTCCCAGCCCGCCACGATCATCTTCCTGCTCGCAACCACCCACCTCGGCCTGCCGGCGATCGGCAGCGCGTTGACCGTGGCCGGTCTCGTTGCACTTCCCGTCGGCCTGTGGTCTGGCCGCGTCGTCGACGAGCTGGGCCCCAAGCCCGTGCTGATGCTCGCCAACGTCGCGCAGACCGTCGGGGTCACCGGTTACCTCGTTCTCCACTCCTTCTGGGGAGTCGTGGCCTGCGCCTGGGTCGCCACCTCAGGACGTCAGGCGTTCTTCGGCACCTTCGGGGTCGCCCTCAGCGCGATGACACGGCCCGGCGAGCGGGAACGCTGGTTCGGCCGCGTCGGCGGCGTCCGAAACCTCGGGCAGGCTGCCGGCGGGCTCATCGCCGGTGTCGCCCTCGCAGTGGGCAGCCCCGCGGCGTACACGGCCCTGATCGTGCTGACCGCTGCGTCGTTCCTGGCGGCGGTCCCGCTGATGAGGCAACTTCCCAGCCCGACGCGGGCAGCGGACGCCCCTGCCGTGTCCCAGCAGTCCTGGGCGAGCGTGCTGCGCGACCGGCCGTACTGGATCGTCGTCGCGCACTGGATGACGTTCGCCTTCTCCGGCAACGTGCTGACCGTCGCCATCCCCGTCTACGCGGCGGTTCTCCTCGGTCTGCCGGGTTGGGTCGCCGGAGCCGCGTTCACCCTGAACACCCTGCTGATCGGCTTCGGTCAGAACGGCGTCGTACGTCGTCTCCATGGCCGGGTACGCAGCCGGGTGATGGCCGCCAGCCACGTCGGCTTCGCCGCCGGGTACGTCGTGCTGCTCGGGGCGAGCCTGGCGCACGGGGCCATCGCAATCGTGATCCTGATGGCCGGCGTCGCGGTCTACACGCTCGGGGAGACGGTCGGATGGCCGGTCAGCTCGGCGTTGGGGGCCGAGGCCGCGCCGTCCGAGGTCCGAGGGCGCTATCTGGCCCTCACCCAGCTCGCGGGCAGCACCGCGGGAGCCGCGGCGCCCGCGATCCTCGCGAGCCTGCTCGCCCTCGGCGCAGCCGCGACCTGGGTGCCGCTGCTCGGGGTCTGCGCAGCCGGAGCCGGGTGCGCAGCGCTCGCGGGTCGGCACGTCGAGGCGGCGAGCACCCGCATCGGCCGCAGCCCGATGTCGCGAGACGAACCCGAGCTGGCCGCGACGCTCAACGCGGGAACCTCCGATGACTGAGCACCGCCTCACGGCCTCGAGAGGTGCGGACGTCGGACCGCCGTCGCCCGCGTGTCCCTCCCTCGGTGTCTATGCGGTCACCGCTGCAGGAGGCTTGCAGGTGTCGCCGGATGGCTCCGTCGCCGACGCCCTCATCCCTGCCATCGGGCGCGACCACGCAGGCGATGCCGCATCCACGCCAGCCGCCCAAGTACCTCGGCGACGGCCTCGTGCCGACGACCGGCGGGTGCGGCTCCGGCCGCTCGAGCAGGGCGAGGCCGCACCTCTCCTGGAGATCTTCGCCGGTCTCAGCGCGCGCTCACGCGAGCAGCGGTTCCTTTCCCCCAAGCACCAGTTGACAGATGCCGACCTGCGTCGGCTCACGAACGTCGACGGCCACGACCGCGTGGCGTTGGTGGCTGAGATGCCCGAAGGCCGTCCGATCGGTGTCGCCCGGTTCGTCCGCAACCCGGACGGAGACTCCGCAGACGTCGCGGTGACGGTCATCGATGACCGGCAGGGCGAGGGTGTGGGCACACTGCTGGCGTCCTCGTTGGCCGAGCACGCCCAACAGGTCGGCATACGCCGATTCACCCTCATGATGGCGCACGGCAACGAAGCCGCCCTCCGGCTGACACACCGGTTCTCCGGCAAAGCCCGGTGCCTCACCGTCGACCGCTACGCCGCGCACTTCACCGTCACCCTCCCCAATGCCACGTGCTGAGCCGACGCGCTCAGCACGACCATCCACCTGAGCACACGTGACGAAGGAAGGAATAGCCGATGATCATCCGAGTCTTCACGCCGACCATTCACCCGGGCAGAAGCACCGAGTTCGAGTCGTTTCTCTGCGACACCGCTGGCCCGCTGGTGACACAACAGCCAGGGCTCGTGGCGCAGCACGCGGGCAGGAGCCGTGCCCCGCTTCGACCAAGTATGTCTACGTCACCGTCTGGGAGGACGTCGAGTCGATCCGAGCCTTCGCCGGCGAGCGCCAACACGAGGCGAGGTCGACATGGGGCGCACCCCTGCCGTCGAACGCGAGCGCATCAAGATCGTTTGCTAACCGTTTGACCGCTGTCGTGTCTGCCCGGCCCGCGTGATCACTGATTCCGACGACGGCGAGCCGGGTTAAGGACGCGATTCCCGAGCCATTTGAATCAAGATCGCAAGTGAGGGAGCCAGATGTCGAAGGCACCGATCGTCTATACGAGCACCCACCGGGTGAAGTTCTCCGAGCTCGATCCCTACGATCACGTGAGCACGGGACGCTACGCCACTTATTACGTCGATCATCGAATGGAGAGCCTGCGCGACGATATCGGTTGGGACCTGAAGACCCTGCGGACGTTGCCGTTCATGGTGTGGATCCGACGCCTAGAGATCGACTTTCTCCGGCCGGCCCGCGCAGATCAAGAGATCACCATCACCTCGTTCGTGCGCGAGTTCCGCGGCGCGGACGCGGTCATGGAATGCACCATGACTGATGCTGCCGGAAACATCCTGTCGCGGTGCCTCATGACGGTGGCCCACGTCGATAAGGAAACCAACCGTGCGACGGACTGGTCGGCCGACCAGATGGCGCTTTTCTGGAGAACAGTCCCGAGCTGAGCTGACGTTTCGTCGGCACCCGATCAGCCCCGCCAGGGCGCTATTCGTTCCGGCCGGGTCGCATCCACACCTCGCTGCCGAGAACCTTGAATCCGACAGCAAGGAACGCGCGTAGCGACCGCGCATTGCCCCGGCGAGACCGTCGCGAAGACCGGGTCACCGGCAGACACTAGCCCGGAGATTTCGTGCGCCCAGGAGATAGGAGGTCGCCGCTGTGAGTGGGTGATCTGTTGTTGTCAGCTCGTTGTCGCCTGCCGGTGGGAGTCCGGTCCGGGTAGCTGCCAGGAGGCCCGGTAGCAGACTGGCGGCGTCGGGGGGAAACGCCCGGCGTCGAAGCCCAGTGTCGAAAGCCCTTGTAGGGGAAGCGACTGAGCGGTCCGTAGCATGAAGCGAAGCCTGCGGCGTCGTTATAGGTCCACCCTTCTGGGGGTGGGTGCAGGGAGTGCCGAGCCCGCGAAATCGGGGTGAAGGCCATGGAAGCGGTGAAGACCCTGGAGGTGCAGCCGTGAGGGACTCCTCGGCGTATGGGGCGCGGAACGTTCGGATGGTGGCGGCGGGAACTGGGGAGGCCCTCCCCGGCCCGGGGACCTGCGGATAGGTGTCCTTGGAAGCGACGTGCCCTATAACCGGTGATCCCGGGAAGTGGGTGGCGTGCCGGGTGGGCGTCGGAGGCGGCCGTAGTACTGGTTGAGCCGAGCGGACAACACAACCGTCGGTGAGGGAAGGGCCGCTACTTCGTCGGTGCGTAGCGTTGTCAAGGAGGGGCCCGGTGAGTGCCGTTGTGGCTAGTTCCACCGCCTCGGGAAGCGCTCCCGTGGGTCGCGTCCGTGCCCTGCAGCATGCGCTGTACCGGGCGGCCAAGGCCGATCCCGGGCGACGGTTCCATTCGCTTCGGGACAAGGTCTACCGCAGGGATGTCCTGACGCGGGCGTGGGGTGAGGTGCGCCGCAACAGCGGCGCGGCTGGCATCGATCGGACCACCTTGGCCGTGGTCGAGGAGTACGGGGTGGCCCGGCTCCTGGACGGGTTGGCCGGCGAGCTGCGTGAGGACCGGTACCGCCCGTCGGCGGCCCGGCGGGTGTTCATCCCGAAGCCGGGCAGCGATGAGCGGCGGCCGTTGTCGATCCCGACGGTTCGCGACCGCATCGTGCAGGCGGCGACCAAGATCGTGCTCGAGCCGATCTTCGAAGCCGACATGGCTGACTGCTCGTTCGGGTTCCGCCCGAGACGGTCGGCGCACGACGCCCTGCAGGTGCTCGTGGATGAGTCCTGGCGGGGTAGGCGGTGGGTGGTCGAGACGGATATCGCCAACTGCTTCGAGGCGATACCGCACGAGAAGTTGATGTTGGCGGTCCAGGAACGGGTCAGCGATCAGGGCGTCCTGAGGCTGCTGCGGGCGATGCTGCGCGCGGGAGTGATGGTGGACGGGTCCCTGACACGCTCGGAGTCCGGAACCCCGCAAGGCGGGGTCATCTCGCCGTTGCTGGCGAACGTGTACCTGCACCGGGTCGACCGGGTGTGGGACGTACGCGAGCACGGGGTGATGGTCCGGTACGCCGATGACCTGGTGGTGATGTGTAAGTCGCAGCAGCAGGCCGAGGCCGCGTTGGCGCGGTTGACGGTCCTGCTGGCCGACCTGGGGTTGGAACCCAAGGCGGCCAAGACCCGGATCGTGCACCTGCAGGTGGGTGGGGGAGGGCTCGACTTCCTCGGCTTCCACCACCGGCTGGTGTCCTCCCAGGGTCGAGTCGGCGGCAAGGGCGTCACCTTCCTGGCCCGGTGGCCCACGAGAAAGGCCATGCAGCGGGCTCGAGATCGGATCCGAGAACTCACGCTCCGATCCCGGCTGCGGCTGCCCGTCGAGGTCGTCGTCGAGGACGTCAACCGGTTCGTACGCGGCTGGTCCGGGTACTTCCGGTACGGCAACAGCGCCGACCACTTCGACAAGATCAACCGGTTCGCCCGAGAGCGGATGGCGATCTTCCTCGCCAAGCGGTATCGCCGTTCCCGCGCGTTCGGGTGGTACGTCGTGGCCTTCGCCTCGACGAACGCCCTCGGGTTGGTCGACCTGACCGGAACCGTGGCCGCACCCAGACCCTTCCGGGCCTGGCGGGTCACGCCGAATGCCGGCGGTGAACGACGTCGGTGAGCCGTGTGCGGGAGAACCGCATGCACGGTTCGACGGGCGGGGGCTGGAAACGGGCCGCAAGCACTGCAGCACCGCGCCAGCCCCCGACCCTACACGAGGTCCGATGACGCGGTGGTGTGTGGAGGTTGTCGGCGACCGGGGGGACGGATCGGTTGGGCGCACGGTGGTGCGCCGCGTGGCGCTGCGGTGCGGGTCTCCGAGGGCTCCGGTCGTCTCGGTCAGGGTCGTTGACCGGCGGTCAGCCGGGGGCGGGGATGGCCATTACTCGGGTGAAGGTGTCCAGGACGGCGACGGCCCACGGCCAGGATTCCGGGAGTCGCAGGTGTCGTCGGCGGCCGCCTCGAGTGAGCCTGGCGGGTACGTGCAGCAGCCGGTAGCGCAGCGCCTTCGGCTCGCACGTCTTGAGGCTGTCGGGCAGGGCGTGCAGGCGCAGCCATGCGGTTAGGTCCGCGGCGAGGGTGACGCAGGCGAGCCAGGCTTGGT
>Ga0307284_10000138_pt1 | contig 12908 bp, 9 predicted proteins | sample ER_DNA_123_FD_194480 | JGI IMG/M metagenome (GOLD analysis project Ga0307284, IMG submission 194480) | Bulk soil microbial communities from the East River watershed near Crested Butte, Colorado, United States - ER_DNA_123 | ecosystem: Environmental > Terrestrial > Soil > Floodplain | place: USA... | reverse complement strand
TTTCCTGGTCGCACTGGGCGCCGGCGCCATGTACGGGAGCTGGGCCCTCATCTGCCGCGGCAACCAGTGCCCGTCGATCGAGATCCTGGCGGAGTACACGCCCCACCAGACCTCCAAGCTCTACGCCGTCGACGGACGCTTCATAGCCGAGCTGGGACTGGAGCGGCGGACACTCGTGAAGATCGACGAGATCCCGAAGATCGTGCAGGACGCCTTTGTCAGCACGGAAGACAAGCGCTTCTACCAGCACGCCGGAATCGACTGGCATCGCGCGGCGAGCGTGGTCCTCCGCTCACCGCTCCACGGCTACTCGCAGGGGTTTTCCACCATCACCATGCAGCTCGCGCGAAATGTCTTTCCCGAGAAGATCAGTCGCGAAAAAAGCATCGTCCGCAAGCTCAAGGAAGCGAAGGTCTCCCGCGAGATCGAATCGAAGTACGACAAGAAGAAAATTCTCGAGCTGTACCTGAATCAGATCGACCTTGGCCACGGCGCGTACGGAGTTGAGACCGCGTCGCAGCGTTATTTCGGGAAATCGGTTCGCGACCTGAATCTCGCTGAGGCGGCAACGCTCGCCGCTCTCCCGAAGGCTCCCGCCAGATACAATCCGGTTCGTTATCCGGAGCGCGCCATCCAGCGGCGCAACACCGTCATCGAGCTGATGCGGCAGGGCGGAAAGATCAGCGACGCAGACGCGAGCAGAGCGAAAGCCTATCCGCTGCAGCTCGCGGACAAGAGCGTGACAGGCGAGACCGCGCCTTACTTCGTGGAGTGGGTGAGGCAGCAGCTCGACGCGCAGTTCGGCAAGCAGTTGTACGAGCAGGGTCTCAAGGTCTACACCACGCTCGATCTCGATGAGCAAAACGCAGCAGAGCGTGCGCTGGAGCAGCAGGCCAAGCGTATCGAAGCCGGCAAATTCGGACCATACGCCCACGAGACCTTCGAGCACTATGTCGCGCATCGCGAGGGAGACGAGGGCAGCGGCACGTCTCCCTACCTCCAGACATCATTCCTCGCGCTCGATCCGCGCAACGGCGCCGTGCGCGTGATGATCGGAGGGCGCGACTTCGACGATTCCAAGTTCAATCGCTCGGTCCAGGCGTTGCGGCAGCCCGGCTCCGCGTTCAAGCCGATCGTGTACTCCGCGGCTGTTCAGAACGGCAGGCCCGCGTCGTACATCGTCAACGACAGTCCTCTCGTTCTCCAGGTACCCGGACAACCAGAGTGGGCGCCCCAGAACTACGATCTGAAATTCCTCGGCGAGATCCCGCTCCGCCAATCACTCTACGAGTCGCGCAACGTCTCCACCATCCGCCTCGGCATGGAGCTGGGCGAGCAGACCGTCATCAACGAAGCAAGGAACTTCGGCCTGACGACTCCAATCCCGCCCTATCCGTCCATCCACATCGGTGCAGCGGATGTCTATCCGATCGAGCTGATATCGGCGTACACCGCATTTGCGAACCTTGGCGTGCGCGCTACTCCCAACGCGATCATTCGCGTAGAGAATGCCAAGGGAGAGATTCTGTGGCAGCCGACTCCCACTCGCTCCCAGGTTCTCTCTCCTGAAGAAGCGTGGCTGATGGTCGACATGATGAAGGACGTCGTGCGACGGGGCACCGCGGCCGGAAGTGTGTGGGGCGCTGGATTTCACTATCCGGCCGGCGGAAAAACCGGAACGACCAACGACGGCACCAACGTCTGGTTTATCGGCTACACCGCTGATCTCGTCGCCGGCGCATGGATGGGATTCGATCGGCCCCAGAAGATCAAGGAAAACGCGCAGGGTGGCGTGCTCGCCGCTCCGGCGTGGACCGCGTTCATGACCGAGGTCTACCGCAGAAAACCGCCGCCGCCCGATTGGCCGCGCCCAATTTCGATCGTAACGCGTGACATCGATATCAGCAGCGGATTGCTGCAGACACCGTACTGCCCGCGCAATCTCGTCACGACCGAGTTCTACATCTCCGGAACGGAGCCGACGCGCGACTGCGACAAGCACGGGCAGTACGCGAATCCTGGGTTCACGCCCGTCGACACGTTCAGCACCATTCCGATCACACCGTCTGCGCCGCGCAATCAGACTCCGATTACCGTGACGTCGCCCTCGGTTCAACCGGGCTACGAAGGAGTGGAGCCTCGCAGGGCTCCAACGGTGTTCGATACGACGCGGGCAGGCGCTCTTCGCCGAGACAGCTTGCGCAACAACACCATTCGGCGCGACACGACGCGCTCGAGAACCGACACGAGCCCGACGGCCGTTCCCCCGCCGGCAATGACTCCGCGCTGATGCGCTACCACGCGCGCTGGGTGTTACCCATCACCCAGCCGCCCATTGAAAATGGAACCGTCGTCGAGAGCGACGGAGTTATCACATACGTCGGCCGCCGTTCCGCTGCGCCATCGGGCGACGACTACGATCTCGGCGACGCGATCCTGCTGCCCGGCCTCGTCAACACACATACGCATCTCGAGCTCACCGCCATGCGGGGATTCCTCGAGAATTGTCGATTCACGGAGTGGATAGACAAGCTGCGTCAGAGCCGCAACGAGGTCATGAACAAGGACATGCTGCTCGACTCTGCGCGCTTCGGAGTCATGGAAGGACTCGTGGCGGGAATCACGACCTACGCGGACACCTGCTCCAGCGGAGTCGCGATGCGCGCCATGAACGAGTTGGGTGTGCGGGGGATCATGTATCAGGAAGTGTTTGGGCCCGATCCTTCGCACGCGGACGCCGCGATGCGCGAGCTCGGAGATCGCATCGAGAAGCTCGAGCTGGAGGAGACAGATCTCGTTTCGCTCGGCGTGTCGCCGCACGCGCCATACACCGTATCGGACCGCCTCTATGCCGCCGCGGAGAAGTTTGCGAGCTCAAAGCGTCTCCCCATGGCGATGCACATCGCCGAGAGCGAGGCCGAGCACGACATCGTCGCGAACGCGCGCGGCGAGTTCGCTGAACGGTGGGAGCGCCGCGGGATCGCGGTCACGCGACGCGCGCGCTCTCCGGTCGAGCTACTCGACCGACAAGGGGCGCTCGACCGTGGTCCGCTCCTCATCCACTGCGTGAGGGTCGACGACGCTGATATCGAGATCATCGCGCGCCGGCGCTGCGGGGTGGCGCACTGTCCCGCTTCGAACGCAAAGTTCGGTCACGGCATCGCTCCTCTTCTCCCACTGATCGCGGCGGGAGTGCGCGTTGGCATCGGTTCCGATTCAGTCGCCAGCAACAACCGGATGGACATTCTCGACGAAGCGCGTCTGGCCGTCCTGATCCATCGCGCAGCGACCCGGAGACACGATGCGTTCGGCGCCCACCAGGCGCTGGAGCTGGCGACTATCGGCGGTGCTCGCGCCCTGGGACTCGATTCTCGCGTCGGATCACTGGAGCCCGGCAAGGACGCCGACCTTGCCGCGTTTCGAACAGACATCGCGCGCACGACCCCCATTGGCGATCCCTATTCCGCGGCCATCTTTGCCCTGCCGGGCCGTTCGGCGGAGCTCGTGACGGTGCGGGGCAGGGTGCTCGTGGAGCGCGGGCGCGCCCGGTCGAGCGATGCTGCGCTCGCCCAGAGGGTCCGGGAAGTAGGCGCTGCTCTCGCTTCGTGGGTCCCCGCTTGATATCTTCAACACTCCTCTCAGTGAGAAGCCTTGCTCAATGGCGGCAGTAGATAACCACCACCGTATCTGGCGCGACGGAAAGTTCGTGGACTGGGACGACGCCACGATTCACGTGATGAGTCACGTAGTTCACTACGGCTCGAGCGTGTTCGAGGGCATCCGCTGCTACGAGACGCCGCGCGGACCGGCTGTGTTCCGGCTGGACGCCCACATGCGCCGCTTCGCGGATTCGTGCCGCATTTACCGGATGCCACTCAAGTATTCGATCGATGATATGTCCCGGGCCGCGGTCGAAACGGTCGCCGAAAACGACTTGCCGCACTGTTATCTGCGGCCCGTCGCCATTCGGACCGGCGAGCAGATGGGTGTGCTCCCGACCGACACGCCTCTCGAGGTATTCATCATTCCGTGGACGTGGGGCACATATCTCGGAAATGATGCCCTAAAAAATGGCGCGGACGTCTGCGTCTCGAGCTGGAGGCGTCCGGCCCCGGATACGATTCCGACGATGGCCAAAGCCGGCGGAAACTATCTCAACGGACAGCTGTCGAAGATGGAGGCGCGCGTCGACAACTATGTCGAAGGCATCATGCTCGACTCGTTCGGCCTGGTGTCCGAGGGAAGCGGGGAGAATCTATTCCTCGTTCGCGACGGCAAGCTGTTCACCTCGAGCATCAGCTCGGGAATTCTCAATGGCATCACTCGCGATTCCGTGATCCGGATCGCGCGCGATATGGATGTGGAAATCGTCGAGGGTTCCATCCCTCGTGAGATGCTTTATATCGCGGACGAGCTCTTCTTCACCGGAACCGCAGCGGAGATAACCCCGATTCGTTCGGTCGATCGTATTCCGGTGGGCAGCGGAAAGCCCGGCGCCCTGACTCTCGGGATTCAACGCGAGTACATGGGCATCGCCAGCGGAGAGATCGAAGACCGGTACGGGTGGCTGACACCGGTCCCGCCCCGCAAGGTCTCGACGGCCGCTCGCGGGAAAGTCGCGCGGGAGCGGGTCGACAACATGTCCGCTTCGCCGATCTAACCGCAATCAGCGGTCGAGTTTAGGGGTAATAATAGGGTCGTTCTCCGGCCGCAAAGACTGTTACCGGCAACTGGCGGCGTCGTGTTAATAGAAGTGGTGTACGAGTCGTATATTTTGGTGGGTTAGCCCGGGAGGAGTGCTTGATCGTTGGTTGTCTGGCACTGAATGCTTCGTTTGAGCCCCTGACGATGGTTCCGCTTCGCCGCGCCCTGCGGCTGGTGATCGATGGAAAAGCGGAGATCGTCGAGGCTGACGCCGATCGCGTCGTTCGGTCCGAGAGGTTGACGCTGCCGCGTCCGGTGGTCATCCGCCTCACGCGCTTCATTCACGTCCCCCGCCGTTTCCGCCGCCAGGTCACTAACACCTTTCTCTTTGCGCGCGATCGCTATCGCTGCCAATACTGTGGCCGCCTTCAGATCGAGCTCAAGCCGCGCGAATCGCTGACGCGCGATCACCTGATCCCGCTCTCCCGCGGCGGCGCAAACGACTGGACCAACGTCGTGACGGCGTGCAGCCCGTGCAACACGAAGAAGGCGAACAATCTGCCGAGCGAGATCGGGATGCACCCGATGCACGCTCCGGTCGAGCCCCACTTCGTGCATTTGAGCTGGGCGGTGCGGCGGCTGACTGCGACCCAGGCCAAGTACATCAAGCTCTTCTATGGTGAGGAGACGCTTCACCATCTCGAAGATCTGGAGCAGCGACACCCGCATACGGTTCATCACGTCGCGCACTGAGAAGCGCGCAAAGATCCTTACTACGGCTTGAACTTCCCTGTGCGCGCCTCGTAGTGCCGTTTCTCTCCCCCCAGCAGCCTCACCACCAGAGTCCGAACCCCTCGCCCCAGCGCAGTGCCCGGGTTTTTCTTCCCGCTCACAGCGGGCTTGAGCTCACCGCGCAGCCACCGCTCGACCTCATCCAGATCGCTTAGCGAGAGCGTCTCCACGTCCAGCAGAAGGTTGTAGTACCCGCGCTGCCCTTTCTTGGGAAGCAGGATCGCCGGTTTGTACGGACCCTCCGCGGCATTCTCGGCGTCATCCGTCCCGGGAAACTCGCCGAGCGATTCCACCTTTTTGTTGACGACGCGCACCACCTGGTACTTTTTTCCCAGCACGTCGTACTTCACGATCACGTCCCAGTCGAACGTCGCCTTCAGATCGTCGAACCATCGGCCGGACGCCCATCGCTCCAGGCGATAGTGCAGGCGGGCAGGGAATCCGTTGGAGAGCAGATCGCGCATCGCCCCGTCCGAGAGCAATCCGGCGGAGGAGACGGCCGGCGGTTCATCAGCCCACGCAGCTTGCGGGGGCAGCACCACGTCAATGCGCACTTTCTTCTGCGCGCCTAGCGTGGAGGCTGACAGCAGCCCGGCTACAAGCAGGAGACCGAGCTTGGGCATCACTAGAACCGGCGGCGTACGCGTAGAAACACGTTCGCGGGTTCCTTCGAGTTCGACACCGCTTTCGCTGCGTAGATCCCGAAAATGCCGAGATCGAGCCCGAGCCCGACGTCAGTTCGGAAAGTCCCGAAGCGCGGAAAGCTGTGACTCGAGTACTCTAGAGTGCCCGAGGGTTGGCCGACGAGCCATCCCCTGCCCGCATCCACGAACGCGACCGCAGTGGGTCGCACGGTGAATCCGATCCCACGCAGGCGGATAGGCCGCCAGTTCAGAAAATCCAGGAAGGAAGAGTGCAGCTCGTTACGATATTCGAGCTGCGCGAGCGCCATCCGCTCGCATTGCGCGGGATTGCCCGGGGGCGGCTGGCCTCCGTCACTGCATTGGGAGACATCGACCGTTCCCGGCTGATATTTCCGGAAATCGAAACCCGGTATGGTGCCGACCCCGCCGACCGAGAATCGTCGCTCCAGCGGGAGCTCGTCCCCGTGCAGCCATCCGCCAAGCACGAGCCGGCCGTTGATCCATGACGTCGGCGACAGCCGGTTGTAGCGACGCAGATCCAGGAGCACCCGTCCGTACGCGAGCCGTGACACGGGAACGGGTCGGGCCAACGGCGAGGCAATCCCGGGATCCGTCACGTCGCCCGCTCCACGCTCGTACTCGGCCAGAATCAGCCAGCCGGTGGAAGGATTGAGAGCATCGTTTCTGGTGTCGACGTTCGCGCGCGTCACGAGCGTGCGAAAGCGGCCGGCATCTACGAGCGGATTTGCCCGCCAGGGTGTTCCATTCCTAAAAACCGAGAAGACACTTCTCGCGCGCTCGGACGCCCATCGTTCGTCGCCCCATTCAACCGAGAGACTGCTGCGCGCGCTCATGTGAAAAGTGCCGATCGCCTTCGCGCCGTGACGGTTGAAGTAATCGCGGAAATCGCGACGAATGAAAAAGGCGGCCAGACCAGCATCCGGATCGGGGAACTGCCACGGCTCGATGGGAGTGACCACGTCGTACGACGAGATGTCCAGCTCGTAACCCCGTTCGCGCCCGACGCGCATTCCGGCGCCAAGGCTGTGGCCGATGTTCTCGTGGTCCCAATGAAAAGTGTCCGCGCTCCGAATTATTCCCAAAACCGAAACGTTGAACGCGGCTTTGCCCGAGCTGTCGTGGAGCACCGGGCCGACGTAAACGGGCAGGCCCTCGACCCGATTGTAGGTCTTTCCCGAGCTCAGGATCAGTCCGCTGCTGCGGCTCGATCGCGCCCACAAACCGAGTCGCTCCGCGGTGGTATCTCGGGGCAGGGTGTCCGCCTGTTGAGCGCGCGCGAGTTCTGGCGCAATTGACGCCAACAGAACGCAAACGGCTCGAATCGTAAAAGGAGTTCTTCTCATGTCGTCCTTGTTACCCTGGTCGCGTTTAATCCGAGCCGCTTCATTCGCCTATAAAGATTTGGCCGGTCTGTCTGAAGCTGTCTCGCGGCGTCAGCAACGTTTCCGCCCGCCTCAGCGAGAGCGCGCGCGATCACCGTCCGCTCGAAGCTGTCGAGTTTGTCTGCAAGCGACGTCGGGCCCGCAGCGGAAACCGGTCGCCCTCTATCGCCAACCTTTTCCAGCCCGCGCGTCGGCGTAACGGGAGTGGAGTCTGCTTCCTCGTCGCGATCTACGATGAGAACATCCTCGACATATTGACCCGTGATCTCTGCCCCCGGGTGCAGAATCGCCAGCCGCTCGATGATGTTGGCGAGCTCGCGCACGTTTCCCGGCCACGGATAGTCTCCCATCAGCTGCAGAGCGTCGCTCCTCCACCTCGGCTTCGCCTGTCCGGTTCGCTGCAGAAACTGCTCGGAGAAGTGCGCAACCAGCTCGACGACGTCCTCGCTGCGCTCGCGCAACGGAGGAATCGCCAATGGAATGACGTTTAGCCTGAAATAGAGGTCCTCGCGAAACGTCCCTCCCCGCACAGCGCGCTGCAGGTCGTGGTTGGTCGCGGCGATGATGCGGACATCCGTGCGGATGATTCGGTTTCCTCCCACCCGCTGGATTTCTTTTGCCTCGATGGCGCGCAGCAGCTTGGCCTGGGCGTCGGGGCCAAGGTCTCCGACTTCGTCGAGGAAGAGCGTCCCATGGTGCGCCAGCTCGAACCGCCCGATTCTCGTCTGCGTGGCGCCCGTAAATGCGCCGCGCTCGTGGCCGAACATCTCGCTCTCGACTAGATCGCGCGGAATCGCGGCGCAATTCACTCTCACGAACGGCTTCTCGCGCCGTGGGCTCGCATCGTGGATCGCGCTGGCGACGAGCTCCTTCCCGGTACCCGATTCACCGGTGATCAGAACACGCGCATCGGTGGGTGCCACGCGCGCGATCATCTGTCGCACCGCGGCCATCGCAGCGCTCTTGCCCACCATGTCGCCGGTAAATCCCAGCTCTGCCCGCAACGCCCGCGCAACCCGGCGCGTCTGCCGGAGCTCTAGCGCCGATGCAACGGCGAGCAGCACTCCCTCGGGTGTGAGCGGCTTCTCCAGGAAATTGAAGGCACCGAGCTTGGTGGCTTTCACGGCGTCGGCGAGGCCGGCTCGGCCACTCATCATTATGACGGGAAGGTCGGGAGCTACATCGCGCAGGCGTGCCAGCGTCGCCATTCCATCGAGATCGCCGGGCATCATCAGGTCGACCAGCGCGACATCGGGCTCGCCATCCTTTACGCGCGCGACTGCCTCGACCCCGCTCGGAGTCTCCGTTACTTCGTAGCCTTCGCCTGTGAGCAGCGCGCCGACCATGCGCCGAATGTTCGGCTCGTCGTCGGCGATGAGGACTATCGGCACTTACGTCGCGCGGTCCCGCGCGGGCGGGCCAACGCTCTTCCCCTCTGAGAGAAGCTTGGTCGTGAACCGCTGTCCCTCTGAGATCCGCTCGACCTCCAGCGCGACGGAATCGATGGCCTGCTCCATTCGCTCGAGCCTCGCCGCGACTTCGCTCGGAATCTGCGGATTCTTCGCTTGCGCATCCATACGCCGCGAGTACGCTCGTGCCAACGGGACACCGACCGCGAGGACAATCGCGGTGGCAAAAGCGCCAAGTGGAACAGCTATTTCGGGTCCCATATCAAGACTTCCTCTCGGCGTCGATGCCGTCAGCAGGTATTGTGAGTTGAATCTCCGTCCCTTTCCCCAACGTGCTCGTAGCGTTCACGGTTCCATCGTGCGCCCATACAGCTTGCCGCGCGATCGCCAGACCGAGGCCCGTTCCGCCAGGCTTGTTGGTGACGTACGGCTCCCAGATCGTCTCCAGTTTTTCCGGCGCGATACCCTTGCCGTCGTCAGCGACCGAGATCCGCACCGCGCTCCGGCCGTTCGCCGATACCGATCGCGCGCTCACCGTTATGTGCCCGGTCTCCCCCGATGCGTCGACGGCATTGAGCAGAACATTCGTCAAAGCCCCGGCGAGCGCGCCATTGTGGCCGTGTACTCTGGGAAGATTGTCGTCTATCTGCAGATCGAGGGCAATGGCGGGAGGCACGCAGCTTCGCGCAGTATATCGAATGAGCTCGCCCATGTCGATTTCAGCGGGCGGTCCCTCCGGGAGCCTTCCGAATTCCGCGAAGCTCCTGGCCATCCTGTCGAGACGCTCTGATTCCACCGCGATCACGCCAACATCCTCCTGCAGCTCCTGCGGGGCGTGACGCAGCCTGGCGAGCGCGAAACGAATTGGCGTCAGGGGATTCTTGATCTCGTGTGCGACTCTCCGTGCGCTTTCTCTGAAGGCGTGTAGTCTTTCCGCCTCTACCGCCTGTCGCCGTCCATGTTCCAGCTCGGATACCATCTCGCGCATGCTGCGGCGCAGCGTTTCGAACTCCGGGGCCCCGCGAACGCGGCTCGTTGTGACCTCCATGGTCGTTCCACCATCCCCGTTCTTTCGAGGTGCGGCGGTCAGGGTCGGCTCCGGGGGAGGGGGCAGGGGCTCGCCATGGCCGATCAACTCGGTCCATCGCACCAGCTCATCGAGCGGCCTGCTCAATTGCCTGCTCAGATGGCCGGCTACCCGGGAGGCCGCTCCCGTGAGCACCAGCAGCGCCAGAACGCCGGCGATCGCGATCACCCGCACCGTCCTCGTGGCGAGGAAGCTGTAGCGGCGCGCCTGTTCGACGGATAGCTGTAGCTCTCGCTCGTGGGAGTCGATTGCGCGGCGCTGCGAGGCCGTGAGCGGCGCCTGGCGGGCGGCAGCAATTGCCTTCTCGCCGCTGGCGGCCACGCTATCCCATGCCGATCGTCCGGTCACGAATGGAAGCGCGGTGCTCACGGTTCCGCTCCACAAAAGTGTGAGCAAGAGCGCGGGTACGATCGCGAATAAAGAGAGGATCAGTACCAGGCGCGAACGGAATCGCAGTTGATTCATGGGGATTCGAGTATAAATTATACCTGTACGGCGCGACTTCGAGGATCCGGCGACCGGTCAACCACATGGTTGACGCGCTCGCACCGACCTGAAGACGCACCGCCTGCGGCGACTGTCGCAGGGTCAACATAGGCGTGCACCCGCCGCAAGAAAGGTTCGCCGGTACGCAGCCGCGCACACGTAATCCAACAATTCATGACACCACGACCCCATCGGTCCGCGCCAGTACATAGCGCGCACCGGCATGTCGCCCCGATACATCGCGGGCCGCAGGCAATGTCCCAAGCCGTCTTAGCCGGCCCGCACCACGCTCCCAACGCCTGTCTGCTGATCGATTTCGACAACGTAACCCTCGGCATCCGCTCCGACCTCCAGACGGAGCTCAAGAACCTCCTCTCCTCCGACATCGTAAAGGGGAAAGTCGCGGTACAGCGCGCCTACGCCGACTGGCGCCGCTATCCGCAGTACGTTGTCCCCCTCACTGAATCCTCGATCGATCTGATCTTCGCCACCGCCTATGGGTCGGCCAAGAAGAACGCGACGGACATCCGCCTCGCGATCGATGCGATGGAGCTCGTATTCACCCGCCCGGAGATCGGCATCTTCATCCTTCTTTCCGGTGACTCGGATTTTTCCAGCCTCGTCATCAAGCTGAAGGAATACGGCAAGTACGTCATCGGCGTGGGAATTCGCGAGTCCTCGAGCGATCTGCTCGTTCAGAATTGCGACGAGTACTACAGCTACAACGCCCTCGCGGGGCTGGTGAAAACCGGCGAGGAAGAGATCGTCAAGCGCGATCCGTGGGAGCTCGTCACGGAAGCCATCACGCGCATGAAGCGGAACGGCGACGTGATGCGCGCCGACCGTCTCAAGCAGGTGATGCAGCAGATCGACAGCTCCTTCGATGAAAAAAATCTCGGAATGTCGAAGTTCTCGCGATTCGTCTCCGAAGCCGCGCAACGCGGGCTCCTCTCGCTCACCAAACTCGAGAACGGACAATTCGAGGTCGGCCCACCGCGTGCCGCGGGCGCTGTGACATCGGGCGAGCCCGCAACGCTGACGGCGGTTGCGAGGATCGCGACGCCTCGGCCGGAGGAGGGCGAGACCAGCGATCGACCGCGCCGCAGTCGTAGAGGTGGTAGAGGTCGCGACCGCGATCGCGACGGGCGCGCACACCGCCCGGCCGCTGCGCACTCGACACCATCCACTGAAGTGCAAACGATTTCGACGGGAGAATTTCCAGTTGAGACTCAGGTTGCCCGAGCTCCCGCTGATAACGGCGATGCGATTGGCTCGGGCGGCCTGCGCCTCACGCGCGAGGACGCCTTCAACCTCGTCCGCCGCGCGGTCAACGAGAGCGGTCCCGCCCGGGCAAGTCAGGTGAGGACTGCGGCGCGAGAGATTCTCGGACGAGACAGCGAAAGTCTCAGCGAGCGCAATTTCCTGCGCATCCTTCAGGACGCACACGATGCGAATCTCATCGATCTGCGTCGCCGCGGTGCCGACTACGAGGTCGCGCCCGCCGCTGCCGAGACACCGGTGAGCGAGCAGCTCGCCGCAGCGGAGCCTCCGAAGGTGACTGCACCATCAGCGCCGTCGATGCCAACTGGAATGGGCGCGCGGAGCGCTCCAGGCCGCGGCCGAGGAAGGGGACCGATCGGCGCCCGCGTCGGCACACCACCGGCGAATCTTCTTTCGGTCGGAGTCGTCGAGACATCCCGACCCGCTCCGGAGCCGGTATTCATGGAATCGGTGCCCGATCTCCCTCTCACCGGCGAAGACGCCCTGCACGAGCCTGAGCCCACCAAGGCGAAGGCCACAAGAAAGCGCGCGAGTGGTGACGCAAAGCCGCGCCGCGGCCGCAAATCAGCGTCTGCATCGGCCGATGGAGAGGCGCCGCGTCGAGCTGCCCGCAAGAGCCGCAGCAAAAGCGCTAGCGAATAGCATGGGCAGGCAAGAGACCTCGAGCCCCGCAGATTCGGAATCGAGTCTTCTGGGCTCGAGGCCTCGTTCGCAGTTCCACCGCGGGCACATCTTGTCCCGCAGTTTTTACGAGCGCGAGACGGAGATTGTCGCGCGCGAAATGCTGGGCACAGTCCTCGAGTGCGACACCGACGACGGACGAGCCAGCGGAATCATCGTAGAAACCGAGGCGTACCTGGGCGAGCACGATCTCGCCTGCCACGCCGCCGCAGGGCGCACCGCTCGCACCGAAGCGCTCTACGGCCCGCCGGGATCGTCGTACGTCTACTTCATCTACGGGATGTACTGGTGCTTCAATGCGGTCACACGGGCCGAGGGATTTCCGAGCGCCGTGTTGGTCCGCGCGCTTGAGCCGCTCGAAGGAATCGCGCTGATGCACAAGCGCCGCCCGCGCATCAAAGGCGACGCGGAGCTTACAAACGGCCCTGGAAAGCTCTGCACCGCACTCGGCATCACGGGCTCACTGAGCGCGAAGAGCCTT
>Ga0307284_10000137_pt1 | contig 12929 bp, 15 predicted proteins | sample ER_DNA_123_FD_194480 | JGI IMG/M metagenome (GOLD analysis project Ga0307284, IMG submission 194480) | Bulk soil microbial communities from the East River watershed near Crested Butte, Colorado, United States - ER_DNA_123 | ecosystem: Environmental > Terrestrial > Soil > Floodplain | place... | reverse complement strand
GAGGTAGTCCGGCACTGGCGGAACCTACTCCAGCAGCTCGAGCAGCCGCAGCGCGTACTGGGGCGCCGACGGCTCGTCTTCGTGCTTGAAGTAGCAGTAAAGCCGGGTGCCGCTCTCGAGTAGCGGCCGGAAGCGCGAGGCCCAGGCCTCGAGCGCCGCTTCGTCGTACGGCGGCTCTCGCAGACGGAAGTAGTGGAACGGCGCATCGGCCTCGAAGGAGTTGATGCGCACCGGCACCTCGACGTCGTCCCACGACTCGTGGCGGAACTCGAACGCGTACTCGAGCTCCGGGTCGAGCGAGTCGAGTAGCAAACGCAGCATTCCGTCGTCCCGCGGCCTGGTCGGCGGGAACTGAACGAGGATCGGCCCGAGCCGGCCGCCCAGGAGCTGCATCCGCTCGCAGAACGTCCCGACCGACTCCAGGCGGCCGGCGTGGGTGATCCGGCGGCTCATCTTCACCGCGAAGCCGAACGCGGCGGGAGTCGCCTCCGCCCAGGCGCGGACCTGTTCCTCCGCCGGCAGGCCGTAGAAGGTCGTGTTCAGCTCGACCGACGGCAGCCGTGAGGAATAGAGCTCGAGGAACTCGGACGGCTTGGCCTTCTCCGGGTAGAAGCCGCCCCGCCAGGAGGGATAGGAAAAGCCCGAGGTGCCGACATACGCCCCGGTTACACTCGCCGGCGTGGCGACCATGGCGGAAGTGATAACCGAGAACACGATCCCGGTCCTCGATCACGGCTTCGTCCGCCTCGACGATGCGATGGCGACCGACCTCTCGGTCGTCAACGGCGCCCGCGTCAGCTTCGCGCGTCACAAGAGCGAGATGGACGAGTCCGACGAGGGCCTGATCCGCTTCCTGATGCGGGATCGGCACGGAACCCCGTTCGAGCACAACGCCTTCCGCTTTCACGTCCGCGCGCCGCTCTTCGTCGCGCGCGAGTGGTTCCGCCACCGGGTTGGCTCCTTCAACGAGTTCTCGATGCGCTACGCCAAGGCGAGCGACGAGTTCTACGTCCCGGAGCCAGACGACGTCCGCTCACAGGTCGGCAAGCCAGGCGCGTATTCGTTCGAGCCCGTCGAGCCCGAGCTCGCCGAGCAGACACGGGAGGAGTTGAAGGCCGTCTATGACGCCGCCTACGAGACCTACACCCGGCTCGTCGAGCAGGGTGTCGCCCGCGAGCTGGCCCGGCTCGTGATGCCGATGGGCGCCTACACCGAGTTCTACTGGACGGTCAACGCGCGCTCGCTGATGAACTTCATCTCGCTCCGGGGCGCCGAGACAGCCCAGCGGGAGATCCGCCGCTACGCCGATGCCTGTGAGCGCTTCTTCGCCGAGAAGATGCCCGTGACCTACCGGGCCTTCGTCGACAGCGGCCGCGTCTCGCCCTAAGTGGTCAGAACGGTGGGCCCGAGGCCCGGCCGGCCCGGCAGCTGCTTGGTGACGATCCAGCCGTCGCCGTTCTCCAGGTCGTAGGGGGCGTTCAGGCGAACCTTGACCTTCCCGGCGCCGCCCGCGGTGAACGTGCCGCAGGTCCAGACGTTCTTCCCTCGCGTCAGGAACATCTCGTAGTAGCCGCCCTGCTTCAGCTTCGGCAGGCCGCCGACCTCGAGGCGGAGCGGGTAGTTGCCACGCGAATCGCGCTTTGCGACCTGGATCTTGGCCGAGGCCGCGAGCTTCCCGGTCGCGTGCATCGGCACCGAGTACTGCGCCGCGAAGCCGTCGCGGCTGAAGCCCGCGACGTAGCCGCCGATGAAGGCGAACAGGGCGATCGCGGCCGCCAGTGCCAGCGCTGCGCCGACGCGGCGCTTCGGCAGGAGCTGGAACGCGTCCTGGCCGAGACGGTCGGGGGAAGGGTCGGCCTTGGGCTCGACGCTTGGCTCCTCGAGCCCCTGGGGGAGCTCGGGCACGGGCCCGGCGGCGAGCAGGAGGTCATGAGCGCGGCGTAGTCGCGCCTCCTCCTCGGCGCTCAGATCGTCGCCGACGAGCTCTTCGAAATTGGGCTCTGGTGTCATCGAAGCTCCTCGAGGGCGTCCGCGAGGCGTCCGAGGGCGCTGCGGGTGCGCGTCTTCACGGTGCCGAGCGGGATGTTCAGGAAATCGGCGATCTCCGACTGCGACAGCCCACTCCAGTAGGCGAGCTCCAGCAGCGGGCGCTCGTGGGCGGGCAGCTCCTCGAGCGCGCGGTGAACCCGCCAGCTGAGCCAGGAGCGCTCGGCTTCCTCCGAGGGCCCGGGCTCGGCCGATGCGGTGTCGGGGGCCTCCATCGGCGGCTCGGAGCGCGCGCGCGTCCGGTCGACGATCGCGTTCCGCGCGACCGCGTACAGCCAGGGCGCGCCGGGCCCGCGGTCGGGCCGGTAGCTGGAAGCGGAGCGCCAGACGGAGGCGAACGTCTCCTGGGTCGCGTCCTCTGCGCGGCCGCGGTCGCCGAGTCGCCGAAGCGCCAGGGCAAAGACGGGCCGGACGTAGCGCCGGTAGAGGACGTCGAAGGCATCACGGTCGCCGTCGGCGATCCGCTGCAGCAGCTCGCCGTCGTCAGCCTGCTCGGCTGGGGCCGGGCGTGATGACTGACTTCGGGTCGTCTGAGCGGAGAGATCGAGAGCAAGCTCCATCTCGTTGTCCTTACGCGCGTTCATGGTTCCCGGATTGGAGCAGACGCCCGCCGTCGACGACGAGTGACGTGCCGGTGACGAAGCTCGCTTGGGTCAAATACACGACCGCAGCGGCGAGGTCCTCGGCTGAACCTACCCGCCCCAGCAGGGTCTCGGCGGCCCGTCTTTCCTCCTGCCCGGGCTCGACGACGACGGATCCCGGGGCGATGCCGCAGACCCGGACCTCGGGCGCGAGCGCACGGGCGAAGACCCGAGTCAGCATTGCCTGAGCCGCCTTGGCAGCGCAGTGGGCGGCGAAGGATGGCCACGGCTGGTAGGCGGCGACGTCCTCGATCATCACGACGACACCGCCCGACTCGCGAAGGTGCGGCGCGGCCGCCTGCGTGACGAAGAAGCTGCCCTTCGCCGTGGCCCCGAAGGCGAGCTCCCAGTCGGCTTCGGTCACGTCCAAAACGTTCTTGGGGGCGAAGCCCTCGCCGGCAGCGTTGACGAGCAGGTCGAGGCCGCCGAGCTCTGAGGCGGCCCGCTCGACCAGCGCCCGCGCTTCGTCGGGGCGCGAGACGTCCGCGTCCGCGCGTCCGGACGCGAGCACCGACCAGCCCTCCTTTTCGAGCCGCGCCGCCACCGCCGATCCGACTCGGCCGGTGCCGCCGGTGACAAGCGCTCTTCCTACGTCGCTGCGGCCTTGTCGTTCAGGCGCAGCGCGTTTGCATAGCGCTCCGCGACCGCGTCCCAGTTGACGACGTTCCACCACGCCTCGAGATAGTCCGGGCGCCGGTTCTGGTACTTCAGGTAGTAGGCGTGCTCCCAGACGTCGATCCCGAGGATGGGGTAGTCGCTCTGCATCAGGGGCGAGTCCTGGTTGGGGGTCGAGTAGACCGACAGGGCAGTGCCGTCGTGAACGAGCCACGTCCAGCCGGAGCCGAAGCGGTTGATCCCGCCGTCGTTGATCGCCTTCTTCAGCTCGTCGAGGCTGCCGAAAGCGTCGTCGATCGCGTCGGCCAGGTCGCCGCTCGGCTCGCCACCGCCGTCCGGGCCCATGATCTCCCAGAAGAGCGAGTGGTTGGCGTGGCCGCCGGCGTTGTTGCGGAGCACCGTCCGCTTGTCATCGGGCAGCTCGTCCAGGATCGCCAAAATGTGCTCGACCGAGCCGTCTTGCTCGTCGGTGCCCTCGAGGGCTGCATTCGCCTTGTCCACGTAGGCCTGGTGGTGCTTGTCGTGGTGCAGGCGCATCGTCTGCTCGTCGATGTGCGGCTCGAGCGCCGCGTAGTCGTACGGCAGCGGAGGAACTTCGAATGGCATGCCTTGCTCCTTCCTCTCGTCTGAAGGCGAGGCTACCGCGTTCAGACCCGTTGGGGGAGGCTATGCTCGCGCCCGCCCGCACGAAAGGAGCCGGAGTGGCCACGCTGGCCTACAACCACCAGGAAATCACCGCCAGGCAGCTGAAGCCCGAGCTACTCGAGCTCGACGGCATCTCGCGAGAGAGCGTCGAGGCGCACTACAAGCTCTACGAGGGCTATGTCAACAAGCGGAACGAGATCCTGGAGAAGCTCGGCTCCGTCGATCTGGGCTCCGCCAACCAGGTCTACTCCGAGTTCCGGGCGCTCAAGGTCGAGCTCTCGTTTGCGATCGGCGGGATCAAGAACCACGAGATCTACTTCGACCATCTCGGCGGAGCGGGCGGCAATCCGGACGGGCTGATCGGCCAGCTGGTCGAGCGTGACTTCGGCTCGGCAGGCGAGTGGCGCGCCGACCTGAAGGCGAGCGGCATGGCCGGGCGAGGCTGGGCCTGGACGGCCTACGACTGGGACGAAGGCCGCCTCTTCAACTACGTCGGCGACACGCAGAACACCTATCCGATCTGGAACGCAACGCCGCTCGTGGCCCTCGACGTGTACGAGCACGCCTATTTCCTCGACTTCCAGACTGACCGTGGCGCATACATCGACGCCTTTTTCGCGAACCTCGACTGGGCCGTCGTCAACGACTGGGTGAATCGCTACCAAATCAAGCCTTGACCGAAGCACTGCTCGTCCTCGGCGGCTACCTCTGCGGCTCCCTGCCGTTCGGTTACTGGCTCGTGCGCTGGCGGCGGGGAGTGGACATCCGCACGGTCGGCAGCGGCAACATCGGCGCGACGAACGTCTGGCGGACGTTTGGCGCGCGGCTGGGGATCGCCGTGGTGCTGCTCGACACGCTCAAGGGCTTTGTGCCCGCGCTGGTGGCGACGCTCTGGGTGGGCTCGCTGTGGGGAGTCCTCGCCGGCGGTGCCGCGATGCTCGGCCACTCCCGGCCGGTCTTCCTGCGCTTCGCCCGGGGCGGCAAGATGGTCGCGACCTGCGGCGGGGCGTTCCTCGGCGTTGCTCCCATCGTCGGGGGCATCGGAGCGGTGGTCTGGATCCTCGTCTTTGCGGCCTGCCGCTACGCCTCGGTCGCCTCGATCACCGCGGCTCTGTCACTGCCTCTGATCGCCCTCGGCCTCGACGAGCCCTGGCCGGTGATCGCCTTCGCGGCGCTCGCGGCCGTCGCCGTGCTCTTCCTGCACCGGGCGAACATCCGCCGGCTGCGGATGGGCACCGAGACGAAGATGCAGCTACGGCGCCGGCTCAAGCCCTCGTAGGGACGCGTACTCGTTTCAGGGTCAGGCACCTGGCCATGTCCAGGTGCCTGACCCTAAAGCGGTTTAGGTGCCAACCACTCCCGCAGCTCGGTGTGGCTCACGGAGCGCCGGCCCTCGAGCTCGCCGCGCAGCTCGGCAACCGTGCCGTAACGCTCCGCGACGACGTCGTGATCGTGGATCGTCTCGAAATTGAGCTGGCGGGAGAGGAGAAAGTCACCGTCGTCCAGCGCGTAGGTCGCCAGGGTTTCCGCGAGCGCGAGCCGCACCGAGTCCTCGACGAAGCGCGCGTGCGCATGCGCCTGCTCGACGACGTGCAGCTCGTCGGGCCGCTTCAGCAGCCCGTAGACCGGGGCGCTCATCGAGCCCTCGACGATGCGGACGAGCTGCTCAGCGTTGACCGAGTCCTCCGTGCCGACGTAGAGCGTTCCTCGGCCACGCTGGTTGTGGGTGGCGAGCGGGACGAGCTCCAGGATCCGCTCGACCTCGTTGCTGCCGAACCCCGCTTCCTCAAGCCGTTCGCGCGAGCTCTCCCGAACGAGGCCCTGCGCGCACGGGCAGGCGTTGATCCCGGTCGCCTCGACACCGACGATGCGGCGAGTGGCCTGCGGCGCAGCGGCGGCGAGCCCGACGAGCGAGACCAGCTCCTGGGTCGGCAGCCCCGTTACGGGCGTTCGCCGCTCGAGCGGGTACTGGGCGACGATTCGCACCTCGGCACGCAGCGCGTGCTGGCGCTCGAGGATCTGCGAGGCGATGTGCTCGGCCAGATGCTCGACGAGCAGGGCCTCCTCGATCACTACCTCTTCGATCGCCTCCTCGAACAGCTCCGGGAACCGCGACATGTGGACGCCCTTCTGAGCCGGGTCCAGATCGACGGTGCAGTCGATGTCCGCCGCGATCAGCTTTTCGCTGTCGCCGTAGCGGATCCGGATCGCCTTGCGGACACCGCTGACGCCCGCCCGCGAGAGCCCGAGTTGCACGTCGGGCGGCGACGCCTGCAGATCCTGGAGAAAATGAACTCCGTCGCTCATCGCGAAGCAACCGTACCGAAGTGACCGAAAACTCCAGCTTTCCGAAGCTCGTCTCCCTCGCCGCGCACGATCTGCGGACCCCGCTCGCGACCGTCAGCGGCTTCGCGAAGACGCTGATCCGCACCGAGGACCTCGAGGAGCCGGCCTCGCGTTACGTCGAGATGATCGAAGCGGCCTCTGCGCAGATGGTCGAGCTCCTGGACGAGCTCGGGCTGGCGGCGCGGATCGAGGCCGGCCGTTACCAGCCGAGTCTTCGCGAGGCCGACACGCTCGATCTGATCCGCGCGGCCGCGGCACTGCTGGGTGAAGAGCGCGTCCGGGTCGACGGCGAGGGCGGGACCGTTCGCGTCGACTACGAGGCGACCGAGCGCGCCGTCGCCGCGCTGACGCAGTGCGCGCTCCGCCACGGAGGTCTCGAGGCTGTCGACGTCGTCGCTACGGGCCCCGCGGTGACGATCACGCCGATCACGCCTGCTTCGGCCCCCGTTGTGCTCGGCGAAGACCTGCGCGACCTCGGGGCCGCGGTCGCCGTCCTGCTCGTGCGGACGCTCGGCGGCTCGGTCGACCTCGACGGGGAAACTCTGCGCGTATGTCTTCCCGAGTGACATTTCTCAACGTCGCCGACTACGAGCGCGAGGCCGAGCGCGTGCTCGAGCCGGGCGCCTTCGGGTACTTCGCCGGCGGCGCCGGCGACGAGCGGACCCTGCGCGACAACATCGAGGCCTTCTCCCGGTGGCACCTGCGGCCGCGCGTGCTCGTGGACGTCGGCACGGTGACGACGGAGACGACCGTGCTCGGGGGCAAGGTCGCGATACCGCTGCTCGTTGCGCCGACCGCATTCCAGCGGTTGGCGCATGCCGACGGAGAGCTCGCGACGACCCGGGCCGCTGCGGCGGCCGAGACGGTGATGTGCCAGTCGACGCTCTCGAGCGTCACCCCCGGCGAGCTGGCCAAGGCCGCGCCGGGCGGTCGCCGCTGGTTCCAGCTCTACTGGTCGACCGACCGCGGCTTCACGGCCGACCTCCTGACTGGCGTCGCCGAGGCCGGCTTCGAGGCGGTCGTGTTCACGGTGGATTTCCCCGCCGCGGGACGGCGCGAGCGGGATCTCCGCGCAGCGTTCTCGCTGCCGGACGACCTCGAGACTCCGAACCTCCCCGGCCGGCTGCAGCGGTCCGACTTCCACGCGGCGCTGGGCCAGATCGTCGACACGACGCTGAGCTGGCGCGACCTCGAGTGGCTCCGCGAGAATTGCCGCCTGCCCTTGCTGCTGAAGGGGATCCTGACCTCGGAGGACGCCCTCCTCGCGGTCGAGCACGGCGCCGAGGGCGTGATCGTCTCCAACCACGGCGGCCGTCAGCTCGATGGGGTGGCAGCCTCGATCGACGCGCTGCCCGAAGTCGTCGAGGCCGTCGGCGAGCGGGTCGAGGTGTTGCTGGACGGTGGCGTCCGCCGCGGCACGGACGTGCTCAAGGCGCTGGGGCTCGGCGCCCGCGCCGTGCTCGCGGGCCGTGCGATCGTCTGGGGTCTCGCCGTCGGCGGGGAACAGGGCGTCCGCGACGTGCTCGAGCTGCTGCGCGCCGAGATCGCGCTCGGCCTCACCCAGCTCGGCTGCGCTTCACCCGCCGAGGTCGGGCGGGGGCACGTCGAGCGCATGACGTAGGAGCTCGGCCAGCTCGGCGTCGCCGTTGCCTTCGGCAGCGTCGAGCGGCGTGAAGCCGCCTTTCGTTGGAGCGGTTGGATCGGCGCCGTGCTCGAGCAGCACCCGCGCCACGTCGGTCCGGCCGGCGGCGGCAGCGCTGTTCAACGGGTGAACGCCCAGGTCGTTGTCGGCGAAGGCGTTGACGTCGGCGCCACGCTCGAGGAGCAGCCGCGCGGCCTCGGGGCCGTCGAAGAAGGCGGCGTAATGAAGAGCGGTGAAGTCGTCGCCCGAGCGCGCCGTCGCCAGTCCTGGCTCGCCGTCGAGGAGCTCGCGTAGACGTTCGACGCTGCCGAGCGAGGCGGCTTCGAAAACATCCAGCTCCGTTCCAGCAGCCAGCTCGCGCGCCGCTTCTTCGTCGCCCCGATAGAGGGCCGCCATGATCTCGCTCATTTCAGGAGCTTCGAGAGCCGCCGGTCCTTGAGGATGCGGCGGCCGGTCTGGCAGTCCGGGCAGTAGAAAATGGTGTGCTCCTCGAAGTCGACGCGTGCGATCGGCGTGCCGCAGACGTAGCAGGGCTCGTCGAGCTTCTTGTGGACACGGTAGACGCGGCTGTCCGCTGCGCCGGCCTCGCGGAGCTCCAGCCCGCGCGTGAGCTCGGCGTCGATCGCCTCGGCGAGGCGATGCGTCTCCCCGGGGGTGACGTCGTGGGACAGCGCGTACGGCGACAGCTTCGCGTGGTGGAGGATCTCGTTCGCCCAGGCCCGGCCGATGCCGGCGACGATTCGTTGATCACGCAGCAGGGAGTGCAGCCGCCTCGACTCAGTGCCGAGGATCTCTCCCAGCCGGTCGGCGCCGAGGCCGAGCGCCTCGGGACCGAGATGGGCCAGCTCCTCCGCCGCCGCCTCGGGAGTCAGCAGCCAGACGCCTGCCCGCTTCTTCTTGCCGGCCTCGGTGAGGATCAGCTCGGCGCCGCCCTCGAAGCCGAGGCGAAAGGCAGGTGACTTCGGCCCCTTGTCTCCGGGGGAGAGATACCGCAGGCGTCCGGCCGTCATCAGATGGACGAGGAGGACGAGTTCGCCGTCGTCGGTCCGGAAAAGCAGCCGCTTGCCGCGTCGCTCGGCTCCGGCGAGGCGCCGCCCTTCGAGTGCCGAGAGCGGAGGGTCGAACGTCTTCAGCGTCGCGATGTGCGCCGGCCCCGCCTTCGCGATCGGGAAGGCCGAGACCGGAGCGTCGAGCTCACGCCGCCATGCCTCCATCTCGGGAAGTTCCGGCACTTACGCTTCCTGCCTCATGGATCCGATCAGAGTAGTCGCCAGGCGGGGGTCTTTCGTCGAGTCGGAGCATCGCGTCCACGCAGTCGCGGTCCAGGAAGGCAAGGTCGTCGCGGCGGCGGGAGACGCTGCCGTCCTGGCGTCGCTGCGTTCGTCGGCGAAGCCGTTCCAGGCCCTGCCGCTGGTGCGCTCCCGCGACGACCTGGACGAGGCCGACATCGCGATCGCCTCCGCATCACATCGCGCCGAGCCGGAACAGATCGAGGCCGTCCGGCGGCTGCTAGCCAAGGCGCCTGCGACGGAGGGCGACCTCGAGGTCGGCCTCCAGGCGGGGCGACCGGGCGAGCCGATCTACCACAACTGCTCGGGCAAGCACGCGGGGATGCTCGCTACGTGTCGGGCGCGCGGGTGGGTGACCGAGGGCTACCGGCTGGCGGGCCATCCGCTCCAGGACGAGATCCTGGCCGAGGTCTCGGAGGCGGCCGGCGCTACGCCGGAAACGGCAGTCGACGGCTGCGGCGTCGTCTGCTTTGCGCTGCCGCTCGAGCAGGTAGCGCTCATCTTCTCGCGCCTGGAGGAACGCGAGGGCGGAGCGCAGGTCGTTGCGGCCATGCGCGCGCAGCCGCAGATCGTCGGCGGGGCGGGGCAGCCTGACACGGAGCTGATGCGCACCCTGCCCGGGTGGGCCGCGAAAGGCGGGGCGGAAGGGCTTTTCTGTGCGGCCGGGCCTGACGGGCTCGGCGTCGCGGTCAAGTCGCAGGACGGCGCCTTTCGGGCGATCCGCCCGGCGCTCGCGGCCTTCTTCGGCTCGCTCGGACATGAACTGGGTGACGCCTTCGCTCACGTCCCGGTCCGGAACAGCCGCGGCGAAGACGTCGGCGAGCTCTTCGTCGCTACAAGTTAGGAGGCTGCGGCGAAATACGCGCTGTGCCACCGGGCCGTGCTTCTCGCCCCCTGGCAGCGTCCTCAGTCGCGCCCATATCTCTGGATATGGGCGCTCCCTGCGTCCTCCCCAGGGAACGAGAATCACACCCCGGTGACGAGGAGCATTCCGCCGCAACCTCCGAAAAATTTTCTTCCAAATTCCGGGCTTCCGCGCTAACATCCCCGGCGCGCGAGGGAGGGAGCCGGGTCGCGGCAGCCGGCCCTTCACGTGTCTGAGTAGGTCTTAGTCCCCGAAGTCCAACCAGCACACGAGAAAGCGGAGGCCGATTGCTCACTGTCGAAATCTCGCTCCCCGAGGTCGAGGAACTCCAGAAACTCGTTCAGGAAGGTCTCGAGAAAGGCGTCCTCAACTACGACGAGATCGCCTCCGGGCTCGATGAGGTCGAGCTCAGCAAGGAGCAGGTCGAGGACTTCTACACGTACCTGATCGACCACGGCGTCGAGCTGGTCGAGGGCGAGACGCACAAGCATCCCCCGCACGAGCAGCCGAATCTCGCCGAGGAAGAGGTAAAGACGCCAAAGCTGGACCTGACCGTCGAGCCGTCGCTCGACTCGCTGAGGCTCTACCTGCGAGAGATTGGCAAGGTGCCGCTGCTGACCGCCGACCAGGAGGTCTACCTGGCCAAGCGGATCGAGCGCGGCGACATGTCCGCGAAGACGCAGATGATCGAGGCCAACCTGCGGCTCGTCGTCTCGATCGCGAAGTCCTACCTCGGCCGTGGCCTCAGCTTCCTCGACCTGATCCAGGAAGGTTCGCTCGGCCTGATCCGCGCCGTCGAGAAATTCGATTACCGCAAGGGCTACAAGTTCTCGACCTATGCGACTTGGTGGATCCGCCAGGCGGTGACGCGCGCGATCGCCGACAAGGCGCGGACGATCCGGATCCCGGTCCACATGGTCGAGAAGCTGAACAAGGTCGTGCACATCGAGCGCCAGCTCGTCCAGCGCCTCGGTCGCGAGCCGAGGCCGGACGAGATCGCGGAGGAGCTCGAGATGCAGACCGGTGAGGTTCGCGAGATTCTGCGCATGGCCCAGCATCCTGTCTCGCTCGAGAAGCCGATCGGCGAGGAGGAGGACTCGGAGCTCGGTGACTTCGTCGAGGATGACCAGGCGGAATCGCCGGACGAGCACGCCTCGCTTTCGCTCCGGCGGGAGGACATCGAGCAAGCCCTCTCGTCGCTGCCGGAGCGCGAGCGCAGGGTGATCGAGCTGCGCTTCGGGCTGACCGGGGGGCAGCCGTGCACGCTCGAGGAGGTCGGCAAGGCCTTCGGCGTCACCCGCGAGCGGATCCGCCAGATCGAGAACAACACGCTGAAGAAGCTCGAGTCCCTGCCGGAGGCGCAGGGCCTCAAGGACTGCGTCTAAGCGAGACTGCGTCTAGCGCTTCGGCGTAAAGACCGGCAGGTCAGCCTTGACGGAGATCGGCCTGCCGTCGGGCAGGAAGCCCGGCCGGTTCGTCCGGAAGCGGAGCGTCCACGACTTGCCGCCGTCGACGGGCAGTACCAGCGTTCGCTCGCTCGCGGGCATGACGGCGACCTTCCGTTTCACGCCAGGCGCGGTCAGCTGGACGACCGTTCGCTCAGTGAGCTTGGGCAGCGACAGATGAAGCTTGAGCGTGCCGCGAACGTGGTCGCCGCGCGCGGCCCAGACGGTCAGATGTCCGGCCGACGAGAGCCAGCGATCGCTGTAGAGGCCGCCGACGAAGAGCGCCAGCCGCGGCGTTCCGGTCGGCTTCCAGAGGTCGTAGTCGGCTCCCCGGGCGACGCGAACAGCGTTGCGAAGCTCCATCCGAACCGCGAAGTTCGAAATCGCGAGCGGTGATCGCAGGGTCTTGCCGTCCGAGACGAGCCTGCCGTCCTGGGCCGCGGCGACGCGCCGCTTCCCGAAGGCGTCGATCAGCGACGCTCGGTCGAAGAAGAGAACGTCGTCGAGCGAGCGGTTCCAGAAAAGCTGCTCGTGGGCGCGGGCGTGCTCGGTCCCAGGCGTCTGGATCAGGAGCACGTGCCGCAGGCCCGAGTGGTCGATCCAGCGCGTATCGGCCGGGAGGAAGTCGTGGCGGACATTGTGGGCTGTGTGGTTGTCGAAGGAGATCGAGCCGGCGGAGGCCGCGAAGGCGGCGGTGAGCGTGAGTCCGAGCGCGAGCACCGCGAGCCGGGCGCGCAGGGCGATGCCGACCGCAAGCGCTGACAGAAGCGCCGCCACGATTGCGATCACCAGCGAGCCGTTCGCCGCGCCGAGAGCATGCTCGAGCCGGAAGACTCCGAGCAGGAAGGGCGAGTCCTGCTTGTTGTCGGCGACGCTGTAGGGCGCCAGCGGCACCCGCGCCGAGATCGCGAGCAGGATGACGGCGATCAGACAGGTCACGAGCCGTGCCGGGCGGCCTCGCTTCAGGTAGAGCGCGAACCAGGGCAGAACAAGCGGCAGCAGGGCCATGAAATACCGCTCCTGGAACCGGGGCGACCCGTTCGAGGCGTAGAGGGAGGTCTCGGCGAAGAGGATGAACGCCAGGCCCGCGGTGACCCCGCCGAAGGCGGCCTCTTCACGCGAGCGCGGGCGCGCGAGGGCGTAGGCGAGGCCGATCAGCGCGCCGGGCACGAGCACCCAGCCCGCGCAGTAGACAAGGAGCATCGAGTCGGTCGCGATCCAGTGGACGATCGCACCCGGCCGGATGTGGAGGTCGACGACTGAGTTGTAGTAGCCGAGGACGCGGCTGGGACCGAGCACGACGAGTGCGAGCACCGGCGCGGTGAAGATCGCCCAGGTGAGCCGGAAACGGCCGAGAGCGGTGCGAATCGAACCTCGCTCGACCGCGAGCGCGCC
>Ga0307284_10000132_pt1 | contig 13082 bp, 13 predicted proteins | sample ER_DNA_123_FD_194480 | JGI IMG/M metagenome (GOLD analysis project Ga0307284, IMG submission 194480) | Bulk soil microbial communities from the East River watershed near Crested Butte, Colorado, United States - ER_DNA_123 | ecosystem: Environmental > Terrestrial > Soil > Floodplain | place... | reverse complement strand
ACCGTTCAGCTCGATGTGCGCGACGTCCTCGACGTAGCAGTAGGCGGTCAGGACGCCTTCCTGGTACTCGCCGCCGAAGAGGGCGACCTCGACCTGCTCGCCTTTGTACTTGTTGGTGTAGTCCTCCACGGGGGCCTCAGTCTAGCGGCGCCAGTTTTCCGTCCCTGGCCACGTATCTGGCCAACGCACAATTCGCCACGCCCGGAATCAGCCTGTGATCACGGACGTAGTCGAGGCCGGCGGCCTGAGCGTGGATCACCCGGATCGATCCCCCGTGGGAGATCACCAGCACTTCCTCGTCGGGATGGAGCCGGAGCACGTCTGCAAGGAAGTCGTTCACGCGCGCGGAGAAGTCCTCGAACGTTTCGGCATCGTCTGCCCCGGAGCCCTCGCCGGCGAGCCAGCGCCGATGCGAATCGGCGAAACGTTCCTCGATCTCCGGCATGGTCAGTCCTTCCCACGAGCCGAAGCCGCGCTCGCGCAGCCTTGGATCGAGCCGAACCTCGAGGCCCAGCTTCGCCGCGACGATGTCCGCGGTCTCGCGCGCCCGGGACAGGTCGCTCGAGTAGACCGCGTCGATATCACCGTCCAGTTGTTCGGCGAGCGCTCGAGCCTGCTCGCGACCGAGCTCGTTCAGCCGGGTGTCGGAACCGCCTTGCCAGCGTCCGTCTCGGTTCCAGTCTGTCTCGCCATGCCGAACGAGTAGCAGGGTGGTCATGCAGATTAGGCTACCCAGCCCATGGATCTCGGCCTCAAGGATCGAATCTGCCTCGTCACCGGCTCGACTGCGGGGATTGGGCTCGAGACGGCGCGCATGCTCGTCGCCGAAGGGGCGCGAGTGGTGATCAACGGACGGGACGCGGACCGAGCCGACCAGGCGCGCGCCGATGTGGGAGCAGAGCTAGCGGTGGCCTGCGATCTCTCGGAGCCCGGCGCCGCCGATGATCTGGTTGCGAAGACGGCAAAGGCACTCGGACCGGTTCAGTGTCTCGTGAACAACGTCGGCGAGGCCTATCAGGTCGGCTTCGAGGAACTGACCGACGAGCAGTGGGACCAGATGTGGCGGCTGAACGTCATGAGCTACGTCCGCTGTATCCGGGCGGTTCTGCCCGGGATGAAGGAGGCCGGTGCCGGCACGATCGTGAATGTCTCGTCGACGGCGGGGAAGCGCCCGTCCACGGGGATGCCGAACTACTCGGTCACGAAGGCGGCGGTGCTCTCTCTCTCCCGTCTCGTTGCTGATCTCTACGCCAAGCACGGCATCCGCTGCAATGCTGTCGCGCCTGGCCCGACGGCGACGCCTGCCTGGCTAGGCGACGGAGGGCTGGCAGACCAGCAGGCGGCCGCCTCTATTAAGACGCGTCTACAAGTGCTCGAAGCCGTCGGAGCGGGGCGTCCGCTGGGCCGACTTGCGGAGCCCGCAGAAATCGCTTCGGTCATCACATTTCTGTGCTCGGAGCGTGCTTCCTATGTGACTGGTTCCGCCTGGAGCGCGGATGGCGGAACCGTCCCGATCATCATCTAGCCTGGAGCTCATGCCCGAGCTAGCAGGAAGAGTCGCCGACGCCTTCGAGGCGCAGGTTCGTGAACAGGAAGACAGGTCGCTGTCGCCCTTGGCAGTCCGTTCCTATGAGACGCGTGGACGACTCCAGCCGGAAGACGATTGCCGTCTGCGCACGCCGTTCCAGCGCGATCGCGATCGGATCCTGCATTCGAAGCCGTTTCGGCGCCTGAAGGGCAAGACGCAGGTCTTCATCGATCCTGCCGGCGATCACTACCGCACACGGATGACCCACACGCTGGAGACGACAGGCATCGCGCGCGGCGTGGCACGCGCCCTGCGGCTCAACGAAGACCTCGTCGAGGCGATCGGGCTCGGCCACGACATGGGACACACACCGTTCGGCCATGCAGGGGAGGAGGCACTCGACGCGGCTTTGCAGGGGCGGTTCGGTAAGAGCTTCCGCCACAACGAGCAGTCACTGCGCATCGCCGAGTCGCTGAATCTCACCGACGAGGTTCGGGACGGAATCCTCACGCACACCGGGACGCAGGAGCCAGCAACGCTCGAAGGCAAGGTCGTGCGGATCGTCGACCGGGTTGCCTACATCAACCACGACATCGACGACGCCGTGCGCTTCGGGATCCTCGATCCCGCGGAGCTCCCGCACGAGGAGGTTGCGCTGCTGGGCGACCGGGGCTCGCGCCGTATCGACACCCTCGTGCACGACCTCGTCGAGAGCTCGGAGCGAGCCGGGGACATCGTGCAGAGCGAGGAGATCGGCGCGGCAATGCTAGCTCTGCGGTCCTTTATGTTCGAGCGGGTCTACCTCGGCCCGCACACGCGGCAGGAGCAGGAGCGCGCCCGAGCAACGGTGCGGCGGATTTTCGAGCACCTGGCCGAGCGTGGCGAGGGGCCGGAGCAGATCGTCGAGTTCATCGCAGGCATGACCGACCGCTTCGCACTGAGCTACGTTGAAGGACTCGACTAGTGGCAAGGATCAAGGACACATCGGTCGAGGAGGTCAAAGCCGCCGCGGACATGGTCTCGGTCGTGTCCGAGCGCACTCAGCTCCGCAAGGCCGGCGCACGCTACATGGGGCGCTGCCCGTTCCACGAAGAACGGACGCCGAGCTTTTCCGTGAACGCCGTGGACAAGTTCTACTACTGCTTCGGCTGTGGGGCGAAGGGCGATCTGATCACGTTCGTACGGGAAACCGAGCAGCTCGACTTCGCCGGGGCGATCGAGTGGCTCGCCGACCGCTTCAACGTCCAGATCGAGTACGAGGAGACCTCGCCGCAGCAGGATGCGCAGCGTCGGCGGCGCGAGCGTCTGCTCGAGTTGCTCGAGGCCGCCGCAACGTTCTACGAGCGATACCTCTGGGACTCCCAGGCCGGCTCGCTTGCTCGTGACTACCTGGCCGGTCGCGGTCTGCGGGAGGAGGTGTGTCGCGAGTACCGGCTCGGGCTCGCGCTCGGCGGGACCACGCTGACGCGCAAGGCCCTCGAACGCGGGTTCACGCGGGAGGAGCTCGTCGCCGCCGGCCTGGTGAACAAGCGCGGCAACGACTACTTCTTCGGGCGGCTGCTCTTTCCGCTTGCAGATGCTCGCGGCCGGGTCCTCGGCTTCCAGGCGCGCAAGCTCCGCGAAGACGATCCGTTGAAGGCGAAGTACGTCAACTCGCCGGAAGGCGAGCTGTTTCGCAAGGGAAACCTGCTCTACGGGTTCGACCGTGCGCGGGCCGCGATTGCGAAGCAGGAGCGCGCGGTCGTCGTCGAAGGGAACACCGACGTCCTCGCGCTGAGCCAGGCCGGGATCGAGCCGGTCGTTGCATCCATGGGAACCGCGTTGACAGAACGTCAGCTGAAGGAGCTCGGGCGGCTGACGAAACGGGTCTGGCTCTGCTTTGACGGCGATGCCGCAGGCGAGGCCGCAACTTTGCGCGGGATGGAGCTCGCGTTTGCGCTTGGGCTGGACGTCCGAGTCGTCGCTTTGCCGGCGGGCCTCGATCCGGCCGATCTCGCCGAGGGATTCGAGCAGCGGCTTGCGCGTGCGGAGAGCTATCTGGGCTACCGGGTACGCCTCGAAATCGAGCGAGCCGACGATCGGCAGGAAGCCTTCGTGCGGGTGCGAGAGGTGCTCGCGCGCTTCGAAGAATCGCCCGAACGGCAAGACGCCATCCGCTATGCAGCGGACAAGCTCGATCTGCCGAAGGAGACGCAGGCCGGACTCGCTCCGCGAGGCGCCGCGCCATCGACGGGGCGTGTCTCGGCCAGATTGCTCGAGGCGGGCGAGCGGCTCGAGCAGAACGCGCTCGCGGGAGTGGCGGCGCACCCGACCCTCGTCCCGGTGCTTGCCGAGCTCGGGCCGGAGCATTTCGACGGCGAACAGCACCGGCGCTTGCGTGAGCAGCTGGTCTCGGGTGGCGAGCCCGACGAGGAGCTCGTGGGCCTCGTCGCCGAGCTCGACGCGCGCGCCGCCTCGGAGGGGATCGACGAGCGGACGGCCGAGCAGCTGTTGCTCGGCCTCCGAGCACGGCGGATCAAGCGTGAGCTCGGCGACGCGGATCCCGCCCGCACGATGGAGTTGCAAGCCTCGCTGGCCAAGATTCTCGCCGCTGTCGAGGATTTGGCCGCCTCGCAGGCATTTTCGCGCTGAGCTCAGGCTCGTAACTCACACGAGTACGGATTACGATCGGTCGCCCATGCGCGCCGAATCCGAGGTCTGGCAAGCGCTGCTGCGCCGTAAAGGACTGTCCGTCACCGATCTCGCCGGTCAGCTGGGCGTTACTCGTCAGCATGCGCATCGACTGTTGGCGGGGCACAGGCCGGCGGACTCTCAACGGGAGGAACTCGAACATGCGCTCGCCCTCGGGTCGCCGACTGCAGGCAAACCTCTTTTCGCGGTGGGCGAGCTCGACGACAGCGGCGAGCTGGACGTCGTACCGGCGGGGGACGCCCAACCGCTCTTCGCAAGCCGAGAGGTGGCTACTGATGTCGCTCGCGCGCTCGAGCACGCCTCCCTTCTTGTTTGCGTCATTCCAATCTGGCCGGCCTACGGGTGGCAGAACCTCGTCGCGTTCCATGCAGCCTGGGGCGCGGACCCGGAACCGCGGAAGGTCTTCGTTGTGGATGACGGGGACGTGGACCTGCCCTTGGACGCGCTGGTCGGGGAGGTTCGCGCGGGCCTCGACGCGACGCTGAGAGCACGCGCCAAGGCGCGCGATCCCGCTTATCTGAGCGAGGTCGAGTCGAGACTTCAACGGCTAAACTAGCCCCCTGCTTTCCCCAGTAGCTCAATTGGCAGAGCATCCGGCTGTTAACCGGAGGGTTGTTGGTTCGAGTCCAACCTGGGGAGCTTGGCCGCCGAAAAAGCGCGCCCTGCACTGCGCGTGTCCCTCCTCTCTCTGTGCCGATTGCGGCAAGGCATGCTTCGGTTGATTCTTGACCTGAGCAGGGGTTTCTGAACTGAATAGCGCATGCTCCTGAGGGAGGTTGAGTACGCTCGTCCCGCGAGCGTTCAGGAAGCCCTGCGCCTTCTCGGCACCAACGACGGTGCTCGTGCACTCGCCGGCGGTCAGACTCTGATCAACGTCATGAAGGCGCGTGCCGCGTCACCGGACGTTCTCGTCGACCTGGCCGACATCGGTGAATTGCGCGGTATCGAGCTCGGCTCCGACGGGACGCTCGAGCTCGGCGCGATGACGACGTACACCGATGTCATCGACTCGGCGGAGGCGCGTGCACGCCCGATCCTGGGCGAGGTCTGCAACCAGATCGCGGACGTCCAGGTCCGCAATCGCGGGACGCTTGGTGGGAATGTCTGCTCGAACGACCCGACGAACCATCTGCCGCCGCTCCTCGTCGCGATCGGCGCGACCATGACGATCATCGCACCGGGCGGCGAGCGCTCCGTCTCCGCTGCAGAGTTCTTCCTCGGCGTTTACATGACGGCGGTCGGGCCGGGTGAGTTGTTGACGAAGATCTCCGTTCCGCCGGGAAAGGGCGACGGCTTCGCCTCGGTTCCCATTGGAAAGGACGGGACGTGCATCGTCAACGTCGCCGCTTCGCTGGACGGTGGCGCGCTACGCCTCGCGATCGGTTGCGTCGACTCCGTCCCAGTTCTCCTCGAACCCGGCTCGACGGACGATGACGCCGTGCGCACGGCAGTGCATGGTGCAAACCTGGACCCACCCTGGGACGTGCATGCCTCGGCGGATTACCGCCGCCACCTCGCGGACGTTCTCGCGCTACGCGCGGTCGCCCAGGCCGCAGGAAGGAAATAATTGGACGCCGTCTCCCGCAAAACGATCACCGTCGACGTGAACGGCGAGCAGTTCGAGCGCGAGGTCGACGCCCGACGACTGCTGATCCACTTCATCCGCGACGATCTCGATCTGACCGGCAGTCACATCGGCTGTGACACGGGAAACTGCGGCGCCTGCTCCGTGCTCCTCGACGGCACGCTCGTGAAGAGCTGCATGATGCTTGCCGTCCAGGCGGACGGAGCGAAGATCGAGACAGTGGAAGGTCTGGCGCGGGACGGCGAGCTGAACGGGCTCCAGCAGGCGTTCTCGGACCACCATGCGCTTCAGTGCGGCTACTGCACGCCCGGGATGCTGATGAGCGCCACCGCGCTGCTGCGCCAGAACAAGAGCCCCACCGAGGATGAGATCCGCAAGGGCATCCAGGGAAACATCTGCCGCTGTACGGGCTACGTCAACATCGTCGAGGCAATCAGGGCGGCCGCGCAATGACCGAGACGACAGTTACTCCGGAACGGCCGCTCGTCGTCGAGGAAGGTGACGTCAAGCCCGGTTTCATCGGCCAGAGTGTCCCGCGCAAGGAAGACAAGCGACTCGTCCAGGGCGAGGGTGTCTTCTTCGACGACGTCAAGCGTCATGAGATGGGTTACGTCCACTTCGTCCGCTCGCCGTACGCGCACGCACGCATCAGGTCCGTCGACGTCGCCAAGGCGCTCGAGCTGGACGGCGTCTACGGAACGCTCACGGGCGACGAGGTCGCGATCCTCACGGACCCCTTCTTCGAGCTCTCGACACCACCAGGCGCGAACATTAAGGACTATGCCCTCGCGGTGGGCCGCGTCCGTCACGTGGGCGATCCCGTCGCCGCCGTCGTGGCGCGCACTCGCGAGTTGGCGCGCGACGCTGCCGAGCTCGTCGAGGTCGACTACGAGCCTCTGCCGCACGTCCTCGACGCCGAGGAGTCGGTCAAGGACGAGGTCGTCTTGCACGATGACGCTGGCTCGAACACCGTCTGGTCAGGCGTGTTCGACTGGGGCGACTTCGACGCTGCCCTCGCGGACGCCGACCATGTGGTCCGCATCGAGCGGCTTCATTTCGACCGCTTCTCGTCGACGCCTCTCGAGTGCTCCGGCTGCCTCGTCGAGTTCAACCGCGGCACCGGTCAATGGACGATCCACGGGAACCACCAGATGCCGGGGGTGGGCGCGATCTGGATGGCGCCGGCGCTCCGGGTCGGGATCGACAAGCTGCGGTTCGTGAGCCAGGACATCGGCGGCGGCTTCGGCAACAAGATCACGCTGCATCCTCAGTACACCGCGTGTTGCCTTCTCGCCCGCAAGCTCAACAGGCCCGTGCAGTGGACGGAGTGGCGGACCGATCAGCACACGGCGAACACACATGGGAACGAGCGCACGTTCCTCGACATCACCGTCCCCGTGAAGGCGGACGGGACGATGCTCGGCTTCTCCGTTCGCGCGATCGACGACTGCGGGGCATTTCCGCGCTACGAGCCGCTCGGCTGCATCATCTGGGCGCAGGTGACGCCCGGCTGCTACCGCTGGCGGAACATTCGCGTCGACTTCACGCAGGTCTGCACGAACAAGTCGCCGGTGGCGCCGAACCGTGGTTACTCGCGGATGCAGCATCTCTGGCTGACCGAGCGCATCGTCGACATCGTGGCGGGCGAGCTCGGCCTCGACCCGATCGAGGTGCGGAAGAAGAACTACGTCAAACATGAGGAGTTCCCGTATGAAACGCCGAACGGGTGCGTCTACGACTCGGGCGACTACGCGCGTTGCCTCGACATCGCGCTCGACCTGATTGGCTACGACTCCCTCGAGGAAAAACGAAGCGACGCCGAGTCGCGCGGCAAGCGCTTCGGCATCGGCATCGGCTCCACGCTCGACTCGGGCACGAACAACTTCGGCCAGTCGATGATCATCAACCCCGAGCTGCAGTTCTCCGGGAACAACGAAGTCGCGACCGTGAAGCTGGACATCTTCGGCGAGGTGGTGGTGACGCTCGGCACGGTGCCGCAGGGGCAGGGACACGAGACCACGTCGGCGCAAGTCGTCGCCGAGATCCTCGGTTGCACACCCGACGACGTCAATGTCCGCGCCGGCCACGACACCTACTGGAACTCGACTGCCGGGTTCTCCGGGACGTACGCGTCACAGTTCGCCGTCACGGGCCTGGGCGCGGTGAAGGGTGCCGCCGACAAGCTCGCAGGCGAGATGAAACAACTCGCCGCTGCGGTCTTCGGCTGTTCTCCGGACGACATCGAGCTCGTTGAAAGCCAGGCACGGATCCAGGGGAACCCCGAAGCTGCGCTGCCCTTCATGGCCCTCGGAGCGATCTTGAACGCGAACAACGCCGGGCTGCCGGCCGACCTCGACGTCACGCTCAACGTGCGGTATGTCTATCGGCCCCAGTTCGAGAAACCCGATCTCGAGCGCAAGTTCGGCAACCTCACGCTCACCTATGCCACGCAGATCCACGCCTGCGCGGTCGAGATCGACCCGGAAACGGGGGTGTACGAGATCGTCGACTACGCGGCGGTGGACGACTGCGGCAACCGCATCCATCCTCAGATCGTCGAGGGACAGGTGCATGGTGCCACGGCACAGGCGCTCGGAGCGGCGACGCACGAGATCTTCACCTACGACGAGGAGGGGAACCTGCTCACGCCCAACTTCTACGACTATCACGTGCCGCATGCGCTCGACATGCCGCCGATGAAGAACGGCTTCATCGAGTCGGCGTCCCCGTTCACGCCGCTCGGCGCGAAGGGCATGGGCGAGGGCGGCGGGGCCGGGATCCACGCGGTCTGTGCAGCACTGCAGAACGCACTCGGCCGCCGTGGCGAAGGCCCGATCGTCTGGCGGAGCTGCAACCCCTACGAGGGCGTGTGGGACCTCCTGCAGAAGCCCGAGGACACGCGCAAGCTGGTGAGCGTGGAGAGCCGATGAAAGTCAGCGGCGAAAGACAGTTCGAGGCTCCCAGGGCCACCGTGTGGGAGGTCTTGAACGACCCGGCGCAGATGGCCAAGACGATGCCCGGCGTCGAGTCGTTCGACATCCAGGACGACAGGCACTGGCGAGCGCACGTGAAGATTCCGCTCGGCCTCGGTGGGCTGCGCATGTCGATCGACTTCGAGAAGATGGAGGAACGCGAGCCCGAGTTCGCCAAGCTGCACGCAAAGGGCAACGGCGTTGGCGCGGTGTTGAACATGGACACCTCGTTCAATCTCAGCGAGGCCGCGAATGGGACGACCAATATGAAGTGGGAGGCCGACGTGCATCTGCTCGGTCCCGTCGCCTCGATGGGCCAGCGAGTGCTGCAGCCGATCGTCAACCAGCAGGTGTCGCAGGTACTCGGCGCGCTGGACAAGCAGGTGCAGGAGGCGAAAGCAGGGTAGCCGACCAGCTGTTCCGCGTTCGCCGCGTCACGCCGTCGGAGGCAGACGAGATTTGCGCAAGCCTTGCGAAGGTGCATCAGGACGCTCTGCGGTCCGGGATGGCCCTCGGGGCGCTCGACTCGATGGGCCGGGGTGTGCTCGAACGCTCTTACCGTGAAGTCGTCGCCACGCTGGATGATCGCGACCGCTTGCTGTTCGTGGCCGAGGAGGACGAAGAGATCCTCGGGATGGCGCAGCTCGTCTTCAGCGGTGCCACGAATGCCGACCATCGAGCCGAGGTCCAGCGCGTCGGGGTCGCCGCGCAAGCGCGCGGCGGTGGCCTCGGGCGCCAGTTGATGGCCGCCGTGGAGGCCGCGGCTCGGCAAAGCGGCGTCACACTGTTGTGGCTGACGACACATGACGGCACGGATGCGTGTGCATTCTACGAGGCGATCGGCTACACGAAGATGGGCACGATGCCGAACTATTCTCGACGTCCTGACGGGACGCTCTGGCCTGGTGCCTTCTACTTCAAGGAGCTGTCCGCGTGAGAAGATCGTCCTGATGGCGCAGCCCTTCCGCATCGGGGTGATGCAACTGACGATGGAGCCGCTCGAAGAGATGCTCGAGTCGGCGCGCGTCATGGACCGGGCCGGCATGGACACGATCTGGCTCGCCGAGGCCTACCCCTGGTGGCGCAAGCACGGGATGGAGGCTCGCTCGTCCACCGTCGTTTCGGGCCTGATCGCGAAGGCGACTGCGCGCCTGACCGTCGGCTGGGGGATCATCTCGCCGTTCACGCGCCACCCGGTGCAGGTCGCGATGGATGCGCGTGTCGTGCAGGAGGCTGCAGGGCCGGGCAGGTTCCTGCTCGGCTTCGGGACGTCGAAGATCTTCCTGAACAACGCGCGGATAAACGGCAAGCGAACCCTTGGTCCGATGCGTGACGCCGTCGAGATCGTCCGCGGTGTCCTCGGTGGCCAGCCGTTCGTCTACGAGGGCGACACGTGGAGCGCTGACGTCCCGGGCCTGCAGGACGATGCGGTGACCCCCCGTGTGGTGCCGCCCGTGTACGTCGCCGCCACTGCGCCGAAGATGCAGGCGCTCGCCGGTGAGATTGCGGACGGTTGCCTGACGCCGTCGATCACAACCCCGGACTTCGTTCGCTACACGCGCGAGAACGTCGCTGCGGACATCGATATCGGCTGCACCGTTGTCGCGTCGATCCATGCGACCGATCGCGCCGCCGGCCGCGACGGCGCGCGGGAGATCGCCGGCATGTATCTCGCGAACAAGGTGCAGAACATCAAGGGAGCGGCAGACACCCTGCTCGACCTTGCCGGGTTAACCCAGGACGAGATCCGACCCGTCGCCGAGGCGATGGAACAGGGCGGACGGCTGGCTGCGAAGGCGAAGGTGACAGACGAGATCCTCGACAAGTGCAAGCCGATCGCCGGCACTCCGGACGACTGCATCGCCGCGATCGAGGAATACCGCGAGGCCGGGTGCACGCACGTGATGCTCGAGCTCTGGGGCGATCGCCGGCACGAGCAGATCGAGCTGTTCGGCAAGGAGGTGCTGCCACATTTCCGTTGAGATCGACGGCGACCGCCTGGTCGCTCTCGCGGTGGACCTCGTTTCGGTCCCGAGCCCGACCGGCGAAGAGCAGGCGATGGGGGAACGGATTCAGAACGAGCTCGCCGACATGGGGCTTCAGGTGCAGTGGCAGGAAGTCGAAACCGGTCGCCCGAACGTCGTCGGGCTCTGGGAGGGCGTCGGTGGGGGGAAGTCGCTCATGTTCAACGGCCACATGGACACCTCCTACTCCGGGAACGAGCCGTGGCTGACCGGCATCCGCGGCTTCCAACCGGAAGGATTCGTGCAGAACGGCCGCGTCTACGGCCTTGGCATTTCGAACATGAAGGGTGCGCTGGCCTGCTACATGGAGGCGGTGCGTGCGTTGCGGGACGCGGGCGTGCGCCTGCGTGGCGACGTCATGATCGCCTGCGTTTCCGGAGAGATCGAGAAGACGCAGTGGCATCCCGACTTCGTCGGGAGCGAGTACCGCGGCTATGCGTCGGGGTCGCGTTTCCTCACGTCGCACGGCGCAGTGACCGACATGTGCATCCTCGGCGAGCCGACCGAGCAGAAGATCGTCCTGGGCCACTACGGCTCGCTCTGGATGCGGATCTCGACCAGCGGGCCATTCATCCACACCGCGTTCAGCGAAGGTCGGCGGAACGAGAATGCGATCGTACGAATGCGTGACGTCCTCGACGCGGTGCTCGAGTTCGCACCCCAGTGGGAGGAGCGAACGTCGTATGGCGGGAAGCCGGGGATCGTCAATATCGGCGCGATCAGCGGCGGCTTCGCCTGGCGCGTTTCCCGTACGCCGCATCGGACCGATCTCTTCGTCGACTTCCGCGTCCCGCCGACGATGCCGATGGCCGAGGCGCGTGCCGCGTTGGGCGACTTCGCGCGCGGCCTCCGTGAGCGCTTCCCCGACCATGAGATCGAGTCGGAGATCTACGTCACGGCGCCGGGCTCCGAGATCGCAGAGAATCACCCGCTCATCGGGGCGATCGACGAGGCACACGCAGAGGTCTTCGGTGCGAAGCCCGAACGCGACACGGTGCGCTGGTTCTCGGATGCGTCCGCATTGACGCGCTACGGGATCGAGAGCGTCAACTACGGCACGTCGAGCGGTCTCCCTGATCCGGTCCTCGGCGAGAACCTCGATATCGACGGCCTGGTCAAGATCGCACAGGTGTATGCGCTCGTGGCCCAGCGCGTCTGCGGGGTTGCATGAAGAGTCTGGATGCATTCCTGCCGGCGTACGACTTCTCGACGCGGCACGCCGTTGCGGTCGCCGTCGATCCCGTCCGAGCCGACCGAGCCCTGCGCGAGGTGACATTCAAGGAGGTTCCGCTCGTGCGCGCGCTGCTGGTGGCGCGTGGCCTCGGGCTGCGGAGGGCAGAGGACACGGTGCTTGGGGCGATGGTCCCACGGGCGACCGTCCTGGAGGACGTGCCGGGTGAAGGAGTCGTCCTGACGCTGAGCGGCCAGTTCTGGCGACTGCGAGGCCGCGGGCCGGAAGCGTCGGCGACGGCGGTGATCGACTTTCGGGCCCTGCCGGGCAGCCTGGCGACGGAAACGCGCGTTCACGTCCCCGACCCGGTGTCGCGAAGAAAGTTCGGGCGCTACTGGCGCATCGTCCGTCCGTTCAGCGGGCTCATCCGGCTGGTCGTGCTCCGAGCCGCGAAGCGACGCGCGGAGGCCGTGTGAAGCTCGTCACTTTCGACGACGGCCGGGTCGGTGAGCTGCGCGACAACACGATCGTGGAGCTCGACGTACCGTCGACAAGGGAGTACTTCGAGCAAGCGGGAGACGTGCGTCCCACGGGCGAGGAGCCTGCGCTCGAAGCGGTCAAGCTGCGGGCGCCGATCATCCCGAAAAAGCTCATCCACACGGCCGGCAACTTTCGCGAGCACGAGGAGGAGTCGAAGCGAGTGGGCTGGTCGCACGAGATCGCGCCCTGGATCGTCTTCTTCCAGAACGTCGACGCGATCATCGGCCCCGACGAGCCAATCGTCTACCCGGAACACCTGACGGAGGAGCTCGACTACGAGCTCGAGCTGGCAGTCGTGATCTCGAAGTCCGGTAAGTGGTTCGGCCCCGAGGAGGCGGCGGGCTACATCGGCGGGTACGTGATCTTCAACGACATCACCGCGCGCGACATCCAGCGCCGCGAGATGCGCTCCGGTGTTTTCTCCTTCTGTAAGGCGATCGACACGTTCTGCCCGCTCGGGCCGTGGATCGTCACCCCTGACGAGATCGGCGATCCGCACGACCTGCGGATGGAGCTGCGCGTCAACGGCGAGAGTCGGCAGGAGTCGCACAGCGGGAACATGTCCGTGACG
>Ga0307284_10000123_pt1 | contig 13393 bp, 11 predicted proteins | sample ER_DNA_123_FD_194480 | JGI IMG/M metagenome (GOLD analysis project Ga0307284, IMG submission 194480) | Bulk soil microbial communities from the East River watershed near Crested Butte, Colorado, United States - ER_DNA_123 | ecosystem: Environmental > Terrestrial > Soil > Floodplain | place... | reverse complement strand
CAAGAGATCGATCGCGCCATCCCGATATGCCGGCTCGGAGACCCAGGGCTCTGCCGCAGCGTGGTGGGCCAGATCAGACTGCTGCGACGCATCGCTCATGGCCGCAGGATAGTGCCGCTCCGACCAGGAGGGGTGAAGCTCCGCAGCCTCTCGCCTCGTGCGGCAGCGCAAATCAGCGGAGAACCCTCTCCCATTGCCATCGAACCCGCCGCAGAGCCGCAGCGTAAGTCAGCCGCCGGTTGCCTTTGCGGAAATCATCCGGGCGGCGATGAGTCGAGCGGCGCTCTCCGGTGACGTTGTTGTTGAGTCCACGACCAGGCGGTCCCTCCCCCAGGGTTCGTACTCGCGATTCATCACCGCTGTCCACGCCGGTTTCATCAACCCCTCGACATCGGATGAGCGGACCTCGACACGCCGCCGATGCTCGGTCTCGTCGGAGCAGACAACCTCAACCTCGAGGATGCCAGCGCCAGCTGCAGTGGCGGTGCGCATCCAGGCATCGCGGGTGAGCGAGAGCGGATTGACACACTCGACGATCACGTCCAAGCCAAGCCGCAGTTGCTCCTCAGCCAGGGCGTGCGCAACCGCATACCCTGCCGGGCCGAGGGGATGAGACAGCTCCGACGACTCCACGATGACATGCTCGATGCGATCGACCCGCAGATACGGTGTGCTCGTTTCGGCCCCGAGGAGCGTCGCAATCGTCGACTTACCGACCGCTGGAAGGCCCCCGATCACTACCAGCACCTGTCGCACCAGACGATGCTCGCATGCGGGCGGGAGAGCCCGGCGAGCTGTGCTTAGCCTGGCTGCAACAGTGCCGGGGTAGAATCCATCAGGTTCGTGACCGGTGAGCGGTCGCAGATGACGAAATTCGTGCGCTGCGCTCCCACGTGTGCGACACCCGACCGTCCACATGAGTATTGAGGCGAAATTCTGAGTACCCAAGCCACCGATCAGGCAGGCTCAAATCCGGTTGTCCCTCAACTGGACCCCCCGACAGCACCCTTCGCCCGTCTGGGGGTGCTAGATGCGGGCGTCCAGGCTCTTGCTGATGTCGGCATCACCACGCCATTCCCTATCCAGGCGTTAGCCATTCCCATTGCCCTGACAGGTACCGACATGATCGGTCAGGCGCGTACCGGCACCGGCAAGACCTTGGCCTTCGGCATTCCCTTGCTGCAGCGGATCGTCGTGCCAGATGATCGCGACTATCCGCAGCTCTCCCGGCCCGGCGCTCCTCAGGCGCTGGTGGTGACGCCTACCCGGGAGTTGGCCAGCCAGGTGACTTCCGATCTTGTCACCGCATCTTCCCGTAGACACGCCAGAGTGATCAGCGTCTATGGCGGCGTAGGTTACCAAGATCAACTTGGTCCACTGAGCCGAGGCGTCGATGTCGTGGTCGGCACCCCCGGGCGACTTCTTGATCTTGTCGAACGTGGTGCTCTTGATCTTGGTCATATCAAAGTGCTGGTGCTCGACGAGGCTGACAAGATGCTGGATCTTGGCTTCCTGCCGGATGTCGAGCGGATCTTGTCAAGAACGCCCGAATTGCGTCAGACCATGTTGTTCTCGGCGACGATGCCGGCTGCGATCGTGTCGCTGGCTCGGCGCCACATGCGTCATCCGGTCAATATCCGTGCCGAGTCGGACGGCGATACCACGACCGTTCCCGCCACGGCACAGTTCGTCTACCAAGTTCATGACCTGGACAAGCCGGAGATCGTGGCACGCATCCTGCAGGCCGAGAATCGCAACCGCGTCATGATCTTCTGCCGGACCAAGAGGGCTGCGCAGCGTTTGTCCGATGATCTTGTCGAACGCGGTTTCGTGGCCACGTCGATCCACGGTGACCTCAACCAGATCGCGCGAGAGAAAGCCCTACGACGCTTCCGGGAAGGACGCATCGACGTCTTGGTGGCGACCGACGTTGCCGCCCGAGGAATCGACGTCGAGGGTGTCACCCACGTGATCAACTACGAATGTCCCGACGACGAGCAGGTCTACGTGCACCGGATCGGTCGTACCGGAAGGGCAGGCGCCTCCGGTATCGCGATCACCTTCGTCGACTGGGCGGATCTGGTTCGTTGGACAGTGATCAACAACACGTTGGGTCTGCCGTTCGAGGAGCCGGAAGAAACCTATTCCACCTCTCAGCACCTTTATCGCGATCTTGGGATCGACCAGACAGCCAAGGGAAGGATTACCGCCCCCGCCCCGGAGATCCCCAAGCGTGAATCTCGACAGTCGAAATCAGTCAGCGCGGCGCCACGCGCTACGCCCCGAACCCGTGCTCGGCAGCGACTGCGTAACGGTGTACCGGTGGAACGAAGCAACGGTGTATCCGTGGAACGGGGTGAGACCGCCGTACGCAAGCCGTCCCGGCGGAAGCGCTAGCGAGCCATGCCACGCGGCTTGGCGACCACCACAAGATTGCTGTCGTATCCGCCTCGGTCGCGGTGGTAGTTGCCAGCACATGTGATCAGCACCAGGCGATGCGGGCCGCTCTGCTGAAACGCCCGGCTCTTTGTCGCCAGCGCCTTCTTGGCCACCTGTCGCACCGAGGTGACCCGATATTTGAGCCAATGTGAGCCCGCCCGCAGCGTGACCGTATCGCCAACCTTGATTTTGCGCAGCCGCACGAAAAAGCCGATGCCCTCGGTGGCCGAGTCGAGATGTCCGGCGATCACCGTCGAGCCGAACGCCTCGCCCGCCTGTGCGCTGCCATCCCACCAGCCCACATGCTGGACGTTCTCCGGCACGACGAGAAACCCGTCGACAGTGGCCGCAGGCTGGACTGCCGCACTCGCTCGCCCGGGGAGTGTGAGGCGTTCTGGAATGAATGTGACCCGTTGACTGGCGGCCGGATGACCCTCGCGCGCCGGAGCGACCGAGGACGAGTGACCATCAGGCCCACCGCTGGTGGGGCTGGAGCTGCTCGACGACGCCTGTGCGGTGCAACCGCAGAGAAACGTGACCAGGCAAAGCACGCTCAGCAGGCAAAGACGCAGTCCCGGTCCACGTCGCTCGAGGCTCCGGAACCGGGACTGCAAGGCTCGTCGTGTCAACGCGCCAGGTTTACCTGCAATGCCGGGCCTTCACCGACGGCCTGACCACCGGTTCCAGTGTTCACCTCGGAAGGCTTGTCGGACCCTGTCTTGCCGGCTTCCACGACGTGCACGGCGACGTTCATGGTCTTCTTCTCCGGGTCGCCCAGGGCATAGACGAGGTTGATGGCCCCACCCTTGACCGTCAGACTGACCGGCCCGAAGAAGACCGGCTTGGTCTTCCCACTAGGCACAATCGCCACCTTGTAGGTGGCAACGGGTACCGTCAGGTCGAGTGACTCGCCATTGGCAATGTTGGCGAAAAGTACCTGACCGTCCACACGAACATCGGCTGGTGGCACGGCGGCAGTATGCGAAACCGCGAGAAACGCTTTGCCTTTCGGCAGCTTGACATCGTCGTACTTGTAGACGGTCACCAGTGGATCGCCCGATGAGGAAGCCGGCAGATGGGCGACGACGTCGGCCTTGCCGCCGTTCTTGACGGAGAACGTTCTCTTGAGGATCTCACTGCCGTTTTCACTGAAGGTCACAGTGTTCTTCCCAGGCTTGACCTTGAACGGACCGGCCACCTCGGCCGTCTTGACGCCCGATGCGACAGATTTTCCGTCGATCTCGACGTCGAGGTTCTTCCCCGGCAGACCCTGCACGATATAGACGTCAGTGTCATTGGCCGCATAGCTGGGACTGATCGTTACCGCCGCCAGCGCCAAAACTCCTGCGGCTAGCGCCGCCAACTTGGACCAGCGCGCGGTCCGCTTTGTGATCAAGGCTCGTTCACCCACCCTTTGCTCGTTGTTCGCCCCCTGGGGCTTCAAGATCCAAGGCGTAATATATGGCCCCGAAGAGCTGCGCCGTCGAACGTACCAAGAAAAGCTAAGCCGATGGCAAGCGGGGGGATGCGGTGACTTGAGCAAATTGACGATGACTGGTCATCCATTGGCGGCTTGGCTGCGGCGCGCCGTAGGCCTTGCCCTCATCGTCGGACTGCTGATCTCGGCTGTTGCCTTCTATCGCGTAGCGCCGCAGCTGCCCCGAGCGACCCCCGCCCCCCCGAGTAACACGACTTCATCAAGTACCGCGACTTCACCAACAACCGCAGGGCCAGCCAGCCAGAGCCCTGATGCTTCACCATCGCCTACCGCTTCAGCCAAACGTGTCCCTCCAACGCAGGCAGAAGTCAAGCTGCCCCCTGGACCAGGCACTACCGAGCCAGGGATCTTGCTGATGGCAAGCCCGCTGCGCGACGGGAGCTTCGATGTCGCCGAGCTGGTGATTCTTCCATCGCAGGTCCGTTCCGTACGCCTCGCTCCACCCAAGCTGGCGGTGGGGGGCAAGAGCTTTGCAGGGCTCAAGCCGGTTGCCTCTGAAGTTCAGATGAGCGCCGACGATCAGCCGGTCATCGTGCCGAAAGGTCGCGTCGATAGCCGTCTGGAGATCGCTTTGGTCGAACCGTCGAATCAGATGGAGCTGCGCTACCAACTGCACGAGGTCACCGCACGCAGCATCCCATCACGTGCGGGCCGCGCCCTCGCTGTGATCAGTCCGCTCGCAGCGGGTGATCCGAGCCTGCATGTCGTGATGATGGTCAGCGGAGGCACGGTGCGCAATATCGAGTGTCCGATGCGGCGAGGAATCAGCGGGCAGACGTGCGCTGCGGGCCGGAAACCCAATCTTCGTGCCAAGGGAGAGCTGCCGCTCAGCCAAGCCGTGATTATCGTTCAATTCGACCTGCCGAGGACATAGTGAACCAAGATCTCCTTGACCTGGCCCTCGGTGCGAACCGGGTATTGACCTACGCCGGCTATGTGCTGTTGGCCGGCACGTTGACGTTCTGGAGCGTGGTGTGGCCTGACGGCCGGAGGAATGGGCGGCTTGTCGTGCTGGCGCTGGCCGGAACCGCCGCCATGATCATCGGGACGCTGGCCGGTCCAGCGATTCAGCTGATCTTTGCGGGCAGGCTGCTCGGTGACATCGTCACTCCCCTGGGTGGCGCCGCGCAATTGGCCAGACTGGCTGCCCTCGTGGCCGCGATGTTCTTTCTTCCCGACATCATCAGCGGTGCCGTGGTCGGCTGGCGGCGAATTCTCGCCCTCACTGTGGTGCTCGTGATCGCCGCCTCGATGGTGGCGCAATCCGATGCCATTGGTGGTCCTTGGGAGGTAACCAAGATCGCTGCGACGGGGTTGCATGTGTTGGCAACCTGCGCGTGGCTGGGTGGACTCGTCGCTTTGGCGGCAGTCCTGATCCCCGGGGACAGGGTGGAGGAGCTTGACCAGCTCATCCCGCGTTTCTCCCGGGTAGCGATGCTCAGTGTGGCCACCCTCGTCGTCACCGGGATCATTCACGCGGTGGCTGTCGCGGGCGGGTTGTCTCCGCTGATCGGCTCTCGCTACGGGCTGGTTCTCGTGATCAAGGTCGCGATCTTCGGGTTCATGCTGCTGATGGGAAACCACGGCCGCAAGTACGCAGCCCGTGCCGCATTTCGGCAGCGGCATCTCGTGCCGGACGTACCCGGAAAAAATGTCGGCGTTTCCGGCCTCGCGGTGGCGATGGGAGCTGAGCTCTGCATTGCCTTTGTGATCTTGTCGACAACGTCGCTGCTGGTGATGGTGGCGCCGCATCCATAGCCCGCCTACGAACCGGGACGCGGCGGACGGAGATATGGTCTCCACATGCGCGGCTTTCGACGCCGCAGGCCTTCGCAGGCCACGGCAGCCGATCGGCATGGGGGCAATGGGCCGACCCCGATCGAGCACGCCGAGTCAGCGGTCGATGCGCGAGCTGCCATGCGGCGTATCGCCGCCGAAGCCCTGATCCTGCAAGACGAGGCCGAGGCAGTGGTCCGGGGCGCTCGGGCCCGCGAGGGTCTTGGCTTTCTGGCCCCCCGGGGAGGCCCACTGGTACGCCGTTTTTTCGGCCTTCGAGATCTGTTACCGAAGTCCTGTCAGGACCCAGCTGACGAAGAAGTACGACGCCAGCTGGATGCGATCTTGCATCACCACGCCTTAGCCGTGTGGGTGGCCCTGGACCTGCTCGCCTACGAATGGCGATCAGAAAAGATCGGCCGCCAGCTCGATGCTTTGGACGGGCTCGGTGAGCCGGCGGCGCATCTGGATCAGCTCTATGCCGAGCTGGCAGGACGGCCGACCGCGGACTACGCCGCAAGCTAGTAGCCACCGGATCCGCGCCGAGCGGGCTTGGCAATCAAACACGGAGCGTGAGCAGCTGACCAGCCAGCTCCCGGTATGCGACAGCGCCCTTACTCGTACGGGCGGTGCGAAGGACAGTCTGGCCCACCGCTGGCGCCTCGGCGAACCGGACGGACTTGGGTATGGCAGGCGACAGTACCGTGACGCCGTAGTCGTCGCCGATCCGTTCGAGGACGGTGCGGCCATGAGTGGTACGGCCATCGAACAGTGTCGGGAGTACGCCAATCACGTCCAGTCCGCGATTGGTGAATTTCTTGACGTCGTAGATCGTGTCGAGCAGTTGACCGACACCGCGGTGACTCAGCGTCTCGCATTGCAGAGGAATCAGTACGCCCTGCGCAGCGGTCAGGGCCAGGATGGTCAAGATGCCGAGCGTGGGAGGGCAGTCCAGGACGATGAAGTCGTAGCGCCTCAGCAACGGTTTCAGCGATTCCTTCAAGAGTCGTTCGCGGCCCTCACGACTCGCTAGCAGCTGCTCGGCCAGCGCCAGCTCGATGGTGGCAGGCAGCAGATCCGGCCCTTCTTCGGTGCTCAATACGGCATCCTCCGCAGCCACCTGGTCGACCAGCACCTGGTGCACCGAGCAGCTCATCGACTCCGGGTCATAGCCCACGGAAAATGTCAGACACGCCTGCGGATCAAGATCAACGATCAGCACCCGCTGGCCGAGTTGCGACCACGCCGCGCCCAGCGATGCGACGGTCGTTGTTTTGGCGACGCCACCCTTCTGGTTTGCCACGGCAATTACGGTGGCTTCCGCAGTGCGTCCTCGGTTCACGACAACCGTCGTTGGATCTCGGCGAAGACCTCCGGATCAGTGGTATTGCAGCCCAGCTCATGATCAAGCTTGCCGGTGCCGTGATAGTCGCTCGACCCGGTGGCCAGCAGCCCAAGGCTGTCGGCCAAGGCGCGTAGCCGCATCCGGATGTCAGGGTCATGATCTTGATGGTCTACCTCAATGCCATCCAGCTGGTGATCGCGGGTCAGCGCTGTCAGCACACCCCGCGGAAGCAGGTGCTCGCGACCACGACCCCAAGGGTGCGCAATCACCGCCAGCCCACCCGCCTGATGCACGAGGTCGATTCCGCGTTCCACGTCGATGGTGTAGCGCGGTACATGAGCCGGTCCTCCGTCAGCCAGGAAGCGGTCGAACGCCTCCTGACGATCGCGCACGTGCCCGGCCTTGATCAGCGCGTCGGCGATGTGTGGACGACCAACCGAGGGACTGTTGCCCACCTGAGCCATCACTTCTGCCTCGCTAACCGGAACACCCAGTTCGGCCAACCTTTCCAAAACGCCTGCCAGCCTTCCCAGCCGGCCATCGCGGACTTTTGCCATCTCAGCGCTTAGCCCCGGATTGGCCGGATCCGCCCCGTACGCGAGGACATGCACGCTGTTGCCGCGCCGCGAGCAGGAGAGCTCCATCCCGCGCAGTACGCCGACTCCGAGCCGGTCTCCCTCTGCAACTGCCTCATCGAGACCGTCAAAGGTGTCGTGGTCGGTCAGCGCTACCACATCGAGGCCAACCCCCTGGGCCTTGCGCACCAGCTCAGCCGGCGTGTCAGTCCCGTCGGAGATCAAGGAGTGCGTATGCAGGTCAATCCGCATCCCTCACAACTATCTGGAAAGCAGACGGCGGACAACTCGAAGACCGACCGACATTCGAGCTAGCTCGGCACGAGCGCTGGTAATCGAGCGAAGGGTCTTCACCGAGTCGATCACCGCTGCGTTCGACTTCTCCCAACCAAGGACGACGTCCTTGGCACTCTTGGTGAGGCTCCCGTTCGCGCCGAGCACCTCCGCTGTGAGCTGAGCATGCACCGCGTGCAGATCGTCGCGGAGCGCTGCCCGGGCCATCGTCTGCCACCGATCGTCACGTGGCAGCTCGATGATGCGGCTCAAGAGCCGGTCGAGTCCGAGACGCTGACCGAGGGTGAAGTGCACCTCCGCCACCTTCAAGACATCGATGCCGGACTCTGCGGCCGTATGCTCGATGGTCAGCGCCGCATAGGCCGGAGGTAGCACCGCGATCGCCGTCGCCAGCTCATCGGGTACGCCGGCCGCTAGATAACTCTTGAGCCGCTGCTCGAACGCCTCCTTCTCGCGTCCAGCCAGGGTTGTCGGTAAGGCCTGTTGGACGACCCGCACTCCCTCGGTGAACTGGGCAACAGTGGCACCGATATCGATCGGATGCCGCCGATTGTTGATCAGCCAACGGGTCGCGCGCTCGACCAGGGTGCGCACTTCCATCCGGAGCACGGTCTGCATCTGGGCATTGATTCGGTGATCAAGTGCGGCGACGGCCTTGTCAAGATCATTAGCGGCAAAGATCGCGCGCGCCGCGATCTGCGCCCGAATGACATCTGCCGCTCCCGCCCCGGTCTCCCCCGACAGTCGATGGAAGCAGGTAATGCCGGACTCGTTGACGAACTCGTTGACGACAACTGTGGCGATGATCTCCCGGTGCAGCCGGTGTGTTCGCATCTGGTCGGCATAGTGCTGCCGCATCGCCGTTGGGAAGTACTCGATCAGGCGGTCCACCAGGTAAGGATCATCGGGCATGTCGGATGCCAAGATCTCGTCCTCGAGAACGATCTTGGTGTACGCGAGCAGTGTCGCAAGCTCTGGCGAGGTCAAGCCCTTGTGGTTGCTGCGCCTCATCTCCATCGCCTCGGTGGACGGCAAGAACTCAATCTCCCGATCGACCAATCCTTGGCTCTCCAGCCGCTCCATCCAGTCTTCGTGAACACCGGCCATCGACGCTGACTGGTACACCGCGTTGGCTAGGGCCAAGTTCTGGTCGTAGTCGTCCTTGAGCACCAGCTGGGCCACCTCGTCGGTCATCGACGCGAGAAGCTGGTCGCGGTCCTCCGGTGACAGCCGACCGGCAGCCACCTCCCCGGTCAGCAAGATCTTGATGTTGACCTCATGATCAGACGTGTCGACCCCGGCCGAATTGTCGATGAAGTCGGTGTTGATCCGGCCGCCCTTCTCCGCGTACTCCACCCGGCCGAGTTGCGTCAGACCAAGGTTTCCGCCCTCTCCGACACACTTGGCGCGTAACTCACAGCCGTCGACCCGCAACGCGTCATTGGCCTTGTCGCCGACCACGTCGTTGGTTTCGGTCAGCGCCTTGACGAAGGTCCCGATGCCACCGTTCCACAGCAAATCGACGGAAGCCCTCAGGCACGCCTTGATCAACTCTGCAGGTGTCAGTGCTTCTACCGACTTGTCGATGCCGAGGGCGGTGCGCATCTGCTTGGTGATCACGATGGACTTCAGACTGCGAGGAAAGACGCCGCCACCCTCCGACAACAAGCTGGTGTCGTAGTCGGCCCAGCTGGAGCGCGGCAGTGCGAACAGCCGGGCACGCTCCTCCCAGCTGCGTGCCGGATCGGGCTGCGGGTCGATCATGATGTGCCGATGATCAAAGGCTGCCACCAGCTTGAGATGCTTACTCAGCAACACTCCGTTGCCGAAGACGTCGCCGCTCATATCGCCGATTCCGACACAGGTGAAATCCGTCGTCTCGGGATCAAGATCCATCTCACGGAAGTGTCGACACACCGACACCCAAGCGCCTCGAGCGGTAATGCCCATGGCCTTGTGGTCATAGCCGGCCGAGCCGCCGGAGGCGAACGCGTCACCAAGCCAAAATCCGGCATCGACTGAGATCTTGTTGGCGGCATCGGAGAAGGTAGCGGTTCCCTTGTCGGCTGCAACGACCAGGTACGGATCGTCCCCGTCGTAGCGAACGACATCAACCGGGGGCACCACGACACCGCCCACGATGTTGTCGGTGACATCCAGCAAGCTCGTCACGAAGAGCTGATAGCACGCCAGACCTTCGGCTAGCCAGGCCTCCCGCTCGCGGGATTCCGGCAAACGCTTGCAGTAGAACCCGCCCTTGGCCCCGACTGGGACGATCACCGTGTTCTTCACCATCTGCGCCTTGACCAAGCCCAGCACCTCGGTGCGGAAATCCTCCGCGCGATCCGACCAGCGGATGCCGCCCCGGGCGACCGGACCGTACCGCAGATGGACGCCCTCCATACGCGGCGAATAGACGAAGATCTCGAATGCTGGACGAGGCTCAGGCAGCTCCGCGATCTGTCTTGGCAACAACTTCAGTGCGATGGCTTGGCAGCCCGCAACGTAGAAGTTCGTACGCACCACGGCCTGGATTACGGCCAGGAAAGACCGCACGATTCGATCATGGTCAAGGCTGGCAACGTCGTTGAGCGCCCTCTTGATCTTGTCCACCAACTCGGTGGCAGCTACGCCACGCGCCTTGGGATCGAGACCACTCTTCGGATCAAAACGCGTCCGGAAAAGCTGGACGAGGTGCCGGGCGATGTCGACGTTGCTGCTCAGCGCCTGGGCGAAATAGCTCTGGCTGTACGTGATGCCGACCTGTCGGAGGTAGCGGCCGATGGACCGCAGCAAGCTCACCTCACGCCAGTCCAGGTCGGCGCTCATGATCAGCGCATTGAACCTGTCGGGCTCGCTCTCGCCGGCATAGGACGCCGAAAACGCAGCCATGAAACGCTGCCGCGCTTCGAACGTCCAGCGACCCTGGACCGCGTCGGCGCCGCCTGGCACCTGAACGCCGAAGTCATAGATAAATCCACGCTCGCCGTCGCCAATGGCCAGCTCGTACGGTCGTTCGTCGATCACGTCGACGCCAAGCAAGGACAGGTGGGGCAGGATCTTCGACAGTGACAAGGACTCCTCCCGCCGGAAGATCTTCAGCCGCAAGTCCGCTTCATCGTCAGGCCGGTCCGGGACATACATGGCCATCGACGTCTCATTCTCACCTGTGAGGGCGATCAGCTCGGTCAGATCCTTGAGCGCCTGTCGGGCGGTGTAGTCCTCCTTGTAGCCCTCGGGTACTGCCGCCACGAGCGCGACCAGCCGGTCCGCATCATCGATTCCGACGATCAAGTCCGCGAACTCGTCATCCCAGGAGCGGGTCGCCAGGGTCAGTTCCCGCTCCAGAGAGCGCACGTCAATCTCGCCCAACGTCGCGCCGACCGGCATGCGTACGACGAAATGGAGCCTCGCGAGCACCGATTCGGTGACCCGGGCCGTGTACCCGATCGAGGATCCGCCGAGTGCGCTCAGCAGAAGGTTCTCCATCCGGCGACGTACCGAGGTGGTGTATCGATCTCTGGGTAGATAGATCAGGCAGGACAGATAACGCCCGTACGGATCCCGACGTACGAACATCCGTACCTGGCGGCGTTCCTTGAGGTGAGCGACCTTCTCGACGACGGCGGCCAATTCGGCCAGCGGGGTCTGGAACAGCTCATCGCGCGGATAGGTCTCGAGCACATCCATGATCGCCTTGCCGCCGTGGCTGTGCTCGCTGTAACCCGAAAGCCGGATGACCGCGGCGGCCTTCTGGCGGAGCACGGGAACGCGCGCAACGCTCTCTGAGTACGCCGAGGAAGAGAACAGACCAAGGAAGCGCCGCTCACCGATGACTCGCTCGTTCGCGTCGAAGATGCGGAAGGCGATGTAGTCGAGGTACGCCGGCCGGTGCACCCGGGATTTCTGGTTGTCCTTGGTGATGATCATCAATTCGGGAGTGCCGTTGGGTTGCGGGATCGCGTGGAAGGTGCCGGGTAGATCCCGGTCTGCCCGCAAGATGCCGAGGCCTGTGCCAGGACGAACTTTGAACTCGATGCCAGACTGCTCGGTGATCACGTCGTATTCGCGGTAGCCCAGGAATGTGAAGTGGTTGGTATTCAGCCAGCTGAGCAGTTCGCAGGCCAGCGCAGCTTGATCCGCATGACCATTGATGAATTGGGGATCTCTGAGCATCTCAATGGTCTCTTCGGACCGCGTGATCATCTTCTGCCAGTCCTGGACCGCATCTTCGACGAGCCGCAAAACCTCCAGCAGCCCCTGCTCCAGTTCCGGAATAAGCGTTTCGCGGCTCTCCGTCCGAGGGGGCGGCAGGATTTCCACATGCATCCATGACTCGGGGACCACGCTCGGATCGTGGTCCGCGTCGCTGGTGCTGACGATGCCGAGCAGCTTGCCCTCAACATTGCGCCGCACGAGGAATTGCGGATGGAACACCTCGCGGATACTCCAGCCTTGGCGTAGCACCTCCATCGTGACTGAGTCGACGAGGAAAGGCCGGTCGTCGGTGACGATTTGTACAACCGTCGCGCCGGCGGTCCATCCGTCATCGGACTGACTGGGCTTTCTGATGGTGATCACAGCGCGAGAAGGGGGGCGGTGCATCGCTGCTCGGTAATGGCTTTCCACGAGGCCGAGGAGGTTTGCGACGCTGCGCTCATCGACGTCGACCGCATCAACATGCCGGAAGTAGTGACGCAGGAAAGCCTGAACCGCGGCTGGGTCGTGACCAAGCTCGGCGGCAATGCTTGCGCCGCGAGCCGCTACTTGAGCGATCTTCTGAGTCTTCTCCTTCTCCTGCTCCAGCTCGACCTCGAAAATTGTCACGTCGTCCATCCGATCAATGCGTCGCCGCACCCCGCTGTGCGACTACCTCCGACATTAGCCCCGTGGGCCGCGGCGGCGGTCCAGTCGATGACATCATGAGCGGCATGCAGATCTCGAGCCACCTGGAGTTTGGCGCCGTGCCGGCCGACGTCTACGCGATGATGACCAACCAGAAGTTCCTTGACGAGGTGTGCGTCGCCAGTGAGTCGCTCAGCTACAACGCTTCCGTGGAGGGCTCGGTCACCAAGACCTCTCGGACCTTGCCAGCGCCAGAGTCGGCGGCAAGGTTCACTGGGCCGACTGTCACGGTCAACGAGGAAGTCGCTTGGGGCAACGGTTCGGCCGATGGCTCACGTGTTGGAGCTATCACGATGACCGTGCTCGGCCAGCCGGTCGGCTTCAAGGCAACGATGCGGCTTGAACCTGGAGGTCGAGGCAGTGTGGTCGACATTGCTGGCGAGCTCAAGGTCGCGATCCCGCTGCTCGGTCGGAAACTCGAGGAAGCCACGGCGCCTGCGGTCATCGCCGGATATCGGACCCAGCAGGAAGTCGGCGATCGCTGGCTGGCTGGCGAGCGACTGGACTAGTGCCCACCGAGACCGATCTAGCCCATATGGGGATAATCGATCTCGGTTGGCG
>Ga0307284_10000118_pt1 | contig 13525 bp, 11 predicted proteins | sample ER_DNA_123_FD_194480 | JGI IMG/M metagenome (GOLD analysis project Ga0307284, IMG submission 194480) | Bulk soil microbial communities from the East River watershed near Crested Butte, Colorado, United States - ER_DNA_123 | ecosystem: Environmental > Terrestrial > Soil > Floodplain | place... | reverse complement strand
GTGAGGACCAGCCGTCCCTCACCGCCCGGGAACAGCCGCGCGAAGACCCGCTCGAACTGCACCGCCACGTCGTGGTACGCCTCGGTGAACACTCGCTCGATCCGCTCGTCGACCTCACGCAGGATGTCAAGCAGGTCGCGCTTGGACCGCTTGAGGTCCTCCAGCTGCATGGTGAGGAACGTGTGCCGCTCCTCGAGCGCTGAGAACTCCTCGAGTGCAAGAGGGTTGATCCGGCCGAGCGCCGCGAGCCGCCGCTCGCCGCTGCGGAGCCGCTTCTCCTGCACCTCTCGCACGTATGCCTCAGGCTCGCCTGGCTCGTCGCTCCCCTCCGCCGGTGGCTGCGGAACCAACCGTTGGGGGCCGAACTCCTCGACCAGCGTCGTCGGGTCGACCCCCAGCTCCTCGATGGCGCGAGCCTCGAGCTGCTCGATCCGCAGCCGCTGCTGCGCGCGGGCGACCTCGTCGCGGTGCACGGAGTCGGTGAGCTCGCGCAGCTCGTCCTGGAGGACGACGACCTGGCGGCGCAGCACCCCGATCTCGGCGTCGCGCGAGGTCCGGGCCTCGTCGGCGCGCCGGCGCAGCACGTCGGCCAGGTCGGCGGCGCCGGCGAGGACCCCGGCGGCGTAGGCCGCTCCCACCCGGACCGCCTCCGCCACCTCGGCCTCGCGCATCCGGCGCAGCCGGCGGGCCTCGTGTCGGGCGCGCGCGTCGATCTCGGCCACGGCGGCCGCCTCCAATGAGGTCGCCCGGTCGTGCAGGGCTCTGGCCCGCTCCTCACGCGTCCGCAGCGCCAGCCGGAGCTCGGTCTCGTGCATCCGGGCCGCGGTCGCCGCGCCATCGAGGCGGTCCCGCTCGTCGGTCGAGACGTCGTCCCCCTCGTCCCCGACGTCCCCCGCCTCGCCGTCAGCTCCAGCGGAGACCCCCGGATGGCCGACCGCTGCGTCGTAGCGTTCCCGCAGTGCCGTGTGCTCGGCCCGGTCGGTCTCGAGGGCCCCTTCGGCGGCGGCGATCGCGCGTTCGGTCCGCTCGGCCTCGGCCCGCGCGCCCCGGACGGCCACGCCGAGCGCCCCCAGCCTCTCCGCGACCGCCGACATCTTCGCGTCGGACTCGTGCAGCTGGTCTAGGGCGGCCTCCACGGTGTCGGAGGCCTCGGCGGCCCGGCTGCTCAGCGCACCGATGGCGAAGCGGGCGCGCTCCCCGCGGCCCGACGCCTCGGACAGCCGCTCGCGCGCATCGTCGACCGCGGCCCGGATCTCGAGAAGGCTCGGCGCCGCGGCGCTGCCTCCGCGGACCCAACCCGGGCCGAAGACGTCGCCGCCACGGGTCACCGCGATGACGCCGTGGTGAACCAGCGCGGCCGCCGCGGCGCTGTCGTCGACCAGCGCGACACGCTCGAGCATCCGCTCGACGGCGGGCCGCAGCCGGTCGGGACACGTGACGACGTCGAGCGCCCAGCGCGCCCCGCGGGGCAGCGCCGGCCACGCCGCCCGGTCGACGGACCCCGCCGTCTCCGGCACCAGCAGCCCGGCCTGACCCGCGTCGTCGAAGCGCAGCCGGTCTACGGCGGCAGCCGCTCCCGCCAACGTGTCCACGGCGAGCGCGTCACCCGCCCACCCGAGAGCCGCGGCGACCGCCCCCTCGTGCCCGGCGTCGACCTCCAGCAACGACGCAACCGAACCCGAAATCGTATGCGCCTCGTCACCGGCCGCCAGCAGCGCCGCCGCGCCGTCCTTGCGGCGCAGACTCAGCTCCAGCGCGTCCAGCCGGGCCGCGGACGCCTGACGGTCGCGTTCGGCGGCGCGTTCGGCCTCCTGCAGCTCCTCCAGCTGCGCCTGCAGCCGGTCGAGATGGGCCGCGGCGCTCTCATACTCCGCGTCGAGGTCCTCCTCGCCAGCCTCCTCGGCGGCGATCGACGACTCCAGCGCGGCGAACTCGCGCTCTGCGTGCGCCGCCCGGCCGCGCGCGGCCTGGACCGTCTCGCGCATCCGGCCGATCTCGCCCTCGGCGGCCTCGATACGGGACGCCTTCGCAGCCACCTGCCCGGCCAGCCGGGCCAGTCCCTCGCGCCGGTCCGCGACGGCGCGCGCCACCCGGGCCAGCCGCTGCTGCTCGGCCGCGTAGGCCTGCTCGACGTCCACGCGCTCGACGACGGCGGCCTCGAGCGCGGCGGTGGCGTCGGCGACCTCGACGAGCAGCCCCTCGTGCTGGTCGAGCAGCTCGGCGGCCTGACGACGCAGCTCATGCGGGTCGCGGCTGGTCGCCCCCGAACCGGCCTCCCGAGCGTCGTCGGCAAGATCCTGGCGAAGGAGGCGGACCCGCTCGGAGGCCAGGGACCCCGTCGAGGTGAGGCGCTCGGTGAGGCGCGACAACGCATACCAACGCTCCTGCGCACGGGCGAGCTCCGGTCGCGCCGCCTCGCCGGCCGCCTCCAGCTCCGCGATCCGCCCGCCGAGCTGGGCGAGAGCGTCCTCGACCTCGGTCCGGCGCGCGAGAAGGGCGGTCTCGTCGGCGACCTCCTGCTCCAGGGTCGCGGTCAGCTGGATGAGGTCGTCCGCCATCAGCCGCAGCCGGGCGTCGCGGACCTCAGCCTGGATGACCGCGGCCCTGCGCGCGGTCTCGGCCTGGCGGCCGAGCGGCCCGAGCTGCCGGCGGATCTCTCCGGTGAGATCGGTGATCCGGGTGAGGTTGGCCTCCATCGCCTCGAGCTTCCGCAGCGCACGTTCCTTGCGCTTGCGGTGCTTGAGGACCCCGGCCGCCTCCTCGATGAACCCGCGCCGCTCCTCGGGCGTGGCGCGGAGCACGGCGTCGAGCTGGCCCTGGCCTACGATGACGTGCATCTCACGGCCGATGCCGCTGTCGGACAGCAGTTCCTGGATGTCGAGCAGTCGGCAGCCGGTGCCGTTGATGGCGTACTCGGAGCCGCCGCTGCGGAACATCGTCCGCGAGATGGTCACCTCGGTGTAGTCGATGGGCAGCGCGCCGTCGGTGTTGTCGATGGTCAGGCTGACCTCGGCCCGACCCAGCGGCGGCCGGCCGGCCGTGCCGGCGAAGATGACGTCCTCCATCGAGCCGCCCCGCAGCGACTTCGCGCCCTGCTCGCCCATGACCCAGGCCAGCGCGTCGACGACGTTGGACTTGCCCGACCCGTTCGGGCCGACGATGCAGGTGATGCCCGGTTCGAGGCGCAGGTGGGTCGACGACGCAAAGGACTTGAAACCCTTCATCGTCAGGCTCTTGACGTACATCGCCGCAACCCTACAAGCGGGATGACCGCCCACCTCGAACCTCGACCGCTCGGTGGTTCGAGGGACCGGTGATGCCGCTGGGACTCAGCAGGCCCTCATGACCGCGCCGCCCCCGCGATCTGCTCGTGGTGGTGGATGACCTCGGCAATGACGAACGCGAGGAACTTCTCGGCGAAGACCGGGTCCAGTCCGGAGTCCTGGGCCAGGGCGCGCAGCCGGGCCACCTGCTGCTCCTCCCGTGTCGGGTCGGCGGGCGGCATGTGCCGCTCAGCCTTGAGCACCCCGACCGCCTGGGTGGCCTTGAACCGCTCGGCGAGCAGGTGGATCAAGGCCGCGTCGATGTTGTCGATGCTCGCGCGCAGCCGAAGCAGCTCGGAAGGCAGCTCCAGAGGTGGCTCTGCCGAGACCTCGGTCGACACGCGGTTCAGGGTATGCCTCACTTCGCGTCGAACGACCCCACGCCGGGCAGGGCGCGACCCCACTGCGTCACGACCCCGCTCACCGAACCAGGCCGTCCCGCCGTCGAGGGATCCTCGTCGAGCAGGGCGAGGAACCGGTCAACCGCGTTGCCGTCGCCCTGCGCCACCACCTCGACGCGGCCGTCGGGGAGGTTCCTCGCGTACCCGACGAGACCCAGGTCACGGGCCCGTGCGCGGGCCCAGAACCGGAACCCCACGCCCTGCACATCACCGCGGATGTAGGCGGTCGCGCGCTCCGCACCCCCGGAACCCTCGGCCACCGCTCCACCCTACGAGCCCCGTCGGGCCACCGCGTGGCTCCACGGGATCGCGCTCGAGCCTCCCTATGCTCGCGATCGAGGGTCGGACGCGGAGGAGGCGGCACGGTGTCCACGCTGGAGCGCCCGGCCCCGACGAGGGCGCCTCCCCGGTATGCGCAAACCCGTCCCGCCGTCGCGGGGCACCTCGAGGGGCTCGATGGGCTTCGCGCCCTCGCCATCGCCGCGGTCGTCGTCTACCACCTCGACCCCGCCTGGCTCCCCGGCGGGTTCCTCGGCGTCGACGTCTTCTTCGTCGTGTCCGGGTTCCTCATCACGACGCTCCTTCAGCGTGAGGCGCTGGGCCGTGGTCGCATCGCGTTCGGCCGGTTTTGGAGCCGTCGCGCCCGGCGCCTCCTGCCGGCCCTCGTCGTCTGCGTCGTCGTCAGCACCCTGGCTGCCCGGATCGCCCATCACGACCTTGTGGTCCACATCGACCGCCAGCTCCTGGGCGCCCTGACCTTCTCGACGAACTGGGTGGAGATCGCGGCCGGTTCCAGCTACTTCGACCAGACCTCACCGCAGCTGTTCATGAACTTCTGGTCGCTGGCGGTTGAGGAGCAGTTCTATCTCGCCTGGCCGCTGGTCGTGGCCGCGCTGATGACGACCGTGGCGGTGCGCCGGCGCCTGGCCGTGTCGGTCGGCCTGACGCTGGGTCTCGCCGTGCTCTCGACGGCGCTGATGGCGCTGTGGTTCGTCCCCGGCGACGACGCCACGCGGGTCTACTACGGCACCGACACCCACGTCACCGGCCTGATGCTCGGAGCGGCCCTGGCCTTCGGGTACGCCTCGTGGACCGCCGTGTCGGCGACCTCCATCCGGCAGACCCGGTATGCGTCGGTGTGGCTGGCCGTCCGTCGTCCGGTCCTCGGGACGGCCCTCCTCGTGCTTGCGGTCCTGTTCTGGGTCCTGCGGGAGGACTCGCCGCTGACCTTCCGAGGTGGTCTGGCCCTCGCCTGCGTGGCGACCGTCGTGCTGGTGGGGGCGCTGCTGCCGGTAGGGCAGCCGGCCGGCGCGGGTGCGCATACCGAGTGGTCGTCCTTCCCGGAAGACTCCCGCTGGCGGACGCTGCTGTGCGCCGAGCCGATGACGTGGATCGGGCGCCGGTCGTACGCCATCTACCTGTGGCACTGGCCGGTGATCGTCATCATCGGCCAAGACATGCGGACGGCGCCGGGCACCTTTCAGCACATCGTCAGTGCGATCTGGTGCGTTCTCGTCACCGTCGCCCTGGCCGACCTGTCGTACCGGTTCGTCGAGGCGCCGATCCGGGTGTGGGGGTTCCGGGAGTGTGGGCGGATGGCGTGGCAGTCGATGAGCTCCGGTGTGTCAGGAGCGCCCCGGATGGCGGCGGCCGCGTCGGTGGTGGCCGTCGCCGCCTGCGTCCTCGTCGTCATGACCGCCCCGACCCGCAGCGACACCGAACAAGCCATCGCCGAGACCACTAGCGATACGAGTCCGGCCGCGGCCCAGGAGCAGGGACCGGTCCCCGCCCCCACCCCGAGCGTCCCCGCGGCGCCGGCCGCAGGTAGTCCGGCTCAGGACTGGTCCATGCCGAGCGGCGACCAGGTCGACGTGTTCGGCGACTCACTCGTCGCGACGACGAAGCAGGCCATCGACTACTACTTCCCCGGGGTGCGCCAGGATGCCAAGTCGAACCGCCGATGGAGCGACGGCCTCGCCGCGGTCACGGCCCGCGGTGCCGACACGCGGCGGTCGGTGGTGCTGGCCTTCGGCACGAACGCCGGCGTCACCGAGGACACCGTGGTCCGCGCGCTCGACGTGCTGGGGCCGGACCGCATGGTCGTGCTGGTCAACCTCTACAACCCCAAGTCGATGTGGATCGACGAGGCGAACGCAACGTTGGCCCGGGTCGCCTCGGCGCGCCCCAACGTCATCGTCGCCGACTGGAACGCCGCCATCCGGGCGAACCTCACGCTGCTGCAGTCGGACAAGGTCCACCCGGGACTCTCCGGCACGCATCTCTTCGCCAAGACGATCCGCGCCGCGATGGCCGAGCTGAGCACCCGGCACACGGGTCAGGCGGTCGTGCTCAAGGAGCTCAAAGGCCCGTGAGGCGCCACGCCTCGGAATGCCGGAGGCCATGGTGTATCGCCACCACCCCGGTCCCTCTCCTCCCGACATGGACGTCGAGAGGCCCACGGACTCAACGGCTCCCGCGCCGGCTGAGCCCGCGCGTGAGTACACGCAGTGGCTCACGTGCTCTGCGTGCGCCGTTGCGTGGGTCGGCATGTGGTCCGAAGACTCCTGCTGGTGCTGCGCGAGCCGGGACCATGTCCAGCTCCGATGGGCGGCGGCCGCCTAGGGCCGAAAACTACCGCCGGGCCACGTAGAGGCCCTACTCCGCCAGCCACGCCGCATACGCGTCGAAGGTGTAGGGGCGGCCGAGGAAGTCCTCGACGAGGTCGGCAGCGTCCTGCTGACCGCCCCGGGCGAGGATCCGGTCGCGGTACCGGCCGGCGACGGTCGGGTCGAACATGTTCGCCCGGTCGAAGGCGCTGAAGAGGTCCTTGGCGATGACCAGCGACCACATGTACGTGTAGTAGCCGGAGCCGTAGCCCTCGAGATGGCCGAACGACGCCGGCATGTGCGTGCCCTCGATGTAGGGAAACAGGCTGTAGCGGGTCTGCAGCTCCCGGGTTCGCTCGGTGAGGTCGTCGGGGATGTCGACGTGGAACCAGTACGACATCGACGCGTAGAACATCTGGGTTCGCGCGTTGTAGCCCTTGCCGAAGTCGTCGGCGCGCCGCATCTTGTCGACCAGCTCGGCCGGGATCTCCTCCCCCGACGCGTTGCGCGCGAAGGTGCGCAGCACCTCCGCATCCCACGCCCACTCCTCGAGCATCTGGCTGGGCGCCTCGACGAAGTCCCACTCGGTCGCCACACCGGAGAACCGCACCCACTCGCCGCGACCAGCCAGCACGTGGTGCACGAGATGACCGAACTCGTGGAACAGCGTCGTGACGTCGGAGTGCTCCATGAGGCCGCGCGGGAAGTTGCAGACGAGGACCCCCTCGGCCAGCTGTCGGTCCTTGAGGCCGCGGACCAGGTCGAACTGCGCCGCGTGCTTGAACTTGCCTTCGCGGGGGTGCAGGTCGAGGTAGATGCGGCCGAGGTGCTCGTCGCGGTCGGTGAGGTAGACGTCGTAGGCAGCGACCGCCTCGTCCCAGAGGACGGCGTCCTCCGCGGGCCGGTAGGTCAGCCCGAAGAGACGGCCGGTGACGTCGAGGAGGCCACGGCGTACCGCTGGGAAGTCGAAGTAAGTGCGCACCCTCTGCGCGTCGACGTCGAGCTGCTCCCGGCGGACCGCCTCGGCGTAGAAGGCCAGGTCCGACGCGTCGATCGTCTCGGCGTCCGGGAAGTCCTGCCGCATCCGGTCGAGAACGACCTGACGGTCCCGCTGCCCCGACTCGAGCGCCGCGTCGGCGATCCGGTCGATGAACTCCGGGATCGCGGCACCGTGCTTGATCATCTTGACCTCGGCGTCGTACTCCGCCCAGTCGCGGTAGCCGAGGAGCCCCGCGTGCTCGCGCCGGATCTCGAAGAGCTCGGTGAGCAGCGCGTCGTTGGCCGGCCACGCCCGGTTGAGGAACTCCATGCGCAGCGCCCGCCGGGTTTCGCGGTCGCGGCCGTAGGTCGAGAACGGGACGACGTCTGGGTAGTCGGTGGTCAGCGTGACCAGCCCGTCCGCGTCGACGGCATGGGCGTCGATCCAGTCCTGCGGCATCCCCTCGAGCTTGTCGGGCGTGACCTTGACGCTGCGGACGTCGTCGCGGATATTCTTGCTGAACTCCTGGCCGACGAGGATGGCCCGCTCGGACAGCTCCTTGACGCGACCCCGGGTTGCGTCGTCCTTGTCGACGCCTCCGCGGCGGAAGTCGAGCAGGGTCTTGTCGAGCAGCCGCCTCGCCGTCGCGTCCAGGCCGGAGCCGTCGACGGCCGCGAACACCTCGTACAGATCGCGGTCGAGACTGAGATCGGTGTCGAGCTTCTGGACCTCCTGCATCGCCGCCTCACCCCGCGAACGCACCGCTTCGAGAGGGTGGACCTCGCTGAACAGCGACGCGACGGACGCGACGTTGGCGATGGCGAGACTGACGTCGTTCCAACGGGCCATCAGGTCGGCGGCATCGATCGGCCGGTCGCCCTTGATCGCGGCGACGAGGTCGCGGGCCTGGTCGAGGTCACCTCGCGCCCGCGCGTCGAGCCACTCCTCGGCGGCGGAGGGCTCGGGCAGGGTCAGCGGGTTCAGCGACTCCGTCACGGCGACGATGCTAACCGCCGGATCAGGCCTCGACGTCCGGCCTCCCTTCTAGGCTGGCGCGATGCGCAACGTCGTGGTGGTCGAGAACCTCTCGCTGGACGGAGTGATGCAGGCTCCGGGCCGACCCGACGAGGACGAGCGAGGCGGGTTCCCCTACGGCGGCTGGGCGTCCGACATCCTCAGCCGCGACCCGGAAGCCGTGCAGGCGGCCCTCGGCGACACCGGCGGCTCCGCGGAGATGCTGTTCGGCCGGCGCACATACCTCGACCTCGTCGGCCACTGGCTGTCGACACCGGAGCCCAACCCGTTCACCGAGATCCTCCGGAAGACCACCAAGTACGTGGCGTCCCGCACGCTCACCGACCCCCTTCCGCACCCGAACTCGGTGCGCCTCGACGGTGACGCCGTCGAGGCGGTGCGGGCACTCAAGGCGGAGGGCGAGCACGACCTCATCGTCCTGGGCAGCGGCGACCTGGTCCGGCAGCTCGCCGGCGCCGGCCTCGTGGACGCCTACCAGCTCACCGTCCTGCCGGTCGTCCTCGGGGCTGGTACGCGTCTGTTCGGCGACACGCATACCGAGCTGGAGCCGGTCAAGACCCAGGCGTTCCCGAGCGGCATCTTCCTGGGCCGATTCCGGGTCGTCTGAGACTGGTGGTCAGCGTGTCCGCGCCAGCATCGTGCGGGGCCGCGGCTGGCAGCGGGGACACGAGAACGACGACCGGTTCATGAAGGCCTCGCGGCGGATCGGCGTGCCGCAGCGGCGGCACGGGCGGCCGGCCTGGCCGTACGCGTCGAGCGAGCGATCGAAGTAGCCGGACGAGCCGTTGACGTTGACGTAGAGGGCGTCGAAGCTCGTCCCGCCCTGGCCGAGCGCCTCCACCAAGACGTCCCGAGCGTGTCCGAGCAGCCGGTGCAGAGCCGGTTTGGTGAGCCGGTTCGCAGGGCGCTCGCCGTGGATGGCGGCCCGCCACAGCGCCTCGTCGGCGTAGATGTTGCCGATCCCGCTGACCAGCGACTGGTCGAGCAGGCACCGCTTGACCGCGCTGGTGCGGGACTTCATCCGAGCGACGACGGCGCGCTCGTCCCATGCCGCCTCGAGCGGGTCGGGGGCGATGTGAGTTATCGGTTCGGGAATCCCGTATGCGTCGAGCTCGGCGAGCGCCACACCGCCGAACGTCCGCTGGTCGACGAACCGCAGCTCGGTCTCGCCATCACCGAAAGTGAACCGCGCGTGAAGATGTTTCTCCTCCGGCGCGTCCGGCGGCTGGACGAGCAGCTGCCCGCTCATCCCGAGGTGCATCAGCAGCCCCTGCTCTTGGCCGTCCGGAGCCCGCAGGATGAGCCAGAGGTACTTGCCGCGCCGTCGGGCCTCGACGATGCACGAACCTTCGACCCTGGCGCGGAGGTCCGCCGCGCCGGGCACATGACGCCGAGTGACCCTGGCGCTGCGGAACTCGGCCGTCTTGATCTCGCGGCCGACGACGTACGCCTCCAGCCCGCGTCGCACCGTCTCTACCTCGGGGAGCTCAGGCATACGAGGCCTCGTCGATCCCACCCATACGAACCGGCCCCTGCGGACCGGATCTCACTGGACCTCGGGCTCGAGGGCGGGGCTGGGCCGGCGGCGCTGGTCGAGGGCAGCCCAAGCCTGTTCGGCGGCGCGCTGCTCGGCCTCCTTCTTGCTGCGGCCGGCGCCGTGGCCGAGGACCTCGTCGCCGACGACGGCGCTGGCGACGAACTGCTTCTCGTGGTCGGGGCCGGACTCGGCGACCTGGTACTCGGGAGTGCCGAGCGCGGCGGCTGCGGCGAGCTCCTGCAGGCTGGTCTTCCAGTCGAGGCCCGCGCCGAGGGACGCCGACTGGGTCATCAACCGGTCGAACAGATGGTGGACGAAGATGCTCGCGCTGCCCATGCCGCAGGACAGGTGAATGGTCCCGATCAGCGCCTCCATGGTGTCGGCGAGGATCGACGCCTTGTCGCGGCCGCCGGTGGCCTCCTCGCCGCGGCCGAGGAAGACGTAGTCACCGAGGCCGATGGTCCGAGCCACCTCGGCGAGCGCGCGCATGTTGACGACGGCGGCCCGCAGCTTGGCCAGCTGGCCCTCGGGCAGGTCGGGGTGGGTCCGGTAGAGCGTGTCGGTGACGACCAGACCGAGCACCGAGTCACCGAGGAACTCCAGGCGCTCGTTGTTGGGCAGGCCGCCGTTCTCGTACGCAAACGAGCGGTGGGTGAGGGCGCGGACGAGCAGCGCCTCGTCGACCCGCTCCCCGACCACCTCGGTGAGGTAGTCGAGAAGCGCGCCGACGGGTCGCGGGAATTCGTTGCTGTTCGCGGCCGGCGACGTCATGAGGTCACTCGGAGTGGCCCCGCTCAGCCCTGGTGCTCGGAACGCTCGGCGGTGGCGTAGTAACGGCCCTGGTAGGTGCCGCACGACGGGCACGCGACGTGCGGCTGCGTCTGGCTGCCGCACTGCGGGCAGGTCGTGAGGGCGACTGGGGCCGCCTTCCAGTTCGCCCGTCGCGAACGGGTGTTGGAGCGCGAGGTCTTCCGCTTCGGGACGGCCACGTCAGGTCCTCTCCTCTGGGTCTGGGTTCCCCGGGTTTCGGGTCTCGGCGAACATCCCGCTCAGGGCGGCCCACCGCGGGTCGATCGTGTCGTGGTGATGGTCCGGGTCCTCCGCGAGCAGGGCCCCGCACTCGGAACACAGTCCGGGGCAGTCCTCCCGGCACACCGGTTGGAACGGCAGTGAGGGCACCACCGCGTCCCGGAGCACGGGTTCGAGGTCGACCAGGTCTCCCTCGAGCTTCCGCACGACGTCCTCGTCGGCCCCGTTCGCGTCGGCACCTGTTTCGTGGTGGTGTGCCGCCCGATCGGCGTAAGCGAACAGTTCCTGGAAAGATGCGTCCACCGGGTAGGTGGCCGGCTCCAGGCACCGCACGCAAGCTCCGGTCGCCGTGGCTCGGACCGAACCGCTCAAGAGGATCCCCTCGACCACCGACTCCAGACGGATCTCCAGGTCCAGCGGGGCACCCGCGGGGATGGCGATGATGTCGGTCCCGATGGCCTCGGGAGCCCTCACCCTCCGGGTCAGCTCCTGCATCGTTCCCGGCCGCCGAACCAGGTCTCGGGTGTCGATGACCAGGGGGTTGCGGGGGTCGAGGCGCGGCATGAGTTTTCTCGGAGAGGTCGAGGGTTCGGCCCTCGTCACGCACGGACGAAGACCGACGTCCCAGATTACCGGAGCCGCAGGTCAGGCCCCAAATTGCCGGTTCAGGGCGTCCAGCACCGGACCGGGCACGAGGCCGGTGACGTCGCCGCCGTACTTGACGACCTCTTTGACGAGGGAGCTCGACACGTGCTCGAAGCGGGGGTCGCCGGGGAGGAACACCGTCTCGATGCCGGTCAGGTGTTTGTTCATCAACGCCATGGGCAGCTCGTAGGCGAAGTCCGTCCCGCCGCGCAGGCCCTTGACGATGGCGGTCGCGCCGACGTCGCGGCAGACGTCGACGAGCAGCCGGTCGGCGAACGCCTCGACGCGCAGGTTCCCGACGCCCGCCAGGGAGTCCTCCAGCAGGCTCACCCGGTCCACGACGGGAAAGGCGCCCTCCTTGGCCGGGTTGTAGAGCACCGCCACGACGACCTCGTCGAAGAGGGTGGCGGCCCGGGTCACGACGTCGACGTGCCCGTTGGTGACCGGGTCGTAGGATCCCGGGCAGACCGCCCGGCGCGCGTCACTGGCCACGCCGGAACGCTACCAACGCCCCTCGCTCTGCCCGAGAGGCCAGGTTTCGTCGTTCTCAGGCCGCCAGAGCGACCAAACTTGGCCTCTCGGCGAGGGCGGAGAGGCAACCGGCGCGGGGGTATGCGGCGGGTCAGGCCACGTCGTCTGGTCAGGCCACGTCGTCTGGTCAGGCCACGTCGTCTGGTCAGGCCACGTCGTCGGGTCCGGGCGCGTCGGCGAACCACATTCGCGTCTCGCCGTAGCGCCGCTCCCCCGCCGGTTCGAGGCCCTCGGACCACCGCGGCTCCGGGCTGCGGGACGACCGCTCGACGACGACGAGCGCCTCGGGAGCCAGCCAGCCGTGCCGGACCAGCAGGGCCAGGGCGTCACCCAGGGCGTCGTCGGACAGGTCGTAGGGGGGGTCCAGGAAGACCAGGTCGGCCCGGTCGGCACCGCCTGGCTCGGCCACGAGGACGCGCTCCACGGTGTCTTGCCGGACGACGACGCCGGGCAGCCCGACCACTGCGGCGTTCTCCCGAGCCACCTTGGCCGCCTCCCGGTCGGCGTCCACGAGGAGCACCGACCGGGCGCCCCGGCTGGCCGCCTCGAGACCGAGAGCGCCCGAACCGGCATACAAGTCGAGCACTCGCGCGCCGGCGAGCACGTCGAGGTGCTCGAGCCGGGAGAAGAGCGCCTCGCGCACCCGGTCGGAGGTGGGCCGGGTCCGCGGTCCCGCCGAGGTGTGCAGCCGGCGCCCCCCGGCGGCGCCGCTGATGATCCGGGTCAGGGTCGAGTCATGGGCGTCAGCCCCGCTCCAGGTAGGCCGCCTGCTCCTCGTCGAGCCGGGCCGCAACCCGGGCGGCCAGCTCGGGGTGGTCAGCGAGCGTCGGGTCGGCGTCGACTACCGCCGTGGCGTCCTCCCGCGCGGCGGTGATGATCCGCGCGTCGTGCGGGTTGGCCATCCGGAGGAAGCGGACCGACGACGCGCGGCCGCTCTGCCGGGCGCCCAGCACGTCGCCCTCCCGGCGCAGCTCGAGATCGCGCCGAGCCAGCTCGAACCCGTCCGTCGTAGCCGCCACCGCGTCGAGTCGCTCACGGGCCGCAGTCCTCTCGACCGCGTCGGTGAGCAGCAGGCAGAGACCCGGCACGGTTCCGCGACCGACCCGTCCACGCAGCTGGTGCAGCTGCGAGATTCCGAACCGGTCCGCGTCCATGACGACCATCACCGAGGCGTTGGCGACGTCGACCCCGACCTCGATGACCGTCGTCGACACCAGGACGTCGATCTCGCCGGCGCCGAACGCTCGCATCGTGCGGTCCTTGACGTCCGCCTCGAGTCGTCCGTGAAGCACCTCGATCCGCAGCCCGGCGAGGGCCGGAACCGCTCGCAGGTGATCGGCCATGGGGTAGACGCCGGTGAGCTCGCGCGCCGCCCCATCCCCTTCACCCGGCGGCTCGAGCCCAGGATCGTCGACCAGGTCGTCCGCCGCGTCGGGATC
>Ga0307284_10000113_pt1 | contig 13715 bp, 10 predicted proteins | sample ER_DNA_123_FD_194480 | JGI IMG/M metagenome (GOLD analysis project Ga0307284, IMG submission 194480) | Bulk soil microbial communities from the East River watershed near Crested Butte, Colorado, United States - ER_DNA_123 | ecosystem: Environmental > Terrestrial > Soil > Floodplain | place... | reverse complement strand
CGAGTTCAACCGGCCTACCCAATCGGTTTCTCACATGTCGCGGCGAGGGTCATAATACCTCGCATGGCGAGGTAAATGCAGGGGGACTAACCAAACTCTCGAATGGGGATCTTGATAACCGGAATGGCGACCGCAAGACACTTGCAACCGCCTGCCGCGGACTCCAGGGTGGCACCGTCCTCACGTGTTGCGAGCTTCTCGAACGGCAGCGAACACGTCATCGGTCGTTTTCGCTACCGCTGGCAGGCCGAACGTGCACTGAGCCTGATAACCGCCGAGACTTCGATGCGCGCGCGCTTCATCAACATCTACGGCGGGCGCCGAGGCTCGCGCAACCTACTCGGCGCTCGAGCTCGGGACGAGCGGCACGGATTCCTTGTTGCGGTCTGGGGGACGAGTCCAAGTGAGCGCCTCCACGCGCGCACGCTGCTTCGTGTTCAGGGCGCTGTCGAGACCCGTGGCCCTGCTGAAGATGACAGAGCGCCAGTGCCAAGTTTCTCCTCGGTCGCTCCGCGGTTGCGAGCGCATTGGATCGCCCGATTCGCCCGCCCAGGCGCGACGTGGAATGACCACAAGCGGCGGTACCTCTTCGGATGGCAGATGGCGAACCGGCCGGACAACCGCGAACGCACGTGGGAGGACGCCAAGAGTGAGATGCGATCCGAGTGGGAGCGACGGCACCCCACTGTGTCTTGGACGCAGGCATCGGCGCAGATCGCGCTAGGTTGGCGCGCCGCGCGGGATGCCGTTGCACTGGAGCCCGGGGGAACGTCGCCGACTGTGGGAGGCGAGTGATGGCTGAGACGACCGCGGACCTACTCGTGGAGCGACTGATCGACTGGGGCGTCGACATCGTCTTCGGGATCGTGGGCGACGGAATCAACGGGATCATGGAGTCGCTGCGTACGCGTCAGGATCGGGTCCGGTTCATTCACGTGCGTCACGAGGAGTCCGCCGCGTTTATGGCCTGCGCCTATGCGAAGTACACCGGGCGCCTCGGCGTCTGCGTCGCGACAAGCGGGCCGGGCGGCATCCATTTGCTCAACGGTCTTTATGACGCCAAGCTCGACAAGCAGCCCGTCCTCGCGATCACCGGGATGCCGGCCCACGACCTGATCGGCACCCACACCCAGCAGGACGTTGCCCTCGATCGTCTCTTCGGCGATGTGGCCGCGTACAGCGAGCGGGTCATGGGGCCGGCCCATGTCGAGAGCTTGGTGGATCTTGCCTGCCGCTATGCGATCGGCTACCGCACCGTCGCGCACCTCACCGTTCCCGCCGACATCCAGGATCATACCGCCCAGAAGGAGCGCACCAAGCGCAACGTGTCGCACCACACCTCGGATGTCCCGGCCCGCGGCGCCCAGACCGCGCCTGACGCCGACCTCCAGCGCGCGGCAGCGATCCTGAACGCCGGCAAGCGCACCGTGATCCTCGCCGGCGCCGGCGCACTCGGAGCGACGGACGAGCTCGAGGCCACCGCCGACCGCCTCGCCGCGCCGATCGTGAAGCCGCTCCTTGGAAAGGCCGCGGTGCCCGATGACAGTCCCTTCACCACCGGAGGGACCGGCCTCCTCGGCACCACTCCCTCGCAGGAGGCCCTGGGCGACTGCGACACGCTCCTCATGGTCGGCACGTCGTTCCCGTACATCGAGTTCCTGCCGAAGCCTGAGCGGGCCCGTGCCGTCCAGATCGAGATCGACCCGATGCGGATCGGCCTTCGTTTTCCGATCGAGGTCGGTCTGGTCGGCGACAGCACGACCACCCTGCGCGCGCTGCTCCCCCTGCTCACCAAGCGGAGCGATCGCGGGTTCCTTGAGAAGGCTCAGAAGGGCATGGAGAGCTGGCGCGAGCTCATGCGCGAACGCGCGTCGCGCGACGACATGCCGATGAAGCCGCAGGTCGTGGCTCAGCATTTGGGTGAGCTGCTGCGGAGCGACGCGATCGTGAGCTCGGACAGTGGCACCATCGCGACCTGGTTCGCGCGGCACATCCTGGTGAAGCGCGGCCAGATGCACTCACTCTCAGGAACGCTCGCCTCGATGGGCAACGGCCTGCCGTACACCATCGCGGCCCAGATCGCCTACCCGGACCGTCAATGCGTTGGCTTCGTCGGCGACGGCGGCTTCTCGATGCTCATGGCCGACTTCGCGACGGCCGTGAAGTACGACCTGCCAATCAAGATCGTCGTGATGAAGAACAACACGCTGGGGCAGATCAAGTGGGAGCAGATGGTCTTCCTCGGCAACCCCGAGTACGGCTGCGATCTCACGCCCATCGACTTCCCGACGTTCGCCCGCGCCTGTGGCGGCACGGGTTTCACCATCGAGGATCCCAAAGAGTGTCGTGGGGTACTCGAGCAGGCTCTGGCGACGGAGGGACCGGTCATCGTCGAGGCGGTCGTCGATCCGTTTGAGCCGCCGATGCCAGCCAAGACCACGATCGAGCAAGCCAAGAAGATGGCGGAGTCGCTCTTGCGGGGAGAGCCTGATCGCGGGAAGATCATGGCGACGATCCTCGAGGACAAGATCCGTGAGCTGATCTGACGGACGCTCGCATCGAGAAGATCGCCGTCCGCGCCTACCGGATCCCAACCGATAGACCCGAGTCGGACGGCACCTTCGAGTGGGACAGCACCACTTTGGTGGCGGTTCATGCCTACGGCGGCGGCGAGTGGGGCCTGGGCTTTACCTACGCCGACCTTGCGACCGCGACGCTCATCGACCGCACGCTCTCCAACATGGTCGCGGGACACGATCTGCTGTCGCCGGCTGCGGCATGGGGAGCGATGGTCCACGCGCTCCGGAATCTCGGACGGCCGGGGATCGCATCGATGGCGATCGCTGCGGTCGACAATGCGTTGTGGGACCTCAAGGCGCGATACCTCGATCTGCCGCTCGCACAACTCCTGGGCGCCGTGCGGACGAGCATCCCTGCGTATGCCTCCGGGGGCTTCACCTCATATTCGCTCGACGAGCTCAGCGCGCAACTGGGCGGGTGGGCGGCCGAGGGATTCGCCAGCGTGAAGATGAAGGTGGGTCGCGACGCGTGCGCCGATGTCGAACGTGTGCGGTTGGGCCGCGAGGCCATCGGACCCGGGGTCGAGCTGTTCGTCGATGCGAACGGCGGCTACAGCCGCACGCTGGCGCTCGCGCAGGCGGAGCGCTTCGCTCCGTACGGCGTGACGTGGTTCGAGGAGCCCGTTCCCTCGGATGACCTCGAGGGTCTGCGTCTGATCCGGGACCGCGCGCCCGCCGGTATGGCCATCGCGGCCGGCGAGTACGGGTACGAGCCGGCGTACTTCGACCGGATGCTGGGCACGGGTGCGGTCGATGTGCTTCAGGCCGACGCCACCCGCTGCGAGGGCATCAGCGGGCTGCTCGCGGTCGCGGCGCTATGCGAAGCGCGCGGCCTGCGACTGTCCGCGCACTGCGCGCCGTCGCTCCACGTACAGCCGTTCTGCGCGCTGCGCCCGGCGGTGCACGTCGAATACTTCCACGACCACGCGCGGATCGAGCGGCTCCTGTTCGATGGCGCGGCGTCCGCGGTCGATGGTGCGCTCACACCCGATCCCACCCGCCCGGGGTTTGGCCTCACCTTGAAGGACGCGGATGCCGACCGGTTCGCGATCTCATGAGGCCAATCGCGTGAGCCTCACCCGGCACGCCACACCCGCAAGCGCGGTCGCGTTCATCGACCGGGCCAAGCTCGAGCGAGACCTGCGCGCCGAGATCGCGGGCGAGGTCCGCTTTGACAGCGCAACCCGCGGTCTCTATTCGACGGATGCGAGCAATTACCGCCAGGTCCCGATCGGGGTCGTCATCCCGCGCAGCGCCGAGGATGTCGTGCGCGCGGTCGCGATCGCGCGCAATCACGGTGCGCCGGTGCTCTCACGGGGCGGAGGGACGAGCCTCGCCGGCCAGTGCTGCAACGCGGCGATCGTGATCGACCACTCGAAATACTTCCATCGGATCCTGGAGCTCGATCCGCAGCGGAAGGTCGCGCGCGTCGAGCCGGGCTGCGTCCTCGATGCGCTCCGCAGCGCAGCAGAGGAGTACCACCTCACCTTCGGCCCGGACCCCGCGACGCACAACCACAACACCATCGGGGGAATGGTTGGCAACAACTCCTGCGGCGTGCACTCGATCATGGCGGGCAAGACTGTCGACAACATCGAGTCTCTGGAGATCCTGACGTACGACGGCCTGCGGATGCGGGTCGGCGCGACCAGCGATGACGAGCTCAGCTCGATCATCGCCGCAGGCGGGCGCCGCGGCGAGATCTACGCGGCGATGCGCGCTCTCCGCGATCGTTTTGCGGACCTGGTTCGCGCCCGCTACCCAAAGATTCCAAGGCGCGTCTCTGGTTACAACCTCGATTGGCTGCTTCCCGAGAACGGCTTCCACGTCGCCCGGGCACTGGTCGGGAGCGAGAGCACGCTCGTCACGATCCTCGAGGTCACGACGCGGCTGGTCGAGAGCCCGCCCGGGCGCGCGCTCCTCGTCCTCGGCTACGACGACGTTGCCGTGGCGGGCGATCACGTGATGGAGGTGCTGGCGCACGAGCCGATTGCCCTCGAAGGAATCGACGATCTGCTGATCGATGACATGAAGAAGCAGGGCATCCACCCTGAGGACGTGGAGCTCATGCCGGCCGGCCGCGGCTGGCTCGTCGCCGAGTTCGGCGGCGCGACCGATGCGGGGGCGGCGGAGGCAGCGCGTGTCGCGCTGGAAGCGCTGCGCCCAAGCAAGGGGGTGGTGTCGGCCAGGCTCGTGATTGATAGGGAGCAGCAGCACCAGATCTGGATCGTGCGCGAATCCGGCCTCGGCGCGAGCGCCCGGGTTCCCGGCCAAGCGGACACCTACCCCGGTTGGGAGGATTCGGCCGTACCGCCGGACAAGGTCGGAGCCTACCTGCGGGACCTGCGCGGGCTGATGGACAAACACGGTTATAAGGAGTGCTCGCTCTACGGCCACTTGGGCGACGGCTGTATCCACGTCAGCATCAGCTTCGACTTCAAGACCCCGGCGGGCGTCGCGAACTACAAGTCTTTCCTCGACGAGGCGTCGGATGCGGTCCTCAAGTACGGGGGATCGCTCTCCGGCGAGCACGGCGACGGCCAGGCGCGCGCGTACCTGCTCCCAAAGATGTTCGGTCCGGAGCTGGTCGGCGCGTTCCGGGAGTTCAAGGCGATCTGGGACCCGGACGGGAAGATGAACCCGGGCAAGGTCGTCGACGCATACCACGTCGATCAGAACCTCCGCATCGGGCCGACCTACGACCCGCCGATCGTGCCGGCCCATTTCGCTTACGGCGCCGATGGCAGCTTCGCGATGGCCACGACGCGTTGCTTCGGGATCGGCGAGTGTCGCCGGATGGAGCACGGGACGATGTGCCCGAGCTATCGCGTCACGCGGGAAGAGCAGCATTCGACGCGCGGCCGCGCCCGCCTGTTGTTCGAGATGCTGGAGGGCGATCCGGTCAAGGGCGGCTGGCGCGACGAGGGCGTTCATGAGGCGCTCGACCTCTGCCTCGCCTGCAAGGGTTGCAAGGGCGACTGTCCGCTCCATGTGGACATGGCGAGCTACAAGGCGGAGTTCCTCTCGCATTACTACGCCGGCCGGCTGCGGCCCCCAAGTGCTTACGCGATGGGACTCATTTACTGGTGGGCTCGCGCGGCCTCGCACGCGCCGCGGCTCGCGAATGCCCTCGGGTCGGCTCCGCTCCTTAGTGGCTTAGCCAAGCGCGTCGCCGGTGTCGCGCCGCAGCGCACGCTACCGCGTTTCGCGGAGCGACCGTTCACGAGATCGTTCCGCGCGACGCCCGCGCGTGGCGGCAAGCGGGTCCTGCTGTGGCCGGACACGTTCAACAACTACTTCCACGCGGACACCGCGCGCTCGGCCGTTCGCGTGCTCGAGTCGCTTGGCTTCGAGGTCGAGATCCCGCCGCGGCCGCTCTGTTGCGGTCGGCCGCTCTACGACTTCGGGATGCTCGGCCTCGCCCGGAAGTTGCTCAAGCAGACGCTGACCACGCTCAAGCCTTGGATCGAGGCGGGCGTGCCGATCGTGGGGCTCGAACCCTCCTGCATCACGGTGTTTCGCGACGAGCTCGGCATGCTCTTCCCGCACGACGAGGATGCGAAGCGGCTGGCCGCGCAGGCGGTGCTACTGAGCGAGCTCATCGATCACGATGCGGCCGACCGACCGTTGCCACAGGTCGGGGGGAAAGCGATCGTCCACGGGCATTGCCACCACAAGTCAGTTCTCGGGATGGAGCCGGAGCGGCGGGTGCTCGATCGGCTCGGCCTGGACCACGTGATCCTCGACTCGGGCTGCTGCGGCATGGCCGGATCGTTCGGCTTCGAGCGCCAGCACTACGACGTGTCAGTGGCGGTCGGCGAGCTCGTGCTCCTGCCGGCGGTGCGCGAGGCCGCTGCGGACACCCTGCTGATGGCGGACGGCTTCAGCTGTCGGGAGCAGATCGCCCAGAGCGGCGGACGGACGGCGGTGCACCTGGCGGACGTGATCGCGATGGGCTTGGACAAGAAGGAGAAAGCGTGACGATCGTCCAGTCGGTGGGCCCGAGCGAACGCGTCGCAGCATACGAGGTCGCCGATGACCAGCTGGCGACCGGCAGCACCTTCGGCGGACCGAAAATCGTGATGACGATCAAAGCCACCGGCGCGATCGAGCGGGTCTTCGCATCCGACCTCGGGAAGACGGTGTTCGGCACGGTCGTGCTCCGCCACTACGACGATCGCGTCGGGATGCACCTCGTACAGGAGGATCCGGGGCAGTTCAGCATCCATTCCGCACATCAACAGCATCGCTACCGTCTGCCGAATGGAGTCGCGGTCCTCGAGGATCTCTTCGTCCTGAGCGGGGCGCCGAAGGACGGTCACACGGTCGATCCGCCGGCGGCGTACTACGCGATCGAATTACGCAATACGACCTCGGTGGGTGTCGACACCCCGGCCCAGGAGGTCGTCATGTCGACTTACGCCTTCGCCGACCTGCGCGGCGATACGGAGCGCGACATCGTCGGCGAGTACCGCGCGGCCGAGCGGGCGATCGTCGCCTGGAACGCGTCGGCGCCTGACTGCGTCCGTGTGTTCAGCGCCACCTCGGAGCCGGCGAGCCACGAGATCAGCGGCGACTACGGGAGAGCCGTCGCGAGCACCACTCCCGGCACGCTGTCCGGGAACGGCGGAGCAGGCAATGATCCGCTGGGCGTGCTCCACATCCGGAGCCGCATCGCGCCCGGTGCGACGGTGCGCTTCGCGTTCATCCTCACGTTCTCCGGCCGGGGCAAGCGCGCCGCTCTTCGCAGTTTGCGTGAATGCCCAGACCCGAACACCGCTCTCGCCCGCACCCGCGCCTACTACGACGATGTGCTCGCGCGTTCACGCGTGCTGACGCCGAACCCGAACGTCAACCGCGGCGTGTTGTGGGCCAAGGCGAACATGCTGAGGGTGATGCTCGAGTCACCGACCGGCTGGTGCGCGGTGAACGACCCATCGCGCTCGAATAACAGTGTCGGGCGGGACACCTGCTGGTTCGCCTACGGCGCCGACTACCTGGTGCCGGAGTTCGCGCGTGCGTCGCTTCTTGCATACGTGCGGCTCCAGCAGAAGAGCGGCATGGTCGTCGAGTATTACGACATCCGCAACGGCCACACCGCTGACTACGGGCTCAACATCAACGACAACACGCCGCTGCTCGTGCTGGCGCTGTGGCATCACTTCAACACGACGGGCGATCGCGCCTTCCTGGAGGAGGCGTATCCCGCGGCCAAGAAGGCCGCTGACTACATCCTGTCTCAGCGCAATGCCGAGGGCCTGGTGTGGTGCAGCGCAACGGGCACGGCGAACCAGGGGATTGTGGGCTGGCGCAATGTCATTCCCAACTACCAGCTCTCGGGTGCCACGACCGAGGTGAACTCCGAGTGCTATGCCGCGCTCGATACGGTCTCGCAGATGGCCCGAGCGATTGGGGAGCACGACGAGAGCCGCCGCTATGCCGATGAAGCCCTGAAGCTCCGCGAGGCGATCAACACGCATCTGCGCAATCCCGGCAATGGCCTCTACTACCTGAGCATCGACATCGACGGCCAGCCGCGCACAGATGTGACCTGCGATCTGGTCTTTCCGGTGATGTTCGGTGTCGCGCCGGACGATGTTGCGGCCGGCATCATCGCTCGCCTGTCGGACCGCGACTTCTGGACCGAGGCCGGGATCCGCACGGCACCCCGCGACGCGCCGAATTACACGCCCAACGGCGGCTGGGGGCTGCTGGGCGGCGTGTGGGTCGGCGTGACCTTTTGGTACGCGCGCGCTGCGGCGAAGTACCAACCAGCGTTCATGGACCATGCCCTAGCGACCAGCTTCCGCAACTACTCGCGCGATCCCAAAAAGAACAACACCGTGCCGGGGCAGTTCTCAGAGTGGCTCCACGGAGAAACGCTGGTGAATGAGGGGATGATGCTGTCGCCCTGGTTCCCGCCGCGGTATCTCTGGGCCGCGATTGAAGGCGTCGCGGGGCTGCAGGCCGGAGGCGACAGCGTGCGCTGCTGGCCAAACCTCGCCCCCGACTGGAAGTGGATGGGCGTGCAGGACCTGTTGTACCGCGGGCACCACATCACCTGGTTCGCGGTGCGCATGCCGGAGCTGCAGATGTACACGAATTTCCATTTCCAGGAATCGTCCCCGTACGTCGCGTATGACGAGGACATCTCTTCGAGCGTTCACGTGACCGGTGGCCTCAGCGTGGCGCTCGGCCTGCGCCAGGGCGCTGACCTCTTGCTCTTCGTGGGGAACACCGACGACCGCACCACGACGGCGGCGCTCGCGCTCGACGCCAAGATCGAGGGCGCCTACCGCTGGCGAGTGTTCAACAGCTTCATCGGACGCTGGGAGGAAAGCACGGAGCTGGTTTCGGCAGAGAGTCTGCGCACCGGTATTGCAATTCAGGTCGAGCGCAGCGGTTTTTGGGTCCTCGACCTGAAGCAGGCGGTGTGACGGTGCGCTTTGGGGTGGCGGGTCGGCGCGCGGTCGGGCCGCACGCGCCCGAGACGACGGGGCTCGATCGTCCTGACGGAGCTCGCCGCAGTGTCATCGCCGCGCTAGCCGGCAACCTTGCGATCACGCTGATGAAGGGTGCGGCGGCGGTGCTCACGGGATCGGGCGCGATGGTTGCGGAGACCGCGCACTCCGCGGCCGACACGATGAACGAGGTCCTTCTGTTCGTCGGGGTGGCCCGCAGTGGTATCTGGCCCAGCGAGGAACATCCATTGGGCTACGGCAAGGAGCGGTACTTCTGGGCCCTCGTCGTGGCGCTCCTGCTGTTCTTCGGCGGGGGCATCGTCTCGGTGCTTGAGGCGTACGACCGCTACGTGCACCCGCGCGGCGTGCAGGATGCATTCATCGCCTTCGCCGTACTCGGCGGGGCCGCGGTCTTTGAAGGACTGTCCTTCAGCGTCGCGCTGCGCGAGCTTCGCCGCAAAGCACGCTCCGCGGGCGTTCCGCTGTTCCGCCTCTTCCTGGACTTGGGGGATCCGGCCCTGCGGACGGTGCTGTTCGAGGACAGCGTCGCGCTCGTGGGTCTCGCCATCGCAGCCGCCGGGCTCGCGCTCACCGTGGCGACCGGTGATCACCGGCCCGATGCGCTTGCGAGTGCGACCATTGGCCTCCTCCTCATCGTGACCGCCTTCGAGCTCACGCGCGACGCGCGGGGCTTGATCATCGGCGAGGCCGCCCCGCCGGCCCTTCGCGCGCGGATCCGCGCGACGATCGAGCGCTCGCCCTATGTGAGGGAGGTCGTCGAGCTGCTCACCGTGCGGATGGGCGTTGAGCAGTTGCTCGTCATCGCCCGCGTCTCACTCGATGGCGCGACGCAGTGGCCCGACGTCGAGCGGCACCTTGAGGTTCTCAACGCGCGCTTACGTCGCGAGCACCCGGAGATCATGCGCTCGTTCCTGGAGCCCGCGCTTACTCCGATTTCCCGGCTTCATGAGCCCGTGCAGGCGATGTGACGTGCGGTACGGAATGAGCCTGTTGCTCTGGACCGGAGACGTGACGCCCGCGCATGCCAAGCTCCTCGAGTCCCTCAAAGGCTGGGGCTTTGACTTCGCTGAGCTGCCGCTACTGACCAACACCGATGAGGCGAACTACCGCGCCTTGCGGCCAATCCTTGACGATCTCGGGCTCGAACGGACGCTGAACGCAGGCGCGTCGGCGGAACACAACCCGATTGATCCCGAGCCAAAGATCCGGCGCGCCGCGCTCGATCACTTCAAGAGGGTCATCGAGATCTGCGCCATCCTCGGCGTGCGCATTCTCAATGGGCCGTTCACCGCGCCGGTGAACGGGATCGTGGGCCGGCCACGGATGCAGGACGAGTGGGACCGTGCGGTGGAGGTCTTCCGCGAGCTCGCCCCATACGCTGCCGAGCGCGGCGTCGTCATGGCCCACGAGTACCTCAACCGGTTTCAAACCTACTTCCTCAACTGCATGGCCGACAGCGTCCGGTTCGCCGAGGCGGTGGGTCATCCGAGCTTCGCCCTGATCTACGACACCTATCACGGCCAGCTCGAAGAGAAGTCGCACACCGAGGCGATCACGGCCGGAGCCCGCCGGATCGCGTACGTGCAGATTTCCGAGAGCGATCGCTCGACCCCTGGCACCGGCCAAGTCCGGTGGCCGGAGGTCTTTGACGCCCTCAAAAACATCGACTACGACGGATGGCTTTCGATCGAAGCATTCGGGCCGCGGCCGCCCGAGGTCGCGACGCTGACCCGGACCTGGCGGCAGATGTTCCCGAGCGAAGAGCACGTCGCACGTGAGGGGTTGCGGTTCATGCGCGAATGCTGGGAGGAGGCGGCATGAGCGACCGCGCCGCCCTCGTCACCGGTGCGTCGAGTGGCATCGGCAAGGCCATCGCGATCGCCTTTGGCCAGGCCGGCATTGACGTATGCGTGAACTACCACCGTGGCGGTGAGCAAGCGCACCGTGTGGTCGAACAAATCGAGCGCGACAGTGGACGCGCGTTCGCTCAGCCCGCGGACGTGTCGAACTCAGCCGACGTGAGCACGATGGTTGACGAGGTCGTGCGCCGCTTCGGGCGGCTCGACATTCTCGTCAACAACGCGGGCATCGAGCAGCCGACGCCCTTGCTCGAGATCGATGAACGCAGCTGGGATCTCGTGCTCGGGATCAACCTCAAGGGCGCGTTCTTGTGCGCCCAGGCCGCGGCGCGACAGATGGTGCGCCAGGGCGAGGGCGGGCGGATCATCAATGTCTCCTCGGTCCACGAGGATCTGCCGATGCCCGGCAACACGAGCTATGTCTGCGCCAAGGGCGGTATGCGCATGCTTACCCGCAACCTCGGCCTCGAGCTCGCGCCACACCGGATCACCGTGGTGGGCATCGGCCCTGGCGCGATCGCCACGCCGATGGATGCGCAGACGCTCGCCGACCCGCAAAAGAAACAGGCATTGGAGCGCGAGATCCCGCTCGGCCGCGTCGGCGGCCCCGAGGAGGTCGCCGGGCTGGCTGCGTATCTGGTATCGAGCGAAGCGAGCTATCTGACCGCGACGACCGTGTTCATTGACGGCGGTCTGATGCGCGCCACAGGCAGCCTATGAACGACGACCCGTCGATCGGGCACGCCAAGAGCGGATCAGCGCGAGGAGATGGAGAAAACGATGCGAGTAGATCTCGACGCGAAAGTCCAGACCCACGACGGCAAGCATGCCGGAAGCGTGCAGCGCGCGGTCATCGATCCGCGGACGAATGAGGTCACCGACTTCGTCGTGAGCACCGGTGGCCTGATCGGGAAGGATGTCCTGGTGCCCCGTCACGATCTCGAGACCGCCACGCCGAACGGCGATGTCCTTCGACTTGACCTGACGAAGCACGACCTCGAGCGCCTGCCGGCCTTTGACCCCACCTTATATGGCGAGCCACCGGTCGGTTGGACCGCGCCGGGCCTCGGCTTTCCGTTCAGCGGTTTACTCTGGCCGTCGAGCTACCTGCCAGCGGTGAACATCCCGGAGACCGTCGGCAGTCTCTCCGATGAGTTCACCATCACGAAGGGCACACAGGTCTTCGACCTTCGTGACGAAGAGGTCGGCGTCGTCGAAGAGGTGCGCGTCGATGCCTCGTCAGGCCAGCTCATCGGGCTGGTGATCCGGGCTGGCGGCGCGCTGGGGACGCTCTTCGGCCGCGGCGAGACCGTCGAGGTTGAGCGCGCCGAGATCAAACGGGTCGCGGACCGAATGGTCTTCCTCTCCGAGACGAAGGTTGAGCTGCACCAACGGTTCGCCAAGAGCGAGCTGCCGCGATAGGACCGATCAGCTGCGATCACGAGCACTGCGCGCCATCCCAAGTACAACAGCGATACGGAGGAATGCCATGCGCGAGCGAGCTGAGCAAAGTGAACGAAGATGGCGTGCCGGAACGCCTCTCGGGCGGCGGCGCTGGGCGATCCCTGAGGGCTACATTCCGGGGACGAGCACGGGGCCCGCGCCGGCGATGACGAGTCACGAAAGCATCTGCATCCTCAACGCCGCCAATAAGGACGCCCACGTCGCGATCCACGTCTATTTCACGGATCGGGATCCGGTGGGGCCGTACGACCTGGTGGTTCCGGCGTGGCGGACGAAGCACATCCGATTCAACGACCTGACTGACCCCGCACCGGTCCCTCGCGACACCGACTACGCGAGCGTCATCGAGTCCGATGTGCCGATCGTCGTACAGCACACCCGTCTCGACTCGCGTCAGGCGGAGAACGCGCTCCTCACGACGATCGCCTATGCCGAGGACTGAACCACCGCCCTCTGGCTGGGCCTGGCCACGAGGCTTACGGGCGACACAGACGCTGATCGGCGCGGGCTGACCGTGCATGTAGATTCGAGCAGATGACGAGCTCGCTCGAGCCGATCGTCGTCCTCTCGCTGCTCGTCGGCGTTATCGCAGCGCTGATCTTTGTTGGCGTCATCGTCGCCCTCGTGCTCTTCGCTGTGCGGTACCGGGCCGGCCGCGGCGGCTCAGCCCAACAGATCTACGGAAGCCAGCGCCTCGAGATCGCGTGGACCGCCGCGCCGGTGATCGTGCTCGCCGTCGTCTTCGCCCTGAGCGTGGTGACGCTCGAGCGGATCGGAAGAGGCGCGACCTTCGGCAGCCTCGAGCCGCCGCTGCACGTAACGGTCATCGGCCACCAATGGTGGTTTGAGTTCCGCTATCCCGGCGGCGCCGTCACCGCGAACGAGGCGCACATTCCGATCGGCGTCCCGATCGAACTCGAGCTCCGCTCCGCCGACGTGATTCACGCCTTCTGGGTGCCGGAGCTTGGCCCGAAGAAGGACATGATTCCGGGCCAGACGAACGTCCTGCGTCTCTTCACCGCACGTCCGGGTATCTTCGGTGGTGCCTGTAGCGAGTTCTGCGGTGTCGAGCACGCGTGGATGCGGATTCAGATCGTCGCGGAGTCACATCGCGATTTCGACCAGTGGCTGAGCTCCCAGGCTGCGGCCCGTGTCGCACCGTCAGGTCCGGCCGCGGATGGAGAGCAGGTCTTCCTCGCGAGTGTTTGCGTGTCATGTCACGCGATCCGCGGGACAAGCGCGTCAGCGGCTATCGGCCCGGACCTCACGCACGTCGGCTCGCGCGCGACGATCGCCGGCGGGGTCCTCACCAACGACACGGCCGCGATGGG
>Ga0307284_10000110_pt1 | contig 13794 bp, 15 predicted proteins | sample ER_DNA_123_FD_194480 | JGI IMG/M metagenome (GOLD analysis project Ga0307284, IMG submission 194480) | Bulk soil microbial communities from the East River watershed near Crested Butte, Colorado, United States - ER_DNA_123 | ecosystem: Environmental > Terrestrial > Soil > Floodplain | place... | reverse complement strand
GTCCACCAGTGGCAAGAGCTCGGCTGCGGCAGCGACCTGCGGACTGGCTGCACTCGCCGGGCCTACGGCGCTCCTCGGGCAGTTCGGCATTCCCGACCAGACCCTCGGTTCCCCACCCCGCAAGCTGCCCGAGCGTCTCGTCGTCCGGTTGGTGGCAGGCCCCGCCTATCCCGCGATCGTGGGACGATCCGATTCGATGTTGCTCATCGGGGTGAATGGTGGTTTGCCTGCCAACGTGAAGCCCGGCTTTGGGGTGCTGATCCTGGATACTGGCAACAAGGCGCGCGGGGTTCTGCTCTACGAGGGAGCGCCGGTCGAGGGTGCACCACAGATCGGGACCGTCTCGATCGACAACGCCAGCGTGCCGCTTCTGGGTATCCAGGTAGACCCGGCCAAGTTTGAAGATCCCCGCTGCCTTCTATTTCCGGACTCGGTGATCCAGTGAGCCTTCCTCGCATCGCTGTGAGTGGGGTAGTCCGGACCTGGGACGGCTCCGTCCGGACGGGTGTGAATGCCGCCTACGTCCAGGCGCTGCTTGCGGCCGGCGGGGTGCCTCTGATTCTCTCGCCGCTCATGGGCCCGGCGCTCGCTGGCCCCGCGCTCAACGGGGTGGACGGCCTGATCCTCACCGGCGGGGAGGACCTCGACCCGGCCTGGTACGGGGCCGATCCCTCGCCGCTGCTGGACTCGCCCAGCCGCGAGCGCGATCTATTCGAGCTTGCATTGTTTGCGGTGGCCCGGCAGAGCGGCCTGCCCATCCTGGGTATCTGCCGCGGCATCCAGCTCATCAATGTCGGCATGGGAGGCACGCTCTTTCAGGACCTCCCGACCGAGCGCCCTGGGGCGGTGGACCATAGCCCCAAGGGCGCGCGGGATGCCCGAAGTCACCGAGTGAGACTGGAGCCCCGGAGCCGGGCCGCTGAGGCGCTCGGCACAACGGCGATTACGGTGAACTCAGTCCACCACCAGGCGATCAAGGACCTGGCCCTGGGCCTGCACGCGACCGGCTGGACCGATGACAGGCTGATCGAGGCGGCTGAAACCGCGCCCAATGCACCCTGGCTTCTGGCAGTGCAGTGGCATCCGGAGGAGATGCACCGTGACCGGCAGGCGCCCGAGCTCGGCCTGTTTGCGGCCCTGGTTCGTGAGGCGGGCACTGCCCGCGATGGTTTAGTGGGAGAACGAAGGAAAGAGGACGCGATCGCTCACGCCGTTGAGCGCACTTCGTAGTGCGGGAAAGCGGTCCGCCGCAGTTCTGAGCACCGCACCGAGACCATAGTGATCGGCCAGGGCATGGTCCGATGCGAGACCGAAGCCGCGGCTTCCCAGCGCGTCGTAATAGCTGACATCTGGACCTGCTTTGCGGAGGCGCCGAGCTGCGATATAATCGGGAAAGAGCCCAGTCAGCCAGAGCGCGTAGTTGCCGAGATGCAGCATGACCTTGAACCGGCGATCGCCGCTGGTAGCGTCGAGGTCTGCCAGAATATCGACGAGATAGCGGTGCCGCTGGTCGTCGTTCCAGTCGACCCGCCAGGCCCGGTCGTGCTGCCCGAACTCGAGGAGCAGGGCCGCAAGGTAATCGGCCAATTCCCGCTCTTCGAGGCCGGAGCGCCTGAGTGCATGCCGGACGAGGACGTAGAAGAAGAGCGCCTCGGACGGGAGCAGCATTGAACGGACCGTCAGGAGCCGCTCGAGCAGATCGGGCGAATCGAGCAACGAGTCCGGCCCTTCAGTCGCCAGCCGCCGCTCCAGGTACGCCCTACGGTGGGCGGAACCCCGGCTCAGAAGCAGGATCACCAACTGCAGGTCCGCTGCCGTCAGGCGGCCCCGCGTGTTTGCACGGATCATGACCAACCCTCCATCAACGAAGCTCGCGTCGCAACCCAACGCGTCTGCCGATCTCGATCTGGCACTCGTCCGTCGTCTGACCGCCTTCGGTCAGGAGGTGGCGGGGACGCTCCGCCGGGCCTCGGTGATCGACCTGCTGGTGCGGCACGTCAGGGAGACGCTCGCGCCCAGCGAGATCGCGGTGGCCCTGTTTCAGCGCGAGGCCGAAACCATCGACTTCGTGCTCGGCTGGCCTCCGGGCCGCTCCAATCCACGCCCACTGCTCGACCTTGCCACCCGGCGCGGTCCAATGCTCATCCAGGACGGGCTCGACGCGCTGCTCCGCGACGAGGGGCTCACGCCTCCACCTTTAACGGCCGGCTGCTGGTTGATCGCGCCTTTTGTGGCCAAAGGTAGAGTAACCGGGGCAATAGCGGCACGCGGTGAAACCGGTCGCTACGGCCCTGCCGACCTGGTCCTGCTGGAAGGACTGTTGTCGCAGGCCAGCATCGCCCTCGAGAGTGCCCGGCTGATAGACCTTCATGACGACGGCCGGCGAACTTGGCAGGAAGTAGTGGACGCCATTTCACCGGCGCTCTGCATCGTAGATCGGAGTGGGGCGATTCGTCGGGCCAACCGTGCCTTTGCCGACTTGGTTAACGCTCCACCGGCAAGCCTGATCGGGCGGCCCTGGCAGGCGTTCGCTCCTCCCGAGTGGTCCGTCGATCTCCAACGAGCCTTGGACCAGCAAGGAGTGGGCCGGGAGGTCGAATTGCGCACCGGTGAGCGCACCTATGCCGTTACCGCCGTGCCGATTAGCAGCACGGACCGCTCTGCCGTGGTCCTTCTGTTCGACGACCAGACCGAGCGGCGCCGATTGCAAGACCAGTTGATCCAGTCGGAAAAAATGTCGGCTATCGGCCAACTCATTGCCGGCATTGCCCACGACCTGAACAACCCCCTGGCCTCGGTGCTTGGGTTCGCCGATTTCCTCATCGAGGTCCCCAATGTGCCTGCCGGCATTCGGGAACCTCTCGCGGTGATCCAGGAAGAGGCAGAGCGGGCATCGGGTATTGTCCGGAACCTACTCGGGTTTGCCCGGAAGCAAGACCATCAACGCCGCCCCACGGCCCTGAAGCCGCTGCTGGACGGCACCTTCGTCCTCCTCAGAAACCAGCTCATGGCGCACCGGGTAGAAGCCAGTATCGAGGTCGAGGCCGACCTGCCCATGCCCGATGTGGACCCTAATCAGATCCAGCAGGTCTTCGTCAACCTGATCAACAACGCGGCCCAAGCCATCGCCTCCACCGGACGGCCCGGGACTATCACGGTGCGGGCGCGGCGCTGGCTCGACGGGGTCGCCATCGAGGTGACCGACGACGGGCCCGGCATGTCGGAGGACCTGGCCGCACAGGTATTCGAGCCGTTCTTCACCACCAAGGCGGAGGGTGAGGGGACGGGGCTCGGGCTCTCGATCAGCCAGGGAATCGTGAAGGAGCACGGTGGCCGCATCATGCTCTCGAGCGAGGAGGGCAAAGGCTCCACTTTCAGCGTCCAGCTGCCGCTCTCCACGCGCTCACCGGTGCCGGCCGCCGATCCCATGTCCCGGGCCCCCACGAGACGGCTACGGGTGCTGGTGGTGGATGACGAGCCGCACATTCTGCACTACATGCGGGCGACTCTCGAAGCCTGGGGCCACATGCCAGTCGTCGCGAGCGACGGGCAAGAAGCGCTGACCCGTGCCATCCAGGAGCCGTTCGATCTGATCATTTCAGACCTGAGGATGCCCCGCTTCGGGGGTCGCGAATTCTACGAGGAGCTGACTCGCCAGAACCCGATCATGGCCGGTCGCCTGGTGTTCAGCACCGGAGACACCGTGCGGGGTGACACGCTGGCTTTTCTGGAGACCCTCGACCGCCCCTACCTGCACAAGCCTTTCAGCCTGGCGGAGCTTCGGACCCTGCTGGCCGACGTCGTGCGCGATAGCGGGCCCCAGGCTGCGGTGCGCGACAGCGAACCTTTGCCGACCGACGTATTGCCGGGGACGTGACTCCCGCCATCGTCCACGTCGCGTCCGGCCGGGAGTGGCGTGGTGGACAACGGCAGGTCTGGTTACTGGCCCGCGAACTCGCCCGCCGTGGGGTCGATCAGGTCGTCGTCACCGGGGGAGATTCCGAGCTGGCCCGTCGCCTCGGTTCTGCCGGTGTGCGAGTGCGGTCGGTCCGCTGGAGAGCCGGCCTCGACCCTCGCGTCCTCCCCGCCATACTCGGCGAGCTCCGCGACCCACGAGCAATCCTCCACGCCCACGATTCGCACGCACTCACGCTCGCTGGGGTCTGTGCCGGGCTCAGGGGAGCTCCGCTCGTCGCCACCCGACGGGTAACCTTTCCCCTCAGGCGGAAGCTATTCTGGGCCCGCGCCCAGCGGGTGATCGCAATCTCGGAGGCCGTGCGTGACGCGCTCACCCTTGACGGCCTTGCCCCCGAGCGTCTCGCCGTCATCCCCTCTGCCGTAGACGCCGCCGAGCTCAGAGCCGCGACGGGCCCCGACATCCGCACACGTTTCGGTCTCCCCGAAAAGGGACAGGTTGCCGTGAGTCTCGGCGCGCTGACACCGGAAAAGGACCAGTCCACCTTGCTAGAAGCGGCTGCCCTCCTGGTCCGGGACTTGCCCCTCCTCCACTGGGTTATCGTTGGGGAAGGGCCGCTCCGCTCGGCCCTGCTAGGCCGGATGGCGCGGCTGGGTTTGGATGAACGGGTGCATCTTGTCGGGCAGCTTGCCGATCCCCACATGGCGCTCGCTGGTGCAGACGTCTTCGTTCTCAGCTCGCTTGCCGAGGGGCTCGGAAGCTCAGTGCTCGCGGCCATGGCGCTGGACGTGCCGGTGGTCGCCACCTGGGTCGGAGGCGTCCCAGAGGTGCTGGGATCCAGGGCCGGGGTCCTGGTGCCGGCCGGCAGACCAGCCGACCTTGCGGCCGCGGTCCATCGGGTACTCTTGGAGCCCGGGTATGCCGCCGACCTCAGACAGGCGGCCCGGCAGGAGCTCCGAAGATTCACCGTAGCGGCCATGGCAGAGCAGGTTGTCCAGGTTTATCGTTCGTGCGCCCATTCTCTTGAGGGCTCATGATTTACGTTTGCATACCGAGTTACAACGAGGCTCCGACCGTCGGGCTTCTGCTTTGGAAGGTTCGTCAGGTATTCGCCGGCTTTCCGCGGGAGTACCAACTGATGGTGTTGGATGACGGATCCGACGATGCCACGGCCGAGGTGCTCGAGCGGTATACCCGAGTACTTCCATTGAGTGTCATCCGACACCAGGCGCGCCGGGGATATGCGGCGAGCGTCGAGGAGCTGCTCCGCCAGGCCGTGGAGCGCACCGACCGACCCAAGCGCGACTCCGCTATCCTCATGCACGCGGACTTTGCCCATGGACCCAATTTCATCCCCGACCTCGTGCGCCGGATCGAGAGCGGCGCCGATATCGTGATCGCCCAGAGCAAGCTCGAAGGCGAGCCCTCCCGTGCCCGGCGCCTGGTGCGGCGGCTGGCGCCCGTGCTCTTGCGAGGTGTGGTGAGGGTTCCGGGCGTTGCGGACGTGGTCTCCGGCTTCGCGATCTTTCGCCTGATTGCGCTGCGAAACGCTTTCCGCAATCAACCGCCCCCACTGCTGACCACCGAAGGCTGGGCGGCAAACGCCGAACTCTACGATCGGGCGGCTCGGCATGCCCGCAGGGTGGAGACCATCCGTGCGGTGGAGCGCCGCGACCTACGGCAGCGCCCCAGCCGGATGACCTCGTGGAACGCCGCCCTGAGCGTGCTCCGATCCCGCGGGCCACTGCGCCATCTTCCCACCTGGCCGACAGGGGCCGATGCGGAAAATCCGCGGGAGGCTCATCAACAGGCCGAGGTGGCGTCGTCGTGATTGCGATCGGACTGATACTCGCACTGATACAGGCCCCCGCAGGGGGCACTCAGCCGGTTGCTCCCGCGCCGGCGTTTGCCTCGTACCCCTTCGCCGTGGGCGAGAAGCTGTCCTACAGCGCCAAGCTCGGCATGCTCACGCTCGGCTCCGGCACCCTCGAGGTCGCCGCCGTGGATACCGTGCGCGGGGTCGAGAGCTTCCGGTTTCGGTTCCGGCTGCAGGGCAAGACCATGTTCTATTCGCTCGACGACGTGCTCGAGTCATGGGTCGGCATTGCGGACTTGAACTCCCGCCGGTTCCAGCAGGATTTTCTGGAGAACGACAAGTCGATGAAGCGGCGGTACGAGATCTACCCGGATTCGGGGTTCTATCGCGAGCAGGGGCGGGAGCAGGTGATGCCCACCCCGGCGGAGCCGCTGGACGACGCGGCGTTCTTCTATTTCGTGCGGATGACCCCGCTCGAGGTGGGAAAGAAGTACACCTACAACCGGTATTTCAGGAAAGACAAGAACCCGGTCACCATCGAGGTCATCAAACGGGAGAAGATGGAGCTGCCGGGTGGCAGCAAAGTGCAGTGTCTCGTGCTCCATCCCACCATCGACACAAAGGGACTCTTCTCCAAGCGGTCGGAGACTCTGATCTGGTTGACCGACGACGCCCGCCGGCTCCCGGTGCAGATCCGTAGCAAGTTTCCCTTCGGGACGATCACCCTTCGACTCAAGGACATGGTACTTCCCAACACCACGACGTCCGCCATGAGCCACTGAGCGTGCGTTATCGCGAGGCCGACCTCAGCCGCGTCACGACCATTCCGGTCGCTGGGCGGCAGAACAAGGTCGAGTCCAAGCTGCTGGCATCGCCCCCCGGGCCAAACCGCTCCTTTACCGCCTTTCTCGACAGCCTGCCCGACGTCCTCGCCGCGCGGGACCTGCGGCTCGTCATCGAGGCTGTGGCTGCGGCAAAGCGGGGCGGCCGGGGTGTCATTCTCCTCCTCGGCGGCCACGTGATCAAGGTAGGCCTGGGCCCGCTGGTCAACGCGTGGCTGGCCCGTGGCATCGTCACCCATGTCGCGCTCAACGGCGCCGCCGCCATCCATGATTTCGAGCTCGCCGCGTTCGGTGGGACCAGCGAAGACGTGGAGAGTGGCCTGGCGGACGGCAGCTTCGGCATGGCGGAGGAGACCGGTGCGGAGATGAACGCAGCCATCGCCCGGGCGGCGGCGGCGGATCGGGGAATGGGGGAGGGACTGGCGCTCGCGCTGGCGGAGCGGAAGCGGCTCCCGGGCAAGGAGGCCTCGATCCTCCTTTCCGCGTTGCAGCATGACGTCCCCGTCACGGTTCACGCAGCCATCGGCGCCGAGATCATCCATCAGCATCCATCGAGCGATGGCGCCGCGGTCGGAGCTACGAGCCACCGTGACTTTCGCCGCCTGGCAGGGTCGATTCCAGACCTGGACCAGGGGGGAGTCGTGCTCAACTGGGGCAGCGCGGTACTCATGCCCGAGGTCTTTCTCAAGGCGCTGACGATAGCCCGGAACACCGGGGCAGGCCGGCCGACCCACTTCGTGGCCGCCGACTTCGACATGCAACGGCACTACCGCCCACGGGTGAACGTGGTCCAGCGTCCGACCCGCGCCGGAGGCTCAGGCTTTCTCCTGACCGGGCACCATGAGATTTTGATTCCGTTGTTGGTGTGGGGGGTGATGGACGCAGTGGAGAGAAGTGTCAAAAAAGAGAAGTCTAAATAAAGACGTCTAGATGAAGCCGTCTACATTGGATTCCGTAGACTTCTTCACCTAGACGCTCCGCCCTAGACTTCGTTACTTAGACCTCTCGGCTTGTCACCGCTCCCCGGCAATCATCTCCCTCACCCGAGCCGCCGTCCCGGGTGCGAAGACCTTCAGGATCAGATAGATCATGAAGCCGAGGAACGCGAACCAGAGCACGGCTCCGAGAAGCCCCAGGACCAGCCCGAAAAGGCCGAAGACCACCTTGAGGAGGAACATCGCCACGATCGCGAACACCGCGAATCCAAACAGGTTCCGGAGCATGCCAGTTTCCTCGTGAGATCAGGTCAGCCTGCAGTACGCTGCGACGTTTCAGATAGTTTCATAGGTCCCCGTGCCTACCCCACATGATGTGATCGTGATCGGCGGCGGCGCCGTCGGAGCCGCCTGCGCCAGGGAGCTCGCCGCTGCCGGACACCGCGTGCTGGTGGTCGAGCCCGGCGGCGACTTCGGCCAGGCGTGGAGGGCCGCCGCCGGCATGCTCGCCCCCCAGATCGAGGCCGATGGGGCTGATCCGCTGCTCAGGCTCGGCATCGCCGCGCGAGATCACTACGTCCCGCTCGCGGCATCACTGCGGGAGAGCACCGGCATAGATGTCGGTCTCTGGCAGGAGGGCATTGCTCGCGTCGCGGGCGATGATGGGGAGGCCGGAGAGCTGAGGTCGAAGGTAGCGTCGCAGCAGAGGGAGGGCCACACCGTCGCCTGGCTGGAGCCGTCCGAGGTGCGGCGCCGGTGGCCTTGGCTGGGACCGACCGCCGGCGCGCTCTGGTCCGAGCGCGATGGGGCCCTCGACCCGGGGCAGCTGGTACACGCGCTCCTCACCGACGCCAGGCACCACGGCGCGGAGGTCGTGAGTGATCGGGTCACGGCAGTAGAGCAAACCGGTGGCCGGATCTCGGGAGTGTTGGGCAATGCGGGCCGGTACGCCGCCCATGACGTCGTGGTTGCAGCCGGGGCCTGGTCGAGCCAGATCGCCGGGCTCCCGCGAGCAATCCCAGTGCAGCCGGTTCGAGGACAGATGGCTGCGCTTCCATGGCCGGCAGGCATTGGCCGGGCCATCGTGTACCACAAGGATTGCTACCTGCTGGCGCGAGGACATGAGGCGCTTCTAGGCTCGACGATGGAGTACGTCGGGTTCCAGCCCGAGGTCACTCCCGAGGGCATCGCCCGGATCTTTGCTTCGACCATGGCGCTGTGTCCCGGCCTCGTTCGGGGCAAGCCGCGGCGGACGTGGGCTGGGCTCAGGCCGGTCACGCCCGACGGACTCCCCATCATCGGTCCGGAGCCGCGGCTTCCTGGGTTATGGTATGCTACAGGGCATGGCCGAAACGGGATCCTGCTCGCGGGCCTCACCGGGGTCCTGGTTCTCCAGCTCCTCAGTGATGAGCGCCCGGCAGAGGATCTGAGCCCATTCACACCCGAACGGTTCGACGCGTAGGGGATCGGGATCAGAACGGCTGACGTGAGTCGCCGGCCACCCGCTCACAGTGTAGTAGAGCAGCAGTGTGAGACTGCAGTCGCTGTGGACTGATGGCCGGCGACCGTCAGCAGCGCTCGGATCGAAGGTTCCCGGTTCCTTCCCACCAAGACCTCCCTAATCATCCGATCTGATCTAGTCGCACCTCATACGCCCGGGCGCGTCCGATGGATGCATCCGCCGAGATGCATCCGATCCGGATGCGGCGGCGTAACAACATCACGAGAACAGTGCTTTCTCTTGTCGTCACCATCATCTCGTGAGGAAGAACCATGGCCATTTTCGCCAGACCGACCTCTCGGCGCCGGGTGCTCGCCAGCGGGCTCGTGCTGCTCGCCGGCGCGGCAGGCGCGGTGGGCCTCGCGCTCGGCTCGGACCACCAGGACACCCCGGACGTCGAGCTGAACCAGGCATCGGACATGACAGATCTCTACGTGTTTCCCGGCTCGTCCCCGGACCGGATCGTGCTGGTCATGAACACCTGGGCGTTCCTCACGCCCGCGGAGACGCCGACCAGCTACTTCGATCCGAACCTCCTGTACCAGTTCAAGATCGACAACACCGGAGACGCGGTGGAGGACAAAGTCATTCAGGTGACCTTCACCGGATCCGGATCGAGCCAGCAGGCTCAGGTGCGGGGCCCGGTCGCTCCGCCGAGACCCGGGGCGATGGACAACGAAATCGCCGATGCCACACCAGCGATTTCAGGAAGGGTGAATTCGGTAACAGGGAATGCCCCAGGGATGCAGCTCTTCGCCGGGCACCGGGACGATCCGTTCTTCATCGATCTGGAGCAATTTTTCCGCATCCTTCCCGACCGCAAGCCGGTGACGGGCCCCCTCGCCGCGCTTCCTGAGACTCCCACGGCGACCGCCTGGCGCGGCCCCGGTGAGGCGGTGAACTACATCTCCGGATTCAACGTGCTGTCGATCGTCATCGAGTTGCCGGTCTCCGACCTCACCGCAGGGGGGAACTCCCGGCTCGGCATCTGGGGCATCATCAGCCGCTGACGACGCTCTACGCTGACGACCCTCTATGAGAACCCTTATCAGGAGTCTTGCAATGCGTCACCACGCATTCCGCACCCCGTCGCGGCGGCTGGCCTTCGTGGCGGCCATGGCAGCGACGACCCTCGCCGCTGCCGCGTGCAGCGACGACAACGTCGGTCCGCAGCCGACCCGGATGTACGACCAGGTCCAACGTCTGGGGAATCCACTGGTAAGCGAAGTGCTCCTCGCCAAGCGGAGCCACGCGCAGCATGGCACCATCGGCCCCGCGGAGGACGAAGCGATGATCGGGGCGGAGTTCCGTGCCTTCATCGCCAACGTGGCGGGCCGTAATGCCACGGTCCAGAACACGCTCGCATCGGTCCTGCTCCCGGACATGATGATCGTGGAGAGCGGGCGGGATCCGGCCACCGCCGGCTACCTGAGCTGGGCTCTGGCGAACGGGTGGGGCGGGCGCACCCTGTCCGACGACATCCTCGACGCGTCGACGATGGCGGTCTTCGGTTCGCTGCTCGACCCGAATAACGTGTCGCCCGGCCTCACGACCGACAATGTCGGGAGTGACGATACGTTCAGCACGACCTTTCCCTACTTGAAGGCCCCCAACTGATCGACGGCGGCTGAACCACCAATCCGGTGGTGGGTCGGCCGCTGGTCGGGAGCTGTTTCATGCGATTGCCAGTGTATGTGCTCGGTATCGGTGTGATGGCGGTCGCGGTGTCTGCCGGGATCCTGACGCATCCGGCGTTGGACCATGGGCACCGCCCCGCAGCAGAAGACGCCGCGATCCGGGACCAGGACATTGCCTTTTATGCCGCGCGAGCTGCCCACGATCCGAGTGGCGCCATCGACCTCGGGCAACTCTCGGCCCTCTACCTCCAGCGCGCGCGCGCGACCGGCGATAATGCCGACCTCCTGCGCGCCGAGTCGACGGCTCGCCACTCTCTGCGCAACCGGGCCACCAGGAACCACAAGGCGCAGGCGGTCCTCACATCCTCGCTGATGGCGCAACACCGGTTCGCCGAAGCCAGGCTGGTCGCCGACGCGATGGTCGCGGCCGACTCGACCGGCGTAGCTCAACGGGCCACCCGCGCCGAGATCGACCTCGAGCTCGGCCGCTACGACTCGGCGGCGGCGGCACTCGGGTCGCTCGCCCTCTACCGGACCGACCTTGCGGTGGCACCGCGGCTGGCGCGTTGGGCCGACCTCCGGGGCCGTCCTGAGGAGGCACGCCGACTGCTGCGTGAGGCACGAGACGAGGCCCGGCGGCGGGTGGACCTGCCGGTCGAGCAGCTTGCGTGGTACCAACTGCGCCTCGGCGACTTGGCGCTCCACCACGGGCACCTCGCCGAGGCGAGACGCGAATTGGAAACCGGGCTCGAGATTGCCCCCGACGACTACCGGCTCTTGAGCGCTGTGGCGCGGCTGGAAGCGGCACGGCACCACTGGCGGCACGCCATCGACGCCGGAGACCGGGCGATCCAGCAGGCGCTCGATCCCGCCACGCTCGGTGTCGTAGGAGAGGCCTACGCCGCCATCGGCGACGGTAGCAAGGCGGAGGAGTACTACCACACGATGGAGACGGTCGTGCTCCATCAGCCGGGTCCCTTTCACCGGGCCTGGAGTCTGTTCCTTCTGGACCACGATCGAGACGTGCCCAGGGTGCTGGCCAAAGTGGAAGAGGAGATCCGCACCCGGCAGGATATCTACGGGTACGACCTGCTCGCATGGGCGCTGCATCTGTCGGGGCGAGACGTCGAGGCCAGGAGGGCGATGAGCCGTGCGCTGACGCTCGGCACCCGGGATGCTATGCTGTTCTACCACGCAGGCATGATCGAGCGCGGCCTGGGAGACGCTCAGTCGGCTCGCCACTACTTGCGAGCCGCGCTCGAGACCAATCCATACTGGAATCCGCTTCAGCCCGATCGGGCTCGGACGGTGCTCGACTCGCTCGACGGTCGGTAGGAGCAGGCCGTGTCCGAGTTCTCTACCTTCGTCCATCTGGGGCTGCACCACATCGCCGACATCGGGGCGATGGATCACATCCTGTTTCTCCTCGCGCTGGCCGCTATCTACCGAGGCAGGGATTGGCGGGACAGCCTCTGGGTGGTTTCCGCGTTCACGATAGGCCACTCGGTCACGCTGGCGCTCGCAGCCACCGGCGCGCTCCGGATACCAAGCAGGTTGGTCGAGTTTCTGATTCCGCTGACCATCATCGCCACCGGGATCGAGAACATCGCTGTCAGAAACCGGTCCCAGGCTCCGCTCCGGGGGCGCTACCGGCCGGGTTTCGCCGGCGTCTTCGGCCTGGTTCACGGCGCCGGCTTCGCCAGCTATCTGCAGAGCCTCTTCACCGGATCGATTGCCCTCCCACTGTTCGGGTTCAATGTCGGGATCGAGCTGGGACAGCTATTGGTGCTCGGCGCGGCAGGCGTAGTGCTGGCCGGGGCAGACCGGCTCTTCGCGCTGCTCCGCGCGCCCGGCACTGTTCCCTCGGCCCACCGGCTCCGGGTGGTCACGGTCTCCCTGGTGGTGGTGGTGGTGGCGGCTCAGATGGCCGCCGCTCGAAGGCCATGGTGAGATGCTCGCCCTCCTGTCCGCGGCCTTGCTGTCCTCGATTGGGGTCGCGGCGCACCGTGCCGTAGCTCACCCGATGCACACGGCCGTGGCCGAGATCACCTACGACCGTGAAACCCGCACTGCCGCGATTCACATCCGTGTGTTCGCCGACGACTTTACCGCCGCCCTGATTCCCGACCCGACAGCTCCGGCCGATTCGGCGATGTCCCGCTACGTGCGGGGCGCGTTCGCCCTGGCCGACCGCTCCGGCCGCCCGCTGGCGATCCACTGGGTTGGTGCGGCGCGCGAAGGCGATGTCGTGGTGCTCCACCTGCGCGTTACCGTCCCGGGCGGACTGGCCAAGGGGAAAGTGCTGAGCGCCATCCTGTCCGATCGCTTCGAAGACCAAGTCAACATCGTGCGCGCCTCCTACGACGGCCGCGTCACTACACTCCTCTTCACTCGAGGTGACCCTGCTAAGGCCCTTCCATGAGCGCGGCGGTGCGGAGTAGACTCAGGGACGCTCCTCACGTCCATCGCCTTGCGCCTGTTGGGAGTTTCCCCCACAGATGGTCCATGCCTAAGTCGGCGCCCCCCTTCGCCCCTCCTGCCGACCACGACTTAGTGGGCCGCGCGGCGCAGGGTGACCAGCAGGCCATCGGCACCCTTTACGACCGGTATGGCGGTGTGCTCTACGCCGTCGCCTACCGGGTGGTGGGTCAGCGCGCCGACGCCGAGGATGTCGTGATCGAAGCGTTCGCCCAGGCGTGGCGGGACGCCGCCCGGTTCGAGGCCAGCCGGGGCTCGGTGGCCGGCTGGCTAACTATGATCACCCGCAGCCGCGCTCTCGACGTAGTGCGGGCGCGGAGCCGGCGCGACCGAATCACAGCAACCGCCGCGGCAGACCAGCCGCAGCGGTCGCCGGCGATGGGCGATTGGCGCGTCGACCCCTCCGATTCCTATGACCACGCCGAGCGCCGACGGCAGGTACAGGCGGCGCTCCAGACCCTGTCGCTGCCGCAGCGGCAGGCGATCGAGCTCGCGTTCTTCGAGGGTCTGTCCCAGTCGGAGATCGCCGAGCGGCTGAAGGAGCCGCTCGGCACCATCAAGACCCGGGTGCGACTCGGCATGCAGAAACTGCGGGATTTGCTGCGTCCCATCTTCTTCGAGCACGGACCATGAGCCACCCCGAGCAGGGATCGCCGCGGGATCTGGCCG
>Ga0307284_10000106_pt1 | contig 13822 bp, 13 predicted proteins | sample ER_DNA_123_FD_194480 | JGI IMG/M metagenome (GOLD analysis project Ga0307284, IMG submission 194480) | Bulk soil microbial communities from the East River watershed near Crested Butte, Colorado, United States - ER_DNA_123 | ecosystem: Environmental > Terrestrial > Soil > Floodplain | place... | reverse complement strand
TGACGGCTCGCGATTCTCATCCGAGACGATTCCTCGCATCAAGGTCGAGTATCAGGTGAGCCCGCCGATCTTCTTGCGACTGGTCGGTCAATACACGGCGCGATCCAGAGCGCCGCTTCAAGATCGAAATGGCAATCCAATTCTCGTGGATGGTGTGATCGACACCGGCAGCACAGTCAACGAATTCTCGACCGACTGGTTGTTCAGCTATCGACCGGTGCCCGGGACTCTCGTGTATCTGGGGTATGGGTCGACGCTCAACGAGCCGCGTGAGTTTCGATTCCAGGATTTGCAGCGGACGAGGGACGGATTCTTCGGCAAGATCAGTTATCTGTTCCGTTTCTAGGTACCTTTCAAGCCAGTATCTACTCACTACATCAATAAGGCGCCTTTCTGCCGTTCTCTTCATTAAAGCTCCACCCCAGCCTCCACAAAGGTCTAAAAGAGCTGGGCTTCCTGCGACCGACTCCAATTCAAGCTGAGGCAATACCCGCCGCACTCGAGGGCCGCGATGTTCTCGCCTGCGCGATGACGGGTAGCGGAAAGACCGCCGCGTTCGTCCTGCCCATTCTGCACCATCTCATCGACAAGCCGCGTGGGAAAACCCGCGCGCTGATCGTGACGCCAACGCGAGAGCTTGCTGCGCAGATTCTCACCGCGCTCGATTCAATGGCTGTTCACACTCCGATAACGGCTGCTGCGATCTACGGCGGTGTCGGCATGGCCCCGCAGGAACATGCAATGCGAGCTGGAGTCGATGTTCTCGTCGCAACTCCCGGACGCCTTCTCGACCATCTCAGCTCGTCTTACGCGAATCTCAAGAGCGTTGAATTCCTCGTGCTCGACGAAGCCGATCGGATGCTGGATATGGGATTTCTCCCCGACATCAAGCGCATCCTCAGGCTGGTACCGGCAAAGCGACAAACGCTCTTTTTCAGCGCGACCATGCCACCGCCGATTGCCGCGCTCACGCGAGAGATGCTGCACAATCCGCTTACGATCGATCTGGGCCGGCGCTCGATGCCGGCGGTCGGAATCACCCAGGCAATCTACCCGGTCAAGCAGGATCTGAAAAAGGATCTACTGCTCGAGCTTCTGAATCGCGGTGAAATGACGCAAGCGTTGGTGTTCACGCGCACAAAGCACCGCGCAAATCGTCTGGCCGAGCAGCTGGTAAAGCGCGGCATCAAGGCGGAGCGGATTCATGGGAACCGCTCGCAAAGCCAGCGTACCGCGGCGCTCGCCGGATTCAAGGCCGGGCTATACAAGGTTCTGGTCGCGACAGATATCGCCGCCCGCGGAATCGACATCGAGGCACTGGGACATGTAGTCAACTTCGATGTGCCGCAGGCGCCGGACGATTACATCCATCGCGTGGGCCGCACGGCGCGCGCGGGCGAAGTGGGAGAAGCTTTCACATTTGTCGCGCCGGACGAGCAGAACGATCTTCGCGCGATCGAGAAGGCGATTGGCAAGCGACTTCCGCAGGTCACTATTCCCGATTTCGATTACAACGCACGGCCTGAAGGTCGTCTCGAGATTCCAATCGGCGAGCGGATAGCGGCGATTCGCGGGAGAAAGGCGGACGAGCGGGCGCGATCGAGAGCCAAGACGAATGGTCAGGGCCGGCCAGCGCGTCCGCATGGAAGCCGGCCGTCGCAGAGCTCGCAGGAGTCGGGACCCCGGACCGCCGGCTCGCGGTCCGGACGCTCACGGCAGCGGCACCGCGGGCGGTAAGAAAAAAGAACTGCAACTGAACACTACCGGCCGGGGGCTGTGGGCGGGCCGGCCGAGGGCTGCGGGCTTCAGAAACGCGTATCAGATGTTGACTGCTTTCATTCCCCCCTCAGGGTAACGCGCTCCAGCAGCTGCTCCTTTTGGTGCGGCGGCGTCTATACGTCTGAGGTCGTTTTCAGAGAGAACTACGTTCAATGCACCGACGTTCTCTTCCACCCGCTTGGGATGCCTGGTGCCCGGAATCGGCGCGATGTCGTCTCCCTGGGCGAGCATCCACGCCAACGCCAATTGCGCGGGGGTGCACTTGTGCTCCTTCGCGATCTCCTCGACCTTCGCGACCAGCTCCAGATTCTTGCGGAAGTTCTCTCCCTGAAAGCGCGGGTTCTGTCTCCTGAAGTCGTCCTCGGCCAGGTCTTCGACCCGCTTTATCTGGCCGGTGAGAAATCCACGGCCGAGCGGACTGTATGCCACAAAGCCAATTTCGAGAGTGCGGAGCGCATCGAGCAGCCCTTCTTCCGGATCTCGCGTCCACAGCGAATACTCGGTTTGCACCGCGCTGATCGGGTGGACCTTGTGCGCTCTGCGAATCGTGTTGACCGCAGCTTCGGATAGGCCGAGGTAGCGAACCTTTCCCTCGCGCACCAGCTCGGCCATTGCTCCGACGGTATCCTCGATGGGAGTGTTAGGATCGACGCGATGCTGGTAGTAAAGGTCGATCGTCTCGACGCCCAGTCTCTTGAGTGATCCCTCGCACGCCTGCTTCACGTATTCTGGCCTTCCGTTGATACTGCGCTTGGTCGGATCTTTTGCATCGCGCACATTGCCGAACTTGGTGGCGATGATGACGCGATCGCGCTTTCCCTTTATTGCGCGTCCCACCAGCTCCTCGTTCTTGAAAGGGCCGTACATGTCGGCCGTGTCGAGAATGTCGATCCCGAGCTCGAGGGCGTGATGAATGGTGGCGATTGACTCCTTTTCGTTGCTTGGGCCATAGAACTCGGACATTCCCATGCAGCCCAAGCCGATTGGGAAGATCTGAAGGCCCTGGGATCCGAGGCGGCGTTTTTTCGGGGCGGTAGCGGGGCTCATCGGAATTCCTGAATGCGGTATGACGGAAAATCACGCAACAGCCACGCCGAGAATCGCCGCCACAATAAGGTGGCTACCCAGCTACCTCAACGGCGTTATCGGAGCATACGCGTAAGGGCGAAAAGGATTGCGGCCACCACGCCGCCGCCAAGTGCCTGGAAGACGCGGCGAGCTCCCAAGCGACGCAGCCCGCCTATCGTGGCCGCCGCTCCCAATAGCCACACTGAAATCATTGCACAGACGAAAACTCCGGTGCCGATTCGTTGCCCGAGTGTGGGTGGGATGCCCCCGGTGAGAATGAATCCCAGAAATGCACCTGCAGCCACCGACGGACCGAGCACCGCCGCCGCGGTACGGCGCCAATCCAACGGTTGCCAGGCGAGGAACAGCACCCCGATGGCAACGGCCGCGACGAATGCGACGTTTCCGAAGAATACGCGGTGCGGAATCCACATGCTCTTAGGTAATAGCGGTTGAGTCGCGCCGCTAGCACTCTTAAGCCCATGCCGACTTCGCTCTCCGCGCGGAATGTCTCGCATCGCTTCGGGAGTGTGATAGCGCTCGACGACGTGAGCATCGACGTTCCGGCTGGCAAAGCCGTCGCGCTAGTGGGAGAAAGCGGGTCCGGCAAAACAACACTTCTCCGCTGTTTCAATCGCCTGGTCGAGCCGGAGCGTGGTGAAGTGAGAGTAGGAGAGAACGACGTTCGCACCCAATCGCCAGTTCTCCTTCGCAGGCAAATGGGTTACGTGCAGCAGCACGGCGGACTCCTCCCGCATTGGAGAGTGCTGAGAAATGTCGCCCTCGTTCCAACGCTCCAGCAAATGAGCGACGCGACTGAGATAGCGCGACAGGCATTGGAGCTGGTGGGACTCTCAGCGACGACGTTCGGATCGCGGTTTCCGCACGAGCTATCGGGCGGCCAGCGTCAACGTGTGGCTCTCGCTCGAAGCATCGCGGCGCGGCCGGGCGTGGTGCTGCTCGATGAGCCGTTCGGTGCACTCGATGCAATTTCGCGCGCCGATCTTCAGGAGACGTTCGATGCGCTGCGTCGGGACCTCTCCGTTACAACTCTGCTCGTGACGCACGATCTTGCCGAAGCGGGCCGTCTTGCTGACGAAGTCGTGGTGATGAGAAAGGGACGCGTGGAACAGAGCGGCACCATGCGCAGTCTGATCTCCGCGCCGGCAACTGACTACGTTGCGCGTCTGATCGAGCGCGCTCGTGCCGGCCTCGAGGCGTTGCGCGCGTGAAACGAGTGCTCCGATTCGGACTTCTCCTTTGGGGCGCCATCTTCGCGCAGTCGATGAACGCGCAGCCCAAAACGACGCACGCGACACCAGGCAGTCAGCGAGTCGTCGTCGCATCCAAGCCGTTCGGGGAGTCATACCTGTTGTGCGAGATGTTCGCGCAGCTGCTCGAGTCCCGCGGTTTTTCCGTCGACCGTCGTCCCGGACTTGGCGCCACCGAGATCGCCTTCGGCGCTCTTCGCGCCAATGCTATCGACGTCTATCCGGAATACACGGGCACGGGACTAATCGCGGTTCTCCACGACTCTCTTCCAGATTCGGTCGCCGCGGACCCGGGCAAAGTATTCGGCCACGTTGCGCGACGATTCCGAGACCTCTATCACGTTGGCTGGCTCCCGCCACTCGGATTTCAGAACACGTACGCAATCGCGGTCACCCGCCAGACTGCCGCACGCTATCATCTGCGGACACTGAGCGATCTCGCGCGGGAGAGCCACCACCTCTCGGCAGGATTCACCGCGGATTTCATCGGACGAAGCGACGGTCTTGTCGGACTGGAGCGCGTTTATGGAATTCATCCGCGCACAGTCCGGCCGCTCGCTCCGGCGGTGAAGTATCAGGCGCTGGCATCGGGCGCTGTGGATGTGATCGATGGATATTCAACCGACGGACTGCTGTCGAAATACGATCTCGTCACGCTCGTCGACGATCGTCATTTCTTTCCGCCCTACGAAGCTGCCGCACTCGTATCCGGCCGGCTCGAGCAGCAGACGCCGAGCGCTATCGCCGCGCTCACTCTTCTCAGTGGACGACTCGACGAACAGACAATGCGCACGCTGAATCGACGAGTGGAGGTGGACGGAGAAGACATGAGTCGCGTGGCAAGCGATGAGCTCGCGACGCTCGGCCTTGTCGGAGCTGCGGCGGTTGGGCTCACACCATCGTCCCCACAGGGGAGGAACGGCTTCGCGCAATACATGTGGGATCGGCGCGGGATGCTTGCGGGATTGACCGGCCGTCATCTCCTGTTGGTCGGGCTCGCGCTGTTCGCCGCGGTGATCGTGGCGCTGCCGCTTGGCTTGGCGCTCGAGCGGACGCGGCCACTGGCCGAGCCCACGATTGGCGCGCTCGGAGTTCTGCAGACAATTCCGAGCATCGCACTTCTCGCTTTCATGATTCCGCTCCTGGGCGTAGGTGTCGTCCCCGCGCTGGTTGCGCTGTGGCTGTACGCGCTCTATCCGATTGCGCGAGGAACGTACACCGGCGTGCGTGACGCCGACCCCGAAGCGGTCTCGGCTGCCGAGGCTCTCGGAACTACTCCAGTGCAACGGTTGATGTGGGTACGTCTCCCGCTGGCTGCTCCGGTGATAATGGCCGGTATTCGCACGGCGGCGGTGATCACAGTCGGAGCGGCGACACTCGCCGCATTCATTGGAGCAGGAGGTTTGGGCGAACCAATCGTTGCGGGGCTGGCTCTCGCCGATACGCGAATGATTCTATCGGGCGCTCTTCCAGCCGCCGCACTTGCTCTGGCTGTCGATGGTGTTCTCGGGATAGTCGAGCGACTCGTCGCTCCCGCCCACCGGCGAAAACGAATCTGGCAGCGGCGGGCCGAAGCTTCGATTTAACTCTGGGTTTCCAGCGCTCGACAGGCGGAGACCGCGGAATCGATGAACTCGCGGACCTGCCACTCCTGTTTGGATGCGCCCTCTAGCCGCGAGCCGATCAAAACCGCCCCCATCCAGTCGCGAGTGTGCCAGGTCCCGCGTCCCCACAGCGGCCGTGACAGAGCCTGCGCGGCAGACGGGTGCGGATCCATGCTGACATAGAAATACGGCTCGTCATAATAGTTATCGCCGGGCTCGAGTCCCACCCCGATGGTGCGCTCGGGCGCGACGGAAATGAGCGTCGCGATATCAAAGTCGTGGGGCCAGCATCTGACCTCACTGGCGTCGTGAATCGAGCGAACGAGAGAACCGAGTATCGACGCGCCGTTCGCGAACCATTTCGACAATTCCTCGAACTGCGATCTCTCGCTCGCATCGAAGGAGTCACCCATTGCGACAGGATGGACAGGAATCTCGTAGTGCCGCTTGAGCGTGTATTGCATGGCATCGACGCCCAGCGGTGCGATCTGCTCCCGGATCCACCGGGTAGCTTCGACGATTGTGCGGCCGTGCAACCGATACCGCGCGATCGGTTGATCCTTCTCCGAGACGATAAGCAGCGTGAGATCGGCTGGCCTGACGCCGATCCGGAATGGCTTGCGGGCAGGGATCACCCGGGAGAGCAGACCCGGAAGTGTGGGCACCCACTCGAGGTTGGTGTGACTGTCGTCGGGTCTGTGCTCCAGGAAGGAGATTCCCGCGGCGGCGCCGAACTGCGCGGCGTGGTGCAGCTGCAGGCGTGAGTCGGAGAGGCGGGTGCTCTCTTCAGGACGGAGTGCTTGCCATGCCCTGGTGTTGGAGGATCGGGTGCGCGTTCCCTGCGGTTGAAGTTCCACAAACACATCCAGTCAGAAGCTTCTTCAGCATACGAGTACTCAGGGCCAGCCACAAGAAGAGGAGATAATTAAGCCGCATCGGCAATGGGCTGGTTCCGCAGTGTTGCCGCGCGGAATCGTCCGTAGTTGAAGTAGATAATCAAGCCAACCGCGAGCCACACGAAGAGCCTGATCCATGTCGGCAGCGGCAGCCCCGTCATGAGGTAGAGGCAGATCAAAGCTCCGATGATTGGCACCCAGGGCATCCCCGGAGTCTTGAATGGTCGTGGCGTATCTGGCGCCGTCTTTCTCAGGATGAGCACTCCCGTACAAACGATGGCAAAAGCCAGGAGCGTACCCATGCTCACGAGAAGGCCGAGTACAGTGACGGGAAAGAGGCCGGACGCAATGGCGACGAGTACTCCCGTAATGATGGTCGTCACATGCGGGGTGCGAAAGCGCGGGTGCAGCTTCGCGAAAAGGGGCGGCAGCAGTCCGTCTCTGCTCATGGAATAGAAGATTCTTGATTGCGCGAGCATGTTGACCAGGATCACGCTCGACAGGCCGCAGATTGCACCAACGCTGATGACGGGTGGTAGCCATCTCACTCCCGTTGCCTGAGCCGCGAAGGCGAGCGGGGACGCAACATTGAGCTTTGCAAACGGGACGAGGCCGGTCATCACCAGGCCGACGGCGATGTAGATCACAGTGCAGATAGCGAGCGAGACGAGGATGCCGATCGGGATATCCCGGCCGGGATTTCTTGCCTCCTGGGAGGCGGTGGATACCGCGTCGAATCCGATATAGGCGAAGAAGATGATTCCCGCACCGCGCAGAATCCCGCTCCAGCCGAACGATCCGAACTGGCCGGTATTGGGTGGGATGAAGGGATGGAAGTTTGCCCCGTTTGTATATCGGACGCCGACGGCGACGAACAGCGCGAGAACGGCGATCTTCAGAATGACGATGATCGTGTTCACCCGCGCAGACTCGCGGATGCCGATCACGAGAAGGGCCGTGACGGCCAGGCACACGATGACGGCGGGCAGATTGAAGAGCGCCGTTACCGCGGTTCCATCTGGCAGCAGGATACGACTGCCAGGCGAGCCGGTAAGCTGCGCCGGAACGTTGATGCCCATCTCACCGAACAGGGTGACAGCATAGGCGGACCAGCCTACGGCGACGGTGGACGAGCTGAGGGAGTACTCGAGAACGAGATCCCAGCCGATGATCCAGGCGACGAGCTCTCCCATGGTGGCGTAGGCGTACGTGTACGCACTCCCCGCCACCGGGATCATGCTGGCCAGCTCGGCGTAACAAAGTCCGGCGAATGCGCAGGCGATTCCGGCCAGCACCATGGAGATGATGAGGGCCGGCCCCGCGTGCTGGGAAGCGACGACCCCGCTCAGAACGAATATCCCTGTTCCGATCACGGCGCCGATGCCGAGGGTTACCAGGGCGAGCGGTCCGAGCTCGCGGCGCAACGTTCCGGAGCCGGCTTCAGCGAGCAGCGAGGCGAGGTCCTTCCTGACGAAGATCGACATCAACCCTCCATTTGGATGCGGATTTGTATACAAATACCAGGCCGAGAATAATTCGATCGGGGGTAAGGCGCAAGACACGTCGGTAAGAGGGCCGGCGGGCGTTATATTGGCGCATTATGCCGAGACGAACCGCCCCGAGACCGAGAGCCCCGTCAGCGGGACGACGGGCGGCCAGTGCGTCCGAGCGCGCGAACCGGCTCTACGACTCCCTCCGCGGAATGATCGTCCGGGGGCAACTCGCTCCCGGAGCGCGGATCGTGGAGACCGAAGTCGCCGAGCGCTTCGGGGTGAGCAGAACCCCCGTTCGCGCCGCATTTCAGCGCCTGGAGCGCGAGGGGTACGTGACCGCCTCGACAACACACCAGGCTCGAATGACGGTCGCGCCCCTCACCCGAGAAGATGTTCAGGAGCTGCTGGAGATCGTCGCCGAGCTTGAAGGTCTCGCGGCGCGCAGCGCGGCGAGGCTCACCGACGCGCAAAGGGAGCGGCTGGCGGCGGATCTCGATGGATTGAACGCGGAATTCCGGCGCGCGGCGTCCGCACGTGGCGCGCAACCGGGAAAGCTCTACGAGCTCGACGAAAAATTTCACCGGCGTTATGTGGAAGCCGGCGCGGGCGCGCGTCTTCGCTCACTACACGAGGCCGTGAAGCCGCAGGCGGAACGCTACATCAGGATGTACATCGCGCTGCTGCTCGACACTGTTTCAACTGCGGGAACGGAGCACGACGCCATCGTTGATGCCATTCGTACCGGGAACGCAGCAGCCGCCCAGCGAGCCGTCCAGACCAACTGGCGGCACGCGGCTGACCGGCTCGCTCGCGCAATCGATGTGATGGGGGAGCAGGGGAACTGGTAGCCTAAAGCCGCAAGAAGGCCGGCACGCGACAGAGGGGCACGACTACGTCATTCAACGTATTGGGACTGCCAGGCAGCGAGCGTAGAGTGCGGCATGCGAATACCGACTCACGTCCGCAACCAGTGCCTCAGGGGCCTGATGATCGCTACAACGCTCGCAGCTACTGCCTGCAAGGCACTCGATCTCTCCGGCCTGTCGGATATTTTCAGCAGCAACCTCACAGCTATAGGTGTGACAGGGGGAGTTGTGGAGGTCGGCGACACGATTCGGCTGGGAGCTACGGGCAGTGTAAACGGATTGATGGGAATTTTCAGCTACGCTCCCATCCTTGACGCCGAATGGAGTGTCTCGGACCCTCTTGTTGCGAAACTGATAACGTTGCCTCCCCCGCCTCCTGAGGACTCATTTCCGCACACAAGAATCCTCGTTCAGGGTGTGAAGCCCGGGAAGGTGACTGTCTCTGCTCAGTCTCACGGAATTCGCGGCAGCGCCGACGTGAGAGTTGTATTGCCCATCGCTCGCATCGAAGTCTGGGCGTTACGAGACTCGCTCTACGTCGGTGACACGATCCCTGTGGCCGTGACAGTTATAGGGAACGATGGCATTGCCATCCCGGGGCTGGAGCTCACTCTCGAAACCAGTGGCGGCGTTCAGCTGAGTCCTCTTTCCGATGGTGAGCACGGAGTTGCCGCGATCACACCGGGTCCTGCAACGATTACCGCGCGCTTTAGACGTTCGGCCGGAACGCTCAATCTCACCGTATTGTCGCGCTGAAGCTGATTCGATGTCTCAGGCCGGTCTTGCGGAAATCTTCAACTGCCGCAGGATAGTATCATCAGCGCCGACCACAAAATCCGACAACTGACTAGCCTGAGGGATTATCACGATGGCCATGCGCAAGACTCCTCGAAGAACCAAGAAGGCTGACAGCAAGAAGTCTGGAATCGCCAAGAAGGTCATCGCAGTGGTCGGTGCTACGGGCGCCCAGGGAGGCGGACTCGTCCGCGCCATCCTCAATGACAAGAACGGCCCATTCACGGCGCGCGCGATCACCCGAAACGCGAACTCCGACAAGGCAAAGGCGCTGGCCGATGCAGGAGCCGAAGTGGTCACGGCCGATCTCGACGATGTGAAGAGTCTCAAGCAGGCATTCGAAGGCGCCCACGGCGCTTTCTGCGTCACCAACTTCTGGGAGCACTTCAAGCCGGAAAAGGAGATCTCTCAGGCTCGCAACATGGCCCAGGCCGCGAAGGATGCTCACGTCAAACACGTGATCTGGTCGACGCTCGAGGACACCCGCGAATCGATTCCGCTCTCTGACGACCGGATGCCCACGTTGATGGGCAAGTACAAGGTTCCGCACTTCGATGGGAAAGGCGAAGCCAATGCAATTTTCAACCAGCTCGGTGTCCCGACCACGTTTCTTGTGACTTCGTTCTACTGGGAAAACTTCATCCACTTCGGCATGGGTCCGAAGAAAGGGGCAGATGGCAAGCTCGCCATCACACTTCCGTTGGCAGCCAAGAAGCTGGCGGGAATTGCGGCAGAAGACATCGGAAAGACCGCCTACGCGATTTTCGACGATGGCGACGAGTTGATCGGCAAGACGGTCGGCATCGCGGGCGGGCACCTCACCGGTGAGCAGATGGCGAAATCGCTGTCAAAAGCGCTCGGACAGACCGTTAACTACAACGCGGTGACGCCGGCTGCCTACCGGGCGTTCGGATTTCCCGGAGCCGATGATCTCGCCAACATGTTTCAGTTCAACAGCGAGTTCGAGCAGGACTGCTGTGACGCGCGAAACATCAGCGAGACCAAGAGCCTGAATCCCGAGCTCCAGACGTTTGATCGGTGGCTCGGCGAGAACAAGTCGCGAATTCCGCTCGGCTAGCGAAAGCGCGCAGCCGCGCTAGCGGAGAACTAGGGCAGTCGCTCGGGGGATTTGGCCTGCTGTTTCCTGTCGAGCGGCTGCGCGGCTCCTGCACCAATCATTCGTGCTCCTTCGCCTTCCGTGAATAGCCGGGTGAGAAAGCGCTGGCCTTCTCCGATCCTCTCGACCTCCACTGCGGTTGCCTCCACCGCCTGCTCCATTCTGGAAAGCCGGTCGGCAAGTTCTCTCGGGAATGCGGTCACAACGGCGGCACTCCTTCGCCAGATCCGCCTGGCAAGCGCAATCGACAGCGGCAACAGCACGATGAACATGAATATGCCGCCGAGCACGTACGCCTCCTCAGGCGGTCCCTGTTCGATTATCGGCGGTCGCTCCACCACGGCACCCGGTATCGCCGCGGCCTGCGCAGTCTGGGCGGCATTACCGGCAAGCATCTGGTCGACCGCTGAAGTTCGCGCGTCGATTTCCTTGAGCCTTGCTTCGAGCGGGACTCGGTCGGGCGAACCCGCGGGAATATCCTCGAGCTGGCTCGTGATCTCCCGTCTCGTGCTCTGGAGGTCCTCGAGCTGACTGTTCAGCTCATTGCGCTGGGCCTTGAAGCCCTCGTAGATAGACGACGCGCTCGGGGCCGACCTCGCGCCGGTTGCCAGGACGGGCGCTGCCCCGGGAGTGGGCGTGGGTTTTGGTTGCTGAATCAAAGTGTCCTCTTAGCGGACGGATAAGTCGCCGACCAGTGGGCGGAACCGTAGGTAAATCTACGAGCCCACCTGTCAAATTTCTTCACCGGGCGGCAAAGGTGCCCGGCTGACTTGGCGCGTTTGGCGACTCGTGCTATATCCTTCTGCGGGATAACGGCGGGGGACCTGTGGCGAAGCAGCGGATATACAAGGACATAACGGAAACGATGGGCGACACGCCGCTCATCGAGCTCAATCGCGTCGGGAAAGGCCTACCCGCGCGCATCGTGGTGAAGCACGAGGGCTTCAACCCGTTCAATTCCGTGAAGGACCGCATCGGCACGGCAATGATCGACGACGCACTGCGTGACAAAAAGCTCCGATCCGGGATGGTTATCGTCGAGCCCACGAGTGGCAACACCGGCATCGGGCTCGCGTACGCCGCGGTAGCTCGCGGGTTTCGCTGCGTGTTCACGATGCCGGAAACCATGACGATCGAGCGCAGGAACATGCTCCGCGCCCTGGGTTGCCGAGTGGTGCTGACGGAAGGCCCGAAGGGAATGAAGGGAGCCATCGCGCGCGCAGAACAAATCCTGGCAAAGCTCGGCGATCGCGCCTGGATGCCGAGGCAATTCGATAATCCGTCAAACCCGGCCGTGCACTACCGCACCACCGGCCCTGAGATCTGGGAAGGCACGGCCGGAGCCGTGGACATATTCGTCGCGGGCGTAGGAACTGGCGGCACGATTACGGGCGCGGGAAGATATCTGCGCGAGAAGAAACCGGGAATTCGCATCGTAGCGGTCGAGCCGGCGGAAAGCCCTGTTCTCTCTGGCGGTGAGCCCTCTCCGCACAAGCAGCAGGGCATAGGCGCCGGATTCATCCCCAGCATCCTCGACACCAAGATCTACCAGGAAGTGATCAAGGTGACGAACGACGACGCGATCGCTACCGCTCGGCGGCTGGCGCGCGAGGAAGCCATCTTCGCCGGAATCTCTTCAGGGTCAATCACGTGGGCCGCACTCCAGGTTGCTGCCCGTCCTGAGAACAAGGGCAAGCTGATCGTTTCAGTGATCTGCGACTTCGGCGAGCGGTATTTGTCCAATCCGGTGTATGCCGATCTGCCTGACCCCGACTACTCGGACATAGAAAGCGCGTTGGCCTGATCGACGTCACGCCGGAAAAAACCAATGAGACCGCTCCCTTTCGTCTGGCCGTACGCACTGGTTTTCTGGGCGGTTTATGTGTGGTCCTTTCTACCCGAATGGAAAGTTGTCGAGGGTGGCCGTCAGGGCGTAAAGGACGCGAATTCAAAGGACAGCGGTTCTCTCAAAATCATAATGGCCGGAATGGGAGCTGCGCTTTTTATCGCTTTCGTAGTCGCCTCCGTCAAAGCCTGGGCTTTTCCGCAAAGGTGGCAACTGCCACTCTTTGTAGTCGGACTGCTCCTGATCGTGCTGGGCAGTCTGCTAAGGCGTTACTGCTGGCGCACGCTCGGCGAATATTTCACGGGCGACGTGAAAGCGCGGGCGGACCAACCCGTAATTACTTCCGGGCCGTATCGCTGGGTGAGACATCCCTCTTATACGGCGGGGATGATCATGTTCATCGGGATCGGATTGGCGCTTGGAAACTGGTTCAGCTTCGCGCTCCTCACCGTCGCGACGATCGCGACCTACAGCTATCGGGTCGCTGTCGAAGAGCGAGTGCTCCTCGAGACAATTGGCGAGCCGTACGGCAGCTACATGAAGCAGCGAAAGCGGTTCATCCCCTACATCGTGTAGTGAATCAGGAGACCGGTCGAGGATCCTGAACCCAGCGCACAAGCTGATCCTCTACACCCATAGTGAGCCGCCTGTATTCTTCCTTCATGAGTGGAGACGAGACGAGGAAGTCAGCCGTCGCGCGGTTGCAAGCGACTGGAATGTTGTAAACCACGGCGATTCTAAGGAGCGCTTTTACATCCACGTCGTGCGGCTGCGGCTCGAGCGGATCCGAGAAGAACACCACGAAGTCGATCCTTCCTTCCACGATTGCGGCGCCCACTTGCTGATCGCCGCCGAGTGGTCCGCTGGCGAATCGAGTGATATCGAGCCCGAGCTCGGAGGCCAGAATCGCTCCTGTGGTGCCTGTGGCAAATAGATCGTGGTGCAGAAGGACGCCCCGATTGCAACGAGCCCAGTCGAGGAGATCGTGCTTTCGGTTGTCATGCGCGATCATGGCGATGCGCTTTCTGGTGTTCATCAGGAGCAAACGGCGGCTGGGCACGATGTACCTCTGCGAGGATGTGCCTCT
>Ga0307284_10000105_pt1 | contig 13873 bp, 15 predicted proteins | sample ER_DNA_123_FD_194480 | JGI IMG/M metagenome (GOLD analysis project Ga0307284, IMG submission 194480) | Bulk soil microbial communities from the East River watershed near Crested Butte, Colorado, United States - ER_DNA_123 | ecosystem: Environmental > Terrestrial > Soil > Floodplain | place... | reverse complement strand
TCGAGCCGAGCGGGGCGTCCCCGGCTGCGTCGCTCTCCTCGCCGCTCCACTCGGCCGCTTCTCGTAGTGCGAGCTCTAGACCCCCGTCCGAGACGTCGTGCGCCAGCGAGAGCAGCGCGGCTGACTGCCAGACGAACTGGATCAGCGCAGCCTGCTCCTCGATCGAGTCGCCGGCCTCCGCGAGCAAGACTTGATCGCCCTTCCGCCACGCCGCCGGCACGAGACGAACGTCGTCCACCAGGCCGACGCAGCCGACGACCGGCGTCGGCGGGATCGCCCGGCCGCCGGTCTCGTTGTAGAGCGAGACGTTGCCCGAGACGACGGGAATGCCGAGCGCCCGGGCAGCCTCGGCAATTCCGTCGATCGCCTTCGCCAGCTCCCAGCCGATCTCCGGCTTCTCCGGATTGCCGAAGTTGAGGCAATCGGTCAGGGCGAGCGGCTGCCCGCCTGCGCAGGCGACGTTGCGGGCGGCCTCGAAGACCCCTCCCGCACCGGCCGCAAATGGGTCGAGCTCGCCGACACTCGGCCCGTCGAGTGAGACGGCAAGGCCGCGATGGCCGGGAAGGAGCCGCAGCACGGCGGCGTCCAGTCCCGGTCGCCGGACCGTGCGCGACTGCACCATCTGGTCGTAGCGCTCGAAGATCCAGGCCTTGCTCTCATGGTTCGCCGGCGCGACCGGTCCCGGGTCACGGGTCGGCTGCGGCTCTTGCTCCACGTCGTATCGGGGGCACTCGTCGGTCAGGAATTCAGCCGGGACCGCACCTTCGAGATCGCCGTGGAAGAAGCAGCGGAGCTCGCCCGTGTCGGTGACCGAGCCGATCACGGCGTGGTGGAGCTCCCACTTCTCCAACACAGCCTCGACCTCCGCCAGCCGCTCGGGCTCGACGACGGCGACCATCCGCTCCTGGCTCTCCGAAATCATGATTTCCCACGGCTCGAGGTCGTTCTCCCGCAAGGGAACGCGGTCGAGGTGGACGTCGACACCGGCGCCGTCGCTTGCCATCTCGGCGAGGGAGGAGGCGAGGCCGGCGGCGCCGCAGTCCTGCAGCGAGGCAACGAGGCCGCCCTCGACCAGCTCGAGCGAGGACTCGATCAGTTTCTTGCCGGTGAAGGGGTCGCCGATCTGGACCGACGGCCGCTTCTCCTCGGCTGCGAGGGCGGCCATGCCGGCCAAGCCGGCATCGCCTTTTTTGCTCGCCATCGCAAGCGACGGCGAGGCACCGAGGTCCTGGCTCGCGAGCACCGAGGCGCCACCGATCCCGTCGCGCCCAGTCGTCGCCCCGTAGAGGACAACGAGGTTTCCGGTCCCACGCGCCCGAGCACGTGTGAGTCGCTCTGCCGGAAGCAAACCGACGCACATCGCGTTGACCAAAGGGTTGTGCTCGTACGCCTCGTCGAAGACCGCCTCTCCGCCGACCGTCGGCACGCCGACGCAGTTGCCATAGTGGCCGATCCCGGCCACCGCTCGCTCGAACATCCAACCGGACGAGCCGAAGCGGAGGCCGTCGAGCAGGGCGATCGGGCGCGCGCCCATCGCGACGATGTCGCGCAGGATCCCGCCAACCCCGGTCGCCGCGCCCTGGAACGGCTCGACTGCGGAAGGATGGTTGTGGGACTCGACCTTGAAGGCGACGGCCAGGCCGTCGCCGATCTCGATCACGCCTGCGTTCTCGCCGGGGCCCTGAAGAACGCGCTCGCCGTCGGAGGGCAGCCGCCTGAGCAGGGGCGCCGAGTGCTTGTAGCCGCAGTGCTCGCTCCACAGGAGCGAGAAGACCGCGAGCTCGAAATGATTCGGCTCCCTGCCGAGCAGGTCGCAGATTCGGTGGAGCTCGCCGTCCGTCAGCCCGAGGGCGCGATGAAGCGGTTGTTCCGCTACCGGCGTCAGACGAGTGAGTCTAGCGTCGAATCTGGACGGCTAGGGCAAGCGCGTAGTGCGCAGCTCGGCGTTCACTCGCGCGAGTTGGCTGGCAGTCGGGTGGCGGCGGCCGAAGAAGAGATAGAGGTAGGCGTTCAACCCGTGGACGACGCCGAATCGCTGCACCGAGCCGATCCGCTCGGGGCCGCCTTCGATCGGGCCGACGACGTCTCGCGACCAGATCACCGGCGGCCAAGCAAGCGCGCGCCGGTGCTTCGCCGTCGCCTCACGGCCGAGGATCAGTTGGATCACCACGCCCGCCTTCGGGAGCTCCACAAGGGTCTTGCGGGGCGGCAGGCAATTGCCGCAGTCGCGGAACCGGACCGTCGACGCCCAGCTCTCTACTTGCTCGCAGCGCGATCGAGGGACGCCTGGGCAGGAATGGACGCGAGTTGCTCCAGCGTGCCAGCCGTGCCCCGAGGTGAAGTGGGCGGGGGCGAGGGCAGGCGCGGTTCCACCGGTCGCGAGCGTCAGCGCGAGCACTATTGCTCTCACGAGAACGGATACGTTCGAGCGCTCGCCGGACGTCCCGGCTCACAAATGCGGGGCCAAGGGCGTTTAACTCTTCATGGGTAGGCGTTACGTCCTGATGCTGCTCGTCCTCGCCGCGCTTTGGGGCGCGTCGTTCATGTTCATCAAGATCGGCGATCGCGAGCTCGAGCCGATCACGCTCGTCGGCTTTCGGATGGCGCTGGGTGCGCTGACGCTCGTGCCGATCGTGCTGTGGAAGATCGGGGCGCGGCGAACGGTCGCCGAGCTCCGGCTCGCCGCCTGGCCGTTGATCGTCACCGGCCTGCTCAACTCGGCGATCCCGATCTTCGCGATCACGTGGGCGGAGACCCGGATCGACTCCGGCCTGACGGCGATCATCCAGGCCTCCGCGCCCCTCTTCACCGCGCTGCTCGCGATCCGCTTCAGCCAGGACGAGCGCGTTCATGGGACGCGCCTCGTCGGCCTCGTCGTCGGCTTCGCAGGCGTAGCGCTGCTCGTCGGCGGCCGGCCGAGCGGCCAGATCGCCGCGGGTCTCGCCGTCGCCTTTTCGGCGCTCTGCTACGCGGCCGCCGGCCTTTACGCCGCCCGAAACCTGCGCCACGTGTCGCCGCTCGTGACCGCACTTGGCGCGTTGACCGCCGCGACGGTCGCGACGTTGCCGATTGGCCTCTTCAACCTCCCCGAGCACGTGACCAGTTGGAAGGTGACGGCCTCCGTGCTGACGCTGGGGATCGCGGGCACGGGACTCGCCTACATCCTCTATTACGCCCTGATCGCCGGCGCTGGCGCCTCCCGGGCAATCCTGATCACCTACCTCGTCCCGACGTTCGCGGTCGTCTACGGCGCCACGCTGCTCGGTGAGCCAGTGACGGCGGCAGCACTCGGCGGCCTCGCGCTTGTGCTCGCCGGAGTCGCGCTCGGCACCGGCGCGGTCAGGACGGGCCGCGCGAGGCGGGTAGCCTCGAGTCAGACCTGATGTCGCGCACCTACGTCCCCTACATCGGCGCTCTGGCCCTGCTCTGGGGTGCGTCGTACATGTTCATCAAGGTCGCCGTACGCGAGTACGAACCGGCGGCGATGATCATGTTCCGGCTTCTGATCGCGTCGGTGCTGCTGCTCGCCGTCTTCCTGGCGCAACGCGGCATTGGCACTGCGATCTCCGACCTCCGCGAGCTCGGCTGGCAGGGCTTCGGGGTGGGCGTCGCCAACGGCGCGATCCCGTTCACGCTGATCGCGTGGGGCGAGAAGCACATCGACTCGGGCGTCGCCGCGATTGCCAACGCGACGGTGCCGATCTTCGTGGTCTTGCTGGCCCTGCGCTTCCAGCCGAGCGAGGCCGTTCGCGGCGCGCGCCTCGGCGGCATCCTGCTCGGGCTCGTCGGCGTCGGGGTACTTGCTGGGCTGCACCCGGGCGGCGGCTGGTGGGGTGTAGCCGGGACGCTGGCGGTGGTGGTCGCGTCCTTCTCCTATGCGATCGGCGGCCTCTGGGGCCAGCGCGTCGTCTCGGACACCAACGGCTTTGCCCTCGCGACGGCGGCGATGCTCGGCGCGACCGTCGTGTTGATCCCGTTCGGCCTCGCCACTCTTCCGGACCACGTGCCCGGCTGGAAGGCGACAGGGTCGGTGATCGCGCTGGCAGTGCTCGGGACCGCGGTCGCGCAGATCCTGCTCTTCCGGGTGCTTCAGAGCGATGGTGCGACGCGGCTCAGTCTCGTCACCTATCTGCTCCCCGCAACGGCGCTGATCTACGGCGTCACCCTGCTCGGCGAGCCGTTGACCCTGCAGGAGCTGGCGGGGATGGCCCTGATCCTCGGCGGGGTGGCACTCGGCTCTGGTGCCGTCCGGCTGCCGCGCCGTGAGCCGGCTCCCGCGACGCCTGCACCGTGAGTGACCTGGTACGCCTGCGCCGGGCAGAGCCCGAAGACGCAGACTTCCTGCTTGAGCTGACGACACATGCGGACGTCGAGCCGTACCTCGCTGGCTCGCGCCCGCGTGACCGTGAAGGCGTCCTGGAGGAGATCGAGCGCTCGGCGCGCGAGCCGGAGGAGTTCGGCCGCTTCGTCGTCGAGATAGCCGGTGCGGACGCAAGTGGCGAGTGGCGCCGGGCCGGCGCGATGGGCTTCGAGCTCGCTAACCGGCGCTCGCGGATTGCACACCTCGGCAACCTCGCCATTCATCCCGATTTCCGCGGCCGTCGCCTTTCCGACCAGGCTGCAAAGCTGCTCCAGCGCCAGCTCTTCGAGCTCGGCTTCCACCGCCTGCAGCTGGAGATCTACGGCTTCAATGAGCGCGCGATGGCGCATGCCGAGCGGGCCGGGTTTGTGCGGGAAGGCGTACGGCGGCGGGCGTACTGGCGCCAGGACGACTGGGTCGACGGTGTGCTCTACGGGTTGGTTCGAGAAGATCTCGAGCCATGAGCGAACTGGACCGCTACATCGCTGCCCACAACGCCGCGGTACGCAGCGGCGACTGGGCCGAGTTCAGCAAGTGGTTCACGGACGATGCCGAGGTGCGGTTCGAGGGAGTTCCCGTCGGTCCGTTCAAGGGCCGCGAGGGGATCCGTGCGGCCTACGAGTCGCGGCCGCCCGACGACGAGGTCGAGATCCGCAACCTTCGCAGCGAGGGCAATCGTGACGTCACCGACTACGGCTGGGCGGCGGACGAAGGCGTCCGCGCCGGCGAGCTCCGCGTCACCTGGGAGGGTGACCTGATCCGCGAGCTCGTGATCACCTTCGACTGAACGAGCTCAGGCGACAAGGTGCTCGCGTCGCGCGACGGCGACCGCTTCGAGCCGCGAATGGACGTCGAGCGCTCGGAGCACGGCCCGGATGTGATTGCGGACGGTCTCGACGCTGAGGTGAAGCTGCTCCGCGATCTGCTCGGTAGAGCGGCCGTGCTCGAGTAGCCGCAACACCTCCGACTGGCGTGGAGTCAGATGCGGATGGGGCGCCGGCTCCGGCTCCTCGTCCACGTCCCTCAGTTGGCCGAAGACACCGATGACGCGGTGTCCTTCGAACAGGCAGACGGAGCTCACCTCGACCGACACACGATCGCCGTCCTCGTCGACCAGGACAACCGGTGCGTCGACGTCCTGTTCGCCGACCATGTGCCTGGAAAAAGCCTCGCGCGCGCGGCGTGTCTCTTCGGGCGCGACCACGGATGTGAACTGGCGGCCCCGCACGTCGCCGACGAGCTCTTCCGCAGCGCGGTTCACCCAGCGGATGATCCCGTGGGAGTCGATCACGTAGCTCGGCACGTTCACACGGTCGAGCGCGTCCTCCAGGTCGCCGCCGAGCGTGCGTAAATGCGACATGTCCGAAGTCTCCCTGGAGGCACGGAACGGTCGCATCGTCCGGTCAGGACGATTCGCCCTAGTGGGTCAGGACGAGCTTCAGGGCGACCAGAAGCAAGCCCAGGCCAAGGTTCCCGACTACCACGGTGGCCGTCGCGAGCAAGCCCAGCCGCTCGACCCGCGCGAAGACGACGCCCTGGACGCCGAGGACGACCAGCCCCAGCACAAATGCGAGCCAGACCGCGAGTCGGGTCGAAACGATGCCCGTCGCGCCGAGCAGCAGTGCCGCGACAGGTAGGAAAGCCGCCTCGGCGATCGACCCTTCCCTGCTCGCGATCTCCCGCAGTTCTTCGAGCGTCAGGTGCTCCTGCTCTGCGGCGCTCTGCCCGAGCCCATGCGCGTAGACGTGGGCGATCCAGAAGACGGCGCACGTGACCGCCACGAGCGCGGCGATGTGTCCTGCGCTGTGCGGGTACGCGCGCGCGCCGGCGACGATCACCGAAAGCGCGATGATCGTCCCGTAGATGAACCCCGCGAGCCGCTGCCCCTTCCGCGTGCGGGCGGCCCGCGAAGGCGGGGAAAGCGCCTCACCGGCCGAATTCTCGCTCCGAGCATCGCTCACCTCACGAATCGTGGGCCATTGGACGCTCTCGCCGATAGTCCAAAGCGGATGATGCGTGCGCGCCGTAGGCGGCCCAGCCTGTGCGTGTGAGCGCCACAGCGGCTCCGGCAGCCGACGTCCCGGCGAAGCGGTCCCGCCTCAAGCGGCTGCTCGTCGGTGCAGCGGTCCTGGTTGTGATCGGCGCCGCGGCCCAGCTCCTCGGCTGGAACGTCCGCAGCTGGCTCGACGAGCTGTGGGACACGATGACCGGGATCTCCGCCGGCTACGTGGTCGCCGGCGTCGCGCTGAAGACCGTGCAGACGACACTGACGGCGTTCGCCTGGTACTCGATCCTCCGATTCGCGTACCCCGGCAAGGTGCGCTGGCTCGACATCCTTGCCTGCTACGCCGCCTCGGTGGCGCTGAACGGAATCCTGCCGGCCAACCTCGGCACGCTGGCGCTCCTGCTGATGTTCACGACGATCATCGCCGGCGCGACTTTCGCGGCCATCCTCGGCGCCTACGCCGTCCAGAAGATCTTCTTCACGCTGATCGGCGCCTTCACGTACCTCTACCTGTTCCTCAGCGTGGGCGGGTCGTTCGATATCAAGTTCTCGTTCGTCCACGACCACCCCTGGGCGACGGCGATCTTCCTCCTCGGTGGGGCCTACTTGATCTATCTCCTCGTCCGCATGCTCTGGCCGCGGGTGCTCGTCTGGTGGGAGGACGCGAAGGAAGGCGGCTCGATCCTCGCCCAACCACGCAAATACATGGGCCTAGTCTTCGTGCCCTCGCTCCTGGGCTGGATCGCGAGCCTCGGTGTGATGGCGGTCTTCCTGGCGGCCTACGACATCCCGGTCAGCTTCCACACGCTGATGCGGATCGCCGGCGGCAACTCGATCGCGAACGTGACCTCGGCGACACCGGGCGGCGCCGGGGTCAACCAGGCGTTCAACGTGGCGTCCCTGAACGGAATCGCGAGCGCACAGGACGCGACTGCCTATTCCGTCACGCAGCAGCTGATCACGACCGCCTGGAACATCATCTTCGGGATCATTATGCTCGTCTGGGCCTTCGGCTGGAGCGGCGGCAAGCAGCTGGTCGGAGACTCGTACGTGGGCGCGAAGGAGAAGGCGGCGGACCAGCGTGCGGCGCATGCGGCTCGCAAGGCGGCCAAGCGCGAGGCCGCCGAGCAGGGCTAAGGCGTGGGTTGGATCGACGCTGAGCTGGCGCTGATCGCGCTGGCCGCAATGCTCTCGCCGACGACGCTGACGTTCTCGGTCTTCGCGCTCGTCCTTGGTGACCGCCCGCTGCGGACGGGGTTCTGGTTCTACGTCGGCGCCCTCACCGCAACGCTCGCGGTCGGAGTAGCGGCGGCGTTCGTGATCGGCGACGTTGCCGCCTCGGACGACTCGACCCCGAAGACGTGGGTGGCGGTGCTCGACGTCGTCGCGGCGGTGGCGATTCTCCTCCTGGTCCTGAGAGCGGCCCGGAAGCCTGTCGATCCAACGAGGGTGCAGGGGATGATCGATCAGATGAGCGGCCTGGCGACGGCCTCGGTCGCCGCCGTTGCCGGCGCCGGCGCCGCGCTCGCGAACCCCGGCGGGTTCATTCCGCTCGCCCTCAAGGACATCTCCGAGACCAATCCGACGGCTGCCGGTTATGTCGTCGAATGGCTCTTCTTCGCGCTCGTATCGCTCCTGCCGCTCGCGGTCGCGCTGATCCTGCTCGTCGTCGCGCCGGACCGGGCCCGCCGCCTGCTGGACGGAGCCCGGCGCTGGCTGGAGCTCCACGCCCGTACGATCGCCTTCGTGATCCTCGTGCTCTTGGCGGCCTCGCTGCTCCGGAATGGAATCGCAGGCCTCACGAGCTGAGGCCGGGGGGCGTCGCTCCTCCCGCGGGCTTGCGCGTGGGCCGGGCGAGCGCTGGTCGCGCTTCGCGGCGCGGATCGCGAACGCATTCGGGCTCGTCCTGGTGCTCGTGCTCGCGATCTACGTGCTCGCTTCGCTCGTTGCCTACAGCGGCTGGGGCGGCGTCGCCCTCGCCGCGGTCACGAGCACGTGCGCGACTGTAGCGCTCGTCAGCTCCGGGGCTCGTCCGCCCCTCCCGCACTGGTCGACGGCGCTCGGGACGGTGGCCGTCGTGCTCGCGGTCGTCTCTGCGCTAGCCGGTGGCTCGACGCTCTTGGGGGTTGCGGCCTTGATCCAGGTCGTCCTGCTCGCGGTCGCGGCGGCCGAGGTGCTCGGCGCGACCCTGCGGGAGCACGAAGTCAACTTCCGCACGATTCTCGGCGCGATCAGCGTCTACGTGATGCTCGGGATTCTCTTCACCTACGTCTACGCCGCCGTCGACAAGCTCCAGGCTGGGCAGTTCTTCGGCCAGACGACGAAGACGGGCGATTTCATCTTTTTCAGCGTCACGACGCTCTCGACGACGGGGTACGGCAATCTCGTCCCGGCGGGTCAGCCCGGGCGCATGCTGGCGGGGCTCGAGATGCTGGTCGGGCAGATCTTCCTCGTGACCCTGATCGCCGGCCTGGTCAGCCTCTGGCGGCCGGGACTGCTTTCGCGCCGGAATTCGTCCTGAACGGGTGAGGCGGCCGGCCCATGAGCGCCGCGAACATCGAGGCGTCGTTCGAAAGCAGCGAAGGGAGCAGTTATGTGGTGGTACATCGGTTTCGGCGGGTTGCTGTACGTGATCCTGGCGATCACGTGCGGCGTGATGACGCTGCGCAAGGGACACTGGGTGATGTTCATCGCCGGCATCTTCCTCCCGTTTTTCTGGCTGATCGGCGCTGTCATTCCGCCGACGAGAGCGCAGGCGATCTAGACGCTCCAGCATGTGCCGCTGGCTCGCATATTCAGGCTCGCCCTTGTCGATCGAGGACTTGCTCTATCGGCCCGAGCATTCGCTGATCGATCAAAGCTTGCACTCGCAGCTCGGCGCCGAGACGACGAACGGTGACGGCTTCGGCGTCGGCTGGTACGGCTCCGGCGAGACGCCGGGCGTCTTTCGCAGTGTCGAGCCGGCCTGGAACGACCGCAACCTTCGCGAGCTGGCGGGGCACGTCGAGTCGCCGCTCGTGTTCGCCCACATTCGAGCCTCGTCCGGCACGGCGATCCAGCAGACCAACTGCCATCCGTTCAGGCACGGCCGCTGGCTCTGGATGCACAACGGGCTGATCCATGACTTTCACGAGGTCAAGCGCGACCTGGCGCTGGCAGTCGATCCGTCGCTCTATTCGTCGATCGAGGGCTCGACCGACTCGGAGGTGTTTTTCCACCTCGCGCTCACGTTCGGGCTGGAGGACGATCCGCCGGCCGCGGTCGCTTCGGCTGTCGGCCTGATCGAGGCGGTCGGGCGTGATCACGGCGTCGAGCATCCGATCCAGATGACGGTCGCGACCAGTGACGGCGAGCGCGTCTGGGGCTTCCGCTACTCGAGCGAGCGGGACTCGCGGTCGCTCTTCTACTCGACCGACGTCCCGACCCTGCGAGAGCTGCACCCTGAGGTCGAGGTCCTCGCGAAAGTCACCGATCAGTCGAGGCTGATCGTCTCCGAGCCGTTACGCGATTTGCCGGGCGCCTGGAACGAGGTGCCGGAGTCGAGCTACGGCGTCATCCAGGACGGCCAGGACGAGCTACTCCCGTTCGAGCCGAAGGCGCCGTCGAAGCCGACTCCGATCCCGACCCGAGCCTGAGGGAAGTCGGATGCTGATCCTGCTCGCGATTGCCCTGCTGATCGTTCTTCCGTCGCCGTGGAACCTGGTCGGGTTCATCGTGGTATTGCCGCTGTGGCTGCTCGAGCTCGCGGGCTGGAACCGCACTGTCAAGCGGCGGCGCCGGGTTGTCGGGGCGCAGACGCTGATCGGCAAAGACGCCTCGGTCAGCACGCCGTGTCACCCGAACGGTCAGGTTCGGCTCAACGGTGAGATCTGGGCGGCGCGCTGCGTGGCCGGAGCGTCGAGCGGCGACGTGGTTCGCGTCGTGGGGCGTGACGGCCTGACGCTCATCGTCGAGCCGCGTCGATAGAAGGAGCTAGCGCGCGGCTCCGAGCTGCTCGCGCAGCTTCGGCGCTCGCTCGGCGCTCATGAGCCCGCGCCCGAACGCGTCGAAGCGGCCCCAGCGGCCGGGGATGTCGAGCAGCTCCAGATGACCGACCCCGGCAGGGAGCGCCGGATCGACGACGAGGTGCTCGCCGACGGGTTCGAGCCCGAGCATCGTTCGCAGGAGGAGCAGCGGTGCGCCCGTTGACCAGGCCTGGGGGCTGCACGCGGTGGGGTACTGGACCGGGTACTTCGTCAAAAAACGCTCGTAGCCGCCGAATGCCTCGGGCAGCCGGCCCTCGAAGAAATCCGCCGCGTCGAGGATCCCGGCTGCGATCCGCGCTGCCTCGTCCTTGAAGCCGTAGCGGCGGAGACCCCAGGCGATGAACGAGCAGTCGAACGGCCAGACCGTCCCGACGTGGTAGCCGATCGGGTTGTAGCGAGCCTCGCCTTCGGCGAGCGTCCGGACACCCCAGCCCGAGAACAGGCGGGGCCCGAGCAGGTGCCGAACCACGGCCTTGGCCTTCGACTTGTCGACGATCCCGCTCCAGAGTAGGTGCCCGTTGTTCGAGGCGAGCGCGTCGACCTGGTTCCCTTCCGCATCGAGCGCGAGCGCGAAGTACTTGCCGTCCTCGACCCAGAAGTCGCGGTTGAACCGTCTCTTCAGCGCCGCGGCCTGGCGATCCAGCTCGTCGGCGAATGCCGGATCGTTCCAGACGATGCGGGCAAGCCTCGCGGCGCGCCGCTTGGCGTCGTAGGCGTACCCCTGGAGCTCGCACGTCGCGCGGGGGAAGCCCGGAAGCCTGCCGTCGCGGTATGAGATCGAGTCCCACGAGTCTTTCCAGCACTGGTTCTCGAGACCGGTCTCCTCGTTCCGGCGCTGGTACGAGATGTAGCCGTTCCCCTGCAGGTCTGCGTATTCGTCGATCCAGTTCAGGGCAGCCCGCGCGGCCGGCTCGAGCTCGCGGGCGAGCTTCCGATCGCCGGTCCAGCGTTCGTATTCGTCCAGCAGGACGACGAACAGAGGTGTCGCGTCGGCATTTCCGTAGTACGGCGAGTGCGGCCGCTCCTCGAAGGCCGTCATCTCGCCGTACCGCATCTCGTGGAGGATCCGGCCCGGGTCTTCGTCACGGAAGTCGTCCGTTCGTGTGCCCTGCCTGATGGCGAGCTCGCGCAGCGTCGTCGCGGCGAGCTCGGGGGTGAAGGGCAGTGCCTGCAGGCTCGTGATGATGCTGTCGCGGCCGAACATCGTCATGAACCACGGGAGGCCGGCCGCCGGCAGGCTTCGACGCCCTGCCGTCAACGGCGAGAAGCGGAGCGCAGCAAGGTCGACGAGGCTCCTCCGATAGGTGGTCAGCAGCGGTTCCCAGTCGCAATGCAGCTTCGGCGCTCCATCGAGCCAGCGCTCCAGCTCGGACTCCATGTTCGCGCGGCCGCGCCCTCGCCCGCTCGACTTGGCGAGTCGCTCGAGGCCTGCGAATTCAGTCACCACCTCGAGCTCGGCCTTCCAGCTCTCGTGCGGACGGAGGTGGATCGGGAAGCTCAGGCCGGCTTCGTCCGCCTTGGCCTTCGGCAGCGAGGAAATCGCGGTCGAGCGCCGATAGGTGTCACGGACGTAGCCGAGCCGCAGCCGGCCCGGCGCGGCTTCACGCGTGTAGGCGCCTTTCTTCTTCAGCGCGTCCTTGACCTCGAACAGGTCGGCGAAGTCGGCGTCCGCCTCGATGCGAAGCGTCAGGTCGACAGGCTCGTCGTCGTGATTCAGGACCTCGAGCGTCTCGCGGAAGCCTTCGGAGACGGCGCGGCGGCGGATCACCGAGAGCTTCGCGTCGACATAGACGGTGCCGGTTCCCGCGACGAGGAAGTACCTGGTCTCGAAGTAGCTCAGGTCGTCGGTCGAAAGGGCGCTGAGGCGTTCTCCGTCCACGGTCAGCACCCATTTCGAGAGGAAGCGCGTGTCGAACGAGAACAACCCTGCCGTGTCCGTCGGCGTGGCCTCGATGTCCCCCCGATCGTCGCTGACGACGAACGTGTTGCCGTCAAGGATCCTGACGGACCCGTCCGTCACGGCTTTTTGCCCGAGCGCTGCGGGCTCGTCACAGCCGGAGGACCGGGCAACAGCCGCTGGAAGAGCGTCAGCAGCTCTGCATCCCCTTCGACCTCGAGAGTGCCTCGCAACACGGCCGCCGTCGCGTTGACCTCGCCGCTGGCGATGCGGTCGAAGAATGGCTTCGCGGCTCGGACCGTGCAGTCGGCGCGCCGACGTTGGTGCGAGACCGCGAGATTGCCTTTGTCGACCGCGACGAACCAGCGATCCACGTCGCCCTTGCCCGCGAGGTCGAAGCGAAGCGTGCCGACGGTCTGCTCGAGCAGCGGCTCGTGCGCACGCCGGCCCAGCGACTCGAAGAAATCGGTGGTCGTATCGGCGGCCATGGTGCGGCGCTGTCCAAGCTACCCGCACCCTCCCGCAGAGCCGTCACCCAAAGCGGATGAACGCCCGAACCCTTCTAGGGCGCCGACCCGGGCTGTCTCTTGGGGATCCGCCCGGTGAAGAAAAGCGCCACGATCGTGAGCAACGCGAGGATGCCCAGAGCGGAGCGAAGTCCGGTGATGCGGGCGTCCCGGTAGGCGTCGAGTGCCGCGTCCGTGGTCTTTGAATTTGCGCCGGCCTTGTCGAGAGCGCTTGTGAGATCTGCATCGGAGACAAACGGAACGCCGCCGGCCAGCTTGACCTGAGCCTCCGATTTCACCTGCTCCGGGATCGCCGAGCTGTTCTCGATGTTGTTCAGGAAGCCGGTCGAGAGCGCGGCGATCAGAATCGAGCCGGCGACCGCGGTGCCGAGGGACGCCCCCAGGTTCGTCATCGTGTTCTGGATGCCGCCGACCTCGGGGCTCTCGTCGTCGGGCACCGCGGAAACCGTGACGGCGCCGAGCTGCGAGGCCAGCGCACCGATCCCGAGCCCCACCAGGAGCATCGGCAGGAGGACGACCTCGGGGCCCGAGTTGGCGTCCAGCGCGCCGAGCAGGACGGCGGTTCCCGCGAAGAGGGCCAAGAGGCCGAAGCGAACGACGCGGCGCGGAGAGGCTTGTGGGCGAAGCTTCGGGATGCCGATCGCGGCGGCGAGCAACGTGATCGAGAGCGGCAGGAGCCGCCATCCCGTCGCCAGCGCCGACAGGCCGAGCGCAACGGAGAGGTAAAGGGGCACGACGAAGAAGAGGCCCGCCTGCGCCAGGTACTGGAAGAAGAACATCGTCAGCCCACCGGTCAGCTGCTTGTTCTTGAGCATGTCGGGACGGACGAGCGGCTCCTTGCCCGTGGCGACTCGGTGCGCCTCCCAGGTGAAGAAGAGCCAAAGCACGAAACCTCCGGCCAGCACGAGCCAGACGGTTGGCGACAGGCCGGCCCAGGACGTCGCGCCCGGCCGCGGCTTGATCCAGCCCCACTCTCCGGAGCGGAGGACGCCGAACACGAGCAGGCCGAGCCCGGCAGCCGACAGCACTGCACCGATGACGTCTAGCTTCGGGCGCGTC
>Ga0307284_10000103_pt1 | contig 13927 bp, 13 predicted proteins | sample ER_DNA_123_FD_194480 | JGI IMG/M metagenome (GOLD analysis project Ga0307284, IMG submission 194480) | Bulk soil microbial communities from the East River watershed near Crested Butte, Colorado, United States - ER_DNA_123 | ecosystem: Environmental > Terrestrial > Soil > Floodplain | place... | reverse complement strand
TCTTGGCGGGAGTGAACCGGTCCTCACCGTAAAGAATCATGGAATGGGAGCAGTCGAGCATCAGCACCGTCGCGGCCGATGAGCGGTACTCCGACTGGCTGACCATGAGATCGCTGTACTCGATGTTCAGGGGGACGCCCAGGCCTTCCCGCGCTATGGCGTTGGTGAGCGTCGCCGGGACGTCCAGGTTCAGCACATCGCCGAACTCGTATTGCTTGCTCACACCTTCGGCTTCGACGCCGGTGGCGAGGTAAGGAGTGTCGTGCGCGCCGAAACTCGACTTGCCGACGCTGCCCAGAAGGTTCTTGAGCGTCTTATAGCCCAGAAAATCGATGCCCTTCTCGGTGAGATTGAACTGCACCTGCTGGGCAGCGGAGTGGGCCTGCCCGCCGGGGCCGAACATGGATTGGTAGCCCTGCGGCACCTGAGGAGCCTGGCTGACATTGAGGTAGCCCTCTTCCATCAACCGCTGGACGATACGGTCGAGCAGCTGGCCCAGCTCCGCTTCGATCTCCCGGTCGCGGGCCTCGTCTCCCGTGGACTCCCCGCGGAGCACCTTCAGCATGTCGGGAGTGAGCTGGCCCGATTCCATCAGCGCCTGGAGAATGGCCTGCCGGAGCGCGTCGAGCGACCGCTCACCCTCCCCCATCTCGTCATGCCAGAACGAGGGGGAGTTACCGGCAAACCCCGACTGAAGCAGGAAGTCACTGAGCTGGTCCAGGAGGCCCTGCAGATTGACCGCATCCGCGAGCTCGGGGTGGTACTTGGAGTAGGTGGTGAAGCGCATGGATACCAGGAAAGGCGTGAACGGTGAACGGTAAACGGTGAACGGGCCGTTCCTCCTGAAGCTACCCCATGGCTGTCGAAGGTTCAATCGCGTCCCGTTTACGGTTCACTGTTCACTGTTCACGTTGTTGTCCCCTGCTATCTTGCGCGCGTGCTCCCCACCTCGCTGCAGTCTGTGTTCGCTGCGCTCCGGCACCGGAACTTCCGGCTGTTCATCGTCGGCCAGTTCATCTCGCTGTGCGGCACGTGGATGCAGGTCATCGCCCAGGGATGGCTGGTTCTTCAGCTCACCGACTCCGCATTCGCTGTTGGGCTGGTCACCGCGCTCGGATCGCTGCCCATCCTGCTCTTCACCCTCTACGGCGGGGTGATCGCCGACCGAGTCAACAAGCGCCGCTTCATCTTGGTGCTCCAGAGCCTCATGTTGGCCGAGGCGCTAACCCTGGCTATCCTCACGGCTACCCACTTCATCACCGTGCACTGGGTCATGGGCCTCGCCGTGTTCTCCGGGCTCCTCAGCGCGTTCGAGGTGCCGACCCGACAGTCGTTCCTCGCCGAGATAGTGCACCGCGAGCATCTCATGAACGCGATTGCACTGAACTCGAGCGCGTTTAACCTTGCGCGGGTCATCGGCCCCGCCATCGCGGCCGGGCTGATCGCCACCGTCGGACTCGCCGCGTGCTTCTTCGCCAACGCAGCCAGTTACCTGGCGGTGATTGGGAGCCTGCTCCGCATGGACGCGGGCCAATCGCCGGCGCCACGGACCGAATCGCTGGCCAGCGCCCTCCGGCAGGGCTTCGCGTTCGTGTTCGGAAACCGGTGGCCCCGGGCGCTGGTCGTCCTTATCGCGACGTTCAGCATGTTCGGATTCTCGTTCCTGCCTCTCATGCCGGTCTTCGCACGCGACGTCCTCCGGGTGGGCGCGAGCGGCTATGCGGCCCTGGTCGCGGCCATCGGCATTGGTGCCGCGGCGGCGGCCTTCTTCCTGGCCGGGTTCGGCCACCGGGTTCGGCGATCCCGCCTGGTGCTCGGCTCCGCGATGCTGTTCGGGGTCGTGTTGCTGGCTGCCTCCCTGGCGCCGGAGTTCTGGTCGGCCCTGTTCCTGTTCACCGTTACCGGTTGTGTGATGGCACTCAACGGCATCGCCGCAAACACGATGCTTCAGTCGGAGGCCCCGGATCAGCTGCGCGGCCGGATTATGGGTTTCTACTCGTTCATGGTCCTGGGTCTGGCGCCGTTCGGGTCATTTCAGGCAGGCTGGATCGCCGAGCACTTCGGGGTCCGGATCGCCTTTGCGCTGGGGGGGTCGGTGTGCCTGCTCGTGGCGGCCGGGGTGGCCTGGCGAATGCGGTAACCATGCTCATTACGATATCGCGCCAGTATGGTGCTGGAGGATCCGAGGTGGCCCGGCGCGTGGCTGCCGCGCTCGGCTGGCGCGTGGTGGACAACGAGCTGATCGAGGAGGTGGCAGCCCGGGCGGGCGTTTCCCCGGAGCAGGTTGCGGAACGAGACGAGCGGGCGCCCAGCTTCGTGGAGCGCCTGGCGCGGACCCTGGCCGCGTCGACACCAGAGCTATTTCCCCCGTCGGTGCCTGGGGGCACGCTTCCCAAACTTCAGGAGGTGGACCTGGTGCGCATGACCGAGTCGGTCGTGGCCGAGGCGGCTGCGAAGGGGAGGCTGGTTCTCGTGGGTCGAGCCGCCCCCGCCGTATTGGCGCAGGAGCGCGACGGCCTGCACGTGAAGCTGGTGGCACCGAGACCCTACCGGATTCAGGCCGCAGCCGAGCGGCTCGGAGTGGATCTCCAGAAGGCCGCGACGGTGGTGGACGAATCAGACGGCACCCGGGCCCGATACCACCGGCAGTATTACCATCGTGACTGGAACGATCCGGTGAACTATCACCTGGTGCTGAATACCGGCGCCCTCGGATTGGACGGTGCGACCTCAGTTATCGTGTCCGAAGCGCGGCGTCGAGGATGGGGATGATCTATCCGAAGCTTATCCCGCCCTTCCCGTAGCCGGGCTCCCGCCGCTCCGGCTTGGCCCGGGTATAGCCCAGCTCCTCGCTCCGGCTGATGCGTTTCTGCGCGGCGAGTCCCTCGAGCACCAACTCGCACGCCGCCACCTGCCGGGGAGCGTCCTTCCGTTCCGCCAGGCCGAACTCGGTTACCACCTCGAGCAGGCCGGGCACCATGCTGAATCCCTTGAGGCAGAGATCCGACCTTTCGTCGCCCGAGACCTTGAGGGCGCCGCCCTGATCAAACCAGGCGACGATCTTGCCGAGGTCAGCCCCTCCCATCCGCTCCTCCAGCACCCGGCCGGCCGCGCGGCGGATCAGGTCACGCGCGATGATATCGCCGCCTTGTAGCTCCCCCTCGTACTCCAGCTCCAGCTTCCCCGTGATCGAGGGTACCGCCGCGTAGACATCACTGACTCGCGGGACGACGCGATCCTCGCCGAGGGCCGCCGTACGCCGCTCCGCGTTCGAGATCGCGTTCTCCAGTGCGCTGATGGGGAGCCGCTGGCTCACCCCGGAGCGCTTATCCACCCGCTTGTCGTCGCGGGCCTCGAAGGCCACCCGCTCGATGACCTCCAGAATGAAGTCCGGGATGTCGAGCTCCGGCCCGCCCCGCTCGACCCACGCCTCCTGCGAGGTGATCTCCATCCCGAGCTGCACCGTGCGGGGATAATGGGTGATCACCTCCGAGCCGATCCGGTCCTTCAGCGGCGTGATGATCTTGCCCCGGGCAGTATAGTCCTCGGGATTGGCGGTAAACGCCAGCAGCACGTCCAGCGGGAGACGTATCGGATAGCCTTTGATCTGAACGTCGCCTTCCTGCATGATATTGAAGAGGCCGACCTGCACCTTCCCGCTGAGATCCGGCAGCTCGTTGATGGCAAAGATCCCCCGGTTGGCCCGGGGCAGCAGCCCGAAATGCATGGTGAGCTCGTCGGAGAGCAGATGTCCCCCTCGGGCCGCCTTGATCGGATCCACATCGCCGATGATGTCGGCAATGGTGACGTCCGGCGTCGCAAGCTTCTCGACATACCGCTGATCCCGGCGAAGCCAGGCGAGAGGCGTCGCGTCGCCACACTGGGCCAGAATCTCGCGGGCGTACTTTGAGATGGGCGCGAACGGGTCGTCGTTCACCTCGCTGCCCGCGACGATGGGGATGCGCTCGTCGAGAAGGCTGGTGAGCTCGCGCAGGATACGGCTCTTTGCCTGACCGCGAAGGCCGAGCAGGATGAAGTGGTGTCGCGCGAGCAGCGCGTTGACGATCTGAGGGACGATCGTGTCCTCGTACCCTACGATACCGCGGAACAGCGGCTCGCCCGATTCCAGTCGCTTGAGCAGGTTACTCCGGATCTCGTCCCGGACGGTTCGACCGCGAAGGGGGGACTCCGCCCAGCGGCTGTTCTTTAGTTCACCTAATGTGCGTGGCTCGATCATGGGACCGCTCAAGAGACAGGAATTCGGACGCGGAATCTAAGATTCTTGACTTCAATGCTTTACTGACTTGACCAGGGAGAATTGCCGGCTCATGGCCGCCCGCTTCAACCGGTGCCTGCAACTTCACTCACCTTGACAAAGCCGTACCCGGAGGTAGCTTCGCCCTCGAGTATGTGGCGCGGCCATTTCAACGATTCCAGAACCAAAATGTTCCACCAACCCCCGAGGGAATGACAATGAAGACGATCCTGGTGATGGCCGCTGTCCTTGCGCTCGCCGGCTGTCAGAAGAAGGGCACTGCCTCCGGTGCGGATACGTCCGCCATGGCTCCGGCGGCCTCCGACACTGGCATGGGTGGCATGACGCACTCCGATTCGACGATGGCGCGGGATACCACCAAGAAGTAACGTCGCGGTGTCGTAGCGTGGCAGCGAGCCCCGAGCCCAGCTCGGGGCTCGCCGATTTTCCGGCCGGCTCACCCGTCGAGGTCCTCGGGGCCGAACGGAAGCGCCACAACGGTGGCCGGCTGTCCGCCGGCCAGCAGTTCCTCTCCTACACTAACCTCCCGCCGGATCAGCCCCAGACCAATGGCCCGGTCCTCCAGGCTCAGGGTCGAGCGTACACTCCCGACCTCACGCTCGCCCTTGTGTATGCTGCGCCCGGCCAGCGGCTCCGCCCTCCGCCAACGCAGGCCGCGGAGCTCGCGGTTGGTGTGACCCCGGAAGTGCAGCCTCGCGACAGTCTCCTGCCCGGTGTAACACCCCTTCGTATAGGAGACGCCGCCGATCTGATCGTAGCGTACCTCCTGCGGTAGGGTGCGTTCATCGATCTCAGCTCCCAGCGTCGGCCAGCCGCACAGGATCCGTGCTGCATGCAGATCGCGCTCGTCACCGGGGAGCGCGCCGGCCGAGACCAGTCGGGAGCCGAGGGCGGCGACTGCCGGTTCCGCACCGACGGCAAGTGCAACGAACGGCGCTGCCTCCGGTGCGAGGGCCAGCGCCACCGGGCTCACCTCGCCACCGACCGATGCCACCCGTCCCGATGCGTCCGGCATTCCGATGCCGGACTTGGCCAGCGTCTGGAACCCATGCGCGCCAATCAACCACGCCACCCGGGCCTCGCCGGTGAGGTCGACCACTTTAGCCAAACGGGGGGGCAGCTGGCGGCGAAAGAGGTCGAGGGACGCCTCGTGGCCGGACCGAGGCGCTACCAGGGTGAAGGCATCGGCCTGGCGGATCACCCAGTAATCCACCACCAGGGCGCCCTTGGGTGTCAGTAGCGCCCCGTAGACGAGACTGTTGTCACCCGGCTTCACCAGATCATTGGTCAGCAGGCCCTGGAGGCAGGTGAGGGCGCCAGGCCCCTGGACCCGAAAGACGGCGGGCTCGGTGGTAACCAATACCGCACCGTGTCGCACCTCGGCGAGTCGTTCGCGGTCGAGCGTCAGATCGAACTCAGACATGGGCCCAGGGAAGCTCGGTCGGATCGTGCCCCACGAAGTCTCGCCACACGATGTCGGCGTCACCGCAGGCATCCTCTGCATGCGAGGTAGCGAGCATGGCACAGCGAAGGCCGGCCGCACGGGCCGCCGTGAGCCCCGGCAGCGAATCCTCGATCACTACGCAGCGCCGGGGAGCGAGATCGAGCATCTCCCGGGCCCGGTTGAAGCCTTGCGGATCCGGCTTGCAGACGCCCACGTCTTCCGCCGCCACGATCTCGGCAAAGTGGGGGCGCAGACCGGCCAGCTTCAGCACCAGCTCGATCTCGCTCCGCAGCGCACCCGAGACGATGGCGAGCTGAAAGCCGTCGAGGGCCGCATTCTCGACAAAATCCGCGGCGCCAGGCACGAGACGCATCGAGTCTCTGATGGTTCGCTCGTACTGGGCATGCTTCCGCGCCACTGCCTCCCGCAGGACAGCATCGTCCTGGGCCCGGCCGATGCGTTTGAAAGTAAACCGGAAGCATTCCCGATCGTCGAAGCCCAGATACTCCCGGTAATAGGTCTCCCGGTCGAGTGAGTACCCGTACTCCGCAAGGGTGGCGATCAGCGCGTCGCAGTGCTGCGACTCGTCATCCACGATTACGCCATTGAAGTCAAAGAGAATGCCGGAGGTCATTGGAGAAGGTATAACGAGGTGAGAGGTGAGAAGTAAGAAGTGAGAGGGGGCCCTTGCGTACCGCGATTTACCTCTAACCTCTCACCTCTCACTTGTCACCCATAAAAACCGGCCTCCCGATACGAGTGATCCAGCAGCTCCACGGGGTGCGCCACATCGATGGATAGCCGCGCGGCCCGGAGTCCGGCGCCGATCTGCATCAGGCAACCGGGATTTCCCGTCACCACGAAATCCGGCTGCGGTCGTGCGGCGCTCAGGCTGGCGATCTTCTGGTCGAGCACCGCGCGTGCCATCTGGGGACGAAGCACGGAATAGATCCCGGCGCTGCCGCAGCAACGGTCGGATCCCGGCAGTAGCCGAAGACGAAGGCCGGGTACGGCGCGGAGCAGGGCGAGCGGCGCTTCCTGCACTTTCTGGGCGTGCTGCAGGTGGCAGGGCGCATCGTAGGCGACATCCAGCTCCAGCGGAGCGCCGGTGCGGGGACCGCGCTCCGCCAGCAGCTCGGAGACGTCGCGGACCTTCGCCCCGAGCCGCGCGGCAGCCTCGGTACCCAGCAGGTGTCCGTAGTCCTTGAGCAGCGCACCGCAGCCGGCGCTGTTCACGACGATGAAGTCGGTTCCTTCTGCGAGGGCCTCGACGTTGATCTGGGCGAGCCCGGTCGCGCCGTCGCGGTCGCCCGCGTGCTCGTGGAGCGCGCCGCAGCAGACCTGGCCTCGCCTCTCCACGACGCGATAGCCGTTGGCTTCCAGGGTCCGCTTGGTTGCGTCGTGCACATGATTGAAGAGCGCCCCCATGACGCAGCCGCGGAAGAGGGCGACGGTGGGGGAGGACGGAGAAGACGGAGAAGACGGAATTGCTTCAGTCTTCTCCGTCCTCTCCGTCCTCTCTTTTGGCTCCGCGGACGCGGCCAGCATGCCCATGCCGAAGCGTAGCCGGTTGCCTCCCGCCAGCAGGCGAGGCAGCCCGGTTGCCCGGAGCATCCGGGCCAAAGCGAAGAGCGGCCGCCATGCCAGCCGGTGACGGAACACGCCGAGCACGAGGCGGGCGGCCGGCGAGATCCCCCGGGTCCGGAAAAGCTGGGCCCGGGCGGCTTCGAATCCGCGGCCGTAGCCGACGCCCGAGGGGCAAGCCGGCTCGCAGCCCCGGCACCCCAGGCACGCATCGAGGTGCTCGAACAGCCCCGGGTCATTGGCGTCCATCTCGCCTCGCTCCAGCGCCCGCATGAGCACGATCCGACCGCGCGGGCTGTGGCCCTCGTCTCCGGTGACGAGGTAGGTCGGGCACGCCGGGAGACAGAACCCGCAGTGCACGCACGGGTCGAGGGCGGCGTAGCCGTTCGGCCCGCTGTCCATCCTCAATCCGCCCCCTCGAGTGCCACATTCAGACACTGGCCCGGGTCGAAGGTGTCGCGAAGCCGGCCCACGATTTTCCCGACCCCTTCGCGATACGCCCCGAAATGTCCCAGTGCTCGGCGGACAGCCCACGGGGCGCGCTCCAGGGTCATGGGGATCTCTCGCGCCGCCGCAGCGCGACGCAGGGAGCGGATCCGGTCCACCGTGGCGTCGCCGGTCCAGCGGATCATTCCTAGTCCGGCTCCAGCCGAGACGAGGCCCTCATCGAGGTCGTGGGCAAGGAGGTCGATGGTGTCGTCCACGCCGTCGCCCAGTACGCCGAGGCGCAGGGTGATGGGGCCGCCCAGCGTGCCTCGTGCGGCCACGCTCCAGAACGCCGCCGTGCGATCTGCTGGGAGCGGCTGCCACTGGAGCTCGCCGACCGAGCCCAGCCGTCGGACATCCGCCTGAACTGCCGCGTCGGTTCCCACGAATCGGGCGGCGAGAACCCAGTCCGCTTCCGCGGCAAGCGCCGGCGAGAGGAGCTCCAGGGCGGCGGGCAGGACCTGGGCATCGATCAGCTCCCTGGCGCCGGAGGTGAGCTGGTCTCGAGCGCCCCGGGCCAGAAGACTCACGTCCGCACGGGGCAGGGCGCGCAGCCGCAGGTGGATCTCCGCGATAATACCGAACCCGCCAAACCCGCCGACCTGGAGCTTGGTGAGGTCGAACCCGGCCACGTTTTTCACCACCCGTCCGCCGGCATTCACCAGCCTGCCATCCCCGGTGGCGACCGCGCAGCCGAGGATGTGGTCCCGCACCGGCCCGAATCCCTGGCGCAACGGACCAGCCGTGGCCGTAGCCACCACCGATCCGATACTCCGCTCCGGCCGGCCCGGCGGGTCGATTGCCAGCCACATACCGTAGTCCGCCAGCCGGCGTCTGAGCGCTTCGAGCGAGGTGCCGGCCTGGACCGTCGCCACTAGATCGGCCGGGCTGACCGACACGATCTGCTCCAACCCCCGCGTACTCACGGCCAGATCGGCGGGTGCGTCGGCGGGCAGCCAGGTTCCCCGGCCTTCGACCCGGATCTTCCAGCCTTCCTCATGGGCCAACCGGCACACCAGGGTGAGAGCGTCGGGCGTATCGGGGGTGGCGCGCGGCACCCCGTCCCCGTCGCGCTCTACGCCCGTCGTTCCGAGCAGGGCACGGAGCCGGGTAAAGACCGTGTTGCTCATTGCCGCAGGCTCTTCACGACGGCCCATTCACGACAGGCGTGCACCGGCACGACCTTCCCGGGATTGGCCATCTCCGAAGGGTCGAAGGCGCGACGCACCGCCTGCATTGCCCCCAGCGTTTCGGCATTGAAGATCCAGGACATGTAGTCAAGCTTGTCGTTCCCCACGCCGTGCTCACCGGTAATGCTCCCACCTGCGGCCACGCACGCCGCCATGATCTCGCGGCAGGCCAGCCGGACCCGGGCCGCAACCGCCGGGTCGCGCCGGTCGAAGCTGATATTGGGGTGAAGGTTGCCATCCCCCGCATGGAATACGTTGCTGATGGTGAGGTCATGTAGCAGGCGGATCTTCTCGATCTCATCCATGATGTCGGGTAACGCGGAGCGTGGTACCACGGCATCCTGAACCGCGAGATCGGGGGCAATTCGTCCCATGGCTCCAAAGGCCTTCTTCCGGCCTTGCCACAGCCGCGCTCTGTCGGCTGGGCTGGATGCGCTCCGCACTTCGCGCGCGCCGCGCTTGGACAGGATCTGGCGTACTGTGGCGGCTTCGGCCGCCACCGCGTCGGTTTGCCCGTCCAGCTCGACCAGCAGTACCGCCGCCGCGTCCGTCGGATATCCCGCCGCGTAGATAGAAGCCTCGACTGCCGCGACGCAAGCACGGTCCATCATCTCGAGCGCGGCGGGGACGATCCCGGCGGCGATGATCGCCGACACGGCCTCGCTCGCGCCCCGCACGGTGGAGAAGTCGGCCAGCATGGTGCGTACGCTTTCAGGAATGCGCTCCAGGCGAACCGTGATCTCGGTCGCGATTCCGAACATTCCTTCGCTGCCCACAAACAACCCCACCAGATCGGGACCCCAGGCCTCCCCCTGCAATGAGCCGAGTCTGGTGACTGACCCGTCCGGCAGCACGACCTCGAGCGCCACGATGTGGTTGGTCGTCACGCCGTACTTGAGGCAGTGAGGGCCACCCGCGTTCTCGGCGACATTGCCGCCCACGGTACAGGCCGCCTGGCTGGAGGGGTCCGGCACGTAGTGCAGGCCCAGCGGAAGCACCGCCTCCGACAGACGCGCATTGACCACCCCGGGCTGAAGCACGGCACGGCGCTGCACCGGGTCCACACTGAGGATCTTGTTCAGGCGCGTCAGGGCTATGAGCACCGTATCAGGGTCGGCGAGGGCTCCGCCAGAGAGACCGGTACCAGCCCCTCGGGCGACGAAGGGCACCTGAAGCAGATGTAGTAGTCGCACGATCTCGCGTACCTGAGCCGGCGTCTCCGGGATGACGACCACGCCGGGAAGGGACTCGTGGGTCGGCAGCCCGTCCATCGCGTAGGTCACGAGCTCGGCCTGGCGGTGGCGCACCCAACGTGAGCCGACAATCCGGTTCAGAGCAGTCAGCAGCGATGCGTTCATTGAGCCATGGCGTCGGGAATCGCTCCGCCCTTCCCGTTGGTGTGGGCGCTACGGTGCACCTTCAGTCCCAACTCAACCGCGCTCGTGAGCACTGGAAGGAGCAGAATCAGCGCCTTGATTCGCCGGGAGGTCGAGCGCTCGGTCAGCAACCGCTGTTTCACCCCGAGGTCGCACTCGATACCGCTCGCAATATGAAAGGACAGGCTGGATGGATCGTCCGGAAGGGTCGGCTCCTCCGGCATAGTATCGCTGAGCTCGCGGAGACCGGCGAAGTAGCGTCCGAAGAGCTCACGCACCTCGGCAATATCCTCGGCGGCAGGCTGCGAACCGGCATCGTCGTCGAACGTCTGGACCATCGCCACGAGGTAGGGATGGGGCTCGTCGAGCAAACGCGAAAGCACGAACCGTGAGCCTCCCACGACCACAACATTCGATCGTCCGTCCGGGAGCTCCTGGTTGACCCGTACCTCCGCGATGCACCCGACTGTTCCTGTGTCCGGCAGCTCCGACCCGCCGCTCACCGGGGTGATGCCGAACCGCCGGTCGACCAGCAGACAATCGGCCAGCATGCGTTTATACCGCGGCTCGAAGATGTGGAGCGGCAGCGGAGCTCCGGGAAACAGTACGACCGAGAGTGGAAAGATGGGAAGCCGGAAGGGCATGCGCGTAAGGTAAGCGGTGAGCGGTAAGAAGTGAGCGGGGGGCTCCGATGGTTTCTCGAAACCCCCCGCTTACCGCTTACCTCTCGCTGCTCACCGCCTCATGCGGCTCCCCAGAATCCACGCAACGCCCGGACATCGGCAGAGTCGCGCAGCTTCTCGAAGGCTCGTTCGCGAATCTGCCGGATGCGTTCCCGGGTGACCCCGAGTAAGGCGCCGATCTTTTCCAGGGTCAGCGCCTCGGAGCCTTCCTCCAGGCCATAGTAGAGCGACAGGATCTTGCGTTCGCGTGGGGTGAGATGGCGTTGGAAAATGCGATCGATGAACTCCCGCTGCAGCCGGACGTCGGTCATCTCCTCGATCTCGATGCCGCCGGTGCCGGCAACCCGCTCGCCGAACGTACTGGCGCCCCGGTCCTGCCTTTCGACCGGCGCATCCAGTGACACCTCGGTCGAGGTCATCCGGTGAGCCGAGCGGATGTTCTCGACCGTATCGTTGAGCGCGATGGCGATTTCGGCGTCAGTCGGCTCCCGGCCAAGCTCCTGGGCCAGAAAACTCTTGGCCCGGGACATCCGGACCAGCGCCGAGTTCTGGTTCAGGGGAATTCGAACGCTGCGGGTCTGCTCGGCGAGCGCCTTCAAGACGGCCTGGCGGACCCACCACACCGCATAGGAGATGAACTTCACCCCATGGTCGGGGTCGAACTTCTTGACCGCCTTGAGCAGCCCCTCGTTCCCGATGGCCACCAACTCCGACAGGTCGAGCCCGTGACCCTGGTACTTCTTTACGTACGAGATCACAAACCGCAGGTTGGCCGTGACCAGCCGCTCCGCCGCCATTTCGTCACCCGCCACGGCGCGACGCGCCAGTCGCTTCTCCTCGTCGGGGTCGGAGATCATGGGGAGCTTCTGAATGTCGAGCAGGTATTGATCGAACGCGCCGGAAGGAATTGAGCGGGCAAACGGGCGGGCTTTCCCGGTACGCACATGCGTCATAAACAACCCCAGGGGGAGGGAACGGGCCGTGATTTTTGGTGCTGTGACCGAAAAAATCGGAGAGGTGGTCAGCGAATATATGAGAGGCACGGGCTGGGAGTCAAGCAAAAATTGTTTCCACATCACAAAATGCTTGTCCACAGCCGGTTCATGACTTTATCCACTTTGGTGGAGAACTCCCGCCGGCGTGGGGCTCAGCGCCGGAACTGCAACTTCCTGCAGTTGAAGGAGATGTGAGGGGTTTCTCTGCGATTTACGGGCCGTTCTCAACCGACGGTCGAAGGCGCCAAGACCCGGCGAATGGCGGTATCAGGCACGGCCGTCGTCCATCCGTCCAGCCGATGCATGCGGCCGAGCGTGGCGGGCAGCGCGAAGTGTATCTGTCCGCCGCGATTCTTCTTGTCGCCCATCATGCTGCCGATCAGCGCGGCCCGATCGATCCCGGGGGGTACCCGGTCTGGTAACCCCAGGCGGATCAGGAGCTGGGAGACGCGGTGGTGGAGGCCGGACTCCGCCAGGCCCAGTTGCTCGGCCAGCTCGCACTCGAGCACCAGCCCAAGCGCGACGGCCTCGCCGTGGGGCAGCTGGTAGTTGGAGACCTGCTCGAGAGCGTGGGCAATGGTGTGGCCGGCGTTGAGAATGGACCGGCGGCCTGCCTCACGTTCGTCGTCACTCACCACCGCGGCCTTGATCTCCACGCTCCGGCGAATCAGCCTGGTGAGCGTGTCTGGGTGGCGCTGGATGAGCTCGGAAGCATGGGTCTCCATCCACTCGAAGTAATCGCGGTCGGCAATGAGGCCGTGTTTCACCGCCTCGGCCAGACCGGCACGGTAGTCGCGCTCGGGCAGGGTGCCCAGGGTGAGCGGATCGGCGATCACCGCAACGGGGGGATGGAAGGAGCCGACCAGGTTCTTGCCTTTCGTGGTGTCCACCCCGGTCTTGCCGCCGACCGACGCGTCGAGCATGGCGAGCAAGGTGGTGGGGACCTGCACATAGGGCAGCCCGCGCATGTAGGTGGCGGCGACGAACCCGGCGAGATCTCCGGTGACCCCACCCCCCAGTGCGATGATACCGCTATCCCGGCCGAAGCCGCGCTCTAGCAGGGCGTCGGTAAGGCGGGCCCAGGTGTCGCGATTCTTCGATTGTTCGCCGGCGGGAAAGGTCAGTGTTTCGCCCGTCCACTCCCCAGGGCCCAGGCGGCCCGACCGGTAGAGGGGGAGCACAGTCTCGTCCACCAGCATGGCGACCCGCCGGCCGGGCAGATGTTGTAGCACGAGCGCATCAAGGCGGGCGATGGCGCCCGGCTCGACGTAGACCGGGTAGGAGCCCTGCGCGTGGCTTACGATGACGGCACCGGTGGGCATGCTTACTACCAGGTCACGTCGCTCACGCCGGCCCGATGATTAGCCAGACGCGCGAGCGTGAACAGGAGATCCGAGAGGCGGTTGAGGTATACCAGAAATTGGGCCGGCACGTCGCTGCTCTGGGACAGGCTGACCACGCTCCGTTCCGCTCGGCGGCACACCGTCCGCGCCAGGTGGAGCGCGACGGCTTTGGGGGCACCCGCCGGCAGCACGAACGACCGGAGCGGCAGCAGCTCCTGTTCCGTCTCGTCCATGATCCGCTCGAACTCGCTCACCCGGCTCCCCGACAGCTCGGCCTTCTCGAGCGCCTTCGCGACTCGCGAGGGATCGGGACTGGCGAGCTGGCCGCCGATGGAGAACAGATCCCGCTGAATCGCCTCGAAGAGCGGATCGAAAAACCCCCTGGGCTCGGTGGAACGCACGACGCCCAGCACGGAGTTCAATTCGTCCACCTCACCGTAGGCAGCGACTCGGGCGTCGTTTTTGGGCACTCGACCACCACCGAACAACGCCGTTTGGCCGCCATCGCCCGTACGGGTATAGATCTTCATCGGCAGGGTCCTTCCACCTG